>ERZ809296.89-NODE-89-length-161787-cov-96.990119_pt1 | contig 161787 bp, 155 predicted proteins | sample MGYA00520511_ERZ809296 | MGnify/ENA primary metagenome ERZ809296 (study PRJEB31576, sample SAMEA3212662) | Homo sapiens | biome: human-gut; feature: human gut; material: fecal | place: Sweden | collected 2012 ... | reverse complement strand
TCTGTCCGCCATTGTCAGCTGAACACTGCCGCCCGACTTTTTTGACTTCACGCAGGTGAAACGTCCCATTGGTATCTTTTCGTCATTTGTATCAGATGAAGTTGCGTCCTTTGTATACAAACTGAAAACATACTCATTCCCAAGATACTTAGTCCCGTCGTCAACAAGCTCCGCCGTCACACTCTGAGAGCAGACAGCACCAAGCTCTATATCATCACTCAGAGATGTTGATTGAATATCCGTCTGAACGTTCTGAATGCCGTCATATGCCACAGGTTCTCCACTCTGAGCGTCCTCTATCCACATACCCCACAAGGCTTTGTAATTCTCTATCCTGCTTGTTATCTCATTGCTTGCTATGGTGTACATATGCCCTCCTAACGCTCTGCGAATGTGACAGTACAGCTCTTGTAATACTCACCACCGTCAAGTCTGACAAGCCCCTGCGGTACATAGTCGCTTGCGTTGGCAGATATAGAATAATACTTGCCATTGTGCCAAAACTCCAGTTCTGCAAAGTCGGGTCCGTCCTCGATAAGGGATTGTATCTCGGCTGAATCTGCGACAGGAAGCATTGTCCACTTGCAAGGCAGTTTGTATTTGCAGAACTTTCTCGCACCCACAAACAGACCTGTTGTATTCACTCGTCCTGAGCCTGCCGTCCACTCATAACAGTTTACAGGGCTCCAGCTATCAGGATCAGGGTCTGTCACCCACACGCCATTTATCTTTAGCAATGTTCCTGTCAAAATGCACTCACTCCCGTCTTACGTTTATACTGATTGTTGCTGTCCTGCATACACTTGAAAAGCACCTTGCTGTCAACTGTTCCGAAGAACACAGGGTCATAAGCTTTCAGCCAATCAAGTATAGCGTTCAGCACCCTTAACACCTCGTCAAGCTTGCCGTTATCAAGCATACCTTGCAGTTTGCTCAGAGGTGAGATCACCTCAGGGTCTGCCTTTGCGTTCCTGTTATCTCCCACCATTGCAAGGGTCGGTGCTGTCGCAAGTCCGCCTGTGGCAAGCTTTGGTATCTCAGGTATGCTTATTGTATCAAGATCAAAGCCGAAGGTTTCTCCGCCTATGCCAGGCACCCAATCAGGCACATCAAAACTCAGGCTGTTAATGCCGTCGATTATCCAGTTGACCGCACTTTCAATAGCACTGGTCATTTTGTTTACTGCACCGATAATTAGGTTTATAGGTGCTTTCACAACGCTGTAAAGCGTATCCCACACGCCTTTGAAGATCTTCTTTACACCCAGCCAAGCCTTTTTCCAATTGCCTGTGAAAATGCTCTTGACGAACATTATAATGCCGTTGAGAATGGTCTTTACGCCTCCGAAAGCGTCTGAAAAGGTCTTTTTGAACCACTTGCCTATGCCTTTGAAAACGCCCTTGACAGCGTTAAGAAGCTTTGTGAAGATCTCCTTTATCTTTGCAATACCCTCAGATACGGCATTGTACAGACCTTGTATGATATATCCGCCCATTTCTGCCATGACCTTACTAGGGCTGTGAATACCAAAACAGTTCTTGAAGCCCTCAATAAATGGTGTAAGAACATGGTCATAAAGCCAAGTGCCTATGCCCTTGAAAGCGTCAACGATACCTGTGAAAAGCCCCTCAACGATATTACCGCCACAGTCCTGTATCTTCTCCGTAAAGTAGTCACGGATACTGAAAACAGCGTCCTTGATAAAGCCCCACAGCACCGATACCGCACCGCCTATAGCTGAGCCTATGGCTTTGAAAAGCTTTGTGGCAATGCCGCTCCAATCTATTGTAGAAATGAACGTCCACAGCTTTTCACCTATGCCCTGCCAATTTACAGTTTGCAGGAAATTTATTGCCGTATCAAGCAGACCTTTCACGCCCTCAGAGATAGTCGTTCCTGCCTTGCCCCAATCAATCTCATCAAACCAGCCGTTCACAGAAGTACCTATGGACGAGCCAAAGCCCGACCAATCAAAGGTGGTAACGAACGAATAAAGATAGTCGATGATAGCTTGCCATTTTGAAGCAAGGGTCTTGCCGATAAGCGACCAATTCGTTTTCTTTATACCGCCGTTAAGAAAATTAGCCGTACCCTTGCCGAAGCCTGCCCAATCGAACTTCTTCATAAAGCGGTATCCTGCGCCAAAAATTGTGTTTATGCCTCCGCCGAAGCTGTCCCCAAGACCTGTCCAATCAACTCCGTTAATAAAGCTGTTCAGACCGTCTGTAAGCTTATCCACAAAGCCATTCAGCTTTTTCTGAATACCGTCCCAGTTGATGTATGCGAAAGCTCCGTTGACCTTTTCAGCCACAAGAGAGCCAACTCCTGCCCAATCGCCCGACTTAATGGCATCTTTCATACGCTCCGCCCAATCTGGAAGCTGAACGTTGTCGCCGTTTATGGCTGAGTAATCAATGCCGCCCTCTGAACTGTCTGTATCGGACTTGCTCTGATCCGGTGCAACTCTTACAACGTCAAAGTCCGCAAGGTAAGTGTCCTGAGTTTTCTTTATCTTCTCCGCTGACTTCTGCGCCTGCTTTGTCGCCTGCAAGGACTTCTGATAGGTGGTGCCGAAAAGCTCAGAGATAAACGCCGCCACAGTTTTTGTCGCCGTCGCTACGCCCGTCATAAGCGTATTGAGATACGGCATAACTGTGTTCATTATCGGCGTAAAAGCTATGGTGAGGTTGGCTTTTATCTCGTTCAGGGACTTGGCAAATTCTTCGTTGCCTGAAACAGCGTTTGATACAAGTGACTTTAAGCCTCTGAAAATTGCATATGCACCAGCCATTAGAAACACTGATTTTGCCGCCCTTTTGAGAGAGTTTGTCAGCCGTGACAATGGCTTTGAACTGCCGTGTATAACGCTTGTGAGCTTGCTGAACTTTGCTTTCACAGTTTCAACAGCCTTTGAGCCAACAGACTTCATTGCTTTGAATGATCCTACAAGTGTAGTCTTTACAAGGCTTGCCGCTCTTTTTACCGCAGAAGATATCACAGAGAAACTTTTTCCGCTCTCTTTGATTTTTGCACTTAATTTGTCGCTCGTATCATACAGACCTATCAATTGGCTTTTCAATTGTTCGATTTTATTTGACAACTTTTCTGATTCCATTGCGTCATCAGTTGTTGCCAACTTAGTCTGTAATCTTTTTATTTCAGCTTCTGTTCGCTCAATAGCGTTTTGGTTTATCTCAAACTTTTGCTTGAGCCTTTCCAATGGGTCGGCAGCGGTTTTAAAATCCTCTGATATTTTCGCTGCCGCCGAAAGTGCTTCTGTTCTCAGCTTTTCAGCCGCACTACTAGCTGCTTGTTCTGCTTCTGCAACAGCGGTGGCTGCTATTGCATCGGTATCCAATGCTTGTGCATTGCTTAGATCTCCTATCTTGGCTTTTGTCTTGTCGATAACAGCCTGTTGACGTATCATCTGAGCTTCTACACTGTTCAGCTTTTCAATGAGTTTATCAATTCCGATATCATCTGTATCAGCAAGCTGACCGTTAAGCTCTTTATACTTAGCCTGCAACAGGCTCATTTTTTCTGTTGCATTTTCGAGTTGGAGATTAAGCCTTTCAAATTCACTTTCAGGTATTTCAAAATCACCAAAGCTCTCTGTCGCTGTTTTAGCCGTCTCGTCAGCTTTTGCCGTAATTTGCTGAGCGATATCATCAACCTCAGCTTCTATCTTAGCAGGGTCATACTCAGGATTATAATGTATCTGCACAACTTTAGGCTTGATGTTTTCGATTTGGTCGGTAGTGTTCTTTATATGCTCATTGGCTTTATCAAGTCCAGCCACCACCTTTGCAGTAGCCTCCTGCATACTCTTCTGAGCGATCTCCGACGCACTGCCAAAGCCCTCGTCTACGGCTTTAGTGGTCTTATCCATAGCGTTCTCAACAGCTTTCTCTGCCTGCTCTACTGGCTTTGAAAAGCCGTTCTGTATGCTTGCAGATATCTTGTCAAGCTGCTCCTGCACCTTGTTTTTTATCACAAGGTCAAGAGATATAACACCAACGCTTGCTCCGTCTGCCATTACTTATCACCTGCCTTTCCGAACATTCCCTTGAACAGCCTTTCAAAGTATCTCGCAGTTTCAAGCTTGTCTTGCTCTGTGAACGTTTCCTTTGCTTTCTGGCTTCTGAGCGCCGTCCATTCTGAGCGTATCTGCTTTTCATACCTGTCGAAATTTTTTATGATGTCCTTGTTGTCCTCGCTCCTGATACGAACGACCTGACCCAGTGGTGTATCGTGCATAAGTCCTGCAACGAGCCTGTACCAATCGCTGTAATGCAGATTTTCCTGCTCTGAGGGCAGGATATTGTACTGCTTTGCAATGGACTGTATGATAAGCTCTCGGTCATAGTCAAGATCGTACCAGCTTTCTTCAAGCTTACTCTGCGTTTTCCTGCGGAAATCGAGCCTCTGTCTTTTCTGCATCCTCGCCTGTTACCGCTGAGATAGCAAGAGTGAAAAGCTGCTGATGTGCCGCCCAAGGCATATTCATTGCCTCTATCTCCTTGTAGTCCTTTGGTGCGAACGCAAGCTTGAAAACCTCGTCTATCATATCAAGGTCTTTCTTTTCAGCGTTCTTGTCGCAGATGTCAAGTATCTTCTTGACAGTTTTCTGCCTGTCGTCCACAGGGTAGACCTTGTCGCCCACTCTTATCTCAGGTGTGCCTGTAAGAAGCTTGCTGTCGAGTGTATACATCTTTGCCATAGTTATTATCCTTTCTGATTTTAGGTATAAGAAAAGCACTCCGCTATAAACGAAGTGCTTGACATTGTTATTTTGCTGTGATATAATGAACATAAAGAGAGGTACTGCGATAAGCGGTTTACCTCCAGTTGGTCAATTTAAATTATAACCGTCCTTTGGCAGAAGGGCGGTTATTTCTTTTTATTGCAGACATTGAGCACAAGCCCAATTATGTTTGTTATAAGTAGAAGTAAAGTTAAGACTTCCATAACGCTCATGTGTCGCTCACCTCCTTAGCCATGAGGCTTTTGGAGGATTATTTAAACCGCCTACCGTTATTTGCAGTACCCAAAGTCATTATATCACAGATAGTTTTTCTTGTCAAATATTGTTGTTTACGCTGCCGCCTCTGTAAACTCAGGCTTGCCGTCGGAAGCAAAGTCGAACGCAAGCGGCGCAACTGCTGTCGAATCTCCGCCGCCCCATTCCGTTACGCTGACAACGCCCTTGATAACAAGCTTTGCTCCGCTTGGGAAGTTCCACACAAGGGTTGTGGTCGCCGCAGCACCTGTTTTGAGTGCAAGGCTCTCGATGTAGTCATTGCCTGCGTCACCGACGTTTCTCTTGCCTGAGATACTGATAGTGATAGACTTACCAGTGAGCAAACGTCTTGTCCACCCCTGCTGATCAAAAGGCTTCCACTCCTCGATATTGCCGTCAATGGATACTGAAAAGCTCTCCATATCGGCAATAGTCACAAGATTGCTCTCTGTCGAGCCGTCGCCGCCTGTCTTGTCTATCTTGAACTGGTTTTCATATACGGGATAAACTCCTGTTGTGTTTGCCATACTCATTCATTCCTTTCGTAATATACTGTTGCCTCGATAACATATTCACACACGCCTCGCTCGTCCCTGCCAACAGAAACAGGCTCTTTGCATTCGAGATACTTTACCATAAAGCCGTCAGCCTTATGCTGACGTATATCGGATAGGATATCAAGAACGCTTTGTGCCTTTATCTCTGCCTGCGTGGGAGCATCAGTCCAATGAATAAGCACCGAGATATGTTTTTCAAGTGTTTTTGTGCAGGCTTTTCCGCCTATGCAGATACGCTGTGGCTTTGAGGTCTTTGCGTTGTACACGCCTACGCACTTGTCAAGGTTGCCGTCAATAGTGCCTGCATACACGTCCTGCAATTCAAGGATATCGCTCAGCATATCCGCTATGTTAAGTAAAGTCATACGCCTGTCCTCTTTTTGAACTCTGCCACAAACTCATTCTTGGCAAGGTCCTTTTTATTGCCTGTGATATATGGTTCGAGCCAAGCCGCACCTGCGTTAGGGTTATTGCCTTTCTGAAAATGATACTCAGGGTGATAGTACAAACGTCTTGCCTGCGGAGAGCCTGTCACAAGACTTGCACCGCTTTCGTCAGCGTGGACAAAGGTCTGATTATTCTGCATATCGCCTGTATCGAACGGCATTGTCTGAGCACTCACAAGGTCTGCCCTCACCTGCTCCATAGCCACCTCAGCGGACTTCACAGAGGCGTCCTCGATAGCCTTTATCGCCTGCATATCAAGCTTTATTTCAATGCCCACTATATCAACTCCAATCTTGTGTAATTCACCCTGCCGTCAGGGTCTTTGGCTTTCTCAGAGCCATATATCTTGTACGTCCTGCCGCCTATGACCGCATAGCCCTCTATAACAGCGTTATCAGGGGCTATATCTCCGCAGAAAAGAGCCTCGCCTGACAAGGTTATAAGCTGTTTCTCTGCGGATAATTTCTGCCTTGACTTCTCAGAGTGAAAGCATTTGCCCTCAAATATGACCGTCTGCTTCTTTGAGCCGTCACGATTAAGTCCGTCCGTTCGATAGACCTTGCATGGCGTTTTGCATACCCTTTCAGGTACAAGCTGAGGAAACTTCATCACATCAGCCCCCTATAACATAGTCCTGTCTGCATAAGCACATTGTAGACCTGACGTGTTGTGATAACGCCGTCAAGAGATACCACCTTTGACTTATCGAATGACATTGAAACTCCGCTTATGCTGTAAGCGCTCAGAGGGCTTTCTAACAGCTCCGAATTGTCATAGATGAATTTCATCTGCAAGGCTGTGGAACGCTTTATACGCTCTCTCTGAAAGTCTGTAAAGCTGTCAATGCCCTCTGCTGTTATGCGGTTGAAAGTCAGCGTGTCGATATCGCTTTCTGCTCTTTGCCGAATTGCTGAGAACTGTTCTTCGGAGATATCACACTCAGGACAGATATTGCAAAACTCAGTAGAAGTGAGGTACATATCCCTCACCCCTTACTCGCTGTACTCTGCTGTGTCAACGTCAGCGTAAATGCTGTCTATCTTTCCGTCCTTGCCGTTCGGGAAAGTGAAAACATCTGAGAACGCTCTGTTCTGATAGAGCCAGCCGTCACCCTCTGTGTGTCCGCCCGGAGCAAAGCTGTAAATGCTGTTGATCTTAGGTACTATCTTTGTGGTCTCAGGTGTTGCGATAAGCACGTTTATCTTATGCGAACCTGCGACTTTTTCATAGTATGTATCAAGTGCAGACTTGCTCGGTGTGCCTGATACCTTAGTGTAAGAACCGCTTGATTCGGTGTAATACTCCTTGCCGCTCACGATATCGGTATCAGCGGTCTTTACATAGCTTGCAGCGCAAGGCTCAAAGCCGCCGTCCTCAGGGTCAAAGTTGAAGCGGTCATAGAAACGCTCATCATCAATGACCTCCATGATAGGCACTCCGTCAATGTCGGTCACTCTTGTTCTAAGACCAAGTCCTCCCTCTGCGATCTGCGTCATTTCTATCTTTCTCGTGAACTTGTCAGACTGCTCCAGCAGGTCCATAATTGTGGAAGTCACATACATAATGAGCGAGCCATTAGACTTATATCTTCTCAGCTTGCCTGATGAAAGAAAGCCTTTGAGCTTGTCGAACACGTTACCCTTTGTGTATGATGAAGCGGCTGTTGATGAGTGATAGCCCTCAAGCTCTGCCGCTCTCTGAGCTGTCTTTGAGAAGAACAGAGCGTCCGTTTCGGGAGCAGACTGTGTTTTCTCAAATACCTCTGAGATGTTTTTGATAGACGCTGATGAGTTCGTTTCGTCAACGTCAGCCTTATCCACAAGAAACTCAACATCACGGTCGTGTGTGAGTGTGAAAGGCACGTCCGTCTGAACATACTTACCTGTGTTCCAGCCGCCGTTTCTGTTGTGGCTCTTGTAGCCTGATGTTGACATCTGTGTGAAGTGGAAAGTCTTTGCGTCAAGCCACCTAACGTTCTGTGTGATGAACGGACTTGACAGTGTTTCCTGGATCCTTATCTCCAAGAGCTCGGGATTCCATACTTCTGCATAATTAAGATTTGGCATGATTCATTCCTCCTGTTTTTACTTGAATTTGTTCCAGCGTTTCTGCGCTGTTGGTTTGCTCTGTGGCTTCTTTTCATCAGTATCCGAAGATCCTGCACCGACCTTGAAACCTCCCTGCTTTTTGCCGTCGGACTTTTTATCGCCCTCGCCTTTCATATCTGGATACTTCTTCACAACCGCAGAAAGGGCGGCGTTGATATCCTGCTGACTGCCGTTTCTCACATAGCTTTCAGCCACCGCAACGGCGTCCTCGATACAGTCGGGCTTGATACCAAGCTGCATAGCGGCTATCTGAGTTTTGAGTCTGAGTATCTCCTGATCTTTTTCGTCAGGTGCGTTCTCGGCACTGTCCTGCTTGTCGGACTTATCCTCGCTTGGCTGTTCCTGCTTATCTTCTGCAGGCTTATCGGCACCCTCACCGTTCTCGTCAGCCTGACTATCGTCCGACGCAGGCTGTTCCTTGTCGGCAGAGTTCTCATCTGCCTTGTCCGCAGGCTTTTCCTCAGCCTTTGGCTCGTCCTTTTTCTCCTCGTGAGTATCGGGAGTTTTCTTCTCCTCATCATCAGGGAGTTTCTTTTTCTCGTCCATTTTCTGACCTCGCTTTCTTAAATTTGTGTATGAAAAAAGCACCCGTTAAGGTGCTTAGTTCCGATGTTTGGGTATAAAAATACCGCCTCGCCGTAGCGGAGCGGTTAGATTTATAACTGACCGATATAATCCAAAATACTTTCGCACATCAAGCCTTCTTCATTTGGATTATAATTTTCATCCAAACAGTTCAAAGTCAGGTAATCACCAACTTTATCTTCTATGACATCAAGTTCATCATTTGGGTCAATACCAATAGAAACAAGAAACTCTTTTTGTTTTTCTGACATTATAATCACTTCCTTTTGTACTTGTTGATTTTGTTCTTGCCTGTTTTCCATATAGTTGCGATAGTTCCAGTTTGGGGATTTACATTAACAGTTGCTTTCTCACCAATAAATCGTTGGCTTGGTCTGCCCAAACTATCAATTTTAATTTCATCAATATACAGCGGGTTTATAAGTGCATCTTTTATATCATTTACAGAAACCTTTCTTTCGGAAGCTCGCTCTTCCATATGTTTTGAAAATTTCGTTACACCAATTCCGTTAGATGTTGTTAATTCAATTTTATCATCTTTTTCCTTTTCTGTCAAGCCGCCATACACTTTCTCCCTAGAATAATCCCTCCGCAGAACTTCGCTGTTAGCGTTTATAAAGGCTTTCAATTCCTGCTGTGCCTGCCTTACTTTCTTGCGGTAGGCTTTTGCTGTGTCGGGGTCGAGAGTGCCTGCCGCAAAGCGTTTTAGCTTGCGGACTTTCCGTTCCATTGCACGCTGTTTTTGCTCAAGCTCTCGCTGCTCTTTTATCTTCTCCGCCGGTATCGGCTCAGGTATCTGCGTTCTGCCGTGTATATACTGCGTCATTGTGTGACGGCAGTTGGGGTGGAAAAGCCCGTTCTTTACGGCGTATGACAGCAGCCAAAACCACTCCCCGCAGTAATTTGACTTGCCTTGAAACTCATCCTTTTCCCCCTCCCATACTGTGAATACATCATCAATGTATACTTGACCTTGCCAAGACTCACAGGTCTTTGAACAGCCGCCATACTGCGACACAAGCACAGTATCATAGCCAAGCTCTGCAAAGCGTTTCGCCGCACCCTGCAACGCTGCCCTTGTGGAAGTTGTCCGCAGAGCCATTCGCACATAGTCGGCAATGTTCACTCGCTTGCCGTCAGCGTATACGATACAGTTTATGCCCTTGTCGAGAAAATCCCTTGTGGCAAGGTCGATAGCCTCGTTAAGCGTCATAGAGCCTGTTCCCATTGCAAGCTGTACCCTATTCAAAGTCTGCCTGTAAATATCGTCTGTCATTCGCAGAGCGGCTGTTTCAGCGGTCTTTTCAAGGGTGGTGACGTCTTCCATAAGCTTTGCCATTTTCTTTTCGTTCACGCCAAAGAAATGCTTGTCGGGGATAGGTGTTATAGGCTCGTCAGAAAGCTCCTGGACGCTCCTTTGTGCCTGCTGCTGACCCTCTTGAAACTGCTCAGTCATAAGCTGTCTTGTCTGATCGTCGATAACGTCAACGTACTCGTTCATAATGTCAAGGTTTTCACGGCGGAAGTTCTCCATATTTTTCAGTTTCTCAGCCTGCCAAGCAGACCATTCAAAGCCGTAACGCTGTTCCTCCGCCTTGTGCCTTTTGAGATTGCGTTTCAGTGAAGATATGAGCCTTAGCTCTATCTCCTCAAATATTTTTGCGATGTCCTTAAAATTAAGCGTACTCATCACCTACCGCAGTAGGCTCACCCTCTGTAAGCCCCTTTTCCTGCATTATCCGCTTGACCTCTGCGGCTTTCCAATCGTCCTCCTTAGAACTGCCCCACAGTTCCTCCACCTGCGTTTCAACTGACATAATACCATACGTGCTTGCCTTGCCCACAGTCTCAACTCTGCTGTCAAAGTCAGGTGCACCGTACTCGCCAAAGTCAACTGTCACCTCATAAGTCTCAGGGGCTTTGCCCTGCATATTGTCATAGGTCATAAGCACCGCAGAAACAAGCTGCGGCAGAGCCTTTTCAAGAGCCGTTGTGATAGTATTTCGGGTGTTGCCTGTGACGTCTTTCTTCTCCCGTTGAGCGTCCGCACTTGACATTTTGCCCACATCTATGCCAAGCGTGGCAGGAGATACAAGCCCTTGCAGACACATAAGCAGGCAATTTGTATAGCTTGCTACAAACGCTTCATACTTGATATCAGGCTGAACTACTTCTATCTTAGGCGCTGCACCCTCTGCCGAAAGCGGTGGATCAATGCTTATGTAACTGTTGCCGAACTGGTTAGGCGCTTTAAGCTTACCGCTTGCAGGATCTCTAGGTATCATGCTTTCGGGAATATACTGCTTTACCCTGCCTGCTCTGATAGCGTCCCACCATTGTGAGATCACCTCGTCCAAAGCGTCAAAGCAATCAGACTTACCACCGTCAAAAATGCTCTTGCCTCTGTTTGGATACTTTCGTGATGAAAAGAATTTCAGCGGCACAGCCATTATATACTCGCCCTCAAACTCAGTTCGGGGCGGTATCTGTGCAAGGCAAGGCACGTTGTCCAAGCCGACCTCGTGACCGTTACCGTCATACAGACGGCTTTCTATGTATCCCTTGCCGTAATGCTCTTCAAGGTGAAATTTCTTTGAGCCTGCATAATGCACAGAATGAAAAACGACCTCGTTCAGCAGACCTCGTACAAAGTTATACTCCACTTTGTCAGCACCGATAAACTCGACTATTGGCGTATCAGAAAGCTCAGTATCCACCGATATTTTGAAAGCTCCGTCGCCGTCAACAAGTGCGGTAACTATCGCCTTGCCTGTCAGCTCTGTGAAGTCTATATGCTCGGAAATATTATCAAAGTCAGCCTTTGCTTTGTCCCCTGTGACCTTGATATCGTCCATATCAGAATAGACAATGTATGAAAGTGTATCGGCGATTATTGCAGGCAGACCGCTATGTATCTTGCGTATCTTTTCATTCTCAGGGACGCTGCTCCAGAATGAATTTGTGCCTAAGTTAAGCTGACGAAAGAACTGTGAAAGCTCTGCGGCGTCACCACGATACCAAAGCTGTGACCTTATCACATCTGTCATAAAACCTGTTTTCTCTGTTATAGTTATGCTGTATTCGGGTGCAGGCTGGATATCAAGCCAGTTTCTTATCATATTTTTCACCTTGCTTCCTATGCTGAATTTAGTCAATCTTCACACTTCCTATCTTGTCACGATACGGCAGCCAAGCATACTGGCAGGAATTGATAAGGTGATCGTTGCCGTCCTCCGGCTCAGCCTTATCCTCTTTCCAACTGTATATGTTAAGCTCGCCTATGTACTCCTTGCAATGCTCAAGGATATAAAAATCACCTGCCGCCAGCCAAGCTGACTGCAAGTGTATTCGGTCGATTATTTTCGTTTTCTTGAATGCCGGGATAAAATTATATATACTGCCTGTGAGCCGTCCAAACTTCTGACATTCAAGTATGGTCGCCTGATCTGCGCTGTCGATATATACATCTCGTGCAAAGCCCCACGTCCTGCGGTTTTTCTCCAAGAACGCCGTGAATATTTTCGGTATGTCGGAGGGCGTGAGCGGTACTTGCTTGTCACGATTGTTATACACTTCCTCGTCAAGAGTGACGCACTTTCTATCAGCCGTTATGCCCACAAAGGTGAACGCTATGGTATCAGGTGAGGATTGCGAGTAAGCGGTGTCAAGCCCGGCTGAGAAGTACACATAATTGAAAGCTTTCGCCTGCTCTGCTGTCAAGATATTTCGCTTTTGCAGGTCAAACACAAGCCCTGTTGCACGTCCTCTCAGACCGAGTATCTTGTTCTTATACAGCTTTGTGCCTTTCGGAGCGGCAGCCATTTTCCGTTTGATATCCTCATCAGTAAGTGAAAGATTATCACGAAAAGTAAAGAACCAATACCGCCAATTGGGTACAGGTTCTTCTGTAAGCTCTTTCATTATCTCCGCAGGCACGTCACAGGCGTACTTACTATACGGACGTGAGCGGTTTACAAATTCTTTGTACACAGGCAGTGAGGGGTCGTCAGGGTTGAGGGTCGCCATAAGGTAATCGTTACGGGTTGACATCTCACGGACAAACTCGATATCAGCGGTATTTATCTCGTCGATATAAACGCAGCCGAACTGAGCGCCCAGCACCATTTCCCACTTATCCTTGTTGTCATATCCCAGAACATAGATTATCTTGCCCTCAAACTTGATATGCGGCAGTTTGTAGTCCTTATCACCGTTGCCGAAGTACCGAGCATTGGCGTGCAGGTCAAGAATGCCGTTATCCTGCTGAATTATAGTTTCCTCAGCCTTTCCCGTAGTCTTAGCGGCAATGACGTGAAGCTTTTTCCTGCTTGCCGACACCATACGCATGAACTTTATGCCTGCGCCCACAGTTGTTTTGCCGCTTGCGGTAGTCCCCTCAAGAAAATCCGCAGACACACCCCGAACGCTGTTGATGAAGTCCCTATACTTCTGCGACAGGGGAAACTTACTCGTCAAGCCCCTCACCGCCTATCTGAGCGAAAACGTCTGAAAGCTTTTCAGAGGTCTTGACCTCCGCCTGAATCTTAGCCACATACTCTCCTGTCATTTTATTGAGGGTATCGACGGCTCTGATACGATCAGCAGGGTCATTCTTGCCGTCCTTAGCGATATCAGACAAGAGTGCCTGCCGCTCCTTAGCGGTCATTATACGCTCGTCCTGAGCTTTCTCGGACAGCACACGGATATACTCCGCAACACTAGGATTATCTAGGATTTTGCAGGCGTCAGCTTTCGCATACTTCTCGCTGTATCCTGCCTTTATAGCACTCTGAACGGTGTTGCCGCTCTGAGCATAGTATTCTGCAAATTTCTTTTGCCGTGCTGTCATGAGGGGCACCGTCCTTTCTGAGATTCTGGATATAAAAAAAAGCTGTAATCATATTGATACAGCTTTTTTCGTTAGCTATTCATCGTCGTTATCTACCTTGCCATTTTCATTCGATGCACTTGAACTTTCCGAATCATTAGTTGTTTTTGAGAAATTTGAATTAAGTTCAAGTATCTTATCTTCCAAAATTGTTTTTGTACCATCGTCATCACCAAAATGCATAAACACACCCCCTTCAAGCAAACGCCATCAACTGATGCGTAACAAAATGCACAGCAGTTAAAGCAAAAAGAACGCCAAGTTGCTTTATCATCCTGTTAACTTTCATCATATGACTTTGATTAATCTTTTCATTAGTTTCTATCGTGTTATTTAGTGATTTTTCAATTTTAAGAAAATGACATTCTTTTGCCTTATTTAAAAGAAATGCAATATCTATTTCACTGTAGCCTTGAGGCTTTAACAAATACAAGCCACTTTTGAGACAACATATTGCTAAAATCACTATCGCCAATATTATAGAAAGATCTACTGTTGCTACTACTGCACCATAACAATTTTTACACAGTATATTTGCAATATAAATAAAATCAACGTATTTTACGTTAAAAAGCAATATTGCACAGCAAACGCCAGAATATATGTAGGCTTTGTTATCAATTTTATTTCTTTTATTTATTTGATAGTTGTAATTATCAATAAACAATTTAGTTGAGGTGCTTAGATCAACTAAGCTCACCGTTTTTCTTACTTTTACTCTCGCCATACTACCACCTTCTTACGTAATGAAATAATAACATATGAAATTGCAAAAATCAACAAATATACATATAATTCTCTTATCTGCACAAAGTTGTTTTATTTATTTTATGCAATATTTCAAGTTTTCGACATTTATGAACTTTTTACGACGCAACGCAAAAGCGACCGCAAAATGCAGCCGCCCTTGTGAAAATATTATAAGGAGTTTTGTAAAATGGTGGAGCAGGTCTTAGCGGTGGCTCGCTTTCCCTGCATAAGCCCCTTACGGGGCTTAGAAAATTGGAGGTGACTTCATGAAAGTACAAATCTGAGGTACATCTACACTTTCCTCAGTTTAAATTATAACACACCTAAAACGCACAAACCGCACAATTTTCACTTTTCTTGCAAATATCTTTGGATTTTCATTCGCACTCCGCTCTCTGACATTCTTCCACCACTTACCTGCATAGCTATCTGCAAGTACGTCTTACCCTTGATGAATTTCAGCACGAACATTCGCCGTGTCTGATAGTCCTCTATCCCCTTGATAAACTCCTCCACAGTCCTCTGCTCACGCTCTAACCGTGCCTGCTCGCACAGCAATGAAAGCGTATCGCCGCTTGGCAGAAAGCCGTCTATGCGTGTGCTGTGTGGTGTGTAGGACGGTGGAGTGCATACGCTGATACTGTCGGCAACGTACTTGCCCGAAAGCTCTGCCTTGATGTCCTCAATGGCTGAGGCGTTCCTGCGGTAGGCTTTCAGGCGTGACATGGTCATTGGGTCGTTTCTTTCCATAGGCTATCCCTCCTCGATATCCAACAAACTAAGCTGGTTATTTTTCATATCAAATACTCTGTCACGCCATTCAACGCCGATATAGTCAAGAACTCTTCCCCAGCCGTACTTTGTACCGTCAGCATCTTCACAACACTTGTTCATCCAGAAATCCCACTCTTTTTCATTTCTTTCACGAAGCCTGTCAAATCGGTGAGGACGCTGTTCCATATGTATACCGAAACCGCACATTGAACAGCCTGTACGCTGAGCTTTTGTTGTGCAAAGCTTTCCGTCAAAGTCACGTTTTATCTCGCCATAGATTGTAGGCACAGGCACATTCAGGTCAAGTGCAAGTTGTAGCAAGTCCTGCCTTGTAAATATGGCAAATGGCGCTGAACGTATCGTGCTTTTGCCAAAGTAATTGCAGCCGTTAAGCATTAGCGATTTTTCACGCCTGCCACCCTCACTTGCCATAAGTCCTAAGAACGGCACACTCTTGTGTTGCTTTGCCCAATCATCACACGGCTTTTCTTTCATCCAGAAGCAGCATTGTGATGATACCTTAAACGGCGGTATCTTGTAGTCAACGCCTTCGTTTTCATTTTCGTAACCGCCAAACAGTTCAAGCCAGCGCTGAGAAAGCTGCATTCTTGTGTGCTTGCGAAAACCGCCATACTCTCCCGTTTCACCCGTTATGATAGCGTGACGAACTGTCTTGTTCTTGTCCGTAGGGTGTGCAAGCAGTTCTATTTTTGCGGCTGTTTCTTTTGATAGTACAGGAAAACCATATTCCCGTATGATATCTATTTTTGACTTGTATGGGCTTAACTTTATCACACCAAGTTGCTCGTGTATCTGCTGAATAGATTTGTCTTCAAGACTAGATACCGATACACCTGGAACATAACTGAAACCACAGTAATCATGTATAAATTTCAAAAGCGTTATGCTGTCAAGTCCGCCTACCGATATGTGCGTGTTCAGATTTCTTTTGTCACACTCACGAATGAACTCCCTTACTCTGACCTCAGCGTATTTGACTTTGAACTCATACGGCATTTTCTGCTTAGTTTGGAAAGCTGCTATCTTCTGTTCATTGTCTTTGGTACGCTCCTCATAGCTTTTCACTTTTATCCCTCCTCAAATCTCGGGCATTCCGTCACAGTGTATGAATGCAACGTACCGCCCTTTTGTGCCTCGTACATCCTGTGCTGACGTGTCTTCCAACCCTCGACAGGTCTGCGGTCTATGGACCATGCACAGCCTGTGAGGTATTCTCCTGTTATCTTATCCTTTGTCGGTACTGCGTGATGACAGTACCAGCATAGGGTGTGGTCAGTGTGTTTCATTCTCACACCTCAACTCTTCCAGCCTACAATACACCAACGTATTGCCGCAAGTCTTGTCAGCGATCTCTGCCTGATAGAAGAACTGACCCGTCTTGCTGCTCTTGCGGATAATGCACCCTGTCAGCTCGTAGCAGTCAGAGCCGTTGTAGCTCACCCTGCGTCCAAGACTTTTCTTTACCTCGTGTATCGTCATAGCTCCTCTATCCTCACATAAATGCCTGGCGTGTTCGCCCAAAACTTCTCACATATCTCACTTGCCACAAGCTGGTCGTCCGACCAAAAGTCAAGCTTTGTCATGCAGTCCTTGAACATCTTCTGCAGGTTGTCTGTGTCAGGCTTGCTGATCTTGTACTCTCCGTCCTTGTGTTTGCCGTCATTTGGAAATAACCACTTTGTTATCAGCCTTATCCCACAGATGTATTTCTCAGGCGGTCTGTGCCTTGCTAGGTTTGCCGTGAGCTTTTCTTTTGCCGTCTTGACATCGGGTGGGTCATAAAATATTGGCTTGCCGTTTCTCACTGTCACCTTATGTTCCTGCGCCGTAGCTGTTGGCGGTATCATTGCCATAAAAAATTCAGTCATCATCTTCCTCCTCGCATTTGAAATCTACTCCGTGCCACTTGTGTGACTTGTCATCATACACCAATGCTCCCGACTGTTTGACCATATCCCAAATGTATTTGAGTACCTGCGGCTGTTTCACGAGCCACCAAAGCGTGCGTGATTTTCGATAGTCGAAATCTTCATTAGGCAGCTTATGAAAAAGCGGTGGCATTTTCTTAGCTGCATTAACAACGTCTTGCCTTGCCTTACTTCTTGTTGCTTTCATCTGCGTGTGCTCCTCTCGTGCGTCATTATTCTGATTACTTTTTCGTCGGGGCAGTTTCAAGCCCCCGACAAAAAGTATTGTTTATAATAATAGATTTGTCTGTCCGTCCGACAAACTCGGTAATTTTCGATATTGTCCGACAAGAAAAAAAGTTCGATTTTGTCCTGACACTTTTCGATTTTTTCCTGTCTGTCTAAAGTTCAAAAATTCGATTTTGTCTTGTCTGTCTACTAAGCTTTTAAGCCACATTCTCCCTCTTCTATCCAAAAGCCACCATGCTCTTTGAGGTATCTTCCAACGGTCTTTTCGCTCTTTCCTATGTACTCCGCCAGCTCAGAAATGCGGCACTTGCCGTTCTCCTGCACACCGCTGAAAGCTGTTTCAATGCTCTCCTTGCGCTCCTTGCTGCGGTCTTCATTGGTCTTCTTCTTGCTGAAATTCTTTTTCCAGTTCGGTGTGATGTCCTCTATCTCGCAGTCTTTAAGCACGCCCACAGTATCCTCTCTGTGAACAGGATAATCAAACCACATATTGAGGGGAGCAAATTTCGGGAACTCTCTCAGAGTACCCTCTATGCGCCATGCCGTGCGGTTTCTTACCGCAAGCTTAGCCTTGTCTATGTCGGCCATCATAAGCTTGTATGAGTTCGGGTGCAGGTACTTGTGCGTTATCTCAAGCATTTTTGACGGCGTAACAAGATCGTCCTGTGAACAAAGATCATCAGTATTTCTGTAAAATCTCCTCATCCAGTCCTCACAGATACGGCAAACAGTTTCGTCCTCCTGCTGCTTGTAAAGACTGTCTGAAATGTCAAGCTCTGAAAGGTCAAGAAGTGCGTCAGGGTCACGGGCGAATACTCCTGAACCGCTGGCTCTGTCCATTGAACGCTTACCGCCCTGAACGCCTTTCGAGTGGTGGTGGCAGTATATGACCGCACAGCCAAGCTCTGTGCATACCTTGTCAAACTGATTGCAAAAGTGCGCCATTTGGTCTGCTGAGTTCTCGTCGCCTGTTATGACCTTGTAGATAGGGTCTATTATTACAGCAATGTAATTCTTCTTGCTTGCTCGGCGTATAAGCTTTGGTGCAAGCTTATCCATTGGTACGCTGTGACCTCGCAGGTTCCATATGTCTATGCTGTTGAGGTTATCAGGCTCTAGGTGCATTGCGGTGTACACGTCCTTGAAACGGTGCAGACAAGATGCTCTGTCAAGCTCTAGGTTGACGTATAGTATCTTTCCCTTGGTGCATTGCCAGCCAAACCACTTGACACCCTCAGCTATCGCCACGCACATCTCGATAAGTGCATAAGACTTGCCTGCCTTTGACGGACCTGCAATGAGCATTTTGTGACCCTGTCTGAGAACACCGTCAATAAGTGGCGGAGCAAGCTCAGGCAGGTTATCCCACTCAGCACTCAGGCTCTCAGGGTCGGGGAGATCATCATTGATACTTTCTATGTAATCTTTCCATTCTGAAAAGCTTTCTTTGCCTATGTTCTTGTCAATGATGAACTGTTTCTTGCCGTTTCTCATTACGCCTGGCATACGGCTAAGACGTGAGGGATTGCGGTTTTGTTTATCTATGTCAAGACCACTTTCCTTGCAGACCTTGTAAAGAAAATCAACACGCCTGCGGTATTCATCATAGTTTGGAGCGTCTATCTTGACGATAGCGTGAACGCTCTTTCCACCGCTGTATACAAGCACAGCGATAGGAAGTTCAAGCTCTCTCATCACAGCATTCTGCTGTTCTATAGGCATACTGTCGCTTTCAACAAGAGCATAGCGGTAGTCTGTTACATTCTCGTTCTTTACGCCCTTGCCGTCAAGAGGATTGAAGCGGATCCACGCTCCGACTTCTTCCTTGTAGTCGCCAAACACCGCACCAATGTCGCCGTTACATTCGCCAAGCCTCTTGATAAGCTCCCCTGCCGTCCTGTCACAGCACCCCTTTGTGGGCAGATACCTGGTCTTGCCGTCCTTTTCTGTTTCCCACGTTTGCGTAACATAGCCCACGTTCTCTCCTGCCTCAAAGAGTGTTTCAAGATATGTGACTATCTCCTTGACAGGATCCCATTGGGCAGGCTCGGTGATCGGTATGCCCTCACCGCCGTTTACAAGGGGACTGCTTTCTTCTGCAACTATCTCGCCGTCCCAATCGTATGCCTTAAACTCATGGGGGCTGTATCCTCTTTCCTTTGCCATTTGCACGATAGTTCCTGCGGTCACGGGCTGAGCATTGCCGTTAAAGCCTTGCCACTTGTGTTCACACTCACCGCTGTGATAACGGCTGTCTGACCTCGACCAACTGTCCCAATCGTTCACGGAATAGCCCTCGTGCTTGAGAGCCATTCCCACATTGACCCATTCCTGATAATCACAGCTTGCAGGGTCTATGTATTCAAGCATTTTAAGCAAATTTGTGTTATCCATTCACTTCTCCTTAATTCTCAGGTGTGTATGTTTTCGGGTCGATATCTCTCGGCACTCTCCAACCATTGGCAGAGATACGGGCTATCAACCTGCTTGCATTGTCAAAGCTCCAAGAGCCAACGTGCTCAAAGCCCTTGCTTTCAAGCAGTCTTATCTGCTTTGGAGTGGTAAGTCCTGCATTGCGGCGCTTTTCAAGGCGGTCAAGGATAAGCTTTGCCTTGCCTGCGTTGTCTATATCGTCAGGGAAAATGCCCAGCTTTTCAAGCTTTGCTTTCTGCTTGTCGGTAGCAGGAGCACACTCCCAGCCAAAAGCAGGAACGTAAGAGGACAAGTCCTCAGCCTGTATGGACATTTCATACTGCAAAGGGTCAACGAGCTTTCGCTTGCGTGTTTTCATTTCTTTGAGCTGCTTTGCCAAAGACTCTTCACGCTGTGCCACAACGTCCTCGCTTGCCTGTTTTTCTGCCTCTTCGATATCCACTGCACAGCCTGCCTCATTGGCAAGATTTTCGGTCATTTTCTCAGCGACCTCTTCATTCTGACAGATAAGGTGTGCAGGTCTGCAAAGCTCGTGGCGTTCTGTGTGCCATAGGAAATCAAGCAGTAAAAGCTCTGTCTTTCCCTCGCAGAGCCTTGTACCTCTGCCTACCATTTGACAGTAAAGCCCACGCACTTTTGTTGGTCTTAGCACGATAACGCAGTCAACTGACGGACAGTCCCAGCCCTCTGTGAGGAGCATTGAGTTGCACAGCACGTTGTATTCGCCCTTGTCGAAAGCTTCAAGTATCTCCGCTCTGTCTGTGCTTTCTCCGTTGACCTCAGCAGCGTTGAACCCTTTGCTGATAAGGATATCACGGAACTTCTGAGAGGTCTTGACAAGCGGCAGGAACACAACTGTCTTGCGTTCCTTACAGTATTTGAGCATTTCATCAGCTATCTGATAAAGATATGGGTCAAGTGCCGTGTCGATATCACTAGCCTTGAAATCTCCTGCCTGAGTTGAAACTCCTGAAAGGTCAAGTTTTAGCGGTATGGTGATAGCCTTAATAGGTGAAAGATAGCCCTCTTTGATAGCCTGCGGCAGGGTGTATTCATATGCAAGGCTGTCGAACACCGAGCCTAAGTTCTTCATATCGCCCCTGTCAGGTGTAGCCGTCACCCCAAGCACCTGAGCCTTTGGAAAATGGTCAAGCACTCTCTGATAGCCGTCTGAGATAGCGTGATGAGCCTCGTCAATGATAATGGTATCGAAGTAATTTTCCGAAAAGCCTTTGAGCCTTTTCTCACGCATAAGGGTCTGAACTGAGCCTACTACCACACGATACCAAGAGCCTAAACAGCTTTGCTCTGCTTTTTCGGTGGCACAGCCAAGCCCTGTTGACTTCATAAGCTTGTCAGCCGCCTGGTCGAGCAGCTCGCCCCTGTGGGCAAGGATAAGCACACGCTTACCCTGCCGCACACATTCTTCCGTAACAGCCGAGAAAAGTATTGTCTTTCCCGTTCCTGTCGGCAGAACTGCAAGGACCTTGTTTATTCCCTCAGACCATTGTTCGAGTATAGCAAGCTTAGCCTCGTTTTGATATGGTCTTAAATTCATCATCAGAACGCACCGGCTTTCCAGCCCCCTGTCTGAGCAGGCTGACTATACTGTGGTGTCTGCGTCTGAGCAGGCTGAACGGTAGTCACATTCTCGTCATAGGCATAGAGCTTCTTTATCTTGTTGGACTGTCTGTCCTCGCCGTCCTTGTTCTTGTAGTTGTCAACGTAAACGTGACACTTGCCCTTTTTGCCTGTGATAGCATTCCAGTTCATTTTCAGCGGCTCGCCATGCTTTTTTAGCCCTAGAGCCAAGAAAAGTGCTGAGAGTTTCCACTCAAACTTGTTGCACAGGAAGAAGTTTTCTGTTATCTCCACGCTGTCCTCAGCTCCCCATATGGTGAATGTGACCTTTGCCATATTGCAGGGCGGCACTTTTGCCGACCCCTCGTGTCTTGTACGCTCAAACTTGCTGACGGTGAAGTCATAGTCCCCCTCAGGGAGCAGGACAAAGTCCCCACCCTCGTTGACTATCTCATCTTCCCAGCCGTATTCCATAAAATTATCCATAGTGTTGTCCTCCTTTTAAAATGGTACTTTCTGATTTTCTCTGATAAGCGGCAGCATTTGCTCCCAAGCACCTATCAGACAGCCCTGCACAAAGTCGTCAGGATAGTTTGTGATAGGTGTATCATAAGGGAAATAGTTTCTCTGAGATACCACAAGACGTATATCAGATTCGCTTACGTTGTTGGCTCTCATAAGGTCTGCAAGTGCTTTCGGTATGCCCTCAGGGATAACGATAGGCGGTGGTGCAACGTCCTCAAAGCCGCTGAGATCAGTAAGAGGTTCTTCTGCCTTTGGTGCAGCTGTCGGCTGAGCCTGCTGCAATGTCACTGCGTTTGATGTCTTATGGGGTGGCTGCGGTGCTGCTTTCGGCTGTGCAAGCTGCTCCTGCACACGTCTTGGCATCGGCACAGGCTTAGGCATTTCAGCAGGCTGTGTATACGCAAACAGGTGAGCTATGCCACTATACTCAAAAGGCATTTCAGACGGAAGTCCATCACGATTTTTAGCATCCCAGCAAGGGTGATGTGTGGTGTACATAACACGGTCACCGCCCTGAGCTTTGAACTTCTTGCCGTCCTTATCCACAGCTACTGCATATGTTTTGTAGTTTGCAAACAGCACCATATCTGCCCATTCTTTCACAAGAGGTGATATCTGAGAAGAAGTTTTCTTACCGAGTTTCAGTTCCCAACGGTCATAAGCACCAAGCTCGTCAGGCTGTTCAAACTTTCTCATCTGAGCGTGAGCGGTCAGCACAACGTTGATACCGCTGTCAACTACCTCCTGCAAGAGATTAAGGAACTTGCCTATCTCCTCTTTCTCGTAAACATAGCCGTTGCCGTAGCCGAAATCTTCAATGCCTTTCTTCTGATGTGCCGAGCAGATAGTTTCAATGCAAAGCTGTTCAGCCCAATCAAATGTATCAATGACAAGGGTCTTACAGAGCCTGCCGTTCATAGCTTCCTTTACCTCGTTTTTGAGCATTTCCCAGCTTGACGGCTTAGGGAAACGTCTGATGTTCAGCTTCTTTGTACTGCCCTCAGTATCAATAAATACAGGGTCGGGGAACTGAGCCGCAAAGGTGGATTTGCCTATGCCCTCAGGACCATATATCACGACTTTCTGTGCGGAGCTTACAACTCCTGATGTTATCTCATACATTAAAATGCACCTGCTTTCCAAGTTTTCGTTTCTGTGTTTTCTTCCTTATCATTGTCCATTGACCTGCCGTCCTCGATAATGATACTGCACTCGTCACCTGTAGAAACTCTTGTGGCTATCGCCTGCAAGCCCTGTGCTTCAAGCCACTTACCAAAGTCATCAAGGGTGTCGGTATCCATTTGTTCAAGCTTGTCCAAAAGTACGAAACCGCAGTCAGGGTTGAGCTTTCTCACGATAGAGGTAGCGACGATAAGCTGTTCTGCTCCGCTTATACTGTCCCACTTATGCCCGTTATACAGCAGCTCTCCGTCCTCAACTGAAAGCCCCTCAAGAGGCAGGTCGGCACTGCCCAGCAGGTCAGTTTTAGCCTGCCTTACGTCCTCTATCTGCTCAGTGAGATATGTATACTGTGAACGGTAGTCCTCAGCGTCTATCTCAGCTTTCTCCCTGTCAAGGTTTGCTCTTATCTTCTTGTTCAGCTCCTCAATATCTGAGATGTTCTTTTCAAGCTCCGCTGTGCTTTCGTCCAAGAGGTTTTCTGCGTCAAGGCTTGCAAGCTTGAAGTTGTTCGCTGCCGCTTCATAGCTTGCTTTTGCACGTTCATAGGCAGACTTAGCAATCTCCAACTGCTTTTCGTAGTATTCTTTCTGGTCACGCTTACGCTGATTTTCGCCGTTGCGAGCAAGTATATCCTGCTGTTGTCTGATAAGCTCCGAAGCCGAAACAGGCTCGGAAGGAACGTTTGCATACACGGGCATTTCCTTTGCGAACTTAGACTTCTGGTCAGCTATCCTGCCGATAGCGGTACGCTGGTCATAGAGGGAATGTTCCTTATGCTCCAACTGATAGAGCGTATCGCCCACGCCGATTATTTTCAGCAGAGTTGAAGCTTTTTCCTTGCTTGACTGATTTATGAACTTCGGCAGGTCAAGTGCGAACTGCTCAACGAAGCTGTTCAAAAGCTGTTGACCGCCTTTTTTGCCTGTGCTGTCGGTGACTTTGAGAGAGCTGTTCTTGCCCGAACGCTCCACCACGATACCATTATCGAGGGTGATCTTCAAATGCGGCTCGACAACAGACCCCTCACGCTGAGGAGAGGACGGCTTATACTTGTCACCGCCAAGCGCCCAAGCGATAGCGTCAAGGACAGAGGTCTTGCCCTGCCTGTTCTTACCGCCGATAACAGTAAGTCCATTCTTTGCAGGCTCAAGCTGTACGGCTTTTATCTTCTTTACGTTCTCAAATTCAAGTGAGTTTATTTTTACTGACATTTTTCATTCTCCTTCAACTGGTTTTTCATCCATTCATCAAACTTTTGCAGTTCTTCATCTGTCGGCTCGTCCTCAGGTCTGCCCTTATCAAAGCCCAACGTACAGCCACTTTCAAAGCAACAGCCTGCTAGGTCGGCAGAGCATTCCACATCATCGCCATATTCACGATATCCCCAAGCGCAATCCTGACAGCACTTCATGACAGGATCTATACAGCGTGTTGGCAAGCCTTTCATTTGCCGTCACCGCCTCTCAGCCTCTCGATGTTGTGCTTGAAAGCCTCAACATATCCTGTCAGGAATTCGTTTGGGTAATCATCGAGGGCTATTTTCGCCATTTCCTCTATTCCTTCTTGACAAATGTCAAGCAATGTGCTATCATCAAGGTGTGTTGAATTGGTATCTTTTGATATCTCCGAGCTTGTGCCTGTTGCCGCAGGTGCAGGCTCGTTTTCTTTTAGGTACTCTGCCAAATACACACCACACTTAAAATCTTTTTCGCTTAGCGGACAATTTTCGCAACTAACAGTAAATCCTGTACAGTACTCCACCGCCTTTTCAAACTCCTCTTTCGTTATCATCTTTATCCTCCTCTTTCTCAAAACGTTTCTCCAAGTGCCTATCCACCACGATCAGCACAAAATACATCACTACATCTATCCCTGCAAGCACAACTATTGTTATCAGCAGTATCAACGCCATTTTACCACTTTCCTTTCATTTCAACTTCGACCTTGACTATGGGTCTGCCTGCTTCTCTCACTGCACGCTTAATGCTCTCCTCTGCTTCCTCGTAGGCAGTTTCTTTTACGCTTACATACCACCTGTACGCTACATACATTGTAAGCACCACCAAGAGCGCTACCGCTGCGGCACATCTGATTATCTCTAGTACGGCTATCATTTTCTCACGTCCTTTCCGTAAAGCGTGCGGAGTTTTTTAAGCCTTTTCTCGAAGTTGTCGATATCAATGCCCCACACCTCGTAGGCTATCTCGGTATTGACCGAGTGTGGCATCCATGACTTCACACCACGCTTTTCCATTTCTTCCTTAACAGCTTTCTTGATCTTGATAGTCTGCGTTTCACCTGTGCTGAACAGCTCCTTGATATCCGCATTGGTTATTTCGGGCTTTTCATAGTACAGCCGCACTGCCATTTCAATGTCAGGTGACCTCATTTAGTCCACCTCCTCGATTGTCAAGACAGTTTCACGAGGGCTAACACTTGCCTTTGTCAGAGCCTCGTACTGACTCTTTGCAGCTACTGTGAACACCCTTTTATCGTGAAACTGGTCTATCGTTGTGACTTTGTAAATTTTCATTTTTTGTGCCTCCTCTAAATCATTTATTATATTAAAGCAATAACAGTCTGAACGTTTCTTTTCCTTTAGGCGTAATAAACACCTGCGTGCTTGAAAAACCTGTTTTCTCATTAGAAAACTCCTTGACTTCAAACAAGCCGTTCTCCATAGGCTTTGCATACGGCATAAGCTTGCCCTTTTTATCTCTGTAAAGATACTTTTTATCAAGCAGGAAATTTACAAATGTATTTTGCTTGACTTTAAGTTCCTTAGCTGTTTCTCTTATTCCCGTCAACAGATTTCTGTCCACGAGTTCATCAAAGTAATCAGCTTTCGGTTGCATAATCTGTTTATCAACAGTAAGCTGTGAAACACTTACTTGCAGAGCTTTTACCTTTTCATTGGCAATTTCCAAAGCCCTTTTCATAATCATCTCAGGACTGTTCCACGCTTCTTCAACTCTTATGAAGTACTGACGGAACTGCTTTCCTTTTTCACTTCTCTGCAACATACAGATCTCCTTTGCCATTGGGATTGTAAGTTGGTGGTCGGTAAGTTCACGACTTACCTGCCTGTTTCCCTCAGTACGAACCTGCTCATTTTTGAGCGGGTTGAAATCCTCACCCTCCGTAAATCCGTATTCACACATTCTCGGAAACCAGTCTTTATAAGCGGTCTTGACTTCAAGTGCCTCGTGTAGTTCCCTGCCCGATACTGTTGGGCGTTCAGCATTTTCATAACTGATTTTGATTAGTTCATTCATTAGTCATCTGTCCTTTCGTTTGTTTCGATATCTTCCAAAAGCATATCCGTCGAGCAATCAAGAATTTGTGCCATTTTCTTAAGACTTATAACATTAGGTATTCTTGCACCATTTTCCCATTGAGATATCGTATTTTGAGATACTCCCATTTGATTAGCAAACTCAGCTTGTGAAAAGCCCTTTTTCCTTCGAATAAGTTTTAATTTCTTCAATTGATTTCACCTCCAAACTATGATTATTTTGAGATTTCAGCATGATTAAATATCTCATATAAGGATAATATCACATATAGCGATTAATGTCAATCCCTTTTTGAGATATTTGTAAAAATAGCTTGACTCTAATCTCATAGAGTGATATTATTTGTTTAAGAGATACAAATTACATTGGTTATCTCATAGGAGGATTGCAATGAACAGAATAGCAGAATTACGTAAGAAAAAAGGAATAAGTCAATCAAAATTAGGCGAAATAGTTGGTGCTGCACAAAACACTGTTTGTAATTGGGAAAATGGATCTAGACAACCAGATAATGCAACACTTATTAAAATGGCATCTTATTTTGAAGTTTCTACTGATTACTTATTAGGATTATCCGATGATGAAAATGAAAGAATCAAATTAATTGCCAGACATTTGGAACAAATTCCTGAAGAAGATCGAGAACAGCTTGTTAAAAATTTTGAACAAACAATAGATATATACTTATCAGCAAAAGGATTAAAAAAATAAATAGCTTATAGGAGGCAATAAATTGAGTAAACCCAATTTCGAAATGGCACAAAATTCGGCAACCAATTTTTTATTAAGTCATAATATCAAAAGTTTAGCATTTAATCCCAAAGATTTGAATCTTGTTTCTGAAGGCATAATTATTGATACCATTGAAAATTATGCGAAACTAACTAATCAGCCGATTACTTGTTTCATAGGGCGCAATATTGATGATTGCTATGTCATAAAATCACAAGATTATTCAATTATTTTATATCGTGAAAACAGCACTGTATCTGAAGAACATAGAACTTTTGGTATCGTCCATGAATTGGGACATATATACTGTGGTCATTCATCAGATGGTCAAATACAAGAAATTGAAGCTAATTTTTTTGCTGCACAAGTTTTAATGCCAGAAATAGTGATATATTACGTTATGTATCACTATCTTAACAACAAATTGGATTATACAAATTTAATGGATATGTTTAATGTTTCTTTTGATGCCGCAAATAAGAGGATAGCCACTTTTAGTCGTAAAAATTTTTGGAACTCTAGCAGAAACGATAAGCTATTATTATCAAAGTTCAAACCATACATTAAGGAGTATTTCAAACAGCAAAATAAATCGTATGATAGTACATATGAATACTTATTTGCTATATAACATAGGGTATTTGACAATATAAGAAAAAACAATGTGCTAAAATCAAAGATAAATAGAGGTAACTTGCATGTATGAAAATTTAGATGCAGATAATAGAGTTTATTTAATTTATTGTGACATTGGAAACTATCGTCATTGGATAAAAGAAAGCGTAAGTGCTGATAAATTTTTCAATAATTTAGATTTATTGAAGTCTGCTTTAAAAGAGCTGACTTTAATAGATTACAACTATAATGTTCCTACTCCTGAAAAAGAACTTTCAGATCTATGCAAAAAAGAGCAAGAAATTATCAGAAATTTTCTTGCACGTTATTGGATTAAAACTGTTTCTGAAGCTACTAAATTAAAAACTGTGAACGGTAAAAGTAAAAAAATAAAATCCTTCTTCGATAGTTTAAAACTATATGAAGAAAGATTCTCGGAAGAAACTTTATGCTTACTTGAAAAAGCAAAATGTGAACGACCAGATTACACACTAAAAAAACAAAGCAAAGCTGAAAAAGATAAACTCTTTTTAGTAGAAACTGAAAAGCTATTGGATAATCAAGATAATGTAATGGATAAAACCGAGCAAAACGCCGAAGATTTTGCTTGGTTCTTTCAAAATAATTATTTGTTATCCAGAGCATTTAGAAAAGACATAGATAGTGATATTGTATATGATATTGCAAGGCTTATGCTAATTAAATTTAATTATAAAAAGGCTGCACGCTTTTTAAGAATAAAATTTAAAATTGACACAACATTTGCAACTCAATTATACATAACTGCTTGCTCAATATTAGAATCACATAAGGATATTGCTCGGTATCAGCAATTAGGTTTAGATAAATACTTTATCATAAATAATAGTTCAGCTTGCCCCATATGTCAAAAATTAAACGGTAAAATCTATAGTTTTTCAGAAGCTCAAATAGGTACAAATTATCCGCCCTTTTGTGGACATAATTGTTCTACGATAGGATTGTATAGAGAAAAATAAAATAAAAATCTCGCCCCCAAGTGCTACCAACACTCAGAGGCGAGCAGAGCGGATACTACCAATATCAGCTCGATCCAAATTCACACCCACTTCAACCACGAAAGGGCGAATTTTGCCCTTTTATTGTAGCACACTTTCAAGGAAGTGTCAAGAATAGGAGGAATATTTATGCCGATCTACAAAATGACGGACAAGAACGGAAAGAACATCAGAAAAGACGGTCTGCAAAAATATCGTGTGCGTGTCAATTATACGGACAGTTTCGGAAAGCCTCATCAGATAGACCGTGTGGCGTTCGGTGCAGAGACGGCTAAGCAGCTTGAAATCCAGCTTACACAAAAGCTCAATGCTAAAGAGATAGCTTCAAAAATGACTATCGGACAGCTATTCACGGAGTACATCACTGCCAAGCGTTCAGAAGTCCGTGAAACATCACTGGACAAGTCCCTAAGAATACTGAAAAAGAACGTCCTGCCCACCTTTGAAAGCGTTAGGATAGATAATCTGAACGTACCAATGGTGCAGAAATGGAAGCAGGAGCTGTCAGAGCAGGGATTGGCTATCGTCACTCGAAAGAACATTTATGGCGAATTTCGTGCAATGATGAACTATGCTGTGAAAATGGAATACATTCCGAAAAATCCTGTTATCACCGCAGGCAACTTCAAAGCGCCCCTTGAAGCCAAGAAAGAAATGCTTTTCTACACTCCTGACGAGTTCAAGAAATACATATCGGCAGCTAAGAATTATGCTCAGGAAGCAGAGGACGGCGGCTCAATGTACGAATGGAACTACTATGTATTTTTCAACATAGCATTTTACATGGGTATGCGAAAAGGCGAGATATACGCTCTGCAATGGACAGATATAAAAGACGGCTACATATCCATCACCAAGAGCATTGCTCAGAAGCTCAAAGGCGGTGATCGTATCACGCCGCCAAAGAACAAGCCAAGCATACGGACGATACAGATACCAGAGCCTCTCAAAACAGTGCTTGATGAGCATTACGAACTTTGTAAGAAAGCAGTGCCAAAGTTCAGTGATGATATGTACATCTGCGGTGGCGAGCGTCCTATTCGTGACACGTCCCTTGAAAAGACAAACAAGAAGTTTGCAGACTTGGCAGGTGTCAAACGTATCCGTATTCATGACTTCCGTCACAGCCACGCTTCCCTGCTTGCCAATGAGGGCATAAACATTCAGGAGATAGCACGGCGTTTAGGTCACTCCAACATATCAATGACATGGAATACCTACTCGCACCTCTACCCACGAGAGGAAGAACGTGCGGTGAAAATATTGAACACAATCGTGTAAAAATCGTGTATACAAAAGAAAACCACCGTATTTACGGCGGTTTTTGTTCGTTTGGCGGAGATGGAGAGATTTGAACTCTCGCTACGGTTTTGCCGTACTACCGCATTTCGAGTGTTTTACTCCCAACACACTTTAGCGGATTTTGAGAAAAAATGCCCCATTTTAAGGGTAAATGCTCTTGTCCGCAAAAAGATGATTTTCTCTTCGCTTCGGCTGTTTCCGACAGTTCGAAATGCGAGAGAACTATCGGAGAGAACTAACCGTACTGCTATCAAACATAATAACCGAAAAAGCCCGTAAAATCAATGGTTTTGAGGAATACGCCAACCAATAAGGTCATTCGATTTCGAATGTGTTATGTGATATGGAAAGTGTTAGAAAGGAGCAGAAAATAATGCAAGAAAAACTACTTTATTTACAGGTAAAATCCGAGCCAAAAGCGGCGAAAAGCGGCAAAAAACCGTGAGTTCGAATGGGTTTCAAAAATGGCTCAAAAAAAGCAAAAAAGAGAGAACTTGGAGAGAACGGAGAGAACTCAGGAGAGAACAAAACCCCTTTTCCCACCTGCTTTTCAGGCACTCTCAAAATACTATTGGAGAGAACTTTTACACCTTTCTTCTGCTGTTGACCAAAAAGCGCAAAGAGGTGTAAGTGATGATTACAGAAAAATATTGCAACGAGATTTTGCAGCAATACCCCGAATACATAACCAAAGACCAGATGTACCGTATCTGTCATATCAGCAAAAAGACCTGCTTGTTTTTATTGGAAAGCGGTCTTGTGCCGAACATAGATAGCGGCAAAAAAACACGCCGCTTCAAAATCAAGACGGTTGATGTTATTCAGTATTTGAAAGACAGAGATGATTACCCAGAGCTGTTCAAAGCCCCAGACGGCTTTTACAAAGGAAAAGGCGGAGATAAAAAAGCTCCGTCCTTTGATGAGGTGTTCACACAAGAGGATTTAATTCGTATGCGGCAGTATTATGAACGACTGCTAAAAAACAACCCAGATGTTATGTCAGTTGAGCAGGTAGCTCAGTTTACGGGCTACAATAAAAACTCGGTTAGTCGCTGGTGCGGTAAAAAAGAGCTGAAATGCTTTTATATCAAACAGCGTTATCAAATCCCAAAAGAGTATCTATTGGATTTCCTCGTAAGCAGATATTTCATAGGAATTGCCGTGAAGTCTGTCAAGCATCAGAGGTTTAATGAGCAAATACGAAAATTGCGTACAGGCAGCGATGGCACAATGGCGTAATTTCTTAAACATATCTATAATGAAAAATGAAACGGAGGTATTCGTTATGAAAGATAAAACCTACCACGCATATCTGGATAGCCACGAGCGACAGTTGGTAATACATAGCCTTGTAGAGCTGAAAAACAGACTGATACAGGAAGGCAGATACACGGACTGCGTTGATGAGCTGATTTTCAAGGTTGTCAACGCTCCTGTTAAGAAAATGAAAATTGAACATATCTAAGGCATATCACACATAGCCGCTTATTCTTATTCACCTAAGAGTAAGCGGCTTTTTGCGTTCTCTCACTCTTTTACATAGCCGCCTTGACAAAGCGGCTAAATTTATGCGAAAGGAGGACGCACAAATGTCAAATTGCAAAGTGATTGCTCTGACCAATCAGAAAGGCGGTGTCGGTAAAACGACCACGGCGGTCAATCTGGGTGTAGGTCTGGTACAGCAAGGAAAGAAAGTCCTGCTCATTGATGCCGATGCACAGGCAAATCTCACAATGGCACTCGGCTACAACAGACCTGACGATATACCCATAACGCTCTCCACCGTAATGCAGAACATCATAGACGATAAATCTTTTGATGTTTCGCAAGGTATCATACACCACAGCGAGGGCGTTGACCTGCTTCCGTCCAACATTGAGTTATCAGGCTTTGAAGTAAGGCTTATCAATGCTATGAGCCGTGAGCGTGTTCTGAAAACCTATGTGAATGAGGTTAAGAAGAATTACGATTATGTGCTTATCGACTGTATGCCCTCTCTCGGTATGATAACGATAAATGCTCTGGCGGCGGCTGACAGCGTGATTATCCCAACACAGCCTCACTATCTCTCAGCGAAAGGTTTGGAGCTGTTGCTTCGCTCTGTGTCAATGGTAAAACGACAAATCAATCCCAAGCTGCGGATAGACGGTATTTTAATGACTATGGTAATGCCCCGTACCAACATTTCTAAGGAAATCACGGCAACGGTCAAAAATGCTTATGGGCAGAAAATCAAGGTGTTTGATACTGAGATACCGCATTCTATCCGTGCGGTGGAAGCTACCGCAGAGGGCAAGAGCATTTTTGCTTACGACAAAAGCGGTAAGGTTGCCGCAGCTTATGAGCAGTTCGGAAAGGAGGTGGCAGAGATTGGCGAGAAGCAGAGAAACCAAAATCGAACTGACCGCTTACGATGACCTTTTTCAGACAGATGAAAGCCGTGCAGAAGCAAAGCTGAGTAAAATCAGAGATATTCCCTTATCGCAGATTGACGAGTTTCCAGACCACCCGTTCAAGGTTTTAATGGACGAGGATATGCAGCAGCTTGTCGAGAGCATTAAGCGAAACGGCGTAATGACCCCTGCTACCGTTCGGCTTAAAGAGGACGGACGGTATGAGCTTGTAAGCGGACACAGAAGAAAAAAGGCTTGCGAGCTTGCGGGGCTTGAAACGCTGAAATGTGAGGTTAAAGAGCTGACCCGTGATGAAGCCATTATTGTAATGGTAGAAAGCAATTTACAGAGGTCAACGATTTTACCGAGTGAGAAAGCCTTTGCCTATAAAATGCGGCTTGAAGCAATGGACAGACAGGGACAAAGGAACGATTTAACTTCGACACCAATGGTGTCGAAGTCGAGGTCTAATGAAGAACTTGCCGATAAAGTGGGCGAAAGTCGTGAGCAAATCCGCCGTTTTATCCGCTTGACTGAGCTTGTTCCCGAAATCTTGCAAATGGTAGATGAAAGGCAGATTGCTTTTCGTCCTGCTGTTGAAATCTCTTATCTAAACGAAGAACAGCAATACACCTTGCTTGAAGCTATGAGCTACAACGACGCTACCCCGTCGCTTGCACAGGCTATCAAAATGAAGAAGTTTATGCAGGAGGGTAAGCTGACAGGCGAGGTTATCCAAAGCATTATGGAGGAAGAAAAACCCAATCAAAGGGAAAAGCCTGCTTTCCGTGACGAGAGGATAACCAAACTCATTCCTAAATCTGTTCCCAAAGGACAGGAAGCGGATTTTGTTGTAAAAGCGTTGGAGTTTTACAACCGACACTTGCAGCGAAACAAAGCTCAGGAACGATAGCCGCACACCGAGGGCGAGGTCTGCCCGTTTTCGTGGATAGCCGCTTTTTCGGCTTCCCCCTCTCCACACCTCACCCCCTTTTCTACTACCAAGACTATCCGAAAAAAGAATATATGCAAAACTCTTTGTTTGAAAGATTTTCTACCTTTGAGAGCTTCTGAGGTTTTTCGTATAATGAAGCCGCAAAGGAGGTCTATGCTATGCGAAAAAAGATGATTGCAATGCTATTTGTGCTGATATTGACATTAAGCGGCTGTGCCGATGTTTCAACAGCCCCCAAAGAAAGTGATAATTATGAGCTTGTAACGGAAACAGAAGCCGCCGCCGAAACAGAAAGCACAGAAAGCAGTTCTTTCTCGGAAAGTAAAGAAAGTGAAAGTGCCAAAACGGATACTGAGCTTGAACGCAATGCCGAAGTTACAGAGTATGAGCCTGTTGAAAGCGAAACTTCAAACCAGAACGAGCCTGTATCGCAAGGAAAAAATCAAGTATCTGAAACAAAACCTGCGGTAACAGAAAGCAGCTCTGCTCCTGTCGAAAAGCCAGAGAAAACAGAGCCGCCTGCGGAGATACCACCGCAGACAGTCCCCGAAGATACAAAGCCTAAAACCGCCTATGATTATGAATTTGACATTGAAACGGTCAAGGAAGATTGTATCGGCATTGGTCTGGATATGGGGCTTGCCTTAGACAGCTCACTCACTCCGAGTAATTCTACTTGGTGGAAACCTGTAACGGCATCACAGAACAATCAGGGCGAAGCATTAAAGCAGAGCCTTGAACGCTATATCACATTCCATACTGTCGAAAATCTCGGCGCATACGGAATTGATGAAATCACAGCTTTTAATATTTATTGCGAAGCAAGAGGAAACGGCAGCTACTCGATTTATTTCCTCTTTGCGTGAGCAGCTATCAGGCTTTTCCCTCTGTTCAAAGACAGAGGGATTTTTTATGCCCAAAATCAAGAAAGGACGGTTTAACAGCCTATGAAAACTAAGTTTACAAAGAAAGGCAGGCGTATCCTGTCGGCGGCTCTCTGCTTGCTGATGATGATAACAGCTCTGCCGATGTCTGCCTTTGCGTGGACGAGCGAGGAAGGTAAAAGCTGCACATCTTCCTTTGGCGATTACTATGTCGGCTCTGACGGCGAGTATTACCGAAGCAAAGCGACCTATTCCTTTATCGTTTATGACAGTAAAGGCAACATTACCGTGCAAAGCATTAACGCAGGTAATGCCAAGCGAAAATATCTGATGACAGATAATAGCGGAACACATCAGGTTTACTGCGTGGAGTCTGGCGTTGATTTCAACACGGGCAATTCCTATGTGTCCAAAAGCGGAAAGAACAGCTCGTATTTTCAAAACCTGCCGACTGACGCTCAGTTCGGTATTATGATGGCTTTGATGTACGGCTGGCACGAGGGCAAATCCTCTCCCGTTGCAGGCACAAATGTAGATGATTATGCTTTTGCGACCCAGACAATTATCTGGGAATATCAGCAGCAGCTCCGCACAAGCCCCTCAAACCGCCAGAGTGCAAACGGGATTGACGGGGACACTTACTACTATTCCCTGAAAGGCAGACCCGCCGAGAAATGCTACAACTGGATTTTGTCGCAGATGTCAAAACACTATACCATTCCGAGCTTTGCAGCAAGAAGCCAGAGCAATGCGGACACCTACACTCTCAAATACAATCCCGATACAAAGAAATACAGCCTGACGCTTGAGGATACCAACAACACATTGTCCGATATTAAGTTTTCCGCAAGCGGTATTTCCGTAACAAGAAGCGGCAACAAATATACTTTTACGAGCGATAAGATGATTACTTCTCCCGTAACAGTATCGGCACAGAAAAATGTCAATCTCGATTGCGGAGAAATGCTTATCTGGGGCTGTGTTGGTAAACAGACAATGGTTTCTGGAGCTTCCGACCCCGTATATTTCTATCTTAAAATCGACACAGAGACCTACGGCACAGGGCAGATTAAAAAGACCTCTGAGGACGGTGTTGTGTCTGGCATTAGCTTCAATATTTCTGGAAACGGTGTAAATAAAACCGTTATCACAGGCGCAGACGGTACGGTAGATGTTCAGCTAATGCCGGGGGTTTACACCGTCACAGAGCAGTCCATTGACCGATACGAGCCGCAGAGCATTCAAAGGGTAACGATTGTAAGCGGTCATACTGCTACCGTAACCTTTAACAACACCTTGAAGCGTGGCAGTCTGGAGATTATCAAAAACTCTGAGGACAATCTTGTGGAGGGTGTGAAGTTCCACCTTTATGGCACATCTCTTAGCGGCTTGCCCGTTGATGAGTATGCTGTTACCGATGAAAACGGTGTGGCAAGATTTGAAAATGTCCTAATCAGCGGCGAAACACCTTACACCGTAGAGGAAGTAGATACGGCTATTCGCTATGTTGTTCCCGAAAGCCAGACAGCTCCTATTGAATGGGAAAAGGTTACAAGCCGCAGCTTTACGAACATTCTCAAAAAGTTCAATGTGACCGTGACGAAATCCGATGCGGAAACAGGCACGGAACAGGGCGACGCTTCTCTTGCAGGTGCAGTTTACGGCATTTATAAAGGCGAAGAACTGATTGACACCTACACTACGGACGAGAACGGGCAGTTTACAACAGACTATTATATCTGTGATGATGATTGGACTATCCGAGAAATCAGCCCGTCCGAGGGCTATCTGCTCGATACTACAATTCATCATATCGGCGCAGAGCCAGAGCTTTATACCGTAGAGCGCAACAGTACCGCAAACGATGTGACTGAGCAGATTATCAAGGGCAATATCGCCATTATCAAGCACACCGATGACGTGCGTCCGTAAGGGCGTATTGATAATGCCTAAAGAGGTACTGGATTGGAGAGAAATCCAGTTGGTTAGCCGCCTAACCCGGAATCGAAAGATAAAGGGGACAAGAGCATGGCGGAAAAGCATATACGTTTGAAATCAGTGTATAAGCGGGATATGCGAGACCAAAGGCGTGGCATGGTTAAGGCTAAACTGCTTTAAATCCAGTTTCTTTGCTCTAAGTGTGGAGATGTGCGAAGACTGATTGCGCACATGGACAATTTCTATCAGTGAAACCGTTGTCGTCACTGATACTCTCTGAAAATGTCCCGGCATACAGGAAGTATGTAAAAGGAATGAACGGAAACCTAAACCACACCCAATGTATCAATACGACTAAACGGAGATTGCCTAAACCAGAACGCAGAAATGCTATGTGTAATGCCCTATGGCGATAAATCCCAAGTGTGAAAAGCGAGGGAGATGACACTGAATATCCGGCATGGCAACGGAGCCGCCATAGTAGTCCGAGTGCGGGAAAGCCGCATACATGGCGAAGGGCGGCAGGTCATTCTATTGATAATCGAATGGAGGTATGCGAAATGCAAAAAGCTGAAACGGTATTATCAATACTAAAGCAAAAATCCAAACAAGATGAATCACACCGGTATGACCGTATCTACAGAAATCTTTTCAATGAGGACTTCTTTTTGCGGGCATATCAAAAAATCCATGCTAAGCAAGGCAATATGACGCCCGGAACAGACGGGACAACCATTGACGGTTTCAGCAGGAAGCAAATTTCTCAACTGATAGAACTGCTCAAATGGGAACGCTATCAACCAAAACCTGTCCGAAGGACATATATCCCCAAGAAGAACGGTAAAATGCGACCTTTGGGTATCCCTGCCTTTGCTGACAAGCTGGTACAGGAAGTAGTACGGCAGATTTTAGAGGCAATCTACGAGCCAATTTTCAGCGATAATTCGCACGGTTTTCGGCCTAATAGAAGCTGTCACACCGCACTGTATCAAATTAAAAGCACCTGTAGGGGAACCAACTGGGTAATTGAAGGCGATATCACCGGGTGCTTCGACCATATCGACCATGAAATATTGTTAAAGATACTCTCGAAGAAGATTGATGACGGTAGATTTCTTGAGCTTATTCGGAAATTCCTGAAAGCCGGATATTTGGAATTCAACCAGAAGTACAATTCGCTGTCGGGAACACCGCAGGGCGGCATCATCAGCCCCATTTTGGCCAACATTTATCTGCACGAGTTTGATAAGTTCATGGAAGGAATATCTGCTGAATACACCAAAGGGAAACAGCGGAGACCATATCGTGAATATCAGATTCTCCAATACAAACGAAACCGTGCAAAAAAGAAAGGCAATCAGGAACAAGCGGATGAGTACCTGCGGCAAATGCAGAATATCCCTGCCTTAGACCCTATGGATAAAAACTATCAGCGTGTAAAATATGTGCGCTATGCGGACGATTTTGTGGTCTGTATCATCGGCAGCAAGGCAACAGCGAATGAAATCAAGGAAAGAATTGCAGGTTTCATGCAAAAGGAACTTCATCTTGAATTGAGCCGGGAAAAAACGAAAATCACCAATCTGTCGGATAAACGAGTGCGTTTTCTGGGATACGAAATTACAAAATCTCAAGAGAACACAAAGCAAGTGGTTGATTCAATCGGTCGAAAGAAACGCTCTGTAAACGGTACAATTCAGTTAGTTGTGCCGGGAGATGTTATTCGGGAAAAGCTCAAGCCGTTCATTAAAAAGGGAAAACCCTATCAGGTGGGGGCACGAGTTAATCTGCCCGTGATTGAAATTATCAGTCAGTACAACGCAGAAATCAGAGGGCTTTACAATTACTATTGCTTAGCAACGGATGTCAGCACGAAAATATCCACATTTCAGTATTATCACTATTTCAGCATGATTAAGACAATCGCCCGAAAGGAAAAATCATCGGTCAAAAAGGTTATTCAGAAATATGGAATTGATGTTCCCAGAAAAAATGGAACTGGCACCATGCGTATTGTTGGTATCAGATACAATACGAAAGAAGGCCCTAAAACGATGACCTACTTCAATGACAGTCTAAAAAAGGTTAGCCGACCTGCCGGAGAAATCTCCGACCAATTCGGACAGGTATTAAAGGGTGGTCAGTTAATGAAAAGGCTCAACAGTGATGTATGTGAATTATGTGGAGCAGAACATTGTGCCTTGGAGATTCATCATGTAAGGAAGCTTAAGGACATTGTGAAGAAATACCGAAAACGTGGAACGCCTATGCCTAACTGGGTATGGCTGATGAGCTATATGAAGCGCAAAACGCTCGTCTTATGCCATGACTGCCACGTCAATCTTCATAATGGAACTTTGTAAAATGCTTTAGGAATGGCTGGGGAGCCGTATACATCGAAAGGTGTACGTACGGTTCTGAGGGAGGTTCTCGGAAATCCTGTCATAGAAATATGATAAGGCGTCCGGTTCCTACCCTACGGAGAAACCCAGATTGAAACACCCGAAACGGGAGCAACATTTGAGGTTTATTTGAAAGACGCAGGCAGCTATGACGCAGCAAAGGAAACCGAGCGGGATATACTCACCTGTGATGAAAACGGCTTTGCTCAGACAAAGGATTTGTCTTACGGCGTTTATGTCGTAGAGCAGACCTCTGGGTGGGAAGGTCGAGAGCTGATGAAGCCTTTTGAGGTATTTATCAGCAAGGACGGTCAGACCTACCGCTATCTTATCAATAACGCTAATTTTGAAAGCTATATCAAAATCGTAAAGAAAGATGCGGAAACAGGTGCTACCATTCCGTATGCAGGCGCAGGCTTCCAGATTTACGACCCCAACGGTGAGCTTGTGACAATGACTTTCACTTATCCCGAAGTGACGACCATTGACACCTTTTATACCACAGCAGACGGTTATCTCATTACGCCGCAGACTTTGGAATACGGCACAGGATACTCAATCGTGGAAGTGCAGGCTCCGTATGGCTATGTTCTGAACTCCGAGCCTGTCTATTTTGATGTAACGCAGGACGGCTCTGCCGAAGAAAGCGGCATTACGGTCATTGAGGTGGTTCGCTCCAATATGGCGCAGAAAGGCACAATTACCGTTTCCAAGTCTGGTGAGGTGTTCACTTCCGTTTCTGAGAATAACGGAATGTATCAGCCCGTATTTGCGGTACAGGGGCTTGAAGGTGCGGTTTATGAGATTACCGCCGCCGAGGATATTTATATTCTGGACGGAACGCTGAGAGCTTCTAAGGGCGAGGTTGTTGACACTATTACCACAGGCACGGACGGAATTGCAAAATCCAAAGAGCTGTATCTGGGCAAATATGAGGTCAAGGAAATCACAGCTCCTTACGGAATGGTGCTGAATGACGAAATTCACGCTGTCGAGCTTGTGTATGCAGGTCAGAATATTGCTGTTACCGAAACCGAAACGAGCTTCTACAATGAAAGGCAGCGTGTGGAAATTGACCTTGTAAAGAGCCTTGAAACAGACGAAGCCTACGGTGTTGGCAATAACGGCGAAATCTTTGATGTAACCTTTGGATTGTATGCAGAAACAGACCTTACCGCCGCAGACGGTACGGTTATCCCCGCCGATGGTCTGATTGAGATTATTTCTCTGGACGAAAACGGCAAAGGCACGGTCAATAGCGACCTTCCGTTCGGCAGCTACTATGTAAAAGAGCTGTCAACCAATTCCGCCTATGTGCTGAATGAGCAGAAATACCCTGTCCACTTTGAGTACGCAGGTCAGGACACGGCGGTTGTTCATCTTTCCGCCAATGACAGCGAAGCTATTGAGAATGAAATCATTTACGGCTCGGTAAGCGGTCTGAAATCCGATGAGGACGGAAACGCTCTGGGCGGTGCGGTCATCGGTATCTTTAAGACAGGTACAGAGGAGTTTACAAAAGAAAATGCTATCCAAACTACCACATCAGCCGATGATGGTAGTTTTTCTTTTGAAAAAGTACCGTATGGCACTTGGGTAATCCGTGAAATTGAAAGTCCCACAGGTTTTGTACTCTCCGAGGAAGAAATCGCCGTAACTGTCGGCAAGGTTGATGAGGTCGTGGAAATCGAGCTTGTGAACTACTTTATCAAGGGGAATATTGAACTGACTAAGGTTGACGCAGATTATCCCGACAATAAGCTCACAGGTGCGGTCTTTGAGGTGTATGCCGATACAAACGGCAACGGCGAATTTGATAAAGACGATGAGCTGTGCGGCGAAATGACTGAGCTTGAGGGCGGCGTTTATCAAATGACCGAGCTGCGCTACGGCAAGTATTTCGTCCGTGAAAAAACAGCTCCAGACGGCTTTGTGCTTGATGAAAGCGTGTACGGCGTTTCCATCGAGGAAAACGGCAAGACCTATACCGTAGAAAACAAAGCAGGCGTTGGTTTTATCAATGACGCACAGAAAGGCTCTCTCAAAATCGTAAAGACTTCCTCTGACGGTAAAGTTGAGGGCTTCTCTTTCCGTGTGACAAGTGCTGACGGCTACGACCAGACCTTTAAGACCGACAAAAACGGAGAAATCTTTATTGAGGGTTTGCGTATCGGTGAATACACCGTGTCCGAAGTCAGCGACTCGGCTTCCGCAGGATATATCCTTCCTGCCGACAAACAGGCAACCGTCAAAACAGACTCTACTACTATTGTTGAAATGCACAACGAGTTCAGGGATACGCCAAAAACAGGCGATGACTTTAATCTGGGCTTGTGGGTAAGCCTTGCGGCTGCTTCCGTTATCGGTGCAGGCGTTCTCGGCTTTGTCGGCTTCAAGAAAAAGAAAAAGGAGGACTGATTTATGGACGCTAAAACTATTATCGCCATTGTGCTTGTAGTGTTTATCGTCGGTGCGGCAATATGGCTTAATATCCGAAACAGAAAGAAGAAATAACCCGATATGACAGGAAAAGGGCGGCTTATGTTGATAAGCCGCCCTCTTTCCATATATGGAGGCAATCTATGAAAAATCTGAAAACCATTGAAGCTAAGGTAAAGGCTATTCTGCAAAAGAACGAGGACGCAAGAAACGATGATATGACCCTCTATCTGATTGTGTGCAACACCTATTTGAAAGGTGCAGGAGCAATGCCCTTTGCGGAAGTAATGGAACAGTATAAATATCTCGGTCTGCCGAGTTTTGAGAGCGTGGGCAGAACACGCCGTAAGCTGCAAGCAAAATATCCAGAGCTTGCGGGGAACGCCCGTGTAAGGCGGCTCCGTGCCGAAGGCGAAAAGGCATACCGCAAATACGCTAAGGAATGAGGTGTGAAATGGAAGAAAAACGCATAAACGGCGGTTATGAAATCATCGAAAGCTGTACTATCGGGAACAACGAGCTTGTCATCGGTCATAACGCCAAAGCCCCCAACCCGTATGTGTGTTGGTACTGCAAGGACGGCTCGGATTATTTTTGGGGATATTACTGCAATCAGTTATCGGAAGCGAGGGAAAAGCTGAATGAACGCTACCAAAGAGAGTGCTGTATGCCCTACAACCAGCCCGATAAAAAACAGAAAAGCCGTGATGACCGTGAGCGATAAACGAAAATATGACTGCACAACCTGTCCTTATCCCCGATATAAGGACAGGTCTGTTATTTTCTGCGATGTCTGTATCCGCAGGATTTTAGACGAGCAGAAAGAGGAAAAGAAACGAAAGGAGCAATCGAATGAGTGAAGAAAAACGAATGCTCGGCAATTATGAGGTCGTGAACAGCATTTATATTGGCGACAAAGAGGTTGTTTTCGGTGTAGATAAAAGCGATAAATACCCTTTCCTTGTAAGCTACTGCGACTACCATAATCCGTTTGGTGTGCCGTGGGCAACAGAAAGCGTTGGTTGTGACGATTATCTGGAAGCTATGGGGATTTTCATTCAGCGAGTACAGTCCCAGATAGAGCAAACCAAATCCGAATTATCCAAATTCGCTTTTGACAATACCGTGTTCACGAAAGACCATTGTATTCCCGACAAACGCAGCAGCAGTATTGTCGGCAAGGTTGTCGTTATCAATGCAGAGCCGAAACGGTATGAATATCAGCACCCTGCTTTTCAGCTCGTTTTGGCGGACGGCGGCAATGGAGCAACAGGCGGCAGAGGTAACGCTGTCTTTGGTACTTGCCTTGCCACAGGCGAAAAATCCAGATGGGAACGGTACGATGTGTTAGGAGAAATCAAGCCCGAATGTATGCCTGATTGGGCAAAGGAAGCTCTTGCAAAAATCAAGGAGCAGCAGAAAGAGAAAAAACAGAAAAATCGGGAGGAACGCTGATATGGAGATACGAGCCTTAACCCCTGCCGAACAGAAATACACCTACGCTCAAAGTATGCAGCTTGAGGGACAGACAAGTAATATCGGACACTTGCGTGGAGATTTTGCATCTTCTGGATATGGCTTTTACACTACTTGGTTTGATACAAGACCGCAATGGAAAACGGACGAGTTTAAGAAAGAGCTTGACGAGGTTATCAATTCGCTTCGTGAGGACAAGGGACTTTTGCACAACCGCTATGATATGAGTGCGTTTGCAAAGCATTATCCCGAAAGCGCATTTGCAGGAAGCTATTGCACCGAGTACGGTTTCCGTGTGGATACGGAAAAACACGCCTTTCTGTTTCGGTGCAATCCGACTAAGGGCGATTACAATTTTTACTGCTATTGCTTTGTGAAAGAATGGCTTGATAAGCATATCCAAAAAGCTGAACAGGGTATCCGATTTATCGACCCAAATTACAAAGAGCTGTTTCGTATCCCAGACGGCGGCAAAATCATCATCACATCATCGTGGGGAGAAAAAACCGAACGCCCCTGCCGTTTTATTGACGAGTATCATACCGAGATTGGAAATAACATTTTCCATATCTGCGAGTTTGCCGAGCGTATGGAACAAAACGGAGCGACCTATGAGCCAAAGCCCACAGAGCCGCAGACGGTAACAAAAGCCCCAAAGCATAAAGATTTAGAACGATAGGAGGTTTTGAAAATGGCACTCAACCAAAAGGCAATCAAGGTGCTTGGTAAGGTCTTTGAAGCAGGCTTTACTGATGAAAAGTCGATTGCCGCTATGACAATGGACGATATTCTTGCGATACAGGGTATCACCATAGCCGACATCGGTATTATCAATGAGCTGCAAAAGAGTATCAAGGCAAATAAGGTCATTTCCTTTTTCGGGGGTAATGCTGAATGAGTACAGAGCTTATCAACCGTATTACAGTAAAGAAAGACGGTGTATATCTGTCCTCACACAGTTCAAATGATACCGCCCCCTTTCACTCTTGGCGGTGTAAAAGCCTTTCGGAAATCTATGCCGCCGAGGGACAGGCAGGACTTGACCGAGAAATCGTTTGTATGCTGTATGAATACGCACAGCTCCGTGGCAGTCATAAAAGCCTTGACCGTTATCGCTATGCGATTGAAAGTCCTGCTGCTCACGCCATCTATAAAAAATATACCGACCAAATTGACGACAAATACGAACAGATGGACAAAGCAGATAAGGACAGCGTATGGTACAAGCCGACAGAAAAGGCAAAGGAATATCGAGCCTTTGAGCGTGAAATGCGTAACAAAATGTATGCTGAGATTGCCGAGCGATGCGGCGAGTATGACCGCAAACACAAAAACCGAGATTTAGAACGATAAGGAGGTGTGTAAAGAATGGCTGCGAAGTATCAGCTAATTACAGAGCTGTATCGGCGCACAGGCGTGGCGGTTGCTAAAAATCCGCAGGCGTGGCAGAGCTTTTTGTCTGCCGCTTGCCGCAACTATAAATGCCGATTTGATGAACAGCTCTTGATTTACGCTCAACGCCCTGACGCTGTTGCGGTAGCACAGCTTGAAACTTGGAACAAGCAGTTTAAGCGTTGGGTAAACAAAGACAGCAAAGGCATTGCGGTGTTCGACCCAAAAGGTCGTAGGAACACGCTGAAATACTATTTTGATATATCCGATACGCACGAGGGTTATTACGGCAGCCGCCCTGTTCCGATATGGCAGATGAGTGAGCGATACGAGCAGGCAGTTATTGAACGGCTTTCCGACAGATTTGGCGATGTGGAAAGCACCGACCTTGCTTCGGTGCTGATGGAAACGGCAAAAAACGCAGTTGAGGATAATTTGCAGGATTATATGCCGCAGCTCAAATCCTGTACGCAGGATAGTTTGTTAGAGGGTCTTGACGAATATAATATCGAGGTCATTTACCGACAGCTTGCGGTCAACAGCGTAGCATATATGCTGATGAGCCGTTGCGGTGTTGATACCGAAGCGGTATTTGAGCGTGAGGATTTTGCGGAAATCATTAACTTTAATACTCCTGCCACTATCAACGTTCTCGGTATTGCTACAAGCGATATTTCTGAAATGGCACTCAGAGAAATCTCTCAGACTATCCGAGATGTGCAAATTGCGGAGAAAAGTCAAAATCGCACCTTTGCGCCGCAATCTCAAACACGCTATGATGTAGGCAGAGAACAAGCCGAAAGGAGTAATCATAATGAGCGAAATCACATACACCAAACAAGGGGATTATCTTATTCCCGACCTAACATTACCGACAGAGCCAGAAATTCAGCTTGGCAGATACGCTTTGATGCACAGGGATTATCTGGAGCAGCACAAACGAGTGACCTACCTCAACCTGCTGACATCGGGCGAGCTGAACAAACATCTTTACGAGGTAGAACAGACGGCTCTCACGAGGTTGGAGCTTCTGACAAAACAGCTTTGCAAGGAGCAGGGCGTGACGGAGGAACTGAAAGAAAAAGCACCGATGCAATGGGTCGGGCTGATGAACAATATCCGCAGTCAAGCGGAGGAAACGATACTGAACGAGCTGATTTACAGCTAAATGTCGCTGATGAACAGCAGGTCACAGTTAATCTCCCCACCGTAGAAGAACAGATTGAAATGTTAGCTGAAGCAGAGGACGAAAAATCCTCTGCTTTTGTTATTTCTCAGGAAGATATTGACTCTGTTCTCCAAAGAGGAAGCGGATTTCAGAATGGTAAATACCGTATCTACCGTCAGTTTCAAAAGAATGAGGACGGCAAAAGCAATATTGATTTTCTCAAAAAAGAGTACGGCACAGGCGGCGGTACGCATTATTTCCCAGACGGTACGCAGGGACACACTTGGCACGACGGGAAAGGCATTGCGATTGAAAAGTACGGCTCATCTGCAAACCCCGACCTTGTTCTTTCTTGGGCAAAGGTAGAAAAACGGCTGCGTGAGCTGATAAAGAATGACCGCTACCTGAATGAAAAGGAAAAAGACCACTATGCCGATTATCTCGAAAGCGAGGAAGCTCCGCAGTACGAAATCGACACGCAAAGGAAAATGGCAAGGCAGCGTTTCATCGACGCAAACCGTGACCTTCCGCCTGCCGATAAGAGAGATACCCTTGCTTTGCGGCTGTCCGATTTTATCCGTGATTTAGACGGTTACGAGAAAGACCTGCTTGAAAATGTGGAGCGTACCGACCTTGCAGATGTGACCGCCGAACAAATGGAACAGCATTTAGGCGACCCTGCTACTGTTCAGCAGCTCATTGATTTTCTTGCTTTGGTACAGGGAAAGACCGCCGATGTTTACAGCCGCAGCAATGCGTGGCGGTTTTCACAGGAGCTTATGGAGCTGTATCCTCTCCGCTATGTCTATCACGAGGACGATGTTGTATATATCGGGGCAGACAAATATGAGATTGCGGCGTTTGATGAAAACGCTGTTTCTCTGCGTAATCCCGACTTTCCATTGTTCGGCAAGGACCTCAGCCGAGCTGATTTTGAGGAAAAGTTAAAGGAAAACCCTGCTAACGACCATTTGAAAGTAGTCGTTACCGAAAAGCAGAGTGTTCAGACACCGTCCGAAGAAAAGCCAGACGGCATAAAGTTCTCTATCGGATTTTCGGAACACCCCGCCTTTTATGACAGGCAGTTTAATGACCGATATACTGATTTGAGCTTTGCTCTGGGCAACTATCTTCTCGGCGTTCTGGACGAAAAGCAACATAGAGAGCGTGAAAGCAAGGATAATGTCGGTTGGTATCATAAGACCGATTTTGAGATTACCGCTACTATCGGAGGCGAAGATTTCCATTATGAAGGACGGTTTGATATTGGCGACGGCGAGGGCGACCTTATCTCCCATATCAAAAACTTTTACGAATACTCTCTGTCCCCGAATTGCCCGTTTATTCCCGAATGGAAGAAACAGGGCGAGGATTATTACCGTGAACAAATAGAAAGCCTGCAATGGGGACGAGATGTGTTTGTACCATATCTGGAGCAGCATAAAACACTCACCCCAGAGGACGAAAAGCTCTATGCGGAGATTATGGCAACGGAAAGCGATTGGTTTGTCCCTGTTGAGGATAAACAGCAGGCTTCTGATTTGCAGCCGCAGATTGTCGCTTATTATAAATCCGATGACGAAAATATTGTCATTGTGCAGGCTTCCAACGGAAAATATTTTAATCACTACGGCTACGATGAGGACAGCAACAACTTTGCTTCTGCGGCAGGCGGCTTTGATACCTTTGAAGAAGCCGAGCAAACCTTATACGCTCACCGCCCGACAGCCATAGATATAACAGAGGAAAAGCAAACTCCGCATTATACCGTAGAACTGACTTCCGATGCCTTTGCCGACCCGTTCATCATACGGGATAACACCGTACCATACGGAGAGGACGGGCAATATTACGATGTGGACGGTATTTACCAGACCTTTGAAACCGAGGAAGAAGCACAGGAATATGCCGACACCTTGAATAGTGCTGAAAATATCGTCAAGCTGTTCGCCCAGAAAGATGAGGAACGAAGCCAACAGGAACAGCCCGATATACAGGATAACTCTGACCTTATCGGCAAGGAAATCCTTATTGATAACCGCCGCTATGTCATTGAAAGTATCAGTGAAATAAGCGGCGATGTGTCAATGCGGGATATGACCTTTGCAAATGCCGTGGGCTTTCCAATAAACCGTGTTGAGAAAATCGGCTATATCCGCAGTCTGCTCAGTAAGGCACAGGAAGAAAAACAACCCGAAAAGGCTGTATCTCCTGTCCCTGCTCCCTCAGAGCCACGGCACAATTACCGCATTACTGAGGATACTTTGGGTGTCGGCGGCGCAAAAGAAAAGTTCCGTAATAATATGGCGGCTATCAATCTCTTGCACGAGTTGGAGCTTGAAAACCGACTTGCCACACCCGAAGAACAGGAAATCCTTTCAAAGTATGTCGGTTGGGGCGGTCTGTCTATGGCGTTTGATGAAAACAATGCGGCGTGGGCTGATGAGTTCAAAGAGCTGTATGCAAGTCTTTCCCCAGAAGAATACCGTGCGGCAATGGAGTCCACCCTGACAGCGTTTTATACGCCGCCTGTTGTAATCAAAGGTATGTATGAAGCTCTTGAGCGTTTGGGATTTTCCGAGGGCAGTATTTTAGAGCCGTCCTGCGGAACGGGCAATTTCTTCGGACTGCTCCCCGATACGATGGCAGGCTCAAAGCTCCACGGTGTAGAAATCGACCCTCTTACGGGAAAAATCGCAAAGCAGCTCTATCAGAAAGCCAATATTGCCGTGCAGGGTTTTGAAGAAACAAAGCTCCCAGACGACCACTTTGATGTGGTTATCGGCAATGTGCCGTTTGGCGATTTTAAGGTCAACGACAGCCGTTACAACGCCCAGAAGTTCCTTATTCACGATTATTTTTTCGCAAAGGCTCTTGATAAAGTTCGTGCAGGCGGTGTTGTTGCGTTCATTACCTCTAAGGGAACAATGGATAAGGCAAGCCCCGAAATACGCAAGTATATTGCGCAGAGAGCCGAGCTGCTCGGAGCTATCCGACTGCCTGATAACACTTTCCGAGCAAACGCAGGCACAGAGGTTACGAGCGACATTCTCTTTTTGCAGAAGCGTGACCGAGTGATTGACACAGAGCCAGATTGGGTACACCTTGATACCGATGAGAACGGTATTATGATGAACAGCTATTTTGTGCAGCACCCAGAGATGATTTTAGGCGAGATGAAAATGGAAAGCACACGCTTTGGTTTTGACTCCGCCTGCAAAGCCTATCAGGATATACCTTTGTCGGAGCTGCTTCATAACGCTGTTCAGAACATTCAGGGAGAAATCCCAGAGTACGAAAACGAGCTTGATGAAATCTCTGACGGGCAGGACGCTTCTATTCCCGCCGACCCGAATGTGCGAAACTTCTCGTATGCGTTGGTGGACGGAAAGGTTTATTTCAGAGAAGATGACCGTATGACCCCTGCGGCGGCGTCTGTTACCGCAGAAAACCGTATCAAGGGACTAATCCAAATCCGTGATTGCGTGAGAAAGCTCATAGAGTATCAGACCGAGGATTACCCAGATGATTTGATACACACCGAACAGGAAAATCTAAACCGTTTGTATGACAGCTTTACGAAGCAGTACGGACTAATCAACAACCGAGGAAACTATCTCGCTTTTGCATCGGACGAGAGTTACTTCCTTTTGTGTTCTCTGGAGGTGCTTGACGATGAGGGTAATTTCAAAAGAAAAGCGGATATGTTCACGAAAAGGACGATAAAGCCCCACCGTGAAATCACTTCCGTTGAAACTGCAAGCGAAGCTCTTGCCTTGTCTATCGGTGAAAAAGCCCGTGTTGACCTGCACTATATGGAACAGCTTACAGGCAAACCGAAGGAAGAAATCATTAAGGACTTGCAGGGCGTTATCTTCCGTATCCCCGCAACCGAGCCTGCTCAGTATGTAACTGCCGATGAGTATTTGTCTGGCAATGTAAGAGCCAAACTCATAACCGCCGAAGCCGCAGCAAAGGAAAATCCAGAGTTTGCGGTCAACGCACAAGCCTTAAAGCAGGTCATACCGCAAGACCTGTCGGCGGCTGAAATCTCTGTCCGTCTGGGTACGACTTGGATACCGCAGGAGGATATTCAAAGGTTTGTAATGGAGCTTTTAACTCCGTCAAGCTATGCACAAAGCCGTATCAGGGTAAGATATACCCCGATTAACGGCGATTGGTTTATTGAGAATAAGAGTTCCGATTACGGAAATGTAAAGGCGGACAGCACCTACGGTACAAAGAGGGCTTCCGCCTATCGTATTATTGAGGATACTCTAAATCTCCGTGATACCCGTATTTTTGATTATGTGTATGACGAGAACGGAAACAAAAAAGCCGTATTCAACGCAAAGGAAACCACGGCGGCACAGGCAAAACAGGAAGCAATCAAACAGGCGTTTCAGGATTGGATATGGAAAGACCCAGAACGGAGAAACCGCCTTGTCAGGTATTACAATGACACTTTTAATTCTGTCCGTCCCCGTGAGTACGATGGAAGTCATATTACTTTCGGCGGCATCAGCCCAGAAATCACCCTAAGACCGCACCAAGTAAACGCTATCGCTCATATTCTCTATGGCGGCAATACGCTCCTTGCCCACAAGGTAGGTGCGGGAAAAACCTTTGAAATGGTAGCCGCCGCACAGGAAAGCAAGCGGCTCGGACTTTGCAATAAAGCGATGTTCGTTGTTCCAAATCATCTTGTCGGTCAATGGGCTTCTGAGTATCTGCGTCTGTATCCGAGTGCTAATATCCTTGTGACACGAAAGCAGGATTTTGAAACGGGAAACCGCAAAAAGTTCTGTTCCCGCATTGCCACAGGCGATTATGATGCGGTCATTATCGGGCATAGTCAGTTTGAAAAAATCCCGATGAGCATTGAACGGCAACGGGAACAGCTCGAACAGCAGCTCGATGATATTGAGCGTGGTATTGATGATGTGCAGGCAAGCAAAGGAGAACAGTTCACGGTCAAGCAGCTTATGAAAACCCGAAAAGGGATAAAAGCAAAGCTCGACAAGCTCAACGATACCAAGCGCAAGGACACGGTAATCGACTTTGAACAGCTCGGCATTGACAGGCTCTTTATTGATGAGAGCCATTTTTACAAGAACTTGTATCTCTACACGAAAATGCGGAATGTCGGTGGCATTGCCCAAACCGAAGCTCAAAAATCAAGCGACCTGTTTATGAAATGCCGTTATCTGGACGAAATCACAGGCAACCGAGGGACAATATTTGCAACGGGTACGCCTATCAGCAATTCAATGGTAGAGCTGTATTCTGTTCAACGGTATTTGCAGTATGATACCTTACTGCGGAACGGCTTGCAGCATTTTGACAGTTGGGCTTCTACCTTTGGAGAAACCGTAACGGCTCTGGAGCTTGCCCCAGAGGGTACAAACTACCGAGCCAAGACACGCTTTGCCAAGTTTTTTAATCTGCCAGAGCTGATGTTGATGTTCCGTGAGGTGGCGGATATACAGACCGCCGATATGTTAAAACTCCCCGTGCCGAAAGTAAATTACCACAATATCAAGACCAAGCCGAGCGAGATACAGACCGAAATGGTAGCTGCTCTTGCAAGCCGAGCTGAGAAAGTCAGGGCAAGGCTTGTAGAGCCGAATGTTGATAATATGCTCAAAATCACGAATGACGGGCGCAACCTTGCTCTCGACCAGAGAATGATTGACCCGATGCTGCCAGACGACCCGAACAGCAAAGTCAACGCCTGTATCGACAATGTGTACCGTATCTGGGAGAAATACGCCGACACAAAAGCTACGCAGCTTGTGTTTTGCGACCTCTCCACTCCGAAGAATGACGGCACATTCAACATCTACGATGATGTGCGTGAGAAATTGGTTGCCCGTGGTATCCCTGCCGAGCAGATACGGTTTATCCACGAAGCGACCTCAGACGCACAGAAAAAAGAACTGTTCGCAAAGGTACGAAGCGGCGAAGTCCGTGTATTGTTAGGCTCTACCCCAAAAATGGGCGCAGGCACGAATGTTCAGGACAGGCTCATAGCCATTCACAATTTGGACTGTCCGTGGCGACCGAGCGACCTTGAACAACGGCAAGGGCGTATTGAAAGACAGGGAAATATGTTCCCAGAGGTTGAGGTTTACCGCTATGTAACTGAGCAGACCTTTGACGCTTATCTCTATCAGTTGGTAGAAAGCAAACAGAAATTCATATCCCAGATAATGACGAGCAAAAGCCCTGTCCGTTCTGCCGAAGATGTGGACGAGGTTGCTTTGTCCTTTGCGGAGGTCAAAATGCTTGCCACAGGTGACGAGCGTTTTAAGGAAAAAATGGACTTAGACATTCAGGTTTCCAAGCTCAAAGTGCTGAAACAAAGCTATCTATCCGAGCATTACGACCTTGAGGACAGGATACTCAAACACTTTCCTCAGACCATTGCGGAGTATGAACAGCGCATTGTCTGCTACCAAGCTGACACAGCTCTTACCGAACAGCACAAGCCGCAGGGCGAGGAAAAGTTCTGTCCGATGACATTGCGTGGTATCAGCTACACCGAAAAAGCCGCCGCAGGTGAAATGCTCCTTGCGATTTGCAAGGAATATCCCTTGTCCGCACCTATCGAAATCGGCTCTTATCGTGGCTTCAAAATGGAGATTTTCTATGATACGGTGGGTACTCATTACTGCCTTAACCTCTGTGGGCAAGCGAAATACAAGGTGGAATTAGGCTCTGACCCTCTGGGAAACCTGACCCGAATTGAAAACGAGCTTGCCAAGCTCCCCGCACGGTTGGAAGCCGCACAGATTAAACTGGCGGAAACAATCGAACAGCTTGAAACCGCAAAAGTCGAGGTACAAAAGCCGTTTACCTTTGAGGAAGAACTGAAAGAAAAGTCGGAACGGCTGAACGCTCTCAACATCGAGCTAAATCTGGATAAAAAAGACCCTGCCGTACTTGACGCAGAGCCAGAAGAAACTGAGGAACAGCCCGAAAGAAAATGTGCAAATCGTGAGAGATAATCAGATTTCCACATTTGTGAAGCTCTTTTTCGAGATGTATAATAGGGCTGTGAAATGAAATTTGGAGGTGGTTAGATGGCAAAGGATTTGAGCTTCAGCACATTTCTTGATGAATACGATACTGACTTTTTCGATTATCTCAGCAAAACAAGCACAGCTTGTCATTCCGAAACGAGGTATAAAGAGCTGACGGAAAAGATTAAAACTCTCTATGAGCAATATCCTAATGTGCGGAAAGTCCTTGATGTAGATAGACCTTGTGAGCTGTCTGCGGAGGATTGCACCGCATTGGTGGAGGTGCTGAAATATAAAAACGAAATGGCAAATTTAGAGCTGAAAGAGGTTTATTTCAAAGGCTGTATTGATTGCGTCAGCTACCTTAAAAAGCTAAGTATTCTCTAACCTATTGCGGCATTGGCGTGAAGCTGATGCCGCTTTTACATAGCCACAGAGATAGAAAAATTCATATAGATGTGGTATAATTTTATTCACAGAAAGGTGGTGAAAAAATGGAAAAAATAGATGATGTGTTTATTTCACACGCCAGCGACATTCTTGCGGATACTAATAGTGGTCTATCAGGCTCGCAAATTATTAAAGAATGCAATTCTTATGCAATAGATTTCAATGTTTCAATCCCTATTACATCTCCTAACTTCGGAAAATTTGGAAGTATAATACCAAACAAAAGAACGGCTCTGTATAAAAATCTTCGTGAGTTTAATGGAAAACAGCAATTTATCATTATAAAAGAATTATGTGAGCTTCCAATATTTGAGGGGAACAAGAAAGCAAAAGAATTAAAAGAAAAACTTTTCCAGAGATATGGTAAGTTTTCAAGCGGTTTGGAAATTATAGAACAAATACCGATTACAGGTTGGGAAAGAGTGGATAGGTCAATATCAGAAATGGCAAATCGTTTAGCAGTTGCTTCAGCAGAAGAACTGAGCCACTATATTATGGGGTAATTGATATGTCAGTTGGTATTGGACAGGTACGCCTCTCAACAGCGGAATTATTAGAAGAAAAGGGTTATGTAAAAGAAACAAAAGCGGATGAAGGCGGATGGAAAATACCCATTATAGGAACTGTCCATGGTACTACAACAATGGCTAGAGAAAAAAGATTAGAGGATCCCAAAATGAATATTACATACGTGGCCGCATATATAAAATTAATAGAAGACACATGGAAAAAGGATTTTCCAGAAATAGGTGAACGACCTGATATTTTAGGAACACTATATAATCAAGGTCATGATTTTAGTACGCCACATGCAAATCCTGGTAGCAATGAATTTGGAGAGTTTGTTAAAGAGAATTACAATACAATGGAGGAACTGTTAAATTCATGAAAAAAAAGAGAAAAATAATTATTGTAACAATTATACTGCTCATATTCCTGTTTTTTATAATTCCATATGTAAAAGTTGAATGTGCTACATTATTGCATGGGGATGAATTTTCTGACTTGTACACTGAGACACACATGATGGATGATATATCCTATTTAAAGGTGATGGGCTATGATAAGAAGAGTGCAAGTATATATTATGTAGAAAAAGAACATAAAGGAGCTATCTTGTGTGAATTCACAAAACAAGGAGGAGAGTGGAGACTAAATGTATGGAAAACTATTTGGTCTAAAAGTGGAAGTGCAGATGGATTTATATGGCCTTATTATAGATAAATGATAAAAGGTTAATGAAATAATTACTGAAAAGAAAGCATGGTGTCAAACATCGTCTAATACTTATTAAATATACAAGGAGTCTTGCATATTTGCAGTAAAAAAAGAGGGCATCACAAATTTATTAAATCAAATAATAGTGTGATGCCCTCACTTCATTTAATGAGTATATCTACAATCTGGAAGAAAAATGAAGACTTCGATAAAAAATGGAAACCTGTTGAGAAACAATAAAAAAGATATTGGTCTATCCTAATCGTAGCGTATAGTGCAGTAATGTGGTATACTTAATAAAAAGGATAATTGAGAATTATCATTAAATACAAAGGAGAATCACATGAAGGGTGATTTTGGCCATGAATTTAGTATAAGACGCATTCATAAAATTACTGATGAAGAATATATTGAAGCTTTACGCATTTATAATGAAACGATTCCTTTTGAAGTTAGAACAGAAACTAATGAAATTAACTTCTGGCTATCAAAGAATAAAGAGAACAATATCAAGCTATCGGAATGCTTAGTAGAGAAACACTAATTACAATTGCTCAACAAGTTTTCGATGCAAGTAAGCATAAAACTTTAGATGGTGTCGAGGCAAGTACAACAGACGCTAAAAGAATGCTTGAAGCGTATTTACAGTATGAGTTGAGTTCTTCTTCTGAAAAAGCAAGGAAATTTGCTAAATCGGCAGTTGATTTTTCAAATCAGTTGACACACGATAGAAATGCCACCAAATTAGATGCTTCGATGTGCTTGGTAGCCGTAACATCTGTAGCTAATCTTATTAAAACTATTTCTGAAGCATAAGTTTTCAATTCATTTTACATAGCCGAGAGGTTTTCTTAACAGAAAATCCCTCGGCTTTTTCTATTTCTGGAGGTGATTTTATTGAATGAGAACTAACCGACCCTATGTGCAGCTTGACCCTGCCGTGATTGAGCAGGCACGGCAAATGGACTTGCTATCCTATCTGCAACGGTATGAGCCGAACAATCTGAAGCGTGTGACAGGCAAAGTTTACTGTACGAGAGAACACGACAGCTTGAAGATTTCCAATGGCAAATGGTATTGGTGGTCGAGAGGTTTCGGCGGCGTTTCTGCCCTTGATTATCTAATCAAAGTTAAAGAATACAGTTTTGTGGAAGCCGTAGAACTGCTTACGGGCATCACGGCGGACTGGAAGCCGCCGCCTGTCCCTGCTCCCAAAGATGAGCCGAAAGAACTGCTTTTACCGCCGAAGAATAAGGACTGCAACCGTGTGACCGAGTACCTTTTCGGGCGTGGGATTGACCTTGCAATCATACAGGATTGTATTGCAGACGGTACGGTTTTTGAAAGCGCCAAGTACCACAATGTCGTATTTATCGGCAAGGACGAAAGCGGAACACCCAAGTACGCCGCCTACCGTGGCACGATGAGCAGTTCTTTTAAGGGGGACGCATCGGGCAGCGACAAGCGGTATTCGTTTCGGCTTCTGGCAGACAAACCGACTGATACCGTGCATTTATTTGAAGCCGCCATTGATTTACTGTCCTACGCCACCTATCTAAAATGCGAGGGCAAGGACTATAAATCCGAAAATCTGCTCTCTCTTTCGGGTGTGTATCAGCCCAAGAAAGAGATTAAGGAAAGCAAAATCCCCATAGCCCTGACCACATTTTTGAAAGCAAATCCCCATATCAAGACTATTTTTCTGCATCTGGATAACGACAAAACGGGCAGGCTCTGTACCGCCGCCCTCAAAGAACTGTTGCAGAAAGACTACAAAATCGTTGATGAGCCGCCGCCTGTCGGTAAGGACTTCAACGATTTTTTATTGTCCTATCTGGGAATTGCAAGACCGATTTCAAGCCGTGAAAGGAGTGATGCCCGTTGATTGTCCGCAGATTTTGACCCGAAGAATAACACGACAAACAAAAAAATTAAATGTTGAAAGCGAGGAAATAACCATTGAAAAAGTATGATGTAACCCTGACTGCCCACTATGAAAAGACCATTTCTGTTTGTGCGGAGAGCGCAGAACAGGCAAAAGAAAAGACCGAAATTATCCTGTTCGATACCGACCTTATCAACTTTACCGATGAGGATTTTATCTGCGGTGAAGCCAAAATCAACGAGTCTTGCGAGGACGGTGCTGAAGATACCGACGAAGAAGAAGCGAACGAGGACGAATGTTGTTCGGACTGTCCGTACTTCTGTCCCGTGTGCGGAGAATGTATGTATGAGGACGAGTGCGACGAGTAATGTCTTACCAAGCACTGAATTTGGTTATCCAAATTCGCTTGTTAGGGGGCAACCCCTAATACCCCGCAACAGAAAGGAGTTTAAGAATGATTGAGTTTATATTTTTCATCATCGGCGTAATGCTCGGCGGTCTGACAGGTGTAGTGATTATGTGCTGCTTGCAGATAAACCGACTTACCGAGAGAGAGGAAGTGAAAAATGCGAAAACGAAATGTGCAGATACTTTTCCGCTTGACTGAGGAAGAAGCCGAACAGCTCTACTCTCTCGTTAAAAAATCAGGCTGTTCAAAAGAAGCGTTCCTGAGAGGAATGGTAAAAGGCTATCGGCTCTGCGAAAAGCCTGACCCAGAGTTTTATAAAATGATGCGTGAGCTATCTGCCATTGGCAACCGTATCAATCAGCTTGCGGCAAAAGCCAACGCCCTGAACTTTGTGGATGCTCCGATGCTGAAAGAGGAAGCGCAAAGGTGGCACGAGTTTCAAATCGCTGTCCGAAAAAAATATCTGCTTCCAAGAAAAGCACCGTAATGGCAGTCTGTGAAATATGGGATGTGCGTGGCAGGCTCGACCATCCCATAGATTATGCGGAAAATCCCGAAAAGACAGCTAACCCCAAATACACCGAAGCGGATTTGCAGGCTATGGTCGATGTAATGGAATATGCCACCAACAAGGATAAGACCGAGCAGCGTTATTTTGTCACAGGCGTAAACTGCGACCCAACCACCGCCAGAGATGAAATGATGATTGCAAAAGCGCAATGGAACGATGAAAGCGAGATTGTCTGCTATCACGGTTTCCAGAGCTTTAAGCACGGTGAGGTTACGCCAGAGCGGGCGCACGAGGTCGGTGTAAAACTTGCCCAAAAGATGTGGGGCGACAGATTTCAGGTTATCGTTGCCACTCACCTAAATACCGACTGTCTGCATAACCACTTTATCGTAAACTCCGTATCCTTTACGGACGGCAAGCATTACCACGACAACAAAGCAAACTTGCGGCTTTTACGACAGCGTTCCGATGAGCTTTGCCGTGAATATGCCCTGTCCGTCATTGAACACCCAAGCGGAAAGAAAAAGCCATACGCTTTGTATCAGGCTGAGAAAAACGGTATGCCCACGAGGGATAATGTTACACGGCAGGCGGTGGACGAAGCTATCAGCAAGTCGTTCACGCTGAAAGACTTTGACCGAATTATGGCTGAAATGGGCTACCGTGTGAGCTTTGACCCAAACCGCAAATATTGGACGGTCATCGGTAAGGGGTGGAAACGCCCGAAGCGGCTGTATAAGCTCGGAGAAGAATATACCAACGAGAGGATTATGGAGCGTATCACAGAAAACTCCTACGCTGTGAAGTTCTCCAGATTTACCGAGCCGCAAAGGACAGTCAAGGTGTTCCGTGTCAAAGGCTCTCTAACGGGGGCTAAAAAAATCGGCGGATTGCGGGGGCTGTATCTGCACTACTGTTACAAGCTCGGTATCCTGCCAAAAAACAAAAAACAGAATTACGCAAGGCTTCATTATCTTTTGAAAGACGACTTAATGAAAATGGAAGCTATCACACAGGAAACAAGGCTGCTATGCCGTAATCGCATTGATACGGTAGAGCAGCTCTTGTCATATAAAGGCTCTTTGGAAACGGAAAAAACCGACCTGCTTCAAAAGCGCAAGGAACTTTATTCTATCTCCCGCAAAACAGGCGGCGAAGAAAAGGAAGCAATACGGTCACAGCTTTCCGATTTATCCAAACGCCTGAGCGTTATACGAAAGGAGGTCAGGCTGTGCGAGGGTATCGAAGCCCGTAACGCTGCTCTCAAAGAAAAGTTATCCACCATACGGGCAGATGAAGAACAACAACGAAAGGAGCTGATGACGAATGAATACAAGCGGCGAAGCGGCAGAACAAATCGTCCGAATGAGCTTGGAAGGATTTGAGGTCGCAGCCAAAATCACAGGCGCAGGTGCGAAGAACATTGCCGTTCTCCTCTATTCCATTCTGAAAGAGGAAAAGAAAACAAAGGGCAAAGCAAGGCTTACCAATATGCTCCGTTCTGGCAAGGAGCTGAAAGTTTTTACCGTAAAGAACGGCGACCTGAAAAAGTTTACGCAGGAAGCTAAAAAGTACGGCGTACTTTACTGCGTTCTTGCGGACAGAGGAAACAAAGACCCCAATGCGGAGGTCGATGTCATTGCCCGTGCGGAGGACGCATCGAAAATCAGCCGTATTGCGGAACGCTTCAAATTGGCGTCGGAAGCCACCGCTTCTATTGTGACCGAAACCGAGAAATCCAAAGATGAAAAAACAGGTCAGCCAGAGCCAGACATCGGCGTACAGGAAAAAGCCGAGAAAGACAAGCTGCTCGATGAGCTTATGGGTAAGCCTATCCAAAAGGAGGAAAATGCTCAAAACCCCTCATTGGCAAAGACCGAAAAATCCCCTCAGTCCGAGCCTATCTCAGAGCAGCCAAAGAAGTCCGCAGAGGGGGCTACTATGACTAAGGACGAAAAACCGTCCGTCAGAGAGGAACTGCGGAAAATCAAGGAGAGCCGAAAGGAACAGGAAGCGGATACTTCTTCTGCCCTGGACAAAAGCTCTGCTTCTGACAGGGCGAAGAAGCAGCCCGCAGGCAAGACCGAGCATAAGCAGCCCCAGAGAAAGAAAAAGAAACCCAAATCTAAAGAAACGAGGTAAAACAGAATGAGCATTTATGATGTGTTTAACGGCGGCAGCAAACCGTTTGATAAAGCGGAATGGGCAGCCCAGAAACAGGCGCAGCGCAAGGAAGCCTATGAGCTGATTGACAACACCTGCGCCGAAATGATGATAAGCGGCGACAGCTTCCGTCAGTATCTTGATGTGCAGGGGCGTTTTGACCGTTACTCGGTTGCAAACGCTATTTTGGTATCGGCACAGATGCCCGAAGCGACACAGCTTAAAGACTACAACACTTGGAAGCAGAGCCGTGTCTATGTGAACAAGGACGCACAGAAAGTTGTTATCCTTGAGCCGAGCAAGGAATATACCCGTGATGACGGTACAAAAGGTATTTCCTATAACGCCAAAGTGGTATATGACATTTCCGAAACATCGGCAAAAGAAAGAATGCAGCCGCAGGAGCAGAAATCTATGCGTGAGCTTGTATCGGCTTTGATTGACGCAAGCCCCGTGCCTTGCGTTCCTGTTGATGACTTGGAACTGCCTGCCTACTATGACAGCTCTCAGCAGACTATCTTTGTCAAAAAGGGACTCTCTGAGGAAGTGCTGTTTATCAGTATGGCAAAGGAAGTATCTGCGGCGGTTTATGACTTTAAGTACAATGAGAGCCGTGATACTTCCGATTTCAAATCCTTTTGCGTTGCCTATATGGTAAGTTCCCGTTACGGCGTGGATACCAAAGGCTTTGATTTTTCCAGACTGCCCAGAGAGTATGACGGAATGGATACGCAGGTATTTAAGGGAGAGCTTGGTACAATGCGTGATGTTCTGGGTGAAATCCAGAACGATATGTATAAGAGTATGGAGAAAAACAAGTCTGCAAGGAACAAAGAACAGGAACGCTAATCGGAGGTGCAGCTTATGAAAGAAGAACGATACCATATCGCACTTGATAAGTACGATAAAAATATCGTTATCAATGCGCTCAACAACCTGAGAAATCGGCAGATACAGGAGGAACGCCCCACCGAGCCTGTTGATGAGCTGATTGACAAGGTAGCCAACGCACCGACCAGAAAGGTCAAGGTTGTTCCGTGCAGGTGCAATGAGGAACGATGACAAAAAAACGGGCTTAATCCTTTCTGTCTGCGGTATTGTTCCTGTTATATGGCTTGCCCTGATGACAGCACCCTATGTGGGTGGAGGTTTAGTTGAAATAATCCGAGGTCTGCCCGTAGCAATGGGCAATCCGTTTCAAATAACGGTGTGTGAGGACAGCGTAAAGACTGTCCTTATTTTTTTGCTTGCCTACGCTATGGGTATCGGCATTTATTTCTCTACACGCAGGAACTACCGCAGGCGTGAGGAACACGGCTCGGCTAAATGGGGCGATGCGGGGACTTTGAACAAGAAATACCGTGATAAAGACCCTTCCGCAAATAAGCTGCTCACCCAGAATGTCCGTATAGGCTTAGACGGGAAAAAGCACCGCCGCAATTTGAACATTTTAGTTTGCGGGGGAAGCGGTGCGGGAAAAACAAGGTTTTTTTGTAAGCCGAACGCAATGCAATGTAACACCTCAATGGTAATTTTAGACCCGAAAGGCGAAATCGTGCGAGATGTGGGCGGACTGCTTGAAAAGAAAGGCTATGAGGTTCGTGTCCTTGACCTTATCAATATGCACCGCAGCCATTGTTACAATCCCTTTGTTTATCTGCGGAATGACAATGATGTGCAAAGGCTTGTAACCAATCTGTTTAAGGCGACCACTCCGAAAGGCTCACAGTCGCAAGACCCATTCTGGGATACGGCGGCAAGTATGCTTCTGTTGGCGTTGGTGTTCTATCTGAAATATGAAGCACCGCCCGATGAGCAAAATTTCCCGATGGTAATGGAGCTGCTTCGTGCGGGTGAAGTCCGTGAGGACGATGACAGCTATGTAAGCCCTCTGGACGAACTGTTTGACCGTCTGGAAATGGTAAACCCAGAGCATATTGCCCTGAAGTATTACAGGGACTATCACTCAGGCTCGGCTAAGACCTTAAAGAGTATCCAAATTACCCTTGCCGCAAGGCTTGAAAAGTTTAACCTCGAAAGCCTTGCGGGGCTTACCGCTACCGATGAGCTTGACCTGCCCTCTTTGGGCGAAAAGAAAGTTGCTTTGTTCGCTCTCATTCCCGATAACGACACGAGCTTTAATTTTCTCGTGAGTATCCTTTATACGCAGTTATTTCAGCAGCTTTTCTATCTGGCAGACCACAAATACGGAGGAAGCCTGCCTGTGCATTGCCATTTCATAATGGACGAATTTGCCAATGTGAGCCTGCCTGATGACTTCGATAAGATTTTGAGCGTTATGCGTTCCAGAGGTGTGTCGGTCAGTATTATCCTGCAAAATCTGGCGCAGCTCAAAGCTCTTTTTGAAAAGCAATGGGAAAGCATAGTCGGCAACTGCGATACTTTTCTGTATTTGGGCGGCAACGAACAAAGCACCCACAAATATGTGTCGGAGCTTTTAGGCAAGGAAACGATTGATACAAACACTTACGGAAAGAGCGAGGGTCGAAGCGGCAGCTACTCAACCAACTATCAGATTTCAGGGCGTGAGCTGATGACACCCGATGAAGTGCGTATGCTTGATAACCGCTACGCACTTCTTTTTGTTCGTGGGGAACGCCCTGTAATGGACTTTAAGTACGACATTATGAAGCACCCCAATGTAAGGCTGACAACTGACGGAGGTAAACCGCCGTATATCCACGGTGAGCCGACACAGGCTGTCGCAACCCTTGTGTTTGACAGCGATATTCCGAAGAACGCCGTAAGCGTAAAAGCTGTCAGCACTTCCTATGAACTTCTCTCCAATGAGGACTTGGAAGAAATCTTTAATATCTAAAGGAGGATTTTTATTTATGAAAATTTTTAAGAAAAACGAGAACAAGGAAACCGTAAAGCTGCCAATGTCTGGCAAGGTAAAAAAGGGCTTCCGTTTTTACTGTGTGGCGGTTATGGCAACGGCTTTGGTAGTCGGCACATCTGTAACCGCCTTTGCCGCAAGCGACCCTCTTACCGTAGTCAATAATCTGTCCGACTTCATTTTCGGTCTAATCCGTGCTGTCGGTATGATTTTGCTTGGCTTTGGTATTGTGCAGATTGGTCTGTCCCTCAAATCGCACGACCCGTCCCAGAGAGCTAACGGCTTCTTGACCCTTGCAGGCGGCGTTGTCATTACTTTTGCAAAAGAAATCCTTACCCTCATTACAGGCTGATGAGGAACTGACACAAGACAAGATAACGGGAGCAGATCCGCTTTGCGGATTTACTCCCGTTATCCAATTATCTAAGGAGGTGGTCAAATGTCGGATAATTGGATTGTGCAAAACTTGGAGAACGCACTCAAGACTTGGAACGATAAGCTATCGGAAATATGGCAGCTCATTACCCAATCTCCAGAACAGTTCAAGGGCGGGACAATTTGGAATGTCATCGTAGATATTCACGGTGCAGTACAGGCTATCGGACTTGCCTTGCTTGTCCTTTTCTTTGTAATAGGTGTGATGAAAACCTGCGGCAGTTTTGCCGAGGTTAAAAAGCCCGAACACGCTCTGAAGCTGTTTATTCGCTTTGCCCTTGCAAAAGGTGTTGTGACCTATGGCTTGGAACTGATGATGGCTCTGTTCAACATTGTGCAGGGTTTAATATCAACCATTATGAACGCCGCAGGTTTCGGCTCGGCTGCACAGACGGTATTGCCGCAGGAGATTGTTACGGCTATTGAGGACTGCGGCTTTTTTGAGAGTATTCCATTGTGGGCTGTTACGCTCATCGGTGGGCTTTTCATCACGATATTGTCATTCATTATGATTATGTCGGTGTACGGAAGATTTTTCCGTCTGTATCTCTATACCGCAATCGCTCCCGTTCCTCTTTCCACTTTTGCGGGAGAGCCGAGCCAGAGTGTCGGCAAGAGCTTTATCAAGTCTTATGCCGCAGTCTGTCTGGAGGGTGCAATCATTGTGCTTGCCTGTATCATCTTCTCACTCTTTGCGGCTTCGCCCCCTGCTGTTGACCCGAACGCTGCGGCGGTATCTATGGTGTGGAGCTATATCGGTGAGCTGGTATTTAATATGCTCGTCTTGGTCGGTGCGGTCAAAATGGCAGACCGTGTTGTAAGAGAAATGATGGGCTTATAAGGAGGTGTAACTTTTGGAAGTCAAGATAAACAAGGAAATCCGTAATTACACGGAGAGTATGTTTTTTGGACTGTCGCTCAGACAGTTCATTTTTTCTTTACTTGCCTGCGGTGTGGCGGTTGGACTGTATTTTATTCTCCGCCCGTATTTCGGGACAGAAACCCTCAGTTGGGTGTGTATTCTCGGTGCTGCTCCCTTTGCGGTAATGGGCTTTGTTAAGTACAACGGTATGACCGCAGAGCAATTTGTATGGGCGTGGATTAAGTCGGAGTTTTTGATGCCGAAAAAGCTGATGTTTAACCCTGACAATCTCTACTATGAAACGCTGAAAACCACAATTCAAAACCACGAAAAAGGCATTTGCCCCGTGGCGAAAAAATCAAAAAAAGCAAAGCGCAGCAAGGAGGTAAAGAATGCTGAAAACTCTTAAAACTCTGTTTAAGCAGGATAAGGAAAAGTTTGTCATTCCCAAATCGGTACAGGCGATTATTCCGATTAAGACTATCTGGGAGGACGGCGTTTTTCTTGTCGGCAACAACAAATACGCAAAGACATTTAAGTTTGAGGATATAAACTATTCCGTGGCAAGCCGTGAGGACAAAGAGGCGATGTTTCTTGAATACTCAGAGCTTCTAAACGCTCTCGACAGCGGAGCGACTACAAAAATTACGGTCAACAACCGCCGCCTTAATAAAACGGACTTTGAACAGACCATTTTAATTCCTATGGCAGAGGACGGATTGGATAATTACCGTAAAGAATACAATAAAATGCTGCTTGATAAAGTAACGGGGGCTAATTCTATCGTACAGGATAAGTATGTAACGGTTTCCGTCTGCAAAAAGAATATCGAGGAAGCAAGGAACTATTTTGCCCGTGTGGGGGCTGATTTGATTTCCCATTTTGCACGGCTCGGCTCAAAATGCGTAGAGCTTGAAGCGGAAGAAAAACTCCGTATCTTCCACGACTTCTACCGCACAGGCGAGGAAACGGCGTTCCATTTTGACCTGAAGCAGACAATGCGTAAAGGTCACGATTTTAAGGATTTCATTTGTCCCGATACCTTTGAGTTTGAAAAAGACTATTTCCGCATTGGCGATAGATATGGGCGTGTGATTTTCCTGCGTGAATATGCAGCATATATTAAGGACAGTATGGTGGCGGAGCTTTGCGAGCTTAACCGCAATATGATGATGTCCGTTGACATTATCCCCGTACCCACAGACGAAGCCGTGCGTGAGGTCGAAAACAGACTGCTCGGTGTGGAAACCAATATCACGAATTGGCAGCGTAAACAAAATCAGAACAACAATTTTTCGGCGGTCATTCCTTACGACCTTGAACAGCAGCGCAAAGAAAGCAAGGAGTTCTTGGACGATTTGACAACCCGTGACCAAAGAATGATGTTTGCGGTTTTGACAATGGTGCATACGGCTGAAACAAAGGAACAGCTTGACAATGACACCGAAGCCCTGCTCACAACTGCCAGAAAGCACCTGTGTCAGTTTGCGGTGCTGAAATATCAGCAGATGGACGGACTGAATACCGCCTTGCCGTTTGGTGTTCGCAAAATCAATGCAATGCGTACTCTTACAACGGAAAGTCTTGCGGTATTTATTCCTTTCAGAGTACAGGAAATTCATCACGAAAACGGCGTTTACTACGGTCAAAATGTTATCAGCAAAAATATGATTATCGCTAACCGCCGCTATTTGCTCAATGGCAACTCTTTTATTCTCGGTGTGTCTGGAGCAGGAAAATCCTTTACGGCGAAAGAAGAAATGACAAATATTATTCTCACAGACCCTAATGCCGATGTCATTATCATTGACCCTGAGCGAGAATATTCGCCGCTTGTAAAGGCTATGCAGGGTGAGGTCATTCACATCTCGGCAACGAGCGAAAACCATATCAACGCTATGGATATGAACTCCGATTACGGTGACGGCGCAAATCCTGTCATTTTGAAATCGGAGTTTATTTTGTCTTTGTGCGAACAGCTCATCGGTGGCGCAAGTCTGGGTGCAAAACAAAAGTCAATTATTGACCGTTGTACGGCAAGCGTGTACCGCCACTATCAGCAAGGCAATTATCAGGGCGTACCGCCCACTTTGCAGGACTTCCGTGAGGAACTGTTGAAGCAGGACGAGCCAGAAGCGAAAGAAATCGCCCTTGCTATCGAGCTGTTTACGGACGGCTCTCTGAATACCTTTGCAAAGCATACCAATGTGGATACGCACAGCCGCCTTATCTGTTATGACATTCTGGATTTAGGCAAGCAGTTACAGCCCATCGGTATGCTTGTCGTTCTCGACAGTATCTTAAACCGTATTACTCAGAACAGAGCAAAAGGCAGAAACACATTTATTTTCATTGACGAAATCTATTTGCTGTTCCAACACGAATACTCGGCAAACTTCCTCTTTACTCTCTGGAAGCGTGTGCGTAAGTACGGTGCGTACTGTACGGGTATTACGCAGAATGTGGACGACCTTTTGCAGAGCCATACGGCGAGGACGATGCTTGCCAATAGTGAATTTATCATTATGTTAAATCAAGCGTCTACCGATAGGATTGAGCTTGCCAAATTGCTTAATATCTCCGACCTTCAGATGAGTTATATCACGAATGTCGGTGCAGGTCAGGGCTTGCTCAAAGTCGGCAGCTCCCTTGTTCCGTTCGTCAACAAGTTCCCACGCAATACCGAGCTTTACAAGCTGATGACTACCAAATTTGGAGAGGTGTAATCGTATGAAAATGAAAAAGTATATTTGTCTGATTGCCGCCGTGTGCCTTTTAGGTACGGCGGCTTTTTGCGGCTATCACATTTACGACCATTATGCCGACGAAGCCGAACAGACCGAAGCCTTTGAGAATATTGCCGAAATTGTAGAGCAGGCACAGGCAGAGGACGGCAACGCCCCAGAAGTTCCCTTGACAGAGGAAGAAAATATCCTCACGGAATACGGCGAACTGTATTTGAAAAACACGGATATGGTCGGCTGGCTTTCCATAGCCGGCACGACCCTCAATTATCCCGTGATGCAGACACCGAATGAGCCTAACTACTATTTGAAGCGCAATTTTGAAAAGGAATACAGCGACTTGGGTACACCTTATATTCAGGAAAACTGCGACCTTACGAGCAGCGATAACCTTGTTATTTACGGTCATCACATTAAGGGCGGCAAAATGTTCGGGGCTTTGGAGAATTACAAGTCCCAGAGCTTCTATGAGGAACACAAGACCATTCAGTTTGATACCCTTACGCAGCGTGGCGAATATGAAATTATCGCTGTTTTTAAGACCGTGGCATACAGCTCTCAGGGCTTCCGCTACTATGATTTTGTCAATGCCGAAAGCGAGGACGAGTTTAACGCCTATATTCAAAAATGCAAAGAGCTTGCATTGTACGAAACAGGCGTAACCGCAGAATACGGCGACAGGCTCATTACCCTCTCTACCTGCGAATACTCAGCGCAGAACGGCAGGCTTGTGGTGGTCGCAAAAAAGACAGCTTGATTTTGACCGCAAATCTTCTGGGAAAGGAGGTTATCTATGGCTGATATAAAGACCAGAGATGCAGTCAAAGGAACGATTAAGACCATTGACAAGGCTGCGGTAGCTTCTGAGCGTATGAAGTCTGCTTATTCCAAGATAAAAAGTAAGGCTGAACAAGGCTATTACGCCGATGAAAACTCCGCCACCGAATATGCCGCCGATAAAGTTTCAGCAGCTTCGGAGCGCATCACGGACGAGGGCGTTCATCAGTTCAACAAGCAAGGTCAAAAGGCGGTCAAAACCACAAAGGACAATATCGTTAAGGCAAAGGATAAACTATCCGATTTCAAGCAGAAACGAGCCGCTAAAGCCGCCGAGAAGCGTATGTCTGGAAACAGCGTGCAGACCTATCGCAGTACCGTAAGCCGTTCCGCAGATAAGGCGGTCAAAGGCGCACAGCAAACGGAAAAAAACATAAAGCAGACTGCCCGAAGCGGTAAAAAGACGATTAAAACAGCCGCCAAAGGTACGGTAAAGACTACGCAAAAATCCGTAAAAACCGCACAGGCAACCTCAAAGGCAGCGATAAAAACTGCCGAGCATACCGCCAAAGCAACACAGGCGGCGGCGAAGGCTTCCGTAAAAGCGGCTCAGAGAGCTGCACAGGCAGCAAGAGCCACGGCGAAGGCTACGATTGTTGCCGTGAAAGCGGCGGTCAAAGCGACTGCGGCGGCGGTTAAGGCGATTATCGCAGGAACAAAGGCGCTGATTGCGGCGATTGCGGCGGGCGGCTGGATTGCGGTTGTTGTGATTTTGGTCATCTGCCTTATCGGTATGCTTGTAGGCTCGGTATTCGGTATCTTTTTTGCGGGCGAAGACTCAGGCAGCGGAATGACGATGCAGACCGTGGTACAAGAAATCAATACCGAATATGACAGCCGCCTTGATGAAATCAAAAACGATAATGCCTATGATGTTCTGGAGATGTCGGGGAGCCGTGCCGTCTGGAAAGAGGTGCTTGCGGTTTACTCGGTCAAGACTACTACCGACCCAGACAATCCGCAGGAAGTGGCGACAATGGACGATAATAAAAAGCAGCTATTAACGGACATCTTCTGGGAAATGAACAAAATCAGCTCCAGAACGGAAAGCAAGACTGAAACCGTGATAACCGAAACCGATGACGGTCACGGGAATATCGTCCAGACCGAAACTACTCAAACAAGGACTTACCTGTATATCACAGTCAGTCACAAAACCGCCGAGGAAATGGCAGACCAATACGGTTTTGACGATGAGCAACGGCAGATGTTATCCGAATTACTTGCCGATGAAAACAATTCGCTTTGGTCGCAGGTGCTTTATGGTATTTCCATAGGTGACGGCGAAATCGTGACCGTGGCTCTGTCGCAGGTCGGTAATATAGGCGGTCAGCCCTATTGGTCGTGGTACGGCTTCAACTCCCGTGTCGAGTGGTGCGCTTGCTTCGTTTCGTGGTGCGCTAATGAGTGCGGTTATATTGAAAACGGAGTTATCCCAAAGTTCTCAGGCTGCATACAAGGCTCTGAATGGTTTATGGACAGAGGACAATGGCAGGACGGCAGCTTTACGCCAGAAGCAGGACACATTATCTTCTTTGACTGGGAAGGCGACGGTCTTACAGACCATGTAGGGATTGTAGAGCGTGTAGAAAACGGAACAGTCTATACTGTTGAGGGTAATTCTGGAGATGCTTGCCGACAGAACAGCTATGCTATCGGCAGCAGCGTTATCTATGGGTACGGTATCCCTGCTTATTAAAAAAGGGCAAAAGAAAACCAGAGGTTACTCCTCTGGCTCTTTTGCCTTACATAAACCGTTTACAGTCGCTTCAATCACGGACAGTTCTTTATCGCCTAAATTGTCGAGCTGTGCGTCTAAGCGTCTGCGGACGGAACTCTTTTTGACTTCTTTGTTAGGAAATATATACTCATCAACCGAAACATCAAACATTTGAATAAGTTGGATAAACAGCTCGATGCTTGGATATTTTCCCTCATTTTCAATGGCTTGAATGTGTCTGGGAGCGTAGCCGATTATTCCAGAAAGCTGCTCTCTCGTCATTCCTCTTGCTTCACGGGCTTTCTTAATCGCCTGTCCTATCGGCATAAAATCGAAATCAAAATCGTTGTTTCTCTCGTCCATAAGCTCACCACCTTGTTTCAATATAATCCGTCTCTTATATTGTATGGATTTGTGGCTTCTTATTAAACGATGTGAAAATGCCGACTATAAGATATTTCACTTCTTATAAAGAGAGGTAAAAATTCATATAGGCAGGAAATCAAAAGGAATAATTTTGTGTTGCTCAATAAATCATTGACATTTTTGATTTTGTATAGTATTATACATACATACCGTATGAATGTTTTGGAGGAAATAAAGTTGGCACGAAATAAATATCCAGAAGTCACTGTAGAAAAAATACTGGAAGTAGCACAGCAACTTTTTTTAGAGAAAGGATATGAAAATACAACTATCCAAGATATGGTCGATGAACTTGGCGGATTAACAAAAGGGGCAATATATCATCACTTCAAATCCAAAGAGGACATCATCTGCGCTTTGAGTGATAAACTCTTTGCTGAAAATAATCCTTTTGCTATTGTGAAGCAGAGAAAAGATTTGAACGCATTGCAGAAGATACGGGAAGCTGTTAAACTAAACCAACAAAACACACAAGAAAAGAAACTTAATATCGAGGCACTTCCACTACTTGAAAATCCTCGTATCTTTGTGGAAATGATAAAATCCAACCATCAACATCTCACACCGTTATGGTTGGATTTGATTGAAGAAGGGATTGCCGACGGCTCTATTCAGACAGACTACCCAAAGGAAATTGCAGAGTTAATACCTTTGCTTGGCGATGTATGGCTCTATCCGAATATCTTTCCTGCAACGGAGGAAGAAATAGTCCATAAGTTTTTATTCTTCAAGGAAATGCTTGAAAAAATGGGAGTTCCTATTATTGATGACGAGTTAGTAGAACTCGTAAAAGTAAGACTTAATCAAATTTCAAAACTATAAAATTATCTAAAATGCCTGTTAGTAGGCATTTTAGTTTAAAAAAATACATTCATTCAGAAGGTATTAAAAGGAGGATATTATGCTGCAACTTAAGAAATGGGGACTATATATTCTTACTTCGCTGTGTTTAATAGCGATTATGGTATGCGTAATTTGCGATTATGTCATTACAAATACTTTGACTTGGTCTTTGATTGTTTTACTTTCTTTGATTACAGGGTGGCTTGTATTTGTGCCTTTTTTCAGAGCAAAAAACAAAGTAATTAAAAAAACATTGATTGTTATCAGTATAATTGCACTTCCTTTCTTAGCGGGATTAAGTGCTATTTTGAAATTGCCGCTTATTTTATCAATGGGAAGCAGTATTGCCGTTTTGTCGATTGCGGCAGTATGGGGAATATACGGAGTTTTTGTAAAATATCAAAAGAGAGTATTTTTAGCCTTTGCCCTTTCACTGCTTATTGTAATCCCTTTAGCGTGTGGGATTACGCATATTGCGGCATATTTTGTTGAGAGTATTTCTATGGATTTCGTTTCTGACTTATTTCACATCATAATAACATTGGTATTAAGCGGCACTTGCTTGATGATAGATTTAGTTAGACAACACCGCAATAATATTAGAAAGGGGCAAGCGGAATTATGACCTATGTTTTTATACACGGACTTGGGCAGACTTCATCAAGCTGGGATAAAGTATTAGCCCATCTTTCCACCGACATACAAATATATCGACCTTGTTTATCTACTATTATAAAAGACAAGCCGATTACATACGAAAATCTCTATAAAGCATTTGAAATTGAATGCAATCGTATGGAAATGCCATTATGCTTGTGTGGCATTTCACTTGGTGCCATTCTTGCGTTGCAGTATGTGGTAAGCAACCCCCAAAAAGTAAACTCTCTTGTGCTAATCGCACCACAATATAAAACGCCGAGATTATTGTTAAGCATTCAAAATATTGTGTTTCGCATATTGCCTCAAACGGCGTTTGGCTCAATGGGCTTTTCTAAAAGAGATATGATTGCATTGACAACTTCTATGAAGAAGATAGAATTTACACCTATGCTAAATGAGATTACTTGTCCGTCTTTCATTATCTGCGGTCAAAAGGATAGAGCAAACAAAGAAGCTGCGAGAGTATTTGCAAATACTATTCCAGATGCAAAATTATATTTTATTGAAAATGCAGGACACGAAGTAAATACAGATACTCCTGTACTCTTAGCAGAATTATTAAAAAGAGTATGGTTTAGTGAATAGAAAAATTTTGAAACAGCTTTCATTGAAAATTGTAGCTTTTAAAAAAGAATTTGCATAAAGGAGAATATATTTTGAATAAAACAGAATGGATATTATGTCCTGTCTGTGGCAGCAAAACAAGGTTACAGATACGGGAAGATACAAAGTTAAAGAATTTTCCCCTCTACTGTCCGAAATGTAAACAGGAAACTTTAATCAATGCCAAAGAGTTGCATATAACCGTTATCACAGAGCCAGACGCAAAGACGCAGAGCCGATGAATTTGTGAGGTAACTCACAGATCATCGGCTCTTTCTCTTATACTTGGACAAGCCCACCGAATAAAAAAAACGGTGCTTTGGTGGGCTGCTCTGTCACGCCCGAATAAAATATCACAGCCCTCTAAACCCGTTTTGAGTTTGGAGGGATTTTTTATGCGCTGGTCTGCCCTGAGCGCCTTGCTGCTTATCAGAAGCAGCAGTTATCTACATAGCATCACGAATAAGTGAGGATAACCTGTTAAAAAAATCCTAAGCTATGCGTGGTACTATTACGCCCTTAAAGCAGAAGCCATATATCTACATAATAGAGTTTATATTGCCTATAACCGCAAAGGTTTGACTACCTTTGCGGTTTTTCTTTTGTCGCTTTTTGTCAGAACACAGGACAAGCCTGCTTCTGGCGTGGGCTGCCGTTCGCCGCCTTCCAATCTGAATTTTCAAAAAAATTCAGATTGGAGGTAAATCAGTATGGCTTACAACAAAGCCAGAGAAGAAAAGAAATGGCGGCTCTGGAAAGAAGCCGAAGAAAAACAGTTAAGGAAGCTCGGTGTTGATGAAAACACCATTGAAACGCTCCGCACCCACGATTGGGCGATTTTCAATTCGGACAGGCGGTACTACCAGCGTATGCAGGAAGCGGGTACATACCTTGATGGAATTGCTGATGATACGCAGCAGTCCGAAATAAAGACGGTTGAGGACTTTTTGAACAGTATCGAAAATCAGCAGCTCTATCAGATTTTGATTAAGGTGGACAAGCTGACCCTGCAAATCGCCTTGATGAAAATACAGGGCTATTCTACCTGCGAAATAGCTCACTCTCTCAGCATTACGGAGAAAGCTGTTTACAGGCGAATGGACAGGCTCAAAGAAAAGATTAAAAACTGTTTTGAGTAGAGGGAAAAAACGCAGTTCCCCACGGGCTACAGGGTGAGAGGACAAAATCCTCACACCCTGTTTTCCTTTGTGTGGCGAAACAAAAAAATATAGAGTCAGTGAACAAAGAATTCATTGGCTCTATATTTTAGTTTAATAAATTACACAGGTAAGCATATTTCGACTTCAAGCCCACCGTATTCGCTGTGTCTTATTTCTACTGTTCCTTTGTGAGCAGCAGCAATTTGTTTCACAATCAGCAAGCCTAAACCGTGGCGTTGCTCTGATGTATTTTCATCACAAACCATATAGTGAGGGGAATTATTCAGTTTGTCGATTTGTTCGTCCGTAGCTCCGACCCCATTATCTGAAACGACAATATTGCAGGTTTTATCGTGTTCTTCTTTGACAGCAACATAAATAGTGCAACCATTTTCATTATGGTTTATGCTGTTTTGTATCAAATTGCTGACAGCTCTTTTTATCAAATCTTTATCGGCATTTATGATAACGGTATTTAAGTCGCTATCGGTGAGCCACTCAATAGGATATTTACCGCTAATATCCAAGTTGATGAAATCTACCACTACTTGCCGAACAATAGAAATAAGATTAACCTGCTCAATATGTGTGGGCTGCATATTATACTCCAATTTTGAAGCAAGGTTAAGGTCGTTTATGAGGTTTTTCATCCGTTGGCTCTGCTTAACAATAACAGCAGCTTTTTGCCGTTCTTCTTCTGGTAATTGTTTGTTGCTTTCTAACTGACTTGCATATCCCATTACCATTGAAAGAGGTGTGTGTATATCGTGAGATACTCCTGCAATCCAATTCGCTCTTGCCGTTTCTTTTTTCTTAAGCTGATAATTCTGGCTTTGAAGCACCTCGGAAGTTTGATTGATGTTTGCAGCTATTTCTGAGAGTACACCCTTTTCCTTAAGCACAACAGGTTGCCCTGTATGCAATGCTTGAATGCCATCCGTTATAGGCTTTACAGACTTCAACAACTTAGTGTTCGCTGCCATATAAATAAGAAAAATGATTAAAACATTTAGAGCTAAAACAATGAGAATGGTTTTGGGCAAGTTGGCAATAAATTGATAGTCCCAACTTGGCCACATATGTTTCCAGTAGCTGTCTCTTGGATACCCAAGAATAATCAACCCATCTTCGCCTTCTCCTGTGAAGGTTGGGTATCCATCAATATATCCACGGGTGGTATTGGCAATATCGGAAGCTGTATATTCCAGAGGGACAGTATCGGGAAGATTGTCCGAATGCCAGACACATTCTCCCGTTTCGTTATCAATGTAAATAGCCCACACATTCTGAGCGTTTAGCTCCTCAATCATTTCATCAGACATCTTATAGCCTTGCTCTGATTTTTCCATACTTTCTGCGGCTTGCTCTGCCGTAGTCCACGGAGAGCCATTCGGTGCTTGTGTGGCAGTTATGATTGCTAAGACGGCAAAATTTATAACAAGAATTAAAAGCGAACTTAACATCAAAATGCCCACAAAGCGTTTGATTAGCTTTGGTACGCTTTTCATACTATTTGTCCCCCACGATGAGCTTGTATCCTAAGCCCTTAATCGTTATCAAAGAAACAGGCTGCGAAGGATTGATTTCAATCTTTTCACGAATGCGGCGAATGTGTGCCATTAGAGAGTTTTCATACCCATACGGATTGTCGCCCCAAGCCGCTTCGCATAAGGCATCAAGTGTAACAATGCGCCCTGCGTTTCGGTATAATGCCGCAAGTATATCGTGCTCTTTTGCCGTGAGCGCAATATGTTCTCCGTTTTTTATGACTTCGGCACGGTCAAAATCTATCTCGCTGCCCGACAGCTTGACAATCGGATTTTCGCCTTTATAACTTCTGCGGAGAATGGCGTTCACTCGATAGATAAGCTCTTTGGGCAAGAACGGCTTAACAATATAATCATCAGCACCGAGCCCAAATCCACGGAATTTATCTTCATCTTCTCCACGAGCAGTTAAAAACAGTACAGGATAATCAGACTTGTTTTTTAATTGCTTCATAAGGTCAAAGCCATTGCCATCAGGCAGCATTACATCAAGAATTGCAAGCTCTGGCTGAAATGTCTCAGCTATACAAAGTGCTTCTTTAACCGTTTTTGCAGTTTTTACATTGCAAAAGCCCTCGTTTGTAAAGATGGAAGAAACCATATCTAAAAGCTCCTGCTCATCGTCAACAAGCAAGATGCGTTTTTGCTTTAAGTAGTCAAAATCCATTTTAACGCCCCCTTTGTGTATCTCATTATAACACAAATATGCGCTTCTTTTTAGTGTGCAATTAAAAAGTAAGGTAAATGTAAGGTAGGGAGAAGGTTATCACAAGGTTGGCAAGTTAGAATGAGCTTGCAATGATGAGAAAGGAGCAAAACACTATGAATATCATTGAAACTCAAAATTTGACAAAATCATACGCTGACTTTACAGCCGTATCGAATGTCAATCTGCATATTCCCAAAGGAGCTGTATATGGCTTTCTCGGTCCGAACGGTGCAGGAAAATCTACAACAATGAAGATGTTTTTGGGGCTTACAAAACCTACAAGCGGCTCATTTACCATTGATGGGAAAAAGTACCCTGAAGCAAGAGTAGAAATTCTGAAGGAAGTTGGCTCATTCATTGAAGCTCCTGCTTTTTACGGAAATTTAAGCGGAGAAGAAAACTTGGAAATTATCCGCAAAATATTGGGTCTGCCGAAGTCCTCTGTGTCTGAAGCACTTGAAATCGTAGGGCTTACACAATTCAGGAAGCGTCTTGCAAAGAAATATTCCCTCGGAATGAAGCAGAGGTTAGGACTTGCAAGCGCTTTAATCGGTCAACCGCCGATTTTGATTTTGGACGAGCCGACCAATGGACTTGACCCTGTGGGCATTCACGAAATAAGAACGCTTATCCGTTCTCTGCCTGAAAAATTTAACTGTACGGTGTTTGTATCATCACATCTGCTGTCGGAAGTTGAACTAATGGCGGATACAGTCGGCATCTTAAATCACGGGCGTTTGCTGTTTGAGGGAACGCTTGAACAGCTCAGAAGCGGTGCCGCCGCACAAGGGTATCCTACCGACAACTTGGAAGATACATTCCTTGCTTTGATTGACGCAGACAACCGCCAGAGAGGAGCAGTAAAATGAGTCTATCTCTGGAATGTAAAAAAGCAAAGCGAACAGGATTTATCCCCGCATTTTTATGCGGCGGCATTTTGGCGGCGGCTGTACCGATTGTCAATATGGCAGTCCGTTCCGAAATGTATGTCGGACAACAAAGCTCCCCGATGCAAATTCTAATGGGAGCAAATTGGCAAATGATGGCGATGCTCAATATTCTGCTTGTTGTTGCAGGAAGCTGTCTGTTATATCATACAGAATTTGCCGATAACGCAATGCAGAAAATGAAGTCACTTCCTATCAGAGAAAGCTCCATTTTCTTTGGGAAATTTATTTTGACCTCGATTATGAGCGTGGTTGTACTTGCCGTTGAAGCCGCTTCGATTGCGTTTTGTGTTTCGCACTGGTTTGAAATTGGAAATGATTTTTGGCTGGAATTAGGTAAGAACTTCGGATATTCATTTTTACTGATGTTGCCGTGTGTACTGCTATCGCTGTTGATTTCATCGGCTTGTAAAAATATGTGGGTATCTCTGGGGATTGGCGTTGTGTGCGTGTTTACTGCGACAATGCTGCCGACAAACAACTTTATGCTTTCTCTTTTTCCTTTTGCCACTCCATTTCAAGTCTTTGTGAATACGGAAATGGCACAGGCAATGCACTATGTTTATGCGGCGATTGCTGAAATCGTTGTTATCGGCATTGCAGAGCTTGTATTTATAAAGGTTAGGAGGTCGTTTGAATGAGTTTTTTATCTCTCGTCGGCGTTGAGTTTAAGAAAATAAAACGCTCAAAAATATTTCTTATATTATTTGCTGCGACGGTTATTCTCTGGATACCATCAATACTCAATGCCGATATGAATTTCAATATGCAGGCAGAAGGAATTTCTCCAGAAAACAATTTTTTCATTCAGGGCTTTATGGGAATGGCGTGGTTTATGTTCCCTGCAAGTATGGTAGTGGGTACTGTTCTTTTGAGTCAAACCGAAAGAACAAACAAAGGTATCTTAAAGATGCTTGCTTTACCCATAAGCACCGTCAAACTCTGTTTGGCAAAGTTTGTTGTGCTGCTTGCTTTAGCCGCATCGCAGATTTTGATGATGGTTGGAATGTACTATATTAGCGCCGCCATCGTAACAGGGACGCAGGATTACAATTTTATTTTATCCCCGTTATTTGTTTTCAAAGAGGTTGGCTTTATAGCTGTTTCAACTATACCGATGCTGGCGTTTTTCTGGTTGCTTGCGGTATGTATTCAAACCCCGATTTTTTCCATCGGCATTGGTTTAGCTTCCATTGTTCCGTCAGTCCTGATGATTAACACAAAAGCGTGGTTTGCGTACCCAATGTCATATCCGTTTTTCGTTATTACTTCAGAATACGGAAAACTTGCAACAAACCTTACGACTTCACAGGTAGAGCTTTTCCCGTGGATACCTGTGGCAATCGTCATCACTATTGTTTGCTTGTGCATTTCCTGCTTCCGTTTTGGGCAGGCAGAAAGGAGATAAAACTATTATGAAAAACAAAATCTTGACCGCTATCAGTACCATTATGCTTTTTGTTCCGTGGACTATTTTACCTTTGCGGACTTTCGATTGGGCTTTGGAGTCGCCTGTTGCAGAAATAATGATTTCCTGCTATGCCGCATTTATGATTTTCAGTGGGATTTTTACCATCGTTTCTTATGCGAAAGCTAAGGTGCAGAACAACCTGATGAAAATTGATTTGGTGATAAATAGCATTTATGCCGTATTCGGCGTAATTGTCTTTATTTTGATGGCTGTTACAAAGTTTTCTTAATGGGAGGGCTTTCAAATGAAAAAGGTAAAATCTCTTGTCGCTTTATCTTTGGCACTTTGTATGGTGCTTTGTTTTGCAGGCTGTAGCTCTAATAATGATGAAGGAAGTTTGAAAGACAATCTGGTGAACGGATTTAATAATTGGTTGGAGTCCTTCAGTAAACACGCCGTTACAAAAGATAAAAACCTTCAGGGTGAAAGGGAAAATGACATCGATGAATATACAGGCAGTTACACCGCTTCATACGATGGTTTTAACGGTGAGGAGTTTATTTTTGGCGGTACAGCTTTAGAAAGAGATAATGGAAGCAATCTGGAAGCAACTTATTCGCTGACAATTACATCTGGGAAAGCCACCCTCTATTGGCTGAGTTCAGGAGAAGAACATATCATAAGCGAAGAAAGCGCAGACGATACTTATAAATTTACACTCAGCTCAGGCGATAACTACATTGTGCTGAGGGGCGATGATTTTAGTGGAAATCTCGAATTAACGGTTAAAGATGTGCAGGAATAAAAAATTCAAAACCGTTTTTCGGTATGCGGTGTTGGGTATCAGCTTGACTTTTATAGGGTTACTGCTGATACCCATAGGCATACTTGCGATACTAATCCATTTTATCTGGGCTTTTGCAGACCACATTGTTTGCTGGTGTGAAAAAGGAGAAAAAGATGAATTACAATGAATGGGCTTTTCACGATATAGAGCCTATCTATTTGCAGCTTGTAAAGAAAATAGAGTGCGCCATTTTGAGTACGCAGCTTTCTGCGGGAGAAGAACTCCCTTCTATTCGAGTAATGGCAAAATTGTTAAAAATCAGTCCCAATACCGTAATGAAAGCATATATGCGCCTATGTCAAAGCGGTTTAATTATTTCTTCCAGAAACGGACATTATTCTGTAATTGATAACGAACAGTATGTCTTGCAAGCGAGAGATGAAAAGATACGGGAGCTTTGTATTTCCTATTTGAGCAATATGATGAGTCTTGGGTTTTCCAAAGAGGAAGCAACTAACTTTTTAACGGAATATTCAAGCAAATTGAAAGAGCCGAATAAATGCAATCATTGAATGTAATGCGAAAGGAGCTGTCAAATGAAAAGGAAACCAAAAAGTCTTATAAAGAAATTTGTGCTTCGTTTGTTTGCAGCCCTGTTTTGCATTATCGCTGTTGTATTTCTTGTATTTGGCATCAAAGGGTACTCAATGTATCGAGATGCCGTAACAGCGTGTCCCATTCCCCAAATGGTGTCCTCTATTCAAAGCAGAGAAAATTTTGTCGAATATGAAGAATTGCCGACAATTTATATAGATGCTGTAATTTCGGTTGAAGATAAAAGATTTGAAAGCCATTGCGGAGTAGATTTTATCGCCATTGGCCGTGCAGTTTGGAATGATATTAAAGCTATGTCTTTTGTAGAAGGCGGAAGCACAATTACACAGCAAATAGCTAAAAATCAATACTATACGCAGGAAAAGAAGCTCGAAAGAAAATTTGCGGAGATATTCACAGCTATAGAGTTGGAAAAGTATTGCTCTAAACAAGAAATATTCGAGTTGTATGTAAACACAATCTATTTTGGCGACGGATATTACGGAATTTATGACGCCGCAAAAGGATATTTCGGAAAACAGCCATCTGAATTAAGTGATTACGAAGCCATAATGTTAGCAGGTTTGCCTAATGCGCCTTCGGCCTATTCTCCAAGCACCAATCCCGAATTGGCATATAGCCGTATGAAAATTGTTCTATCAAAAATGGTTGAATGTAATGCAATCACCCAAGAAGAAGCAGAGGTCATCTTAACGGACGGTAAGTAATCATATTTTACAAGCTAATTGTGGCAAGCCCACCAAATAAAAAAACGGTGCTTTGGTGGGCTGCTCTGTCACGCCCGAATAAAATAGCGCAGCCCTCTAAACCCGTTTTGAGTTTGGAGGGATTTTTTATGCGCTGGTCTGCCCTGAGCGCCTTGCTGCTTATCAGAAGCAGCAGTTATCTACATAGCATCACGAATAAGTGAGGATAACCTGTTAAAAAAATCCTAAGCTATGCGTGGTACTATTACGCCCTTAAAGCAGAAGCCATATATCTACATAATAGAGTTTATATTGCCTATAACCGCAAAGGTTTGACTACCTTTGCGGTTTTTCTTTTGTCGCTTTTTGTCAGAACACAGGACAAGCCTGCTTCTGGCGTGGGCTGCCGTTCGCCGCCTTTCAATCTGGATTTTCAAAAAATTCAGATTGGAGGTAAAACAGTATGGCTTATAACAAAGCCAGAGAAGAAAAGAAATGGCGGCTCTGGAAAGAAGCCGAAGAAAAGCAGTTGAGGAAGCTCGGCGTTGATGAAAGCACCATCGAAACGCTCCGCACCCACGACTGGGCGATTTTTAATTCAGACAGGCGATACTATCAGCGTATGCAGGAAGCGGGTACATACCTTGAGGGAGTTGCCGATGATACGCAGCAGCCCGAAATAAAGACAGTTGAGGACTTTCTGGACAGTATCGAAAATCAGCAGCTCTATCAGATTTTGATTAGAGTGGACAAGCTGACCCTGCAAATCGCCTTGCTGAAGATACAAGGCTATTCCACCCGTGAAATAGCCCACTCTCTCAACATAACCGAGAAGGCTGTTTACAGGCGAATGGACAGGCTCAAAGAAAAATTAAAAAAGTTTTTTGAATAGAGGGGAAAATCGCAGTTTCCCACGGGCTACAGGGTGAGAGGACAAAATCCTCACACCCTGTTTTCCTTTGTGTGGCGAAAACAGGATTGTTCCTTGTCAATCGAATAATCATTCGCCAAATACTTTCTCTTTGTGATTGTGATAAGCATAAGCGTGTCGAGAGGTACGCCACGACCTGCCGTAAGGCAGAGAGCGATAACTACCTACTCAAAATATCGGGCAGCTCCCGATTTCGCCGTAACCCACAAAGAGGATAATGATACTCCCGTCCAGTCACAGTCCGAGCGTGATAAAACCGTCGCAGGCAATGAGGGCGGCTCTGGCAGACCGTCAGTTGGGGTGGAACTCCCGTGGCGTCAGTTCGCTGCTGACCGTTTGGCGACTTCCTTGCGTGAAACGCATTTGCATCTTGGGGTGTCGAGGACAAATAGAGATGCTTCTATCATAAAGCCAAATACAAGGCGGTCTATGGAAACAGAGAATTGTTTATGCTCTCCCGACCTTAAAAACTTCCTTGTGTTTGGCTGATTACATAGGCAGAGCTTACCTGCTTATATCCAGATAGGAGGTCAAACTAATGGATAAAACAATTAAGCGTGGTGATATCTACTACGCAGACTTAAACCCTGTTGTCGGCTCGGAGCAAGGAGGAACACGACCTGTACTTGTTATCTCCAATGATATAGGAAACAAGCACAGTCCTACGGTCATTATTGCCGCCATAACAAGCCGTGTACGCAAAAAGAAGAAATTACCTACACACTTATATTTGGGGCAAATTGAGGGGCTTCCTGCGAACTCAATCATTCTCTTTGAGCAATTACGCACGATTGATAAAAGCCGCTTGAAAGAACATCTCACACACCTTGATGAGCAGTATTTGAAATCGCTTGAATTTCCTCTCCTCATCAGTATCGGAGTTGAAAAAAGGAGGAGCTTATGAACTTTGGAGATATATATGCGTTAGTCTTAAAAGAATACCCAGACATTTTAACCGTTGATGAAATGAGCAAGGCTCTTGGTGTCAGCACAAAAACAGGTTATCAATTACTTCGTGAAAACAAAATAGAACACTTGAAGGTGGGCAGAGCGTACAAAGTACCGAAAGCCCATCTTCTTTCTTATTTGAGGTTAGGTCTGCGAAATGCGGAAAATTAAAGAATTTGCACATTCGACTTCTTTGGCTTAAATTGCTACAATGTATATGGTCAACAGCAGAAGTCGGTGCTACGCAAAGGAGGTTATATTTATGGTAGCAGGACATCTGCAAGAGAAAAAAGGCTATTTTTATATGGTTTTGAGCTATCCCGATGCTGCGGGAAAAAGAAAAACGAAATGGTTTCCGACAGGATTGCCTGTCAAGGGCAATAAAAAGAAAGCGGAAAAGATGTTGATGGAAACAAGGCAGACCTTTGTTCCTGAGTGCAAACCCATAAAGGACGATATGCTGTTTTCGGATTTTCTGCTTCAATGGTTGGAAATCGCAAAGCCGACTATCGCACTTACCACATACGCATCATACTCAGGTATGGCAAAGAGCGTTATCATTCCGTATTTCAAGGAAAGAGAAATCACACTTTCCGAACTGAAGGCAACAGACATTCAGGCTTTCTATATGAAGCAGTTGAAACGAGTAAAAGCTAATTCGGTTATTCACTATCACGCTGTTATTCACAGGGCTTTGAAATATGCCGTAAAGATTGACCTTATTTCTGTCAATCCTGCGGATAAAGTGGAACGCCCTAAAGCTGATAAGTTCATCGGCAGCTTCTATGACAGCAACGAAGTACAGGCACTATTTGAAGCCGCCAAAGGAACGCTGATTGAAATACCGATTTTTCTCGGTGCGTTTTATGGACTAAGGCGAAGTGAAGCCCTCGGCTTAAAATGGGACGCTATTGATTTTCAAAACAATACGATTACCATTAGACACACCGTTACTTCCTGCAATCTTGATGGCAAGCATATCCAGATAGCACAGGATACGACCAAAACCAAGTCGAGTATGAGAACGCTGCCCCTTGTTCCTGCGTTCAAAGAGAAGCTGCTAAAGCTCAAGGAACAGCAGGAAGAATACAAACGAGTATGCGGACGATGCTACAACAAAAAGTATTTGGAATATATCTGTGTAGATGAGATGGGGACATTGATTTCTCCGCACTATCTCACATCATCATTTCCAAAGCTACTTGAAAAGAACAATTTGCGCCACATTCGTTTCCACGACCTGCGCCATAGTTGTGCTTCGCTGCTTCTTGCGAACGGTGTTCCTATGAAACAGATACAGGAATGGCTCGGACACAGCGATTTTTCAACTACGGCAAATGTATATGCCCATTTGGATTACAATTCCAAGCTGTCATCGGCTGACGCAATGGTAAACGGTCTGAGTGGCGCATTAGAGGCTATTTCATAACTTCTGCGGCGTATCGCTTCACTAAGGATACGCCAACTACATATCCTAAGTTCAAATCACGGAGAGAACTTACGGAAAAATCTTTCCAGAGTGGAGAAAAAGAAAAAGCCTGCAAACGGTAAAAACCGCTTGCAGACTGAACATTCTGGCGGAGAGAGTGGGATTCGAACCCACGGTTCCGTTAGGAACACGACTTTTCGAGAGTCGCACCTTCGACCACTCGGACATCTCTCCGTGTATTTATCTTCACATCAGCCCTCAAAAACATCTCGGAAAAAGGAGAGAACTGATGGAGAGAACTAAGGGATATTTACTTTTCAATGATAGCCGAAAAACCCCGTAAAATCAAGGTTTTTCAGAGGTGAGCTTCCAAAAAGGGCATTCGTTTTCGAGTGCGGACCCTTCAGCCACTTGGGTACATCTCCTTGTGTCAACTATACTATTATACAAGTAATCACAAAAAAAGTCAAGCCCTTTGTGCAAATTTAAGCACAAAGAGCTTGTCCATTATCTATTGCTGTGCACGCTTCTGCATCTCCTTAACATATGCAAGCGTTTCAGGAGTGTAGCCTACCATTGCGTTGGGACAACATTGGGAAAGCAATTGCATAAGCCCCATGGCGGTGTCCTTGCCCTTGGCATATACGTTAAAACGGAGTACATTCTTCTTGTGCTTCGTGCAGACGATTATCTCGTTGGTGTAGCTGATGAAATTCATACTCGCTGTGTGCTGGTAAATGCCGTAGGCTTCCTCTCGCCAGCACATCTGAAATGGCACTTTCTTGTTGGCAAGCACCCTGTCGGATACGATAATATAATCGTCCTGATATTGTATGTTGGCGTAAAGCTCGTCAGCCTGCTGTAAAAGATCGGGATTAGCTTTGAATATGCCGCTCTTTTCAGGGTGCGTCCTCCGTGACGTACCAAATATAAGAAATATAACACCAGGCGTAAGCGCAAAAAGTCCAAGTATCAATACGCTGTATTCACCGGCTACTACCGCCGCAAATGAGATAAATCCACCCATTAGCGTGAGTATCACACCGCCAACTATCATTGCTATCATTCTTTTTCGTATGTTGGCAAATACTACTTCTCGTCCCATTTTCGTTACCCCTCTTTACTTTTTATCCGTGATTCTGCTTTGCCACAAGGCTCTCGCCGCAGTATATCTTCCTGAGCTTCGGCTTCTCTATCTTGCCCGTCGGGTTTCTCGGTATGTCTGCAAAAATTATCTTGTGCGGACGCTTGTATCTCGGAAGCTTCTGACAGAACGCCATTATCTCTTCCTCTGTGCATGGGTGATCTGGCTTTAGCTCGATTATTGCCGCCGCTATCTCGCCCAAACGCTGGTCAGGCAGACCAATTACTGCCACGTCCCTGATAGCGTCATGACTTCTCAAAAAGTCTTCTATCTGTACAGGGTAAAGATTTTCTCCACCACTTATAATAACGTCCTTTTTACGGTCAACAAGGTAAATAAATCCGTCCTCGTCCTCCTGAGCCATATCTCCGGTGAAAAGCCAGCCGTCTTTGAGAGTTTCAGCCGTCGCCTTTGGATCTCTGTAGTAGCAGGTCATAACGCCAGGACCTTTTACGCAAAGCTCGCCCACTTCGCCACGCTTTACAGTGTTGCCCTTATCATCAACTATCTTGACCTTCCAGCCAAAGCCTGCCTTGCCTATTGCGCCTACCTTGTCAATGTTATCCACACCAAGGTGTACACAGCCAGGACCGATAGATTCGCTAAGACCATAGTTAGTGTCATATTTGTGGTTAGGGAAAACCTTTTTCCAGCGTGCAATAAGTGACGGCGGAACAGGCTGTGCACCTATGTGCATAAGCCTCCACTGCGAAAGCTCATACTTTGAAAGTGTCACCTCACCGCTGTCGATAGCGTCAAGGATATCCTGTGCCCAAGGCACAAGAAGCCATACGATAGTACACTTTTCCCTTGATACAGTATCAAGTATAAATTCAGGCTTCACGCCCTTGAGAAGCACCGCCTTGCCCCCTGAGATAAGGCTTCCGAACCAGTGCATCTTCGCACCTGTATGATAAAGGGGAGGGATACAAAGGAAAACATCCTCCTTTGTCTGACCGTGATGATTCTGCTCAACTCTTGCGGCGTGCATAAGGCTCTCGTGATTGTGCAGGATAGCCTTAGGGAAGCCGGTTGTGCCTGACGAGAAGTAGATAGCCGCATCGTCCTCATCAGTAAGCTCTATGTACGGAGTAGTGCTTGCACAATTTGCAGTGAGCCTGTCATAATGCTCTGCAAATGACGGACAGTTCTCGCCAACATAGAAAAGAAGTCTGTTCTTGCTTATCTCATCAGCTATCTCCTCAACTCTGCCGATAAATTCAGGGCCAAATACAAGAATATCCACCTCGGCAAGGTCAAGACAGTATTTTATCTCCTCTGGAGTGTATCTGAAATTCAGCGGCACTGCAAGCGCACCCGTCTTGAGGATACCAAAATAAATAGGCAGCCATTCAAGACAGTTCATAAGCAGGATACCCACCTTGTCACCCTTTTTTACCCCACGGGATAAAAGCAGATTGGCAAAGCGGTTAGCCTTTTCGTTGAAAACGCTCCAGGTTATCTCACGGCGATAATGACAGACTGGGTTAGGCTCGATAAGCTCATATTCCTTCCAAGTCACACGTCTGGTTTCTCTGATCTCAGGATTGACCTCTACCAGAGCAACATCGTTTCCGAACTCTCGTGCGTTACGCTCCAGTATCTCGGTTATAGGCATACAAAAACTTCCTTTCATAATTAAAAGCTTGAAAGCTAGAAAACTTAAAAGCTTAAAAGTATTCACAAACATATATGTTATTATTTTATCATATAATGACAAAAAAGTAAAGAGATTTAAAACAGAATAAGTGACAAAGTGAAAGATAAATAATTGTGGAGTTTTTACAGAAGAAAAGTGTTTGCCCCTACCTGAATTTGAGCAAATACCGTCAAAAAGATAACCAGCAAAAAAGACAGCCCCACATGGGAGCTGTCCCTTAACTTAAAAAGTGTACCGTTTCAGATCTTATTCTTCTGCCTTTTCTTCCTCTTTGCTCGCCTCAGCCGTCTGCTGTGCCTTGAGAAGATCCCTGATCTCTGTAAGAAGCACTATGTCCACCGGTGGCTCTGCAGGCTTTTCAGGCTCTTCATGCTTGCCAAGTGACGCAAGCTTGTTTATGACCTTCATTATTACAAAAATAACGAACGCCATGATTATAAAGTTTATCACTGCCGTCAGAAATGCGCCGTAGTTTATGTACTGATTTCCAAGCAAATGTATCTTGCCCTCTACGTCAGCACCGCCTATACAGCCTATTATCGGGTTGATAAAATTCTCCGTAAATGACGTCACGATACCCTGAAACGCAGCACCTATGATAACGCCCACTGCCAAGTCCATGACGTTTCCTTTGAGAGCAAACGCCTTGAACTCATTTACAAACTTCTTGATAAATCCTTTTTTCTTCTCTTCCATAACGGTTACGACCTTTCGTTTTTTTGTTCCGAGCCACGCTCTTATGGCCATTTTATCACATATTTTGACCATTTTCAATAGTTTTTCTACAAAATCGTACGGTTTTACGTCGTTTTGCACATATATGTTAATATGCTGTAAATGCTTTGTAAACAAACATGAAAAGGTATTGCATTTCCCGAAATGGTGTGCTATAATGATTAAGCTGTTTGAGTGAGGGACATGACGATGGGATATAGCCAAGAGGTAAGGCAGCGGACTTTGACTCCGTCATTCCGATGGTTCGAATCCATCTATCCCAACCAAAAACAAGCTAAATCGAACAAACATTGGGGTGTCGCCAAGTGGTAAGGCAACGGACTCTGACTCCGTCATTCCGAAGGTTCGAATCCTTCCACCCCAGCCACAAAAGACCGTAGATTTTTTCTGCGGTCTTTGTTTTTTTATACATTCTTTCAGCAACCAAAAGAGAGGTTTTGCAACTGAGTATAAGTAAACATAAAAAACAAAATGTGAACAAAAATAATTCGCAATTGCGTGTTTACAAACTGGTAAAAATGTGTTATACTTAAAGTGCAAAAGAATTTCATCAAAGGAGGTCTGAAAATGAAAAAGATAATAAACAGAAAAAATGCAGCGGCAGTGGCTTGTGTCGCTATGATGATATGTGCGGCAGGTGCTGTGCCTGACAGCATGCTAAGTGTGAGTATGCCTGTGCAGGCGGTTGAAGCTGCGGAGCAGACAAGTCTGCCTCAGGTCACAGGGCTGACATCTAAAACCCCTGATATAAGCTCCATAAGACTTAGCTGGAACGCTGTGAGCGGTGCGGACGGCTATTCTGTGGGAATGCGTTCAAAGGGTCAGTATCCTGAGATAGCAGACGTTACGGACACTACATATCTTGTTACAGGTCTGCCTGCGGCAACGAGGGAGAACTTCAAGGTAAGAGCCTATAAGATAGTGAACGGTCAAAAGGTCTATGGCGACTATTCAGTGAACTACAATTCCGCCACAAATCCACGCCCTATAAGCGGTCTTAAAGCTCAGACGGGCAATGCTTCCGTCAGCCTTTCATGGAAAAAAGTGGGCTGTTCAAACTATCGTGTCTTTATGCTGAAAAACGGCAAGTGGAAGCAGATAGCGCAGACGGATACAAACAGCTACACTGTCATAGGACTTGACGCAGGAAGCTATAAATTTAAAGTAAGAGCCTGCAAGCGTGACGATAAGGGTGCAAATCACTACGGCAAATATTCGCAGGAGATAACGGCACAGGCTGTCATGGTGAACAAGGTCACTGGTCTGACATCTAAGACCCCTAACACAAGTTCTATAAAGCTTAGCTGGAACGCTGTGAGCGGTGCGGACGGCTATTCTGTGGGAATGCGTTCAAAGGGTAAATATCCCGAGATAGCTGACGTGAAAGGCACGACCTACACTGTCAAGGGTCTGCCTGCGGCAACAAGGGAGAATTTCAAGGTAAGAGCATATAAGATAGTAGACGGAGTTAAGATATACAGCGACTATTGTGAAAACTACAATTCCGCCACAAATCCAAGGAAGGTAACAGGAGTAAAAGCTTCTGACATCACCGCTTCGACACTTGACCTTAACTGGAAGTCTGTAGGCTGCACAAGCTACAAGGTGTTTATATACACAAACGGCAAGTGGAAGAACATAGCTTCATCTACGGTAAATTCCTGCGCAATAAACGGACTTTACGCAAAGACTACATACAGATTCAAGGTAAGAGCCTGCAAGACGGACGATAAAGGTTCAAATCACTATGGAACATATTCCGAGGAGATAACCGTCAAGACCCCAGACCACACTGTCGAGGTCATAAACGGCATGAGCTATGTTGACGGAGTTCTTTTGGCGAACAAAACATATTCCCTCCCTGCAAGCTATGACCCAAAGGGTCTGACCAAAGAAACATCAGCGGCATTCAAAAAGATGCAGACAGCTGCATATAAAGACGGCATAAGCCTGTGGGTATGCTCAGGCTACCGCTCTTATTACGATCAGAAGTACCTTTATGATATGTACTGCAACCGTGACGGCAAGGCTGCGGCAGACAAATACTCCGCAAGACCCGGCTACAGCGACCATCAGACAGGCATGGCAATAGACGTAAACAACGCCAGCGACTCATTTGGCGGCACAAGAGAAGCCAAGTGGCTTGCCAACAACTGTGCGAAATATGGTTTTATAATTCGTTATCCAAAGGGCAAGGAGGCTTACACCGGTTATCAGTACGAGTCTTGGCATATAAGATATGTAGGCACGCCTTTAGCACAAAACATAACCAACAGCGGACTTTCTCTTGAAGAATACTTCGGGATAACTTCGCAATACAAGGATTGACATATGGTTTAGACCGCTGTTCACGGGCATCTGTGGGCAACGGTTTTCTGTTATTTTCCTTGCTCACTTATCACTTGAAATCTTGCATTTCAACATGATCTGTGTTATACTATATTTAAGGCAATACCGCACAAAGATTGTGCGTCAGATGCGTAGTCAGATTTTTTGTGTGATATGACGGAAAATCTGCAAGCAGATGGTGTGCAAAGCCGTCAGGCGGGCTTTGTGCGGTGTTGCCTTATATATTCACTAAGGAGGTCATCTCTATGCTTCTTTCAGGTAAGACGGTCGTTCTCGGCGTCAGCGGCAGTATTGCGGCTTACAAGATTCCAACTTTAGTAAGACTGCTCAAAAAGCAGGGCTGCAATGTTCAGGTACTCATGACACAGAACGCCACTCAATTTATAAACCCTATCACTTTTGAATCCCTCACAGGCAACAAGTGCCTTATAGATACTTTTGACAGAAATTTTCAATACAGCGTTGAGCACGTTGCTCTTGCAAAGCAGGCTGACATTGTTATGGTCGCTCCTGCTTCCGCTAATGTTATCGGAAAGATAGCATACGGCATTGCTGACGATATGCTCACCACCACTGTCATGGCTTGCCCTTGCAAGAAAATGATATCCCCTGCCATGAACCACAATATGTATCACAATCCTATTGTGCAGGACAATATCCGGAAGCTTGAGCGTTTCGGCTACGAGATGATTGCTCCTGACAGAGGTATGCTTGCAAACGGTGATGACGGCGACGGCAGAATGCCTGAGCCTGAGGTGTTGTTTGAATACATTCTTCGGGAGCTTGCTTTTGAGAAGGATCTTGCAGGCAAAAAAGTGCTTGTTACGGCTGGTGCGACCATGGAGGCTATCGACCCTGTGAGGTACATCACTAATCATTCAAGCGGAAAAATGGGCTGTGCGGTGGCTAAAGCGGCTATGCAAAGAGGTGCAAAGGTGACTTTGGTGGCAGGTCACATGGAGGTTTTGCCGCCTATGTTCGTGGACGTTGTGAACGTAAAGTCTGCGGCGGATATGTTTGAAGCTGTCACAAAGCTTGCTCCTGAGCAGGATATTATCGTAAAGGCGGCGGCTGTGGCTGACTACACGCCTGTTGCGGTGGCTGACAACAAGATAAAGAAGTCTGACGATGACATGAAGATAGAGCTAAAACGCACGAAGGATATTCTTGGCTATCTAGGTCAGCACAAACGTGACGGTCAGGTCATATGCGGTTTTTCCATGGAAACGCAGGACGTTATCAAGAACTCTGAGAAAAAGCTCACCAACAAAAACTGCGATATGATATGCGCAAACTCACTAAAGACCGCTGGCGCAGGCTTCAAGACGGACACTAATGTTATCACCCTTATCACTGAGGGCGGTGCTGTGGAGCTGCCTATGATGACGAAAGAGGACGCTGCTCACAGGATACTTGACGAGCTTGCGAAAATGATATAAGTGTACGATAATATGTACAGATAAATAGATCACGAAGGGAAATACGCCATATGAAACGTATTGAGATATATGAAAACGGCATTAATATAGTATTTGAGATAACAGACGACAACGAGGCGAAGCTTCTGCACTTCTCTGCTCTGCCATTTGATGAGGCAAAAACCGCTTCATACATGGGGTTGAAAACTTTCAGACCTGTAGAGATACAGGCGAGCGGTATCGACCGTCCTGACGAGCGTCACGGCAACAAATATATTGTGACCGCACCAGGTTGGAGAATGAAGTTCAAGGATTTCCGTGATGTGAACAATGATTATGGCAGAAAGCTTGAGCTTGTGACATTTGATGAGGGCACAGGTCTTGAAGCTGTGTCCCACTATCAGTTTTACACCGGCACGTCTGTTGTACGCTGTTGGACTACCCTTACAAACAAGGGCAGCGAGGTACAGACCATTGAATATATGTCCTCCTTTGCGCTGACGGGCGTAGAAAAAGAGGGACTTAAAAAGCCTGAGGACAAGATGAAGATATGGGTATGCCACAACTCATGGCAGCGTGAATTGCAGTGGCAGGACTACACCCTTGAACAGGTGGGGCTTGCGTCCTCTGCTAAACCTACGGAGCAGCGTTCATCAAAGGTATTTGCCTGCACAAACGTTGGAAACTGGTCGGCGAAGGAATACATACCAATGGGTGTGCTTGAAAACACCGAAGCAGGCTCGGTGCTGTTTTGGCAGATAGAGCAAAACGGCTCTTGGCACTGGGAGCTTTCGGACGTGGGAGGACACTTCTATTTACAGCTTTCTGGTCCGTCAGAGATAGAGTCCCACTGGTACAAAGATCTTGCACCTAATGAGAGCATAGAAAGCGTGAAATGTGCAGTAGGCTCGGTGACAGGAAGCTTTGACAAGGCTATGGGCGAGCTGACGAAATACCGCAGAAAAATACGTCGTCGCAACAAGGACAATCAGAGGCTTGCGGTAATATTCAACGACTACATGAACTGTCTGTGGGGCGACCCTACGGCTGAAAAGGAGTTCCCCCTTGTGGACGCTGCGGCAGAGGCAGGCTGTGAATATTTCTGCATTGACGCAGGCTGGTATGCTGACGGCTTTTGGTGGGACGAGGTCGGCGAATGGAAAGAGAGCAGAAAGCGTTTTCCTAACGGCGTAAAGGAAGTTGCCGACTATATCCGCAAAAAGGGCATGATACCTGGGCTTTGGCTTGAAATAGAGGTCATGGGAATAAAGTGTCCGCTTGTGGACAGCGTTTGCGATGACAGTTGGTTCTTCACACGTCACGGCAAGAGAGTCTATGACAGAAGCCGTTATCAGCTTGATTTCAGGAATCCGAAAGTCCGTGCTCACGCTGACGAGGTAATAGACAGGCTCGTTTCGGAATACGGCATTGGCTACATAAAAATGGATTACAACATAGAGCCTGGTATAGGCACTGAGCAGAACTGCGACAGCGTTGGCGAGGGTCTGTGGGGTCATGAAAAGGCTTACCTTGAATGGCTTGACGGTGTTTTTGCTCGTCACCCTGACCTTATTATAGAAAACTGCTCCAGCGGTGGACTCAGAATGGACTATGCGATGCTTTCAAGATACTCCATTCAATCCACATCAGATCAGGACGATTACAAAAAATACTGCACCATTGCGGCGAACTCCCCTACTGCACTTTGCCCTGAGCAATCGGCTATCTGGGCTTATCCTATCACATCAGGTGACAGAGAAGAAGTTGTTTTCAACATGATTAACGCAATGCTTCTGCGTATCCACCAGAGCGGTCATCTTGGCAACATCGACCCTGAGCGCAAGGCACTTGTTAAGGAAGCTATCAGCGTTTACAAGAAGATAAGGGCTGACATCAAGGAAGCAGTGCCGTTCTGGAGCTTGGGTCTGTCCAAATTTTCGGACGATTGGGTATCTCTCGGTCTGAGAAACGGCAACAAGGCTTATCTTGCCGTATGGAGGAGAGAGGGCAAGAGCGACACCTGCGTTTTGCCTATAGGCTTCCTCAAGGGTGTTGACGCAAGGGTGAAGTGCATTTATCCTGATTTCAGCGAAACCCCTGTGGAGTTTTCAAAGGCGACAGGCAATGTTTCTGTTAAGTTTGACAGACCTTATATGGCTAGACTTTTTGAGATAGAGTGGTAAAAAAAGTTACCTGCCAATAAGGGTAACTTTTCCCCACACCGCACCTTTTGATTTGTCCGATTTTACGGACAGTTGCTCGCCTGTGGGAGATATTATCGCTGATATTCCGCAGTTTCCTGCACGGAGGACATATCTTCTGTTCTCAACGGCTCGCATTATGCAGTGGCGGTAATGCTGTTCACGGGCGGAGCTTTTGCCAAACCATGAATCGTTGGTGGAAACGCAAATTATCTGTGCGCCCTGCTCTTTCTGTCGGCTCACAAGGCTTGGAAAAATGGACTCTATGCAGATAACAGAGCCTATGGTCATGCCGTCTGAGGCGAGGGGCTTGGTGCGTCTTTCGTCTGCACATTCGCTCATAGTGTCAAGGTGGAAAATGCCTGCAAAAGGTGTCTTTTCACCGAAAGGCACAAGCACTTGTTTCAGGTAGGGCGAAGACGCAATGCCGTTTTTATCATAGGCGAAAAGGGCGTTGTAATCCTTGCCGTTTTCAAGATAGAACGAGCCTGTCACAAGGGTACACCCATGGGTGGCGGCAAAGTCTGATATAAGGGAAAATTCTTTTAGCTGTTCGTCATAGTCTTTCGACACGGCAGTTTCAGGAAGCAGAACAAGATCAGTACCCCACCGCCAACAGCTTTCCATTATAGAAAGATAGGAGCGTGCTGAGTCAAGGGCTTTACGGTGTGATTTTTCCCTGCCCTCCAGACTATCCTGTGCGCAGATAACGTCTATCTGAGGGTAGATTTTATCAAGCTTTTTGTCGAGGTTTATGGAATAAAGTCCGTAGCTTAAATTTGCCCCCTGCAAAAGCAGTGCAAAGGCGGTGTAGGCAAAACGCTTTTTGCTAGTATATATCTCCCCATGCAGACCGTTGAGCAGGAAAATTATAAAGCTTGTAAGGCGGCAGCTTATGAGCGTGGCGGATTGCAAAAGCAGTGGCGAACTTGTTACAGCTAGCCATGACGCAGACCACGGAAACGCCAAAATCGGAACTTTCTCTTGAAGCCACTCCCCTGCTGTCAAAAGCAGGCAGAGCAAAACTATCTCAGACAAACGGTGTTTGAGATGCGGTCGCAGGGGCAGGAAAAGGCTCAGTGGAAGATACATAAGGATACACTCCCACAAGGTCAGACCTAACCACGCTAAAGTAGCAAGAGGTATAGAGGCAAAGGACGGCAGAGGACATATTTTCCATATAGTGAGCATAAAAGTGAGCTGAAAAAGATAATATGGTACAAAAAAGCACAGAAAATCAAGCCTGAAAGCCCTTTTTTCATGGCAGACTGACAGGCAATGCACCATTGGAGCAAAGATAAAAAACGCAAGCCACGGCAAATTCAAGATAGATTGCATAAGCGCGCTCACTATACCCGTAAGGGCGAGGAACGCTCTCCGTGAGATTTTGGGGTCAATTATTTTCGAGATATTCATGTAAATATTATGACCCGAAAGTCGCACATAATTCACAAAACTATAAAGGGAGGCAGTAAATTGGAGATCTTTATTCCGCAGTTTGTCAGGACGGCTCTTGACAGGCTGAATGAGTGCGGCTACGAGGGATATATAGTCGGTGGCTGTGTAAGAGATAGTTTGCTTGGCAAAAAGCCTCATGATTACGATGTCTGCACAAACTGCACCCCTGACAAAATGCTTGAAGTTTTCGCAAATTTCCGCACTATTGAAACCGGACTGAAGCATGGCACGCTCACTGTTTTGATAGAGGGCGAGCCGGTGGAGATAACCTGTTATCGCAGTGACGGAGAGTATATAGGGCATAGAAAGCCTGCTCAGGTGACATTTGAAAGCTCGCTGGAGGAGGACTTAAAACGTCGTGATTTCACGGTGAACGCTATGGCATACTCACCAAAAGAGGGGCTTATTGACCTTTACGGTGGACAAGGCGACCTTGAAAAGGGCATTATAAAATGCGTTGGCGAGCCTGAAAAGCGTTTTGACGAGGACGCTTTGAGGATATTAAGAGGGCTGAGATTTTCTTCATGCCTTGGCTTTGAGATCGAGGAAAAGACCTCAAAGGCTATACTTGAACAACGTGAGCTTTTAAAAAGCATTTCTGCCGAACGCATTGCGTCGGAGCTTAAAAAGCTTCTCTGTGGAAAGGGTGCAAGGAAGATATTGCTTGACTATCGTGAGGTCATAGCGGTGTTCATACCTGAGCTTCGGGAAAGCTTTGATTTCAGGCAGAACAATCCCCACCATTTTCTTGATGTTTACGGTCACATTTGTTTGAGCGTTGAGAACGTCAGACCACAGTGGCAGATGAGGCTTACTATGCTTCTTCACGATATCGGCAAGCCGAGAATGCACACTGTTGATGAGAACGGCATTTCCCACTTTAAAAAGCACCAGTTCCAGGGGGCTTACATGGCGGAGAAGATATTAAAAAGGCTCAGGATAGACAATGCGTCGGCGAAATATATTTATGAGCTTATATGGGAGCATGACAACAGGATACCTGCCACGAAAAAATCGGTGCGGAGATTTATGGCTCAGCATGATTTTGACTTTGTTATGGATTATCTGGAGGTGCGCAGGGCTGACACATATGCCCAGTCGGACTACAAACGGCAGGAAAAGCTTGCAGAACTTGACCATATCGCAGAGCTTGCAATGGAGATAAAAGAGGACAACGAGTGTATCCACATTTGCGACCTTGACATAAACGGCAAAGATCTTTTACAAATGGGCTTTGGCGGAAAGGATATCGGCATTGGGCTGGAGCTTGCGTTGAATGGTGTTATAGACGAAAAGGTGGAAAACAAAAAAGAGGAGCTGAAAGGCTACATTGAAAGCAACTTCAAAAGGCAGGATAAAGATAATACTTAAAGGGTCGGCACTTGTGCTGTGGTGCGTGGTGATATTCATGTTCTCGGCAAACAATGCTGACGAGTCCAACAAGCAATCAAATGCGGTGTTTAACACAGTGATAGAATTTGTCAACCCTGTATATGACAGCCTTGACACTACAGCGCAGGCAGAATACAAGGACACCGCCACGTTCATCATAAGAAAGCTTGCGCATTTCAGCGAATACGCCTTGCTTGGAATACTGGCTTTTATAAATCTTGCTATGGTGAAAAAGCTTGGATACAGAGGGCTTTTTGCGGCAGTTTTTTCTTGCATCTACGCTTCAAGCGATGAGATACATCAGCTTTTCGTGCCGGGGCGTGCAGGTCAGGTGCGTGATGTCCTTATCGACACAAGCGGTGCAGTGGCAGGAATTTTACTTGCCATACTAATACGAAAAATATGGCTCAAAAGCCGTGAGAAAAAATCGTGATAACAAAAAAATATCCGTGGGGGCATTTCGCTCTCACGGATATTTTATTCTAGCAAAACCTATTGCAAATCATATCGTGACCCATTGGTATCGCCTCATTCAAAGCCTAGGCTTTACTTAAATCACTTTATCTCAAGCCTTTTGGTTTCAGGCTTTACCTCCTGCATCTTTGGCAGGTCAAGGGTCAGGATACCATTCTTGTACTCTGCGGCGATATTGTTGGTATCAATGCCTGTAAGGTCAAAGCTTCTCTGATAAGAACCGTATGTCCTCTCACGGCGGATATACTTGTCTTTCTTATCCTCTGTCTCTGCCTTATGCTCAGCGGTAAGAACAAGATCGTTGCCTGAGATGTCAAGCTTGATATCGTCCTTATCAAAGCCCGGAAGCTCTGCTTCCATTACATATTTGTCGCCCTCGTCCTTGATATCGGTCTTGAAGCTCTGGAGTGCATTTTCTCCAAAGAAATCATTCTCAAAATCATGGAATGCGTTAAACAGGTCGTAGCTCTTTCTTTCAAATGGTGTAAGTCCAAACATATAAATTCCTCCTTGATGTGTTATATCTTAATTTATCTTGTAAGCTTTTATAATTTATTCTGCTCTTCCATTGGTATCATTTCCTTTCTTCATTGTCTTTATGATACCCCTGCTATGTGTTCATTGTGTGAAGATATTGTGAACATTAGCTGAATTTTAGCACTCTCATTATATGAGTGCTAGCATATTAGTTTTATGAGTGCTAAAACAATGTCATGACATGATATGATAATCAGCGGGCGAACGCTGTTCGCCCCTACTGCGTCAACGCCCATCACTGTTTATCGAAGCGGTCTTTAAGAAGCTTCAAAGCTTTCTTTTCTATCCTTGAAACATAGGAACGTGAGATACCAAGGCGTTTTGCGACTTCTCGCTGCGGCAGTTGCGGCTGACCGAAAAGACCATAGCGCAGAGTGACTATCTGTCTTTCACGCTCATCAAGAGAGCTTTCAATATAGCGGTAGAGCTGTTCACTGCGAATGGAAAGCTCTATTTTGTCGGCAACGTCCTCTCCGTCTGCGATTATGTCGATAAGGCAAAGCTGATTGCCGTCCTTATCGGAGTCAACAGGCTCGTCAAAGTGGATATCGTTGGCAGACTTTTTTTGGGAGCGGAAGTGCATTAGTATCTCGTTCTCCACGCACCTGCTCCCATAGGTGGCGAAGCGACAGCCTTTCTTGTGGTCAAATGTTGACACAGCTTTTATTAGACCGATAGTGCCGATAGAGATAAGATCCTCCTGATCTGTGGAATTTGAATAATACTTTTTTATAATGTGTGCCACAAGACGGAGATTGTGTTCGATAAGCTTATCCTTTGCCGCCTTGTCACCCTGCGCCATTCTCTCAAAACACTCACGCTCCTCCTTCGCAGACAACGGTTTTGGAAACACGCTGCGGCTGTCAAAATGCAGTGCGAAAAATAGAAAATTCCCCGTAAGCAGTTCAAACAGTGCTGAAAACATATTTGTCCCTCCTTATTTAAAGTATCGCTCATACGCTTTTTAATCATATGATTTTTAGGGATTGTACTATTCTGATTTTGACATAAGGTCGCAAAATGTTTCTGATTTGTTAAATTTGCTGAAATATTGATTGTCTTGTTTGCTAAAATCACGAATATTGTTAACGTTTTGTAAACAGACGGCATTTTACTTTTATCGTTAAACAAAGGGTGATATAATTATATCAGATAGGTATGTTTTTTGGGGGTGAGCGCTCATGATAAGCATAAAAGGACGATCGGTATTCGGAAGCATTGCAAGAGGAAAGCTGACCTTTTATCATCGTGACGAATTTATCATCAACAAGATAAAAGTGTCCGACCCTGAACTCGAATACAAAAAATATGTCAAGGCTAAAAACGCTGCCCTTGTGGAACTTGGGGAGCTTTATGACCGTGCAAGGTTAAGCGTTGGGGAAGGCGACGCTCAAATATTTGTGATACACCAAATGCTTATCACCGACGAGCAATACGACAGCAGTATTCGCACAAAGATACTTGACGAGCATTTCAATGCCGATTATGCGGTCGCAAGCACTTCAAGAAGCTTTGCGGAGATGCTTGCACAAATGGACAGCGAATATATGCAAAGCAGAGCGGCTGACGTCAAGGACGTTTCAAACAGACTTTTAAGACACATTTTAAACTGTGCCGACAAGCTTCCCATACTTAAAGAGAATGCCATTATCTGCACCGGTGATCTTATGCCCTCAGAAACCCTGCTCATGGACAAGACGAAGATAAAGGGCTTCTGCACAAGGTCCGGTTCTGTGAACTCTCATACTGCGATACTTGCGAAAAATCTTGGCATACCTGCCATTGTGAACGTTGGAACGGAGCTTTCTGACGAATACGAGGGCAAGGAAGCCGTTCTTGACGGCTACAGCGGAACACTTTACATAGAGCCTGATGAGCATACTCTCAGACAGCTTGAATACAAGGAAGCCGTTGAGGGCAGGAAAAAGGAACTTCTCACAAGGCTCAAAGGAAGAAAAAACATCACTCGTGACGGACATGAGATAAAGATATATGCGAATATACTCAACTCTGAGGAGCTTGAATCGGCGGTAAAAAACGACGCAGGTGGGATAGGTCTTTTCAGAACAGAGTTTATGTGCTTTGACAGACCTGCTTTTCCTGACGAGGATTTTCAGTTTTACACCTACCGCAAGGCATTGGAGGCAATGGAGGGTAAAGAGGTCATAATAGGCACTTATGATATAGGTGCAGACAAGATACCTGATTGTGCAGACATGAGTGCTGAGAGAAATCCCTCTATGGGCTGTAGAGGCATACGATTTTGTCTTGAAAGAGAAAGCATATTCAAAACACAGCTAAGGGCGTTATACAGAGCGTCTGTTTACGGACAGCTTTCAATACTTCTGCCTATGGTCATAGACGTGAGCGAGATACTGAGGGTGAAAGAGCTTATCGTGCAGGTCAAGGCAGAGCTTATAAAAGAGGGCAAGAAATTTGCCGACAATGTTAAGCTCGGGGCAATGATAGAGACCCCTGCGGCGGTGATGACAAGCGATATCATAGCCAAAGAGGTGGACTTTTTCAACATCGGCACCAACGACCTTGAGCAGTTCACCTTTGCACTTGACAGGCAAAATCCATGTTATGACAGGGTATCACCGAAAAATCACAGGGCACTGCTTAGAATGATAAAAATGGTTTGCGACAACGCCCATGCAAACGGCATAAAAGCAGGCATTTGCGGTGAGATAGCAGGCGACCCAACGCTCACAGAGATATTTCTGGAGCTTGATGTGGATATGCTGTCGGTAGTTCCGTCAAGGGTACTGCCACTGAGAAAAGCGGTAAGGAGCATAAGTCTTAAAGACCCGAAAAAGGCAGAGAATGACCTGAAGCTGTTTTTATAAAAAGGGTAATTTTCCTCATTTCATATAGGCGGTGGGATACGTTATCGTGCGTGTTCCACTGCCTTTTTGCTTTGCTTGCAAATACGCTAATAAGGAGAGCGAACTGTCCACCACTACAGATATTTAAACAAAGAACGTATTTTATCTTATGGTCTGTATGGTTGTCTTATGAAAATCTTAAGCGTTTCTTAAACCGGTTGACAGTTGGAAAGGGCTATGATAAACTTATATATGCCACTAAAAAATACGTCTGAAAAAGATAAAACACAAGGAGGAGAAACTGTGAAACTAAGAAACATAAACAGAGGTCTGGTTCTTGGCGGTGTGCTTGCGCTGGGCGTTGTATGCTACTCAGTGTATGATAACAACCAGTTCAAGACTTCCAAACCTGAGATAGAACAGACCATGAGGGCTTATATCGCAGACTTGACAAGTGCAAACGTTGGAAGCAGTGATAAATTAAAAAGTCAACTGACAGATTTTGTGGATAAGCATTATACTGACTACACCACTTCTGACAATGAGTTCGCTTCGTCAAAGTCAGGACTTCTGGACGAAATAAACCAGGCTGAAGTTGCAACGCAGGGGGGAGATATCACCTCGGCTGAGTATGACATAAAAGAGATGTCAATAAACAAGAGCGGAGCCGACGGAGCAAAGGTCACTATGATATACAATGTGTGCTATGACGTATCAAAGGGCGACCCAACTTTTCTCACAACCAACGGCATAAGCACCATGACAAGCGGTAACTACACAAATTCTGACAACTATGAGCCTAGCACATCTTCATACAAGGCGATTTTCAGTTATGAAAATGCTGAATTTTATCTTTTGCGTACTTCTGACGGCTGGAAGATAGCAACGTCCAGCGACTACGGATATGGCGAGGATTACAACTTTGATGATAACAACAGTGACAGCGTGGCTGATGAAAGCAAGGCTGAGTCTGAGATAGTTCCGGACAGCAGTGCAGAAAATACCGACAGCGAGGGGGCAGACAGCGTTGAGTAATACTATTCTAAAGATAAAGGGGCTTAACAAGACCCTTGGCAAAAAGCAGATACTTCACAGCATAGATATGGAGTGTTACAGTGGCGAGGTCTACGGCTTTCTCGGTCCTAACGGTGCAGGAAAGACCACAACTATAAAGATAGCAGTGGGACTTTTACAGCTTGACGAGGGGGAGATATCCATTAACGGAAAGGATATCAGAAAAGACTTTGAGGGCGCAATGGCGAACGTTGGAGGCATTGTTGAAAACCCTGAGATGTACAAGTATCTTTCGGGCATGGAAAACCTACGTCAGTATGCAAGAATGAGAGAGGGAGTAACTGAAGAGCGTATCAAAGAGGTGGTGGAGCTTGTAAGGCTTTCAAACCGCATTAATGACAAGGTGTCGAAATACTCTCTGGGTATGCGTCAGCGTCTTGGCGTTGCGCAGGCTATCCTTCACAGACCAAAGCTTCTTATCCTTGACGAGCCTACAAACGGTCTTGACCCGCAGGGCATAAAGGAGCTTCGTGATATACTCAAAGAGCTTGCTCACAAGGAAGGCACTTGCGTTGTGGTATCGTCACATCTCATGAGCGAAATGGAAATGATGTGCGACAGAGTGGGCATTATCGCAAACGGAAAAATGATAGGCTCATACACAATGGAGGAGCTTATCTCACAGTCTGACAGCTCAATTGCTGAATATGTACTTGAAGTTGACGACCCGCAAAAGGCTATGAGTCTTATAATGCTCGCAGACGAGGGCAAGCGTATCGACAAGGAAACAGGTGCAGTTGTCCTTTCTATCCCTGCGGAGATAGAGAAGAAAAAGATAGCCTCGGTGAATAAGACGCTTATCGAGGGCGGAGTTTCACTTTACACTGTTCACCGCAGAGAGAACAAGAAGCTTGAGGACGTATTCATCGAGCTTACAGGAGGAAAGGAAGGGGGCGTACAGATTGGCTAGATTTTTCAGACTTGTGAAAAACGAGTACATAAAGGTTTTCAAAAAGCTATCAACAAAAATAATGATCGTGCTTATAATAATATGTGCGCTTGGACTTTCAGGCATTGCACTTTTTGCAAAGCACAATATGGAGAGCAATAACTATTCAAGCTATGACGCAACTGGTGATTATCAGGAAACCATAGATTGGCTCAAAAACACAAACGGCGACCCAAACGAGATCGCAATGTGGCAGTATCTTATCGACAACGATATCGACAGCGATGATTGGAGATATGATGTACTGTCAGCCGTGTTCGCAGACGGCACTGGTGATATGTCAGGGATAAAGAAGTATCTTGACGACAACGATTGGCGTGGCTTCTGTCAATACAGGCTGGATAATGACATACTCACAGAGGGCGAAAAGTGGGAATATCAATACAGGTTGGACAAGGATATTTCCTTTGACAAGTCAAACGAGAAGAAAAACGATCTTATCATGACAGTTGCAAATGCAAAAAACACCATTGCGACCATGGGCGACGCAAAGTCTGACGGACAGAACAGCAGAGCAAAGCTGGAGGATAATATAAAACTTGCACTCTATCAGCTTGACAATGATAAGCTCGACAACACAGCAAACCAAATGACGCTGTTTGAAACAGACGAGCCTGAGCAGATAACATTCTGGACAGTGTTCCTCACAAGCACCTCCCTTGTAACGGTAGTCGCACTGCTTGCTATCGTTATCGCAGGCGGCATTGTATCCTCTGAATTTTCACAGGGAACTGTCAAGTTCCTGCTTATAAACCCTGTTAAACGCTGGAAGATACTCATGTCAAAATACTTCACTGTCATCACAGTGGGTTACATAATGCTTTGCATACTTTTTGTGGTGATGATACCTATTACAGGGCTTATGCTCGGCTTTGACGGCTTCTCAACGCCTTATATCTATGTAAGCGGCGGCGATGTAAAGGAAATGCCTACACTGCTTTATGCGGCAGAGCAATATCTGATGAAAAGCGTTGAAATGGTGGTAATGTCAACACTGGCGTTTGCTATCTCGTCACTTGTAAGAAGCACGGCTCTTGCTATCGGCGTCAGCGTATTCACAATGTGCATAGGCTCAACGGTCACACAGCTTTTGCGTCAGCTTGGACAGGATTGGGCAAGATTCCTTGTGTTCGCAAACACAGACCTTGCTTCTATCTCTAAGGGCTACTCAATATTTGCTCAGCACAGCCTGACCTTTGCCGTAGGCGTTCTTATAGCACACATGGTGGTGTTCCTGCTCACCGCATGGGACGGCTTTACAAAGCGTTCTGTATAAAACAGAATAAAAACATCAAACGGGCGGAGAAATTCCGCTCGCTTTTTTGTTGCTGAAAAGGGTAAACAAATGAACAGATTATCATATAAACATAAGATTGACAAGGGTGAATAAATATTGTATAATAGTCGAGTTGACATAAAGACCGTTTTAAAACCATAGATAATTTACAGGAGATAGATATATGTTTGAAACTTTAGTTGACGTTTTTCTTGACGCATTGATAGACAGCCTTAAGATCCTGCCTTTTCTGTTCGGAGTTTATCTGCTTATAGAGTATATAGAACATCGTTCTGCCGACAAGCTTGGAAAGGCTCTTAGAAAAATGGGACCCTTCGGTGCAATAGGAGGAAGCATACTTGGAGCAGTGCCCCAGTGCGGATTTTCCGTTGTGGCTTCCAACCTTTACTCAGGCAGACTCATCACAATGGGAACTCTCATTTCGGTATACCTTGCCACAAGCGACGAGGCAATACCAATGATGATAGCAAACCCTGCGTTTGCCGGCAAGCTTTGGCAGCTTATTCTTATAAAGGTAGCTGTGGCTATAATAGCAGGTGTGTTTGTTGACCTTATCTTAAAGCTTATGGGCAAAAAGCAGGACGAAGAGCCTTTCAAGGAGATATGCGAGGACTGCGACTGCGAACACCACAGTATTTTGCACTCGGCACTTCACCACACTGTAAGCATAATACTTTTTATATTTGCGGTAAACCTTATTCTCGGTGCAGTAATGGAGTTTGCAGGAGAGGACACAGTAAAGACCCTGCTTATGTCTGACAGCATAGTTCAGCCGTTCATAGCAGGAATAATAGGCTTTATCCCGAACTGTGCAGCTTCTGTTGTTCTCACTCAGCTTTATATCGAGGGCGTTGTGAGCTTCGGCTCGCTTATCGCAGGACTTTGCACAGGGGCAGGAGTGGGACTTCTGGTGCTTTTCAAGACCAACAAGCACAACATGAAAGAGAATTTCGCCATAATGGGAATACTTTATGTTTTCGGTGTGGCAGCAGGCTTTGTGGCAAGTCTGTTCTAAAATATGACAGACAGATAAAAGGAGCAATTCGCAATGAACTGCTCCTTTTTGTTTACAAAAAATCTTCGTATGTATAACGGGCTGTGATAGGCGGGCGACCCAAGGTTGCCCCTACACTACATCATATCCTCAATAAGATAAGGCAGGCTTATGCGGAAGCAAACGCCGCCTTTTTTCATATCGTTTTCTACCTCTATGCTGCCCTCGGAAAGCTCGATTATCCTTTTTACAAGTGCAAGTCCAAGGCCGTTGCCCTCTGTTGCACGGGAGCGATCACCCTGATAGAACTTATCAAATATCTTCGCCTTTACGTCAGGGGCTATAGACGGACCGTTGTCCCATATCTCCGCCGAAATATTCTTCTCGTTGCGGAAAAGCTTCACGCTTATCTTTCCGCCCTCCGGGGTGAACTTGATAGCGTTGTTGATGATATTCTGCCATATCTGCGCCATAAGCTCCTCACTGCCCACATACATGATATCCTCAAGGTCGATATCAAGGTCGATTTTTTTCTTCGACCACTCAGGTTCAAGCACAAGAAGTATTTTTCTTATCTGCTCGTCAAGAGAAAATCTTGTCTTTTTGCCCACTGTTTTCTGATTTTCAAGCTTTGTGAGCCTCAAAATATTTGACGAAAGCTTTGATAGACGTGATGTTTCGTCGATTATTATCTGCGTGTATTCCTCACGCTCCTGCTCGGTTATATCGTCAGATTGCAGAAGCTTTGCAAAGCCCTGTATGGAAGCCAGGGGCGTTTTGAACTCGTGGGAAACGTTTGAGATAAAGTCACCTCTCAGCGTTTCCGTACCTGCAAGCTCCTCAGCCATTTTGTTAAAGTTCTGCGCAAGTATGCTGTATTCAGGATCAGACGGCTCTCTTACTCTTACCTTAAAATTGCCCTTTGCTATCTCAGCCGCCGCCGCACTAAGATCTCGTATAGGCTGTATAATGCTTCGGCTCATGAACGCTGTTATAATAGTACCGATAACGATACAGACCATAAAAGCTATGATGACAACAAGGTTTACTACCCAGTAAACGCTGTCGCTTGAAAAGCTGTCTATGATAACGAACTTATCATAGACCTGGGAGATTATAGTTGCATTAGGCACAACGCCCTCTGAGGACACATAATATCCCTTATGCACGATATCTGCAAAATGGTCGTGTACTCTTGAATCGTTTTTATCCACCACCGACAGACTATAGGCTGAATTATTCACAATGGAAACTATCTCGTCCACAGTGAATCCGCCCTTTTCTTCAAGCTGATCCATTGCCATGGAAAGCTCCACCAACTGCTGTTCGGCATTGCTTTTCATTACAGGACTGCACACCATTACAAGCACTGACACCGATATAGAAGCCGACACCAGCATCACAAAGAAAAACATAAGAGTCAGCTTGAACTGCAAACTTGTTTTATTCTTGGTCTTTTTCTTATCCAAACCCCTCACCCCTCAAGCTTATCCGTCACTGCTTTTTCACAGCCTTATAGCCAAGTCCACGAACCGTGACAATATCAAATGACTCACAGCTTCCGTAACGCTCTCTCAGCCTTTTAACGTGAACGTCAACAGTACGCTCATCAACGTCCTTATCCATGCCCCAAAGCTCGTCAAGGAGCTGGCGGCGTGTGAATATCTTGTCAGGGTAGCTGAGCAGTTTAAAAAGTAGCTTGAACTCCATTTGCGGTATAGTTTCCGCCGCTCCGCCGTCAACCGCCACGCTCATAGCGTCATAATCAAGCACGCAGTTTCCCACAGTAAGAGAATGTTCCGACGCCATTTTTGAACGCCTTAAAAGCGCACCCACACGGAGTATCATCTCATTTATATCAATAGGCTTTACCATATAATCGTCTGTGCCGGCAGAAAAGCCCTCCTGCTTGTCCTCGAAGGTCTCCTTTGCTGTGACCATAAGTATAGGCAGGTTGAAATCAGCCTTTCTGAGCTGTCTTGTAAGCTCATAGCCGTCCATATTCGGCATCATTATATCTGAAATTATAAGGTCTATATTCGTTTTTTCAAGAACGTCCAAAGCCTCCAGACCGTCATTTGCAAGAAAAGTCACATAGCCATGCTGTTTAAGTGCGGCAGACATGAGCTTTCTAAGGCTTGCGTCGTCCTCCACCACAAGTATCTGAAACATAAAATATCCTCCCTCGTAAAAAAAAATTCCCCAATAATGACATTATAGCTTATAATTGTGAACTGGTGATTAACATTTATTTTTTTCAAAAAGCTCTCCGAAATCCCCTGAAAATTCATATTCGGTTCACACAGAACTGGTATTATATAATCACAGCAGAAGATACAAAAAAAGCTTTGGTAATTGGTAAAACTTAAAGTCAGGTTTTTGTCTTCTTTCCCTCTGCGATTCCCCAAGTCGCTGATACATTTCCTCGTCTTTAGGTTTTACCAAATACCAAAGAATCCCTTTCATAATTCTATAAAAAATTAATGCTCATTTCAGCCGATGGAAGTGGGTATTAATTTTTTTTGCTCTTTTAGATGCGACAAAAAACCGCAGAAGCCATATAAAATGACCTCTGCGGATATTTTTTTGCCTTTATTAGCCGTTAGCTGCAAAGCTTTTCACGAAGCTCAGCCGCCTTTCCAAGAAGCGCACAGATGTAGCTGTCCACATCAGGCTTTGCAAATCCACCAAGCGCTGAACCTTTAAGCTTTCGCTGACCTGTTTCTCCGGGGATAACAAAGTTATCACCGTTCTTTTTCTTTTCGATAGCCGACTCCAGCATATAGATCTCGCTGGTTATGGTGTCGATATATTTTAATGTATCAAGCTTATCATAGCCGCCAAAAAAACACGTTTTCAGACTATCCATTTTTCTTCCCCCTGCCTTACTGCTGTTTTGCACAGCAATTGTTATCAAAGCCTACAATCTTTATTTGATTTAATTATATCACAAACACTTAGCTTTGTCAATAGGTTTGAAAATGAATGTTCACAGTTAAGTAATTTTATATGAATTTTCGTGGCGTTTTATGTTGAATAATTATAGATATAAAAAAACGCAGCCCTTGCAGACTGCGTTTTTACGTTATATAAGTCTTTTGATTATAGTGATGTTGTTGTATCTTGAAAAATACTCAACATTTGAAATAACGATACCAGTGGCAGTGTTCTGGGCGTGTACCATTTTGCCGTCGCCGATATAGATAGCAACGTGGTAAATGCTCGAGATCGATGCTCCGCCAAAGAAGATAACGTCGCCCTTCTTCATGTTGTTATATGAAACTGTAGTGCCGTATAAAGCCTGCGAAGCCGCATAGTGTGGAAGATTTATTCCCACCTGTGCGAACGAGAGCATCACAAGACCCGAACAATCCGTTGCACCAAACTGCGAACCGCCCCATACATACGCTCCGCCCACCATGCTTTTGGCATACGAAACAACAGTGTCTATTTTAGAACTGCTTGAATTATCAGGCTTAGGCGCAGGCGCTGCTGTTGTTGTGGTAGTGGTCTTTTTGCTTGTTTCAGGCTTTGGCTTAGCTGTTTCCTGCGGAGTTGTGGTGGTCTGAACCGTAGTTTCGTCAGGCTTTTCCGTCTGAGCCGGCTTCTTCGTGGTAGTGGTCTTTTCACCGCTGTTGCCACTCTTTTTGGTGGTGGTAGTCTTTTTCTTGGTGGTGGTCGTAGTCGTGGTGGTATTCGCCTTTGAGGACACCTCCGCATACTTATTGTCCACCTGCTGTGACTTATCTTCAAGGTCGCTCTTATCGTTCTTTATCTGCTCGATAAGCTTGCCCGACTCCTGCTCCATTTTCAGAAGCTCCGCCTGCTCGCCCGCCAAAGTTTTCTGCTCCCTGGCATATTCCTCAGCCTTTGCTTTGAGCTGTTTTATCTGCTCATCAAGCTCCGCCTTGGTCTTTTCAAGCTTTTTATACTGATCCAAAAGCTCGTTAAGCTCGTCATTATCGTGCTTTGCAACTCTCGTCACAAGCTCTATTCTCATAAGAATGTCATAAAAATCAGATGAATTTATCAGCACGTTCGTGTACGAATCTGCTCCGCCTGCAACATACATTGCACGAATACGCTCCATAAAATCGTCCTTGCCCTCGTTTATTGCAGTTTCCTGCAAGTCAAGGCTGTGCTGAGTGTCAAGCTGTTTGCCGTCAAGCTCTGCCATTTGATCTTCAAGCTCAGAGGAATATTTCTCTGAATTTGCTATCTTTTTCTGTATGGACTTATATTTTTTCTTTATAGCCTCAAGGTTGTCCTGCTCGTCGGCAAGCTTTTTGTCAGCGTCAGCTATCTGCTTATCAAGCTCCTGCTGTTGCTTTTTTAGCTCTTCAAGCTGACTGCTGTATGTATCGTTATCCGCCAAAGCGATATCACTTACGCTTCCGTCAGAAAAACCAAAGGCGGCAAAAGCTATGCACAGAGCCATACAGCCTGCGGCTATTCTTTTCATGGGGTAAAAATTTTTCATAATATCAGTTCTCCAAAATATGAGCGTATTATATATTTCTCACGCTGTAACGTTTATGTAGTCCTTTTCATTATAACGCAAAACCCCGTTCTTGTCAAGAAACCAACCGCTAAAAGCCGTATTTTCGGCATTTTAAGACAATTCGCCACACATATTTTGTGCGTTATTGCACCTATTCTCCTCCGAACATCTCACCCAAGGTCTTTCCTATAAGCTCGCCTGTATACTGAGCCTGAGTGATAGAATTGCCGTGGCTTCCCACCTCTATAAGAAGCGAGCCGGTGGTCAAGTCCTGATTATAGTGGCGATAGTCAAACAGAATAGGACGTGTAAGTCCCTGCCAATCGCTCTCCAAAGCCGACTGCAAGGCACAGGCAAAGTGAAAATTCTTCATATAGTCAGGCATACCCATAGTGCCGTCATCACACCCTGATATTATCATAAGCTGAGCCGCTTCCCTGCCCTCTATCTCCGCCACAGGTGCGAGCCTTGTGCCGTCCTCACGCTCTATGCCGTCACGGTGAACGTCAAGGCATACCTTTATAGAGGGGTACTCCTCCAATATCTGCTTTACCGCCATTCGGCTTGAATCGTAAGAGCCGTCATAGCTGGGATAATCATGCACAAGTGTATCGTGGATATACGCAACGCCTGCTTTGTCAAGCTGTTCGCATATCTTGTCCCCTATCGACAGCATATTCATTTCAGGGTCGGTGGTCTTGCAGGAAAAGGAGCTGTCATAATGGTCTTTGTCTGTCGGCTCAAAGCTTTCCGTGGCGTGGGTATGATAAATAAGTATCTGCGGTTCAGAGGAATTTCCGTCTATTTGAAAATCATATGGCTTTGAGCTTTCCTCATAAAGCTCATCATTTGAAAGCTCAGTGCAGTTTCTCACCTGACCGCCGCCGTCAAGGTCAAAATACTGCTCGCCGTCATATCTGCCGTAGGTGTATTTTTCTATAACACCGTCATTTCCATCCATGCTTGCAGGGTATGGTATCTTGTCCGTCACGTCCTGAGCAGGCAAAGGACTTGGCACTTCTGCGCTTACAGAGGGCGTTTGCTTCTCCTGTGGCGCCATATCCATATCCCATATACTGTGCTTTGACACCACTGCCGCTTCAAGCTTGTTTGATACCACAGGCTTTGATGCCGTGTCCGTTTCGCTTTCCATAGCGAAACAAGGCTTGTATTCTCCCATAGCCACCCCTGCCGCCACAGCCGCCACCCTGCCAAACCTGCTTGCAGATCTTGCATAAAGCCATATCCCCGTGGGCATAACGAACGCCACAATTATAACTGCAACACAACGCAGGCAGACTTTCTTTATATCCAATGCTGTCACTCCCATATACATCTTAGTATTATAATGTATATGCAGGACGAGCCGTCATATTACCTGCCCAGCTTCACCTTAACAGGCTTGCCCACTGTCATAGAGTCATGGGTCACGTTGCAGTCATAGCATAGTATCTTCACGCCCTTTCGGGAAGCTTTCTCCAAAGCTTCTCCGAACTCAGGGTGAGTGTCATAATTTGGAGTGAAATATTTCACATCGCTCATCTGAACGAGTATCATTATATAAGACTCATACCCCTCATCAAGGCAGTGAGAAAGTTCCTCTATATGCTTCACCCCACGGAGGGTAGGAGCGTCAGGGAAAAGCACAACGCCGTCTTTCTCCAGCGTACAGCCCTTGACTTCCATGAAGATCTTCCTATCCTGCGACTCTAAGTAAAAATCAAAGCGTGAATTGCCGTATTTCTTTTCGGGATAGACCGAGAAGCCCTCGCCAAAAGGCATTTTTTCTCTCAGCCACTCCCCTACCGCCTTATTCGGGGCTTGGCTGTCCATGTTTATGAGCCTGTCACCTTTTTCCACTGCAACAAGGTCAAAAGCGGTCTTTCTCAATTCGCTGTCTGAATGTTCAAGCCAAACAGTACACCCCTCGATCAAAAGTTCTTTGCATCTGCCCGTATTTTTCACATGACAGACCTCGGCTTTGCCGTCTATCTCAACGTTGGCGATAAATCTGTTCGGTCTTGATAGAAATTTACCTTTATGTATATTATCGTATCTCATAATTCGCTCCTTTTATTCTTACTATTCACATTATATCACAAATATGTTTGATTATAAATACCTAAATCATGCATTCTTAGCTTTGCTGATTTGTGGTTCGATACGAAAAGGGAAAAATATTTCACAAAATCTATTGACGCTATTTGTGAAATATGTTATAGTTTTGAGTATAGGTTATATAACAATAATAATTTATTAAAATTTTAGAAAGAGGTATTTTTATGAAAAAAATAACTGCACTTCTCGTTTCACTTATAATGTCATGCGCAGTAATGGCAGGCTGTTCTGACAGCAGTTCTTCAAGCTCATCAAAAGCAGACAGCACATCAAAGGCAGAAACAAGCGCAGCCGCTGACGAGTCAACTGCTTCAGAAGCAGGCACAGCCACAGATCTCGAGGATACTCTCACAGCGCAGTATACAAAAAAGATACAGGGCGAGAGCCTTGCTATCGACATGACAGTGGCAAGCGAATATGACAATTCATCAGCTGTTGTTGAGATAGCAGGCGGCAATATGCACATGAAAATGAACTTTATGGGCGTGGATATGGATATCTATAATATCGACGGAGTTATGTACACACTTGACAGCGAGTCAAAAACGTATTACACTGTTGATATGGAAGAATCTATCGACGACTTCAAGAGCGAGATAGGCTACGGCATTAACGACAGCTACAAGTTCATAAGCTCTGAAACAACTGACGACGGTCTTATCTGCGAAACTTTTGAAAGCACAGAAGATCCTGATATGGAGCTTGAATCAGGCGTAACTCTCGACACAAGCGATTCTGACGATTATTCTTTCACAACAACATTCAAGTATTACTTCAATGCTGACACAAAGGATATTGTTAAGATAGAAACTATCTCTGACGGCTCAACTACTACTGTTACAGTAAACTCATTCACAACTGAAAACGTTGAAGTCAAGCTCCCTGACGATTTTGACAGTTGGACAGAGCAGTCTTTCGATATGGACTCTGAAGATATCCCTTATGACGCTGAACTCGATGTTGAGTCAGGCGCTGAGTCAGCCGAGTAATTCTTGTCATTTTTCGGAGGCAAAATATTATGAACAAGAAAATGGTAACTATTATTGCAGCTTTGGCAATGTGTACAGCAATGGCAGGCTGCACTGAGAACGATACTGCAAGCTCTTCAAAGGCTGAAACAACTACTACAACAACGGCTGCCGCAGAATCAGCTGCTCCTGCTGAAAGCACAGCAGACGAAAGCACAGCTGACAGCACTTCCGCAAACGCAGGCACAACAGATTATGACGTTGACGGTGATTTCAGAGCTTTCGAGCAGATGAAAGACAAGTATGAGGGCAACTATCTTGCGAGCCTTACAGGTCAGATGACAAACAACGGCACAAAGTATACTATCTGCATAAAGGACGGCAAGGCTTATCAGGCACTCACAGTTCAGGGCATGAAGTCATACACAGTTTGCCCTGGCGACGGAAAGCTTTACAACGTTTCAGAAGGCACGACCACCTACAGCATTGAGGACGACGACGGAAATCAGTGGAAGTCAGCCGACATACTTTTCGGTGCGACCCTCGATTTCGACCACGCATATATTGACGAAACAACAAACGTTGTTCACGAGTATTATAACCTCGACAGCAGTGTTTCAGGCGGTGAGGGTCAGATAGTTTACGGCTTTGACGGTGCTACATATGACCTTAAGCAGGTAGTTCTGCTCCCAGAGGGTGCTGACGAATCAAGTGCAGTTTATTTTACTGTAGATTCCATGGGCGAAGCAGACGACAGCCTGCTTGCTGTTCCTGATCTTTCTGCTTATACAAAAGAATAATTTTATCTGATCTTTTTCCAACATCGGGCGGACAGACCACTGCGGTCTGCCCGCTTTTTGCATTTTCAGCAAAGTGTTGTGCAATATGACGGAAAAGAAGTTCAAATATTTTTGAAATTTGTGAGAAAAATAGTCTTAAACCCCTTGACAAAATCGTCAAAAGGGTATAAACTATACTTAGCACTCGAGAAGAAAGAGTGCTAACACTTAAATACAATAAGTGCTAACAAGAAGAACGGGTGGTGAGCAAATGGACGACCGCAAGCTGAAAATACTTTCAGCGGTAGTCAATGAATATATCGTAACAGGCGAGCCTGTAGGCTCAAAGGCGATAATGGCTCACGTCAAAGCGTCCTCAGCGACCATAAGAAATGAAATGGCAGAGCTTGAGAAGCAAGGCTATCTCGAACAGCCACACACCTCCGCAGGCAGAATACCAACATATAAAGGCTACAGGCTTTATGTTGACCAGCTCATGGAGCAAAACCAGCTAACAGCAAATGAAAAGAAGATGCTGGATTCAATGATACCGCAGGAATATGTCACAGAGGAAGACCTTGTGAACAAGGCTTCAATGGCATTGGCGGATCTTACGAAATGTGCGGCGGTGGTCGCAAACGCAACGCCAAAGTTCTCGCTTATCTCAAAGGTAGAGGTAATACCTACAGGAAAGAGAATGTACGTTATTTTGATGATAACGTCCAACGGCTCTATTAAGAATAAGGTTTGCCGATTGGAGTTCGACCTCAGTCAGGATCAGCTTGAGTTTTTTGATAACTTCGTAAAGGAAAATCTCAACGGCGTGCCTATCGACAGTCTTTCGGACGCTTATCTTGAAAAGCTCACAGAAGCAATGGGAACGTACATGATGACCCTTTCACCGCTTGTTTCCGAGATAATGAAGATGACAAAGGAAATGAGCAGCGTGTCTATCAAAGGTCAGAGTAATCTTCTCACCTGCAAGGACTTCAACCAAAATGAGATAATAAGCTTTCTCGATAATCAGAAGGAGCTTAAAGGATTTATTGACGAAACGTTCTCAGGGCTTCACGTTATGTTCTCCCCTGAGCGTGACGGGTTTGTTATCCACAACTCCTCTATTATAACAGCTCCGTTCTCAAAGGACGGCAAAACAGCAGGTGCGCTGGGGCTTATAGGACCTATGAGGCTCGACTATGCGAAGTTTATCCCATATCTCGAGTATTTCACAGGAAAGATATCGGAAATGATATCCGAAAAGCCACAAGAGCAAAACAAAGAAGATGACGAAAACGAATAAAAAGAAAGGCAGGCGGCGTAAATTGAGTAAGGAAACTGAAAAGGACACCGAGCTTGAAAAAGAGGAAAACACCTCTGCTGAAAGCGAAGAAGTGAAAGAAGCGGCGGATACCGCAGAAAATGCCACTGAGGATACAGAGAAAAAGGCGGAGGAGAGCGAAACAGAAAAGCTGAAAAAAGAGCTTGCCGAAGCAAATGACAAGTATCTCAGACTTATGGCTGAATATGATAATTTCAGAAAAAGAAGCGCAAAGGAAAGATTGGAGCTTACAGACACAGCAAAGGGAAATGTGATAAACGGTTTCCTGCCGGTGTTTGACAACTTTGAAAGAGCGTTAGGCACAGAAACTCAGGACGCAGTTTATAAACAGGGTGTTGAAATGATCTTCAATCAGTTCAGCGACGCTCTGAAAAAACTCAACGTTGAGGTAATGGAGCTTGCGGGCAAGGAATTTGACCCGAACGTTGCAACGGCTGTAAGCACAGTCGATGACCCTGACTTGGGTGAAAACATCGTGGCGCAGGTGCTTCAAAACGGCTACACCATAGGCGGCAAGGTAATAAGACACGCAATGGTAATAGTAGCAAACCCATAAACAAAGACATCGGGACTTAAGGTCTTGATATAAATTAAGTAAATTTTGAAAGGACTTGATCTTATGAGCAAAATCATCGGTATAGATTTAGGTACAACAAACTCTTGTGTAGCAGTTATGGAGGGCGGCGAAGCCGTTGTTATCCCTAACAGCGAGGGTGCAAGAACAACTCCGTCAGTAGTTGGCGTTTCAAAGAACGGCGACAGACTTATCGGTCAGGTAGCAAAAAGACAGGCTGTTACAAACTATGACAACACTGTAATTTCTATCAAGAGACATATGGGCTCTGACTACAAGGCTCACATGGGCGGCAAGGATTACACTCCACAGGAAATTTCAGCTATGATACTCCAGAAGCTGAAAGCTGACGCTGAAGCTTATCTGGGCGAAAAGGTAACAGAGGCTGTTATCACAGTTCCTGCTTACTTCACAGACGCACAAAGACAGGCTACTAAGGACGCAGGTCAGATCGCAGGTCTGACAGTTAAGAGAATCATCAATGAGCCAACAGCCGCTGCACTTTCTTACGGTATTGATAAGGAAGAGGATCAGAAGGTCATGGTTTACGACCTGGGCGGCGGTACATTCGATGTATCTATCATCGAAATGGGCGACGGTGTTACAGAAGTTCTTGCTACAGCAGGTAACAACCACCTGGGCGGCGACGACTTCGACCAGAGAATTATCGACTGGATGATTGCAGAGTTCAAGAAGACTGAGGGCGTTGACCTCTCAGGTGATAAAATGGCAATGCAGAGACTCAAGGAAGCTGCTGAAAAGGCTAAGATAGAGCTTTCTTCTACTGCTTCATCAACTATCTCTCTCCCATTCATCACAGCAGACGCTACAGGTCCAAAGCATCTTGAAATGACACTTACACAGGCTAAGTTCAACGAAATGACAGCAGACCTTGTTGAGTCAACAATGGGACCAGTTCGTCAGGCACTTTCAGACTCAGGTCTGTCAGCTAACGAGCTTCAGAAAGTCCTTATGGTCGGCGGTTCTTCAAGAATACCAGCCGTTCAGGAAGCTGTTAAGAAATTCCTTGGCAAAGAGCCATTCAAGGGCATCAACCCAGATGAGTGCGTAGCACTTGGCGCTGCATATCAGGGCGGCGTTCTCGCAGGCGACGTTAAGGACGGTCTGCTCCTCCTCGATGTAACTCCACTGTCACTTGGTCTTGAAACAATGGGCGGTATCTGCACAAAGATCATCGAGAGAAACACAACTATACCTACAAAGAAGTCACAGATATTCTCAACTGCCGCTGATAATCAGTCAGCCGTTGATATCAACGTACTTCAGGGTGAGCGTGAGTTCGCAAAGGACAACAAACAGCTCGGTATGTTCAGACTTGACGGAATCGCTCCAGCTCCAAGAGGCGTTCCACAGATCGAGGTAACATTCGATATCGACGCTAACGGTATCGTACACGTTTCCGCTAAGGATCTTGGCACAGGCAAGGAGCAGAACATCACGATCACTTCTTCAACAAATATGTCTAAGGACGATATAGATAAGGCTGTCAAGGAAGCTGAGGCATATGCAGCAGAGGACGCTAAGAAGAAAGAGGACGTTGACGCAAGAAACGCTGCTGATCAGCTTTGCTTCCAGGCTGAAAAGTCACTGGGTGAGTTCGGCGACAAGGTAGACGCTGCTGACAAGTCAGCTTGTCAGGCTAAGATAGACGCTCTTAAGGAAGCCCTCAAGGGTACTGATATCGAGGCTATCAAGGCTAAGCACAAGGAGCTTGAGGAAACATTCCAGGGCGTTGCAACTAAGGTATATCAGCAGGCTGCACAGGCACAGCAGGCAGCAGGTGGTGCCGCAGGCTTTGACCCTAACAACATGGGCGGAGCAAATGGCGGCAGCAACGGCGGCGCTTCAAACAACGGTGGCGACGACGTTATAGACGCTGAATTTACTGACGCAGAATAAATCATAACGGCTGCCTCTGCTCCGATTTTTCGAGCAGGGGCTATTGCCGTATTAAAAGGCTGTGTGAAAAGCGTGAAAGGACTATACTTACAAAAAGGAGGCAAGCCCATGCCCCAAGACTTTCACGATCTGCAGCTTACAGAGCATGGGCGTTTATATGGCTGAAAAAAGAGATTACTATGAAGTGCTTGGCGTTTCTAAAACTGCCACAGACGATGAATTGAAAAAGGCATTCCGTAAGCTTGCAAAGCAGTATCACCCTGACCTTCACCCTGGCGACAAAGAGTGCGAGGAAAAGTTCAAGGAAGTAAATGAAGCTTATGAGGTGCTTTCAGATAAAGATAAAAGAGCAAGATATGACCAGTTTGGTCACGCAGGCGTAGACCCGAACTACGGCGCAGGCGGTGGAGCAGGTGCAGGAGGCTTCGGCGGATTTGGCGATATGGGCGATATTTTCGATTCCATTTTCGGTGGATTTGGCGGTGGCTTCGGCGGCGGACGTTCTGCTAACCCTAACGCACCAAGACGTGGCGAGGATATAAGAGCGAACGTTGTTCTTGACTTCATGGAAGCCTGCAAGGGCAAGACCGTGAAAATTCGCATAAACAGAGCCGAAAAATGTCCTGACTGTCACGGCACAGGCGCAGCCGCAGGTTCTTCGCCTAAGACTTGTCCTGACTGCCACGGCACTGGTACAGTAAGGATAACACAGAGAACGCCTTTCGGAAACATCGCTCAGACCACGACTTGCAGTCGCTGTGGCGGTAAGGGTCAGATAATCGACAACCCTTGCCATACCTGCAACGGTCAGGGCAGAGTAAAGAAGGTATCTGAAAAGGAGATAAACGTTCCTGCCGGCATCGACGATGGTCAGACACTTAGAGTAGGCGGTGAGGGCAACTGCGGTATAAACGGAGGTCCTAACGGCGACCTGCACATCAACATTACAGTTCGACCTGACCCTATTTTCGAGCGTGACGGCTATGACGTGTGGACAGAGATACCGCTTACTTATGCACAGGCTACTCTCGGTGACGAGATAACAGTTCCTACAGTTGACGGCAAGGTAAAATACACAGTGTCAGAGGGTACACAGACAGGCACAGTGTTCCGCCTGAGAGGTAAGGGCATAAAGAAGGTAAACAGAAACGACCACGGCGACCACTACGTTCGTGTAACAGTTGAAGTTCCACGCAATCTGACCAAAGAGCAGAAAGAAAAGCTCCGTGACTACGAAAAGTCCCTCGGTGAAAAGAACTACGCAAAGCGCAAAACATTCTTTGACAAGCTCAAAGACAAATTCAAATAACAGAAAAAGGAGAACGGCACAAAGCTGTTCTCCTTTTTGGTTTGCATAAAAAAATGCCGCAGGAAGACCCACGGCAATTATCATCTTATCAAGCCATACCTGTGTGCTTTTTGATAGCCGCAAAGGACTCCGCACTGATAACGTGTTCCATACGGCAAGCGTCCTCTACTGCAACTTTCTCGTCAACACCAAGCTTTATGAGCCACTGTGAAAGCAACGTATGACGCTCATACATTTTCTCGGCTATCTCCAAGCCCTTGTCTGTCAAACGAATATAACCGTCCTTGTCAACAGTTATATAGCCGTTCTCACGGAGATTTTTCATTGCCACACTTACGCTCGGCTTTGAAAACTCAAGTTCGTTTACTATATCTATGCTTCTTACCTCGCCTTTGCCCTTGCGCTGGCTGAGAATAAGTATCGTTTCAAGATAATTTTCAGCTGATTCTCTTATCTGCATTATAACGTCCCTCCCTAGAACAAGTTTGTCATCAGGTCATTACGACTATTATATCACATTTCAAACCGCATTTCAAGTGCAAGCACGCTTTTTCAGCGATTTTGATAAACTTTACATCAATGAATTGTGTTGATATACAAAGGCACTGCTCACAAAAAGCAGTGCCTTTAAAGCTGTCTGTTATTTACTGTATACCGCACTCCTCATAGTCTTTCCACTTTTCGGCATGCTCCTTATCCTCAAAATATTTGTATACAAAAAGCGCAGTTGACGCAACAACAAGTATCATCGCACCCATTAAAGTCCAGAACGACTTTTTTCTTGAATAGTTTGACATAACAAAACTTCCTTTCTTTCGCAATAGCATACAAAAACTTGCGGCTATCGCTCATAGCTTTGTTATAATTATACTACACAATGCTCTTTCTGTCAATTATTTTCACAGGATTTTCAGATATATTTTTCCGAGTAAAAGTGCAGAAATTCCTCAAGGCAAAGCCCGCCTGCGGCAATGATACGAGCGGCTTCAACGCCCACATAACGATAATGCCACGGCTCAAAATCAATGCCGGTCATCTGCTCTTTAAGGCGAGGATAGCGGAGGATAAAGCCGAAATCTGCGGCATTTGCACAAAGCCACCGTGATTCAGGCGTCTTGTAAAAATCCTCGCTCACATCATTGTCACCCTCTCTGCCGAGATCCACAGCAAGCCCGGTGTTGTGTTCGCTTGACCCGGGGAGAGCAAGAGTTCTGCCCACCTTTTCCACAGCCTTTTCATAACTCAGACCGCCCCACATTTCGTGAGATACTTCACGCTCCCAAAGCATCTGCTGATATTCAAAAGAGCGATAGGCGGAAATAATTTTCAGCTTTATGCCGTCAGCTTCCGCCTTTTTGAGCAGAAGCCTGAGCCTGTTTCCTGCCTGAGATTCCATAAACTTGCCGTTCACCTCTGTCAACTCCACACGATCGTAAAATCCCATATCTATGGGATTGAATTTATCCACAAGCATAAGATAATCCATATACTGACCTCCTTGTCCTGATGGGGAGAAATGTTTTAACTTAGTATATGCAGATGTGTGCAGAGAGTATACACGCTTAATGAGGAATGAGGAGTGAGGAATGAGGAATTAGCATAGCTGACCAAAGTTGTACACAAGCATGAGGTAAAAATAAAGCACCGAGCGAAGCGACTTTGCGGCACAACAAACCTGCCCGAATAATCTGTAGGGGCGAACATCGTTCGCCCGTTCTCAGAACTTGTAGAAATTCAGAATTGTAGGGGCTGGCGCCCTCGACAGCCCGCTCGGAGGAGTAATGCTGTGATTGCCATATCCTTGATGCCAAATTATTTTTGGGTGACATTGTGTGATATTTTTCAACAATCTAACGGGCGAGAAATATCGGGCTGTCGCATTTCTGCAAAGCAGAAATTGCATCGCTCCCCTACACATTTCAAAAAGCAGTGCAAAATTACATCATATCACAAAATGCAGCGTAAAATGCCCGTCACGGCGAGTGACCTATATCCAGCACCCGTCAACTCTGACGACCTGCCCGTGAATGTAATCTGCTCCCTCTCCGCTGAGAAAACGCACAACATTCGCCACATCTCTCGGCTTGCCTATCCTGCCTGCCGGTATGTCATCAACTATTACACGAACATCTTCCTCTGTCAGCTCGCCGTTCATTTTCGTGTCTATCATTCCGCAGGATACGCAGTTCACCCTTATACCGCTTATAGCAACTTCCCTCGCCAACGCCTTCGTAAATCCTATAAGCCCAGCCTTTGCCGCCGAGTATGCAACCTCGCAGGAAGCTCCCTTTTCGCCCCATACGGAGGTTATATTTATCACATTTCCACTGTGTTCCTTTATCATCTCAGGAAGCACCGCCCTGCTCATACGCATTGCGCCAAGCAGATTCACGTTCATCATCTCGCATAGCTTCTCGTCAGTCATGTCAGTGAAAAGCTCTATATCCGCTGTGCCTGCGTTGTTTATAAGAAGCGTAACAAAGCCCAAACTGTCCCTGACTTCCGCCACGCATTTATCTATACTGTCCTTGTCGCCAATGTCGCAGTAAAAAACCTCTGCACATAAGCCACGCTCTTTAAGCTCAGATACCAAAGCTTCCGCCGCAGCCCTGCCATTCTTGTAGCATACAGCCACCTGCCAGCCGTCCTCAGCAAGCGCCCTGCATATCTCCGAGCCTATCCCACCAGAGCCACCTGTTACCAATGCTGTCTTTTTCATAAAAATACCCCCCGCAGATCATGATATACTGTAATTATATCACACCTGCGGAGGTTTTTCAACGGCTACTTTTCGTTCTCGTCTACCCATTTTCTCGCCCAGCCTGCATTCTGCTCCTGACGATTGTATACTCTGCCGTTTGGCGCAGTGTAATTGTCCGTCACAACATATTCCTGACCTGCCGAGATAACGTCATGGGGCTTGTATACCTTCGTTCCGTCTGTCGCCTGCGGAAACCGGCTCTTGTCACGCTTTTTCATGGCTATCACTCTCCTTTTTATGTTATTATCCTGCCCGAAGCTTTTGTGATTATCAGATGAAAAATCTGCATAACAGTTGAAAATATCACGATAACGTGGTATAATCATCTTATACTATTTTTATCGGGAGTATTATAATGGAAAAATACAACAAACAAAAAGCTATACTCACCGCACTGCTGAAATGGGTGGAAACAGAGTTCTTCGGAATTTTCGTATTCCTCTTTTTTATCGCAGTTGCAAAGCCTTTCGGTGCATTGGCAAATATAATTTTCGGTCTTACAGGACTTCTCACAGTGGTCTGCCTTATGGCTGACTTTGGTTTGAAACAGGGAGAGGAAGCCAGAAATAAGGTCACATTCCACGGTGAAAAGGATTGCCCTAACTATGGCTTCACACTTGGTCTTATTGCAAGCATACCATGCTACATAACAATGATACTGCTGATGATATCAAAAATTAGCGGCTCGTTCAATTTCATGCCTGCCTATAAGCTTCTCGACGCCTGCTTCTATCCTCTTATAGATTGGGCTGCCCACTCTGCCGACGTAAAAGATATGTCCCCATTTGTTTTCATCATGACCGCCATATTCCCACTACTCTATCCATTTGCCACATGGATAGGCTTCAAAATATCCTACAAGCAGATAGACGTAAAAGAGCGTGTGGTCTACAAGCACAAATAAAATCAAGCCTGCCGTATCAATCCGATACGACAGGCTTTTATCTTTTTATCGAAAAAACTCAGTTCTCCACTATACATTAAACTATTTCATTACTGAAAATCTATCTCTATATCTTTTAGCGTCACATAGTTTACTACATTGCAGTTTTTATCGCTTGCAGTGTTTGCGATAAGCGTTATCTTTGCCGTGCCTTTCACATAGTCGGCACCAATATCCGTCTTATAGTCCTCCGTGTAGCTCTCTCCGGCTTTGAGCAAAGTGTTCATGGTGTTTCTGTCGCCATTTTCGCCATAGCTCGTGAAATTGCCCTTACTGTCCTCTGTGGTGATATACTGGTCAGTCGTGAAGTCAAGCGCCATGTCTTTGTCCCAGTTGTTTGTGTAGGTAATATGGCTTATGAACTCGCCTCCGCTTACCTCATAGGAGTATTTCGCCGTGAGCCTGCCGTCCTTTGTTGTAAAGGTATTGTCCCCAACGTCCTCAAAATAGTCGATATATCCAATATCAACTTCGTCAGCCATATCAGAATCGTCCTTGGCGACAGAAGTCACTGCTTTCTCACTAGGGTCAACATCGTCAGCGACCTCAGCGTTTTTCTTTTCGTCAGTGTATTCGCAGTTCTCATTGAGCCAGTTTTCAAGCTTTTCTGCCTTTTCACCGCCTATATCAAATTTTAATATATCTCCTGCAAAAAGCTGAACATACAGATCTCCGTTAGCAGTAAAATAAGCCGTACCGTTGACGTCAAGTCTTTCTACATAGAAGCTTATTGTTATTCCGCCCTCAATGTAATATTCATCATCATTTGTTACCGACAAATTAATATCAGGGTCGCTCTCATAAGCGTCTCCCTCATAGACCGCATTGTATGAACCATTATCGTCCTTTAACAGGTCAAGCAGCTTTGAGATGTCGGTATTAGTATACTTTCTGAGCCTGCCCATTCCTGCGTCATTGTAAGCATAGTCCACATGAGCCGTTTTTTCAAGACTTACGTCATTTATTATGTCATCAAGGGTCATATCGGTTTTGCAATCAGGTGAGTATTTCCAATCATCATACCACGCCACAGAGCCGTCATCAAAGACCACCGCCAGATAAACGCTTGGTGACAAGTCCTTTATTGAATAAATATCCGCTTTTGTTGTTTCCTTTTTGTTTGTCTCATAGTTTTCCGTTTCAAGAGTCATGGTGGTGAGCTTGCTGTCAAGAAAAGACTTATCAACATGTCCCATTGAAACATATTCCACATCGTTATATTCAAACGTCTCATATTTTGCATTCATTGCATATTCGTCCCAAGGAACTCTATATGACACTGTTGCTTCCTCGTCTGCCATCTGCTGGTCAGCCGAAGCCTTTGCCTTTATATCTTTGTCCGACCTGCCTGCAAACATCATAACACCCGTCGCCGCAGCGATAACACCGCAGGCCGCCACAGCCGCCCACTTTGTCCATATGGTTTTTATCTTTATGCCGCTGCCGCTCTGTCTGCATTCTTCAATGTAATGCTCGTCAGCATTTTCCAAAGCCTTGAAAATATCCTCTCCTGTTGTTTTCATAAAAGAACTCGCTCCTTTTCAAGCAAAGCCTTTAACTTATTTCTGCTTCTGAAAAGGCTCGCCTTAACTGTGTTCAGGTTCATAGCATACTTTTTTGATATCTCTTTTATAGGCGTTGCAAACCAATATCGCTGGAGAAATATATTTCTGTCTCTCTCCTGCAACTCGCCAAGAAATTCGTTTATAAGCCCCTCAAGATGTCTGCCATCGCAGAGACTCTCGGTGGTGTCATTGTCAGGTATGCACTCTTCAAGCTCCTCCAAGACCGCCGCTATCTCACCTTTTCCACGCTTTGCGGCCTTTGACGCACGATATCTGTCAAATGCGATATTTCTTGTTATCCGCCCGAAAAATGCCGACAGCATTCTGGGTTTCTGTGGCGGAATGGAGTTCCATGCCCTGAGCCAAGTTTCGTTAACGCACTCCTCCGTGTCCTCCCTGACTCCAAGAATATTGTAGCCCACAGAATAACAGTATCCGCCGTATTTTATATCCGATTGTGAAATAGCCTGCTGATCTCTGCTTTCATAAAGCTCAATTATCCTGCTGTCCTCCATTTTTCCGCCCCCTTACATTTAAGCAACACCTCACAAGGCACGCCTAACTTCATTGAAAGTCCTTTCATCTATAATGACGAGATATCCGCCAAAAGGTTTTATGAAAACATAAAATAATTATAACATATGATAAAAAATTATGCAACACAAAAACGGCGTCCCACATCACTATGGAAACGCCGTTTATATGAAGAATGATTTTATGACAACTCGTTAAGAAGATCCATGTACAATTCGTTGTAATCTGTTCTGTTATCCTTCAGGAATGCGATAGCCACACGAGGGTGACGGTTGAGCGCACCTGTGAGCATATAAGGCACGTCATAGCCCCACTGTGAACCCTTTGCCCTCTCCTCAGCAACGTACTTTTCAACAAATTTCAGTGTAGGAGTAAGCTTGTAGTTAGGGTTTCTCAGGAAACTGAGCATCTGCTCCATGAAGCAGTTTCCTGCACCTCTGCCCATTCCGCTCATTGTAGCGTCCGCAAAGCTTGCGCCGTGAGAAATGCTCTCGATAGTGTTTGCAAAAGCGAGCTGCTGATTGTTGTGCATATGAACGCCCACCTTTTTGCCACTAGCCTCAGCCACCTCGCAATACTGAGCCGTGAGTCTTCTCACCTGCTCAGGGAAAAGTGAGCCGTAGCTGTCAACAAGATAAATAACGTCAACAGGGCTTTTTGCCACAAGGTCAAGAGCCTGTGCGATATCGTCCTCACGGCTTGCAGAAACGGCCATGATGTTGATAGTAGTTTCATAGCCCATATCGTGGCAGTAGTTTATCATCTCCAGCGCACCAGGCATCTGATGAGTATATGTTGCGATCCTTATCATGTCGATAACGCTCTCGCTCTTTGGCAGGATATCTTTCTTAAAGTCACATCTGCCAACGTCAGCCATAACAGAAAGCTTCAGAGGGCTGTCATTCTCGCCCACGATAGCTCTGATATCCTCCTCATCACAGAACTTCCACTTACCGAACCCCTTGACGTCAAAAAGCTCCTTAGAAGCCTTGTAGCCGAACTCCATGTATTCAACGCCTGATTTTATGTTAGTTTTATAGAGTTCTTTTACAAACTCGTCTGAAAATCCAAAATTATTTACAAGTCCTCCGTCACGGATAGTTGCGTCCAGAAGCTTTATATCAGGACGATATGACATAAGGTCACCTTTCTGATTTATCGTCTTTGCCTGATTTGCCATTGTGATTACTTCCTTTCCAAAAGCAGGTTCTTATCACGCCTGTATAAAATTTATCACTTTAAAGATTTTATGCTTTTAAGCTTTTATGTATTAAAGTATAACATCGTTTTTGCTATATGTCAATAGAACAAGAAGATTTTAAATATATCTTTTACATTTTGATAATATTTCCCTCCCTCAAGCCTGAACTTTTGTACATTTCCAACTATCAAAACGACGCAGTATTGTGATAAGTGCTGAAAAATATCCACGCTCCTTGACAAATCAGACTTATAGTCGTATACTCTAAGTGTACTACAACAGATAATACAGTTAGTACAGCAGAACAAATGAAACGAAACAACAAAATCGAAAGGAGGTATTCAAGGTGATAACGCTTGATCTTACAGGAAGAGCACCTATCTACGAACAGATATGCAGCCAGTTCTCAAGCCTTATATCAAAAGGCGTGCTGAAAGAAAACGATAAGCTGCCAAGCTCAAGAATGTTGGCAAAGGAACTGGGTCTGAATCCAAACACAGTCGCCAAAGCCTACAGCAGACTTGAGCATGACGATATAATCTATTCTGTAGCAGGAAAAGGCTGCTTTGTGGCAAAGCAGAAAGGCTCTATAGAGAAAAAATTGCTGGAAGAATTTAAGCTCCATGCCGCCGCCGCAATGCAGGCAGGCATAAGCCTTGGAACGCTTACCTCCGTCCTTGAAGAACTGGCGGAGGAACAGAGAGAAAGGAGTGACAAAGAATGATAGAAATAAAAGACCTGTCACTTACATTCAAAAACGCAGACGAAGATCACGAGGCACTGAAAGCCGTCACCCTGGATATCCCCGAGGGCTGCATATACGGCTTTGTAGGCTCGAACGGTGCAGGTAAATCCACCCTACTGCGTGTTATAAGCGGGATCTACCGCCCCGACAGTGGCAGCGTCACCATTGACAAAACAGAGGTCTATGACCGGCCGCAGGCTAAGGAGAACATCTTCTTTGTTAGCGACGAAACGGTGCAGTTTTCAAGACTGACAGTGAATGACCTGAAAAGCTTTTACCAATGCAGCTACCCGACCTTTGACGACAAGGTGTTCGATGACCTTATCTCAAAACTTGACCTGCCACGGAAGAGACCTCTGTCACAGTTTTCAAAGGGCATGAAAAGGCAGGCTATCGTTGCGGCTGCACTTGCCTGCCGAACAAAGTATATCCTCCTTGACGAGGCTTTTGACGGCCTTGACCCTGCCATGCGAAAGCTTATCCGCACAATGATAGTTGACGATATTTTCGATCGTGGTGCGACCCTTGTGGTGTCCTCACACAACATCACCGAGATAGGCGAGCTTTGCGACAAAGCAATGCTTCTGCACAAAGGCGAAGTCATTTTTGCCAAGGATATCGATGATGTAAGAGAGGGCTTTGAAAAGGTGCAGATAGCCTTGCCTGAGGGCGAGCTTGACCGCTCCGCCATAGAAAACGCAGGCGTCGAAGTGCTCAGTTTCAAAAAACTCGGAAGAATTTCCACCGTTGTGGCAAAGGGTGAAAAAGCGGATATCACCGCAAAGCTTTCTGCTCTCTCACCTGCCGTTCTGGAGCTTGTCCCTCTCACACTTGAAGAGATTTTCATTTACGAAATGGAGGTGCGTGGATATGCTGTCAGCGAAGAATAGAATAATAAAGACCTCACGCCGTGATTTCAGAGTAAACAAACTGCTTTTCATCATCACGAACCTTGTGCTGTTCATAAACTTCATCATGCAGATGTCCATGCGAAAGTTCATCACCTACTATAGCGAAAGCGTGACGAACAGTTACACAGGCTATGGTCTTGCCCAGGCAGGCTCTGTGGCGATAGCGTTGTGTGCAGTATTCACAGTTTTTACCCTTTTCCATGAGCTTTACAGCAAGCCACACGCAGACCTTGTTTACTCGCTTCCAAGCAGTGCAAAAGAACGCTTCTTCTCAAAGCTTCTCACCCTGCTGAAACTGCATATCCTGCCGGTCATATTCTGGAACATCATTCAGTTTATCGCCATATTCTTCACAACGGATATCACCTTGTACATGGTGTCAAGATATTCTGCAGTGCTTATGTTCACAGAGCTTGCCACAAGCCTTTTCGTGATACTTGCGGTGCTTTTGTGTATGATATGCTGCGGCAGATTGGCGGAGATGATATACACAGCGGTGATAATAACAGCCTGCGAAGCGGCTCTCCCTGCTTGCATATACTATTCCACCATAAGCCCATTTACAGTTCAGTACCCATACGATATTGAAAATTTCGTTACCTATTGTCCTGCATGGAGTGCATTCCCTGCCCACCTTATGGAATTTGGCTACTCCACAAAAGTCCTGTTTCTTCTCGTTGGAAGCACACTTTTCTCGGCACTGCTTATCACTCTCCTGTATTTTCTCTACAAAAAACGTGACGGCAAGGACACGGGCAAGCCGTTCGTATTCAGCGCCTATCGTGAGATAATCCTTATCCTAGCCGTAGTCACTGTAACGACTTACGTCCTCTCCGACACAAGCAACCTGATACTTCTTCCTGCACTTCTCTTGGGCTATCTCCTTGTGAGAATACTATCATCAAACAGCAAGCTTACAATAATCCGCTTTGTGAAATGGGTAGGCATTTTCGCAGTGTATATGGTAATCATTTTCGGAGTGAACATTCTGGCATACTTCTGCAATGGCTTTACAGGCAAGATAGATGAAGCAAAGCTTACTGAATACAATCATGTGTGGGCGTTGAACACAACAACAGATGACATAACAGCTTCCTATATTTCAAGCCACCAAAATCCGCAGGACAAAAACACCCTCACAAAAGACGAGACCATGCAGATAATAGATATCTACAACAGCGCCTTTGACAGCCGCAAAAAGAGTATCAGCGACTATATACACCACTTTAAAAGAACACAGAACCAAGTAAATATAGTAAGCATAATAATAAGGACTTACGATACAGACGATATATATAACAACGATGATATCGACTATATCGACTTTGATTTCAACGTATCAAAAGCCGAAGCGGATAAAGTCACCGAGAAACTTAAAGCCCTGAGCTTTATCGCACCTGAACAGATACATGAACAGAAAAGCTACAATTATTAAGCCTGCTTTTTGCACAAAACAACCCCCTCCGAGCCAAGCTCCGAGGGGGTAACTTTTTCTATTAATCCATGACTGCATTAGCAAGCATAAGCTTGATACGGTTTTCTTGGTTGACCTTTGTCGCACCCGGGTCATAGTCGATAGCGACTATGTTTGCGTCCGGATAAGCCTGCTTGATAGTTCTTGACATACCCTTTGCAACAATGTGGTTAGGCAGACAGCCGAATGGCTGAGTGCAGATTATGTTCTTTGTGCCTGTTTCTGCAAGAGCCGCCATTTCAGCAGTGATGAGCCAGCCCTCGCCCATTTTTACGCCCTGACTGATATACTTATCAGCACACTTTCTAAGGTGTTCAAAATCATGAGGCGGCTGGAAAATGCCCTGCTCGTTAATTACCTTTATCTGCTGCTTCTGGAACTTGTAAAGCACATCATAACCAATGCCGTACATAAGAGTGCGGCTGGTTTTCTTGTCATAAAGCTTCTCGTCATTGATAGCGTCCGACGCACAGTAAAGCACGAAGTCCAACAGTCCAGGCACGTTAGGCTCACAGCCCTCAGACAGCAGAAAATCGTTCAGGTGATTGTTCGCAAGAGGTGAATACTTAACGTATATCTCTCCCACGATACCTACCTTAGGCTTCTTCTCCTTTGTCCTTGGAAGCGCCGCAAAGTCTTTGAGCATAGCATTGTAAATGCTCTTTGTGTGCATATATCTGCTCGGGGTAGCAAACAGCTTTCCAAGCCTGTGCTGCCACCTTGCCAAAAGCTCGTCCGTAGAATTTTTCTCTATCTCGTAAGGCTTGCACTGATTGTACAAAAGCATGAGCATATCACCGTAAAGTACCGCATAAATAAGCTTCATTGCAATGGCAGGGGTGATATCTATGGAAGCGTCCTTTTCAAGTCCGCTGAAATTCAGCGACAGAACAGGCACTTCTGGGAACTGCGTTGACAGCGCCTTTCTTATAAGGTGGATATAGTTTGAAGCACGACAGCCACCGCCCGTCTGCGACATAAGCAGAGCCGTGTGTTCAAGGTCATACTTGCCGCTTTTGAGAGCGTCCATAAACTGTCCGATAACAAGAAGCGCAGGATAGCAAGCGTCATTATGTGTGTTTTTAAGTCCCTCGTCTATAACGTTTCGTGAGCAGTTTTGCAAAAGCTCCATGTTATAGCCGTATTTTTTGTATATCGCCATGATAAGCTTGAAGTGTATAGGAAGCATATCAGGTATAAGTATAGTGTATTCCTCACGTCTTGACTTGTCAAAATAAGACCTTTTTACTCTGTCCGAGCCTGCGTGTTTTATCTCTTTTTCAGCCATTACATTGCCTCCTTGTCCATTTTCTTCTCAGCATTTGCGCTGGCTTCTTTTTCCTCCAGTGCCGCCGCCAAAGACCTGAGTCTTATCTTAGCCGCACCGAGATTCGTTATCTCGTCTATCTTTAGCTGAGTGTAAAGCTTGCCCTTTTCTTCAAGTATAGCTCTCACCTCGTCTGTTGTAACAGCGTCGATACCACAGCCGAAGGATACCAGCTGAACGAGCTGCATATCATCATTTTCGCATACATACTCTGCCGCTCTGTAAAGCCTTGAATGATAAGTCCACTGATTGAGTACGTCAAGTGCGGGTGTATCCACTTTCATCGCTACGCTGTCCTCGGTAATAACAGCAAAGCCAAGAGAAGCGATAAGCTTGTGTATGCCGTGGTTTATCTCAGGGTCGATGTGGTAAGGTCTGCCTGCCAGAACGATTATTTTCTGACCCTTTGCCCTTGCCTCAGCGATTATCTCCTGCGCCTTAGCCTCGATATCCCTATGGTATCTCACCTGCTCAGAATAAGCCTTGTTAAGCACTCCAAGCACCTGCTTTGCAGTGATGTTATACTTTGAAAGCGCCCTTGCCATTGCCTTTGCAACGTGCTTTTTGATGTTTATGTCAAGATAAGGCATGATGAAATTATCATCATTCAGCTTGTCATTGTTAGCCTTTAGAAGCTCAGGATAATAAGCAACAACAGGACAGTTATAGTGATTGTCCGACTGACCCTCGTCAGCATTGTAGCTCATGCAAGGATAGAATATAAAGTCCACGCCCTTGTCAAGGAGGCTCTCTATATGACCGTGACAAAGCTTTGCAGGATAACATACCGTATCAGACGGAATAGTTTGCTGACCCTTGTAATATGTATCTCTCGTTGACTCCTCAGACAGAACCACCTCAAAGCCAAGGCTTGTGAGCAGTGTTGAGAAAAATGGCATAAGGTCATAATAAGATAGCGCAAGTGGCAGACCTACCTTTGCAATAGGCTTTGCAGGCTTGTTGTCAGCATAAGAGAGTATCTTGTTATACTTATACTCTATCATGTTTTCCGTTCTGTCGGTTATCTTTATGCCTGCACCCTTTTCACAGCGGTTTCCGGAAGTAAATCTTCTGCCGTCATTAAATCTTATTATAGTAAGGTTACAGTGCGCACCACAGCCACCGCACTGAACGGCTCTTGAATTGTAAGCGAATTCTTCAAGCTGAGCCTTTGTAAGAACGCCTGACTTGCCGTCCCTGCCCTGAGATTTTTCTTTTGCGAAAAGCGCACAGCCGAACGCACCCATAAGTCCCGCAATGGCAGGTCTTATAACGTTTCTGCCAAGCTCCATTTCAAATGACCTGAGCACAGCGTCGTTAAGGAACGTTCCGCCCTGAACGACTATATTCTTGCCAAGCTCGTCAATAGACTTGGCTCTTATTACCTTGTAAACTGCGTTCTTGATGATAGACGAAGAAAGTCCTGCAGAGATATCCTCAACGGAAGCTCCGTCCTTTTGCGCCTGCTTTACAGATGAGTTCATGAACACTGTACATCTTGAGCCAAGCTCCACAGGTGCTTTTGCAAACAGACCGAGCCTTGCAAACTCTGCAATGTCATATCCCATTGCACCTGCAAAAGTCTGAATGAACGAGCCACAGCCTGATGAACAAGCCTCGTTGAGCATAATGCTGTCGATAGCGTTGTTTTTTATCTTGAAGCACTTGATATCCTGTCCGCCGATGTCGATGATAAAATCAACGTCAGGGCAGAAATAAGCCGCCGCCTTATAGTGCGCAACAGTTTCAACTATACCATAGTCAACGCCCAGACCTGCCTTTATAAGATCCTCACCGTAGCCTGTTACCGCAGAAGCCTTTATGTTAAGCTCAGGGGTAGCAAGGCTGTAGATCTCCTCAAGCTTTGAAGCGATTATATCCAGCGGCTGACCCTTGTTTGAGCAGTAGTGCTGATAAAGAAGCTTTCCGTCAGGTGTGATAAGCACAAGTTTTGTGGTTGTCGAGCCTGCGTCTATGCCAAGATAAGCGTCGCCCCTGTAAGTTCTGATGTCTTCATATTTAAGGTCAGACTTCTTGTGTCTTTCCACGAAAGCATTATATTCCTCACGGCTTGCAAACAGTGGCTTGCCTACCACGATATTGTCAGTAGCCTTTGCGTTCACTATCTTGTCAAGGGCTTCGTCTATAGTCATTTCCTCAGCAAGAGTGTCAGCATGAAGTGCCGCACCGAAAGCCATATAGCAGGAAGAATTTTCAGGAAGTATAGCGTGTTCCTCGTCAAGGTTCAAAGTAGTTCTGAATGCCTTTCTCAGTGCACTGAGATATGTAAGCGGACCGCCAAGGAAAAGCACCTGACCGCCGATCTTTCTGCCCTGCGCCAGACCCGAAACTGTCTGGTCAACAACAGCCTGAAAGATAGACGCAGATATGTCCTCTTTTCTCGCGCCCTGATTAAGAAGCGGCTGAATATCAGACTTTGCGAAAACACCACATCTTGAAGCGATAGGATAAGTCTTTTCAGCCTTAAGAGCAAGGTCGTTCATCTCGTCAGGGGTAACGCCCAAAAGTCCTGCCATCTGGTCGATAAAAGCACCTGTGCCACCTGCGCAAGAGCCGTTCATACGCTGTTCAACGCCCCCTGTGAGGAAGATTATCTTAGCGTCCTCACCGCCAAGCTCAACCACAACGTCAGCCTTTGGATACTTCTTGTTTACAGCGATAAAAGCAGAAAAGACCTCCTGCACGAAAGAGATCCCACTTGCCTCAGCGATGCCAAGACCTGCCGAGCCTGTTATTGCTATCTTGAACTTGTCATCAGGATAAAGCTCTCTGATAGTGCGAAGCTGCTCAGCCACCGTTTCCCTTACCTTTGAAAAGTGTCTTTCATATTTGTTATAAATAAACTCGCCCTCGTCAAGAATTACCGTCTTGACCGTGGTCGAACCTACGTCTATGCCTAAATCATAAATCTTGCCCATAGTAAAAACCTCACTGATTCTCGTTTATACACTCTTAGTTATTATATCACACTTTTTCGCAAATTACAAGCTTTTTATATTAACAAATATGTATCTGAAAACTACCTATAAAGCTAAAACGGGCGAACACTGTTCGCCCCTACAATGCAACTATTACAATGTATGGCAAAATGCGTTCGCCCGTAAATATTCATTTTTTATCTATGCTTATTCCTGCTCTAAAAGGCAATCAGTAAGATTAAGGTCATAGAGATTGTTGTAGGTAGGCTGCTGAACAGGCTCACCTGCAAGTCTGTAGAACTGCTCTGAGCCGTACTTCTTGATGAAGTTTGTGGTGTGGCAATTTATTTTCAGCTCCTCGATAAACTTCTTCATAACATTGCTGTCAGCGCCATAAGCATTCTCAAGAAAGTCAAAAGCGTATTTCAGACCATTCATAGACTGCTGTGTAACGTTGTTTGCGCCATGGAGCAGATTGTTGAAGGAGTTCTGCAAAATAACAGTACAGCGGTTTTTGTTATCTCTTCCCTCGTTGGTACACTTATCAAGATAAGCTTCCAGATTGTGGAGTATCCAGTGCTGGATCTTCTTGTTAGACGGCGAGATGTTTCTTGCTCTTACCGCCTTGTCAAGGTTCTTGTTGCAGTCCATGATGTGTTCACTGATTATCTGACGGCACGAAAGACCATTGTTTATCTTCACAAGGATATCTTCCATTCTTGGGTGGATAAGTCTTATCATCTTCTCCATTTGGATACAGCTTCTCATTGTGTATGTGATGCCGTCCATAAGCAGATTCATAAGAGCCACAGCTTCCTCAGTGCCTGCCGCTCTTGCGTCAGCAATGTTCTGTGCAGTTATACCGCCCTCGAGGATAGCGTCAACGTCATATTTCTCACGATAGTAGTTGAATCTGTCATAATATTCCGCAAAGCCCTTTGAGAACTCTGGGTTCTGTACATACTGAGCAGCCAGAGCGTGGTCAACAAGGATACCGCTCTCCTCATAAAGCTGCATCATTTCAGAAAGGTCCTCCCAGCCACGGGCAGTAACAAAGCGGTAGTTGTTCTTATCGCTTGCGTCTACCATATAATAATGGTCAGGGTGAAGCTCAAGATATGATATGATAGCTGGGTGAACGCCTGCATAGTAAGCATATTCTTTCCAAACGTCGAAATCAGGCTGACACTCGACCCTCTTAACACGGTCGAGAGTAACGATATCGAACTCAGAAACAGACTTGTTGAACTCAGGCGGGTTACCTGCTGTAACAACTACCCAACCTGCCGGAACCTGATGAAGTCCGAAAACCTTATACTGCAAAAACTGGAGCATTGCAGGAGCAAGAGACTCGGAAACGCAGTTGATCTCATCGAGGAAGAGAATACCCTCTTTGATGCCAGTGGCTTCGATAGTGTCATAAAGAGTAGCCACGATCTCACTCATCGTGTACTCGGATATCTGCACGTCAGCACCGGTGTAGTTTCTATGTACAATAACAGGGAGACCGAGGGCAGACTCTCTTGTGTGGTGGGACATCGAGTAGGTAACAAGGTTTACGCCAGTTTCCTGAGCTATCTGCTCCATGATAGCGGTCTTACCGATACCAGGTGCGCCAAGCAGGAACACAGGTCTCTGATGTTCTATGCTAATTCGGTAATCGCCAAATTCGTCTTTAATGAGATAGGCTTGTATTGCATTAAGTATCTGTTGTTTTGCTTCTTTAATATTCATAATCATTTCTCCTCAGTGCAGTCTGAAGCTGTGAACAAAAAGCACTGCACAATTAAATAATCTTACCATTTTATTATAGACTATCTCCAAATTAAAGTCAATAGTCATCACAAGTTTTGTCAGCTTACACAAACAATTGAAAATATTTTAGTTATTCTGTATCAAAGCCATAAAATTTAACTGTTAAAATATTGATATCAGAACAGAATTTTCAACAGACTTTTAAGTTTTTTCAAACGTTTTCGCCCTAGCCCCAGCCGACCTCATAACCTCACTGCTCACTTGGTTTTGACATCTCCCAAACAATGTGCTATAATAATAAGGTATAAAATTTTTCTCTCGGAGGTCTGATCTATGCTTTATGAAATAAAAAATGATAAACTCTCTGTCTCAGCCGACACTTTCGGTGCTGAGCTTCACTCTATCAAACTGGACGGCAAAGAATATCTCTGGCAATGCGGTGACGCTTGGAAACGCTACGCTCCTATTCTCTTCCCGTTCATATGCTCCCCTAAAGACCGCACCTACAAGGCTGGCGGTCAGGAATATCACATGGCTGCAAACCACGGCTTCGCCCGTGACAGCGAATTTACATACGCTGGAAGCACCAAAAATTCCGTAAGCTTTACCCTCAAAGACAATGACGTGACACTTGCTCAATACCCATACCACTTTGAGCTTGAAGTCACCTACTCCATAAAAGGTTCAAAAGTCACCGTCACAAACACAGTAAAGAACACTGATGAAAAGGCTATGTACTTCTATCTCGGCGGTCACCCTGCTTTTATCTGCGATATCCAAGGTGGCAAATGCACAGTTGAGTACGAAAAAAACGAGCATATCGTTCAGCCTATCCCAAACGGCGAGAGGACTATCCTTGACGGTGAAAAGACTATCACTCTCACCAGAGAGCTTTTCGACTATGACGTTATCATGAAAGACCACCCTACTTCAAAGGCTGTCACTCTGAAAAAGTCTGACGGCGGCTTTGTAAAGCTTTCATTCCCACATTCTGAATGCATTGCAGTATGGACTTCCACAGGCAACCCTGACGCTCAGTTTATTTGCCTTGAGCCTTGGACTAGCGTGCCTGTTTACGAGGACGACGCTTTTGAGGATATCGAAAACAAGCCTCACGCTATCAAGCTTGCACCTGAAGCTGTTTACACCTACAGCTACACCGTGGAGGTGGGCTGATGAGAGCGGTAATACAGAGGGTCACAAGTGCAAAAGTTGAGGTCGAGGGCAAGGTCACAGGCGAGATAGAAAAGGGCTTTCTGATACTTTTCGGAGTAGGTCAGGAGGACACTGAGGCTGACTGTGACAAGCTTGCAGACAAGATATCAAAGCTTCGCATTTTCGCTGACGAGAACGACAAGACAAATCTTTCCATAAACGATGTTGGCGGAGATATTCTTTGCGTTTCACAGTTCACCCTTTATGCAGATTGTCACCACGGCAACCGCCCGTCATTTATCTATGCAGGCAAGCCTGATGAAGCCAACAGACTTTATGAATACTTCTGCAAGGTCTGCGGTGAGAAAATTACAGGCAAGGTAGAAAAGGGCGTTTTCGGTGCAGACATGAAAGTTTCACTGCTCAATGACGGTCCTTTTACTATCATTCTTGAATGCAGAAACGGAGAGATAATTCCATGAACATACAGATATTCGGCAAGTCAAAATCCTTTGACACCAAAAAGGCCGAGCGTTATTTCAAAGAGCGTGGAATAAAGTTCCAATCTGTTGACCTGCCTACAAAGGGGCTTAGCAAGGGCGAGCTTAACTCAGTGCTTGCGGCTGTGGGCGATATTGACAAGCTTATCGACCCAAAGGCAAAGGGAGAGCAGGCAATGCTCATAAAATATCTTGGAAGCACCGAGGAAAAGATAGAAAAGCTTCTTGACTATCCCGAGCTTTTTGCCGCACCTATCGTAAGAAACGGCAAGAAAGCCACAGTAGGCTTCTGCCCCGAGGTGTGGAAAAGCTGGGAATAGCCCTAGATGAAAATACTGTGAAAATTGCCGATATTCGTTGAAAGAAGCTTGAAAGTGTGGTATAATACCATATGGGAAAGTATTTTCAGAAAGAGATGTTTTAAATGGTAATTGATTTTCACGTTCATGCCTTTAATCCAAAGGTAGCGGAAAAGGCTGTTGAAAAGCTTCAGGCTTGCAGTGGAATAACTCCTTTCACAAGAGGCACTGCAGAGGAAACCATACAGCGTTTTGACGAATGGGGCATTGACAAGGGCGTGCTGTTATCAGTGGCAACAAAACCTACTCAGCAGAGAGTTATAAACGATTGGTGTGCCCAACAGGACGGCGGAAGATTTATAAGCTTCGGTGGAATACACCCTGACGCTGAGGACTATGAGCAGGAGATAGCCCACATAAAGGAGCTTGGACTTCACGGCATAAAGCTTCACCCTGATTATCAGGGCTTTATGATAGATGATGAGCGCATGGACAAGATATATGACGCCATTGAAAGAGCCGACCTGCCTGTTATATTCCATTCGGGCTATGACTGCGTTTCCCCTGACCTTATCCACTCCACACCTGAGAGGGCGCTGAACATGATAAAAAAGCACCCTAAACTCAAGGTCATTCTTGCACATCTTGGTGCAAACATGATGTGGGAGCAGGTGCGTGACGTTTTGGCAGGAGTTGACGGTGAAGTTTATTTTGACACCGCTTTCACAAGTATGTGTCCTGACGAGCTTATGCAGGCTATCGTTGAAAAGCATGGGGCTGACAGGATACTTTTTGCAAGCGACTGCCCTTGGGACAGTTCCTACCTTATAAAAGAAAAGATACTGCGCTTGAACATTTCCGAGGATAACAAAGATAAAATTCTCGGCGGCAACGCAGAAAGACTTCTTGGCTTAAAATAAAATTGTGTAAATTCTGAAAAGAGGATATAAAAAATGAGATCAAAACTGCTTGCGGCTGTGCTGGCTTGTTCTGCGGTTTTCGGGCTTGCGTCATGTGGGGCAATGCTTCCAGAAAGCTCCTCCGAAATGGAGACCACCACGGGTACTGCCGCCCAGAGAGTTATAGAGACCACAAAGACCGCCACAATGGGCGACGATTATGATGAGGACGATGAGGATTACGAGGGCTACACCACCACCACTTCTGTGACGGCAGGCACACTCGAAAACCCTGACGTAAGCATTGACGAGGGCTACGACCCTGACATAATTGCAACGGCAACAAAGAGGACGACCACCACTACAACCACCACTGCCGCTGAAACAAAGGCGACTAAAAAGACCACCACCACAAAGTTCAAAAAGGACGCACTTTTCCCTTTGGGTGATGATGTGAAATACCCTGATTCTATCCCATTTCTTGTAAAGTCAGATACCTCTTATCTTAATCTAAGATACGGTCCGTCAAAGAAATATGACGTGATAGAAAAGATACCTGACGGCAAGACCATAAACGGCTACGGCGAGAGAACAGATGGTGACGGAGACATATGGGTATATGTAAAATACAACGATAAAAGCGGCTGGGTAATGAAAGAGCTTCTCAGCGGCACTGAATAAACGGAGGACAAATAATGGACAGCTTCAAGGAACAGATAGTTCGCAAGATTCCCACAAAGAACGATAAGATACAGAAAATTTTCATCATGATAGCAAGCGTGGCACTTGCCGCACTGTGCTTTATCTTCCCTTTCGGCACGCAGTTTTCTGTAATAGGCATTTTTCTTGCCGCCGCCGCACTTTATGGCGGTTATTATCTTACAACAAAACTCGATGTGGAGTATGAATACATTTTCACAAACGGAGAAATAGACGTTGACAAGATAACGGCTCAGCGTTCAAGAAAGCGCCTTATAACATTCCGTTGCGGCAGTGCGACAGATTTCGGCATTGCTGACGAGAATTTCTCTGTACCTGAGGGCGCAACACAGGTCCTTGCCTGCGCTTGTGACGATAGCCTTACAGACTACTACATAACATTCAACCACAAAAATCTCGGGCTTACAACTGTTGTCTTCACACCAGATGATGATATGCTGGCACTTATGAAGCCTGCGCTTCCGAGAACACTGAGGAAATAAAAATGAAAATATTTGTCGGAACTGATCTTATTGAGATCGAACGCATAAAAAAAAGCTGTCAGAGCCGACGTTTCTGTGAAAGGGTTTACTCCGAAAAGGAGCTGACCCTTTTTTCGCAGAAGAAAAACCCATACGAATCCATGGCGGGGAATTGGGCGGCTAAGGAAAGCTTCGCAAAGGCTTTAGGCACAGGGGTCGAGGGCTTCGCCTTGAACGAGGTGTCATGCTTGCGTGACGAGCTTGGCTGTCCTTATCTGGAGCTTACGGGGAATGCGCTTTTGGCGGCTGAAAATAGGGGGCTGACCTTTGCGGTGTCTCTTTCCCACATCAAGGATATCGCTTCGGCAGTGGTGATAGCTTATGAAAAGGAGGATAAAAATGGATAGGATATTGACAGTGGAGCAAATGACATTTTGCGAGCATGAGGCTGAAAAATATGGCGTGAGCCTTGCTCAGCTCATGGACAATGCGGCGGCACAGCTTGCGGAGGTCATTGCGAGCAACTCGTCTGCGTCCTCAAAGATAGTGCTTCTTATTGGCAAGGGAAACAATGGCGGTGACGGACTTGTGGCGGCAAATTTACTTGCAGAACAAGGCCTCAAGCCTGCGGTGGTCCTATGCTGTGGTGAGCCTGACACTGACCTCTCCTCGGCAGCGTATGCTAGGCTTGATAAGAGCGTTCAGGTGCTGAAAGCTGAAAATGTGCTGGATTTTATCGAGGGTGCAGACGTGCTTGTGGACTGCATTTTCGGAACGGGTTTTCACGGAAGTTTGCGTGAAAATATCCTGCCAGTGTTCAGAGCTTGTGAAAAATGTGAAGGCATGAAGATAGCCTGCGACCTGCCGTCGGGAGTCAACGCACGGAATGGTCAGGCTGACAAGCTGTCGTTCAAGGCTGACGTGACAGTGACCTTTCATCGTGGCAAGCTGGGTCTTTATTTACAGCCTGCGGTGGACTTTTGCGGTGAAATTCTGGTAAAAGATATCGGTATTGACGAGCGTTGCGAGAATACCCTATACCCTGTCATAACGCCTTTTGACGTGGTAAAAGCAAGGGCGGCACTGCCTTTTAGACCTGCTGACGGACACAAAGGCACGTTCGGCAAGGTGGTGAGCGTGGCAGGCTCGGAGAGCTATATAGGTGCGGCAGGGCTTTCAGCAATGGCGGCAATGCGAACAGGCGTGGGACTTTTTGAGCTTTGCACTGCAAAAAGCGTAGTCAACTCCCTGTCGGCTGGTATGTATGAATGTACATACTCGGCAATGAAAACCGACAAGGACGGCTTTATGGTGGCTGAAAATGCGGAGACGATACTGAAAAAGTGCGAAAAGGCAAGCTGTTTGCTGATAGGCTGTGGGCTTGGTCACACGGCTCAGACAGAGAAGCTTGTGGCGGAGCTTATTGAAAATGCGGAGATACCCATAGTTTTGGACGCTGACGGAATAAATTCACTTTGTCCGAATATAGATGTACTGTTGAAGAAGAAAAGTACAGTTATCCTCACCCCTCACCCTGCGGAGCTTGCAAGGCTTTGTGGCGTGACGGTAGGCGAGGTCATGTCGGACAGACTTGGATCTGCATATAGGCTGTCAGAAAAATATGGCGTGACAGTGCTTGCGAAGTCGGCTGACACCTTTGCTGTGGACGGTGGAAAAGTTTATCTTTGCACCGAAGGCACAACTACGCTTGCAAAGGGTGGCTCAGGGGATATGCTTGCAGGCATTGTTTCCTCCTACGTGGCTCAGGGGTGCGATGCTCTTGATGCGGCGGCACTTGGGTCGTTCACACTTGGCTCGACGGCTCTACTTGCAGGATACAAAAGATCTGAGCGTGGAATCATTGCAAGAGATGTTATTGACGCTTTGCCACGATTTTTGTATGACCTTGAAAACGCCGAATAGGCTGTACTAAAAACAAAGACCTTCTTCTTATGAAGAGGGTCTTTTTTAATGGAGGGCAAAATGAAAAGAACAAAGGCATTTTTTCTCACGATTTTGGCGGTAATGGGCTTATGCTCATGCGGTGAAAGCAGCGAAGTCAAACCCGTAAAGCTGGCAGAGGATTACAAGACACCGGCTGAATTCACCATTGACGGCACGGAATACGTCGCAAACTTCACCCGTGAGGGCGCAGATATGTGGGAGTGTGAGATAACTGCGCCAGAAACTGTCAGCGGTATGGTGATAACCTGCTCAGGAGAAAGCGCACGACTTGAATACAAGGGTTTGACCTACGAAACTGACCGAGGGAACATACCAGAAAGCTCCGCTGTCACAATGACTGCCGCTGTGCTTGACAAGCTTATTTCGCAGAAAGGCGTGACGTATCTCAAAAATGACAAGGGAGATATCACCGCCACAGGTCAGATAAAAGGGCAGGATTTTTCGGCTAAAATCAAAGGTGGAAAGGTAAAAAGCTTGGAGATATCAGGGGAGGTAAGCGTAAAATTCACATAAAAAAAGGTGCAGAGAAAATCTGCACCTTTCTTATGTATGGAAATAAATTATTTACCAAAGTTTGCGCAAGCGATAACGTTACCGTCCTCGTCCTCAAATCTGAGGTCAGCAATGTAGAAATCAGCCTGGTTTGGAATGCCCCATCTCATAAGTGAAACATACTGTGGTTCAGTTGAGTTTACAAATGTAGCGCCGTCCTTGATACCAGGTCTCATTGTAAGCTCATAGGAACCCCACTCAGAAGTCCACTCAGCCTCGCCGAAGTCATAGAGGTCGTTCCAACCGTTTTCACCATCACCTGTTGTAGGCTGTGTAACAAATGCACCCATGAAGTTACCAGGAACGAGTGATTTTGTGCCGTCGTCACCAGTGAACTCGCCAACTGCCTTTGTAACTACGTCAGCCTTGATAGTGAAGATCTTCTCAAGATCAGCCTCGTGACCCTCAAAGAGCTTCTCCATGTGGAACTTGATCTTAGGGATCTTGTAGTTGCCCTGATCGTCCTGATCGAGAGTCTCGACCTTGAGCATTGGAACGCCTGCAAGCTCCTCAACAGAGAGATTTACATGAGACTCATCGTTCTCGTAATCCTTCTCAGCGAAAGGTTCAACGATAGAAGCAACGTCCATATCCTTCTTGAAATATACAGAAGCCTCCTCATAGTTCTTCAGAGTAGCTGGCATTTCAGAAATATCCTTTGCAGCCTCGCCCTCAGACTCTGTGCCGGAAGCGGCTGTTGAATCAGCTGTTGACTCAGGAGCGGCTGTTGTTGTAGTAGCCTCTGTTGTTGTAGCAGCTGTAGTTGTTGTTGTAGTAGTTTTTGCCTCAGCCTTTGATGAAGAATCATCAGAGCTGCCGCAAGAAGCGAACATAGCACTTGTAAGTGTAAGTGCAAGAGCGCAAGCTAAAAACTTTTTCATTTTAATAACCTCCGTTTAATTGTCATGCTATACACATAGCCTGACCTATATTTACTTTTGTATTATAACACAGTTGTCACATATTTTCAATATACTATTTGCACAATTTAAGCGCATGATTTCATATGTTTTGCACAGAAATCGTTTACAAATTAGTGCAGGTTACACAAACGAACAAAAAAACAGAGCTTCCCGAATGACAGAAAGCTCTGTATAAATTCACTTATTCAAGTGTGTTATCTGTGAGAGATTACTTTCTCTTAGAAATAACGATAGCTGCACCAGCAAGTGCTACGCCAGCGAGTGCAAGACCAGCTGTTGCGCCTGTAGCTGCTACGTTGTCAGAAGCTGCTGCTGAAGAAGTAGCTGTTGTTGTTGTGCCAGACTTTGAAGATGTAGCTGCTGTTGAAGTAGCTGCTGCAGAAGACTTGTCGTCCTTCTTAGAATCGTCCTTCTTAGACTCTGTGCCTGAAGCTGTTGAATCAGTTCCAGAGCTTGACTCCTCAGCTACTGGCTTCTTCTGAACTTCCTTCTTGTCCTTGTTAGAACCAGCCTCGAAGAGAGCGTTGCCATCAGCACCAAGAACCTTTATGCCTACAACGTCGATGCCCTTAAGGTCTGCTGCCCAGTTGTTGATACCAACTGCTGCGTAATTATCAGCATCACCGTCTGTTGTTGCGAAAACAGGAGCGTCGCCGAGGTACTCAAGAACGTATGTGCCTTCCTCGTCTGTTGTGTAGCAGAGAGTATCCTTTGGCTTATCGTCCTCAACCCAAGAGCCGCCAGCCCAGTCAAATGCTACCCAGCCGCCTGATGCTGAGTTGAAGTTGATTGATCCGCCACCGCCGATCGTGTTCCAATCGTTGTTATCAACCTTGATTGTGAATGAAGCACCGTAAACAGTTCCAAGGTCAGCAATAGCATCCTTGTTAGGCATATCTTCGTCCTTACCATTGAAGTATACAGCGAAGAGGTCATCCTGAGTCTGTCTAGCGATTTTAAGAAGGTCATCGCTTACGTTGAGCTTTGTGCCTGCTGCGGATGCTGGGATCATTGCCATAGAAGCTACGATAGCTGCTGCTGACATACCAGCGAGAATCTTAGAAATTTTCATCGTTAATCTCCTCCATATGAATATAGTTTTATGAATTGTCATTCAATTCTAGTCTTATTATAGCAGACTTTCTCCCTAAAATCAAGGGGTTTTCACTTTTTTTATTTCAAAAAGTGTTGAAATTTCTAACAATATTGTCACACTTCTTTTGTGCATTAATCACAGAAAACGTTATCATCTCTTATATTTTACAACAATTTCCCGTCCTATCTGTCATTAAATCTCTGCAAGAACTGCTTTGTTCTTTCGTTCTGGGTCTGACCGAAAACTTCCTCCGGAGTACCCTCCTCCACGATATAGCCGTCGTCCATAAAGATAACATGGTTTGCCACATCACGGGCGAATGCCATTTCATGGGTGACGATGACCATGGTCATTTTCTCTTTGGCAAGCTCTTTTATTACCTTTAATATCTCCCCTGTAAGCTCAGGGTCAAGTGCGGAGGTCGGCTCGTCAAAGAAAAGTATCTGCGGTTTCAAAGCCAATGCTCTTGCGATAGAAACTCGCTGCTGCTGACCGCCAGAAAGCTCGCAGGGATAAGACTTGCCTTTAGTTTCGAGTCCCATTTTCTTCAGAAGTTCCTCACAGTTGGCTTTTGCCTCGGCTTTTGGCTGTTTAAGGACATGGAGAGGGGCTTCCATTATATTCTGATTTACAGAAAAGTGCGGAAAAAGGTTGAAGTTTTGGAACACAAGACCTATTTTCAGGCGGATATCCCTGAGGGTCTTAGAGGGTGCATACACCGCCTTGCCATTTTCTGTATGGAACATATTCACGCCGTCAACGTTTATCTCTCCGCCGTCTGCTTTTTCAAGCTGGTTTATACAGCGCAGAAGCGTTGATTTACCGCTTCCTGACGGACCTATTATTGCGACTACCTCGCCCACCTCAACGTTAAAAGAAATATCTTTGAGTACCCTAAGGCTGTCAAAGCTTTTGGAAATATTTTTCACTTCAAGAATAGCCATATGAGTTCTCCTTATTTATAATAATCGAATTTCTTTTCGATAACGGCAAATGCCACCGTCACGATAGCGTTGAGTACGAAATAGAATGCGCCTGCGATAAAAAGCGGTGTTATTGAGCTATACAGGTTCATTTGCTGTTTTGCCTTCATTGTTATCTCAGCGAATGCGATAACATTTGCGAGAGAGGTATCCTTTACAAGGACGATGACCTCATTCGATGTGGCAGGGATAACACGCTTTGTGACCTGGGGCAGGATTATTCTGAAAAATGTCTGCATTTTCGTCATGCCGAGCATTGAAGCCGCTTCGTACTGTCCCTTTGGGATAGCCTCGATACCGCCTCTGAATATCTCTGCGAAATACGCCGCATAGTTAAGGACAAATGCCGTAACAAGGGCGATAAACATATAGTTCTCGTTGTTTTTTATATTGGTAAGCACGTCATATACACCGCCTGTCTTGCCCTGCTTTGCAGCACTTGCGATAATAAGCGGTACTGCATAGTAGATAGCGATTATCTGAAGCATGAGCGGCGTGCCACGCATGACAAGTATATAAAGATTTGTCAGCCACGAGATAGGCTTGAAGCGGCATTTTTTCAGCATTGTCACAAGCACTCCCACAGGTATTGAAAGCACGATGGTCCATGCGAAAAGCTTCAGTGTATTAGGCAGGAACTCCAGCAGGATCTCCGTGACCTTTTTTACTTCCTCAAAAGTCATAAATATTCATTCCTTAACAAAATATTACGATAACACGTCACCGTATCAGCGTATTAATACATTATACTACATATTTTGCGACTTGTCAAACAATTTAGTGAGGAATGAGGTTGAATGAGGAATGAGGAGTGAGGAGTGAGGAGTGAGGAATGAAGGAATCGCCTGCGGCGATGATTTTTTTTATTGCGAACTGCGTTCGCACAATTAACTCACCAACGTTCTTATTAACTTACCTCTTGGAGTATCTCAAACCACAGCTATGCTAATTCCTCATTCCTCATTCCTAATTCCTCATTTGTCATTCCTCACTCCTCACTTTAAATCAGTTCTCTTCGTTCTTCAAAGCCAAAACCGCTTCACGGACTTTCGCCATAAGTTCCTCAGGGCTTTCCCCGTTTGGATATATCGGCTCACCGTAAACGACTTTTACTTTATATTTGCTAAGACGCTTCCAGTTGAAAAGCCTTGGGAGCTTTCTGTCTGGCGGGAATATCTCGTGTCCGCCTTTGATGTAGGCTGGTACTATAGGTACATTGGCTTCGATAGCAAGGACGGCTGCACCACTTTTGAACTTGCCCATTTCACCAGTTTTGCTTCTTGTACCCTCCGGGTGAACTAGCACACCCCATTTCTGACCAAGCTTTTTACGCAGAGCCGCCATTGTTTCGTCTACTCTTCCGCCCCTGTCAACAGGCACCATACCGCCTATTCTTACTATAAGTCGGCTGGCTAAGCTGCCGTTGAAAAGCTCTTTTTTCGCCATACAGCAGAATTTTGCAAAACGCTCGTATCTGAAATTCAGGGTGAGGAAGATAAAATCGAAGTTTGAAACGTGATTTGCACAGATTATATAACCGTCCTTATCAGGTAGATTTTCCTCGTTGGTGACCTTGACTTCATAGAACGCTGTCACAAGATTTCTGTAAAAGCGGTAAATACGATAGTCTATCTTCTTCTTATCCAGAGGATAGAGCATTGATTTCACTGTTTGCGGCTTTATGCGGTTTGGATTTTGAACGAGAGTGATAAGCTTCCCCACTGTCATGTTCTTATCCATACAGCCGTCAACACGCACACCACTGAACTCCTCTATCTCCAATGCAAGCTCGATAGCTGAGAGGGAGTCTATGGTGAACTCCTGCAAAAATTTTGTACTGAGCTTGACTTCATTCGGCTGAACGTGTGCTATTTTTGCCACTGCGTTTCTCACCATTGACGGGATATCCGACGGGTCGATACTATTTTTCGCCTGCTTTGTTAGACTGTCAAGGTTATCCTCCATGACCATTTTCTTCAGCAGATAACGCTTTGGCTTGCCGATAGCTGTTCTTGGTATAGAATCCACAAAATGTATGCCGCTTAGTTTCATTGCCTGACCTGCGGAGGAACTTATCTCTTTTAGCTTTTCTTCCGTCTGCTCACGCTTATCCTCAGCACAGACCACAAAGGCGTGTACCTCGTCATAGCTTCCCTCTTTCGCAGGCACTCCGCAGACCACAAGCTCGTCAACACTCTCGATGCCTCTATAGACCTGTTCGATATCGTCAGGAGCGGCTTTTTTGCCTGTGGATAGGACAATATTTTCTTTACATCTGCCGAGAATGACGATATTTTTATGCTTATCGAACCTTGCAAGATCGCCTGACTTGAACCAGCCGTCAGGATTGAAAGCTTCATCTGTGGACTTTTTGTCGCCATAGTAGCCTATCATCATATAAGGTGACTTTATGAGAAGCTCACCGCTGCGATCTATCTTCACTTTTATATCAGGATATGGCTTGCCGCAGGTGTCAGCATAGACGTGCTTGCCATATGTGCCGATAGTTGGTATGCTCGTTTCGGTCGCACCGTAGTTGTTCACAATATTAAAGCCTGTGCCGTAGAAGAAATCAAATGTATCCTTTGACATTGGCGAGCCTGCGGAGCAGAGAAATCTAAGCTCACCGCCCAAGGCTTTGTGTATCTTTGCAAAAATCTTTTTGCCGCTGTTTATGCCGTAGATCTTACGCTGATGAAGTGCAACAGGAAACATTTTCTTGAAAAGTGCTGAAGATACTTTGCTTGCGTTGATCTGCTGCATTATCTGGGTTTTCAAAAGCTCATAGACCTTTGGCACGCCCGGGAAAACTGTTGGCTTGAAGTTTTGGAAACCTGCGGAAAGACCCTTCGCGGAGAGAGACTCAATAAAGCACACTGTTCCGCCTGTGAGGAGTGGGGCTAAGACCTGTGCGAAAAGTCCGTAGATATGGCTGTTTGGCAGGATTCCGAGATAGCGTTCGTTATCGGTTATTCCGTTGCACTGGCAGACCATTTTGCAGGAATTTATCTGAGAATCGTGTGTGTGCATGATGCCTGAGGCTGTTCTTGTCGTACCGCTTGAAAAGATTATCACTGCGATATCAGGGTCGCCTACTTCACCTTGACGGAGAATATTTTCCCCTGAACCGTCAAGTCTGTCAAGCTGGTTTTGAATATCGAGAACAGGTATATTTTTCACGCTTGTAAGCTTCTTTGCCGCCTTTTGAGAAGCGACAACGCACACAGGCTGTGACTTTTTCACCAGTGCGACAAGCTCTGCCGCAGGAAGCGAATAATCCAAAAGGACGGCTGTGGCGTTTAGCTTTGCACAGGCGAGAAATGCGATATTCCACTCAGGTCTGCCCTCAGAGGCGATACAGACCCTATCCCCTGCCACGACGCCCATGGCTTTAAGGCGGCTGCAAAAAACATCTGCCTGCTGCAAAGTTTGTCCGAATGTATATTCCTTTGTTTCACCCTCGTCATTCATCATCACGAGAGCGGTCTTGCTATAGCGGTTTATTGCCGTTTTTCTAAATTCGTTATAAATGTTCATGGCAGTTTCCTTTCCGCACCTCAGACTTTCTGAGAGTTGCCCTTCATTGTATGTTCAAGTGCCTCGACAGCTTTTTCGGAGCTGTCAAGGAGGTTTTTGAGATTTTCCTCACCCAATGCGTCAACGAACACGCTGAAATATTTTTCAAGACGCTGCTGCTTTTCTTCAATGGATTTTTCACCTTTTGGGAGGAGTTTCACCTGCACACGGCGTTTATCCTCAGGGTCACGCACAAGGCTAACAAAGCCTTTTTTCTCCATTGCACTGAGCACTGACGTTGCTCGCTGACGTGATATCATAAGGTCACGGCTTATGTCTGAGGGGTAGACTATGCCCTCGGCTGTGCTAAGATAGACTATCACTTTGCTTTCGCCCTGAAAAAGCTCTGCAAGATCGTCCATATATCCTGTTTCAAAAAATCGTCTGAAAACTTCTCCAAAACGCTGGGCTGTTTTATCGTTCATTGTTATTCCTCCAAATGTCAAGGCGGTTGATTGTCAACACTGTTGATTATACACCCTGTTGATGAATTTGTCAAGTGCATGGCTTGTTATGGTACAAATGCCCTTGACAAAATGTCTATATCATACTATAATAATATGGTATAAATCTTTCGGCAAACGCCGAAACACCGAAAGGAGGATATGCTTTTCAAAGGTCGAAAGGCATGATCTGGATATGATAAAGGACGTACAGGAAAAAATTCTTCAGTTAAAGAAAGAAAACGATATTTGTATACTTGCGCACAGCTATCAGGCTAAGGAGATAGTAGAGATAGCAGATATTACGGGTGATTCATACAAGCTAAGCGTTGAGGCGCAGAAGGTCTCAAACAAAAACATACTTATGTGCGGAGTGCATTTTATGGCTGAGGCGGCAAAAATGCTCAACCCTGACAAGAACGTATATCTTGCAAATCCATCGGCAGGCTGTCCAATGGCAGAGCAAATGGAACCTGAGATGATAGAAATGATAAAGGCGCAGGAGCCTGACAGAAAGGTAGTATGCTACATAAACACCACAGCCGCACTCAAGAGGGTTTGCGACGTTTGCGTTACTTCCTCGTCTGCGGTGAAGATAGTAAAGAACATGGACGCTGACAAGATACTGTTCATTCCTGACTGCAATCTTGGTGCATTCGTAAAAAAAGCCTGTCCTGAAAAGGATATAATGCTTTTGCAGGGCGGATGTCCTGTTCATGCGTCGGTAACAAAGGCTGACATGATAGCGGCTAAGACGGCTCACCCTGATGCACTGGTGCTTTGTCACCCTGAGTGTATCCCTGCTGTAAGCGAAATGGCTGATTATGTTGGTTCGACTTCCGGCATAATGAATTTTGCGGCTGAGTCTGACGCAAAGGAGTTCATCATAGGCACTGAGATATCTATTGCGGAGCATTTGCAGTACAGATTCCCTGAGAAGGAGTTTTACATACTCTCAAAGAAGATACTTTGTCCTAACATGAAGCTCACCACTCTTATGGACGTTTACAAAACTTGCGAGGGCATCGGCAACGGCGGCGGTTTTGAGATAAAAATGACAGACGAGGAGATAACCTCTGCAAGAAAATGTATCGACGAAATGATACGTCTTGGGGGCTGATATAATGGATAATTACACCATAAAGATCGCAAAAGGGCTTGCAAACAACGCAGACGCCAGGCTCATAAGACAGCAGGTATTCGTTGAGGAGCAGGGCTTTGTGAACGAATTTGACGATATCGACCATGAGGCTTATCATGCTGTTATCTACACAGGAGGATATCCCATTGCAACAGGCAGGCTGTTTGACGAAAATGGCGAAGCGCACATTGGACGTATCTGCGTGAGAAAGGCATATCGTGGCAGAGATCTTGGCAGAATGATAGTGGAAGCCCTTGAAAAGCAGGCTGAAAAAGTGGGCTACAAGGAAGTCGGCTTATCGGCGCAAACGAGAGTACAGCAGTTTTACGAGAAGCTTGGCTACACGGCATATGGTGATGTTTACAAGGACGAATACTGTCCGCACATTGCAATGAAAAAGACCCTTTCAGGGGAATAGATATGAAAGCGTTTAATGAACAAAACAGTTTGTGATTGAAACGAACGAGAGTGGCGGGACGTCGAGGGCGCCGTCCCCTACACAAAAAAATTGCGCCGCTCCCCTACATAAATGTATTGATAAAAAACGATAATAATATAAATTTTTGTAGGGGCGAACAGCGTTCGCCCGTTTACCGCAAGATTGCCCACCGCTCGCAAGATATCAATTCGCCCCACAAAAATTGCACATAATTTGCGCACAAAAAAAGGACGGAAGCGATTCCGTCCTTGATTTTTTTAGCTATTTACTGTTTCCTTGATAGCGTCGATTATTTCAGGGAAATACCAGCCACCCTCGGATCTGTTGAGAAGTCCGAAGTTCTCACCGTTTCCTATTCTTGTGCCGTTATCCCACCAACAGCATGGTACGCCGTACTGCTTTGCGGTGCTGAGATAATCCTTTACACACTGAACTCTCGCTTCTGTATTAACCTTATTTACAGAGCCGAACTCACCGATTATTACAGGTATTCCCTTGCTGAGGAACACTTCATTGATATCGGTAAAGAGTGTTGTGATAGAAGAGTCGATACTTGTATACTGGTCTGTGCCTGCGGTATCAAGTGCAAATGAATATGGCAGATAAGCGTGGATAGAAACTATTATCTTATCGTCGCCCTGCGGAACTTCCAAAGCCTCCATATTCTGCTTTGTTGATGAAGCGGCATATGGTGTTACCATTATACATCTGTTAGGGTTGTTTCCGCCAGAAGCACGGACAGTTTCAACAAACGCCTTTGCGTACTGATTTACGACCTCTCTTGACTCGGCGTCGCCTATCCACTCGTTGCCCTCGCCTCTAAGTCTAGGCTCGTTCACACCCTCGAAAATGAGGTGCTCGTCATAGCCCTGAAATCTGTCGCATATCTGCTTCCAGAGGGCTTTGAGCTGCTCGACATCTTTATCGGCACGGTCTTTCTTAGGCATATACCACTCCTCGTGGTGGGTGTTGAGGATAACGAACATTCCGTTGTCGATACCGTAATCGACAATTTCCTGAACTCTGTTCATCCATGCCTCGTCAACTGTATAGTTCTCGTCCATGTGAGTACCCCATGAAACAGGAAGTCTGAACACGTTAAAGCCTGCGTCCTTGACCTGGTCTATCATCAATTTTGTGGTTTCCACATTTCCCCATGAGGTTTCAGCGTCAAGACCTGAGCCGCCTGTGGCGTCCATGGTATTGCCAAGATTCCAGCCCACTTTCATCTGAGCCACAAGGTCTTTTGCAGTGGTCACTGTCATAGGGTCATTGGTATGCTTCTGAGTATTTTCTGTAGCTGAAGAATCGTTTTCAGCCTTTGAGGAGCTGTCCGAACTGCCACAGGCTGTCATCATTGATACGCCCATTGCAAGGGAAAGCACTGCCGCAAGTAGTCTTTTGATTTTCATATTTTGGTTTTCCTTTCTCACCATATAAAATAATAACATTTATATTTTAGCTCATTAATGTGGATTTGTCAATAGAAATATATTATTGATAAACAAACTTTTGTATTTGGATTGATGTTTATACATATGTTGACAAAACATGAAAATATGATATAATATACAATATAACAAATTTTATTATTTTAAGGAGAAATATTCATGCCTACTGATGACTATACCATATTGGAAAATCCGGTACTTTTAATCATTTTAGCAGTTTTAATAATTTATTTAATTCACCTAATATACAAAAGAATACATACATCTCCTTTTAATTACCCTTATTTAACAACTCGATTTGATGTATCTGGAAAGAGAAACCCAAATATAGAAAACCTTATTGATACATACATTAACGAAAATGGAATAGACAGTTTTGTTAATCACACTAAATATGTCGAACAATGGAAAATCAATTGTCAATTCATTATTAATAATAGTAAGCTAAAAAAGCTACGTTCTCAACAATATAATTTATGTTTAGACGATAATCATATGTTTAGATTTGTAATGTATCGACTTCAAACAAAATACAAACAAAACAATTATGTAAAAACATCATATAAAGAAAATGTGGCTGTTTCTCAGTACAATTGCGATTTCAGTTATATTGAGAATCGATACAGCAAGTTAAAGGAAATAGGCTTTGAATGCACGCTTCAAGAATATAATACAAAAAATCAGAGAAAGCTTATGACTAAGAAACTCCGAGAACAAATTGCTGAAAGAGATAATTACACCTGTCAGATATGTGGCAAATATATGCCTGACGGTGTTGGTTTACACATTGACCATATTGTACCTATAGCTAAAGGCGGAAAAACAGTCGAATCAAATCTGCAAGTTTTGTGTTCAAAATGCAACGGAAAAAAATCGAGCAAATAGCAACAGGCAGCACCTATCTTGGTACTGCCTGTTATCTTTTTATTTATCCCTCCGCAGGCTTTGGCGGCACTATGACCTCCAATTTGCCCTCTCTAAGCGAGGTGATATAATCTTCTATGGAATTGATAGGCTCGTCAGTTGCAACACCGCTGATACGGCTGTCCTCCACCCACAGGTGGTGATTGTCCGTACCGCCTGTTTGCTTGAAGCCGAACTGTTCGGCATACCACTTTGCACGCTGATTATAGACCTCTTTGCCATTGCCGCTGTTATAGACCTCAACACCGTCTATCCACTTTGGCAGGAGCTTTATTTCATGGATATACCAATCCGCCTCACGGAAAGGGTGGGCATGGACTAACACTCCCCCTGCTTTATGCACTCTGTCGGCAAACTGATAAAAGCTTATATCACTGATGTTATCATTGGCAAGAAGAAAGTCCTTGTCGATACCATAGGTCAAAAGGTCTGCGCCAAAGTAGGAATACTCCAAACCGAAAAACACTTTCAGACCTATCTTGTCACCCTCTTCTTTGGCATTCTCATAACCCTTGCAGAACTTGTTCACTCTGTCCTCCCAACTGTCAAAGTTGGTAACAGCACAGTTGCCGTTGAAAAAGTGATCGGTGACGATGATCCCGTCATAGCCAAGGGCTTTATAACGCCTTGCCTGCTCTGCTCCGCTTGCAGAGGCACAGCCGCTTCCCTCGGCGGTATGCAGATGTGTTTCATACCTGAACATCAGAAGTCCACGCCTCTGTTGATGACCTCCATGCACATTCTGCCGTTATGATAAGGGCATTTCCATGGACCGACTATCTCTTTCCAGTCGTGGGGTTTATGGTCATAGGAAACCTCGGCATACCACTCTGAGCCTTCTCTCTTGTCGATTATCTCAGCCTTGATATACTCCCACACACTTCTTGCACTTTCAAGGAACTTCTTTTCGCCGCTGTGCTGATAAGCGTTGATAAAGCCAACAACAGACTCGGCTTCTACCCACCATACACGTTTCTTATCTATCTTATCGTTCTCACGCTCGTTGTTCAGCGCGCCGTTATCAAGGGCGATATTCTGGATATTATGAGAGATCTTAAGATCCATTTCAGCAAACTGCTTTTTAAGCTCCTCGTCCCCAAGAGTATCGCAGGCAAGATCCATAAGCCATGTTGCCTCGATATCGTGACCAAATGAATGGATATCTCCCACAAGGTCGAACTTTGTGTCAAAGAAAACTTTCAGAGCGTTTGTTTCAGGAGTATAAACAATATCTCTCATCTGACCAAGCTGGAATTTAAGCCTTTTAGCAACTTCCTCGTTGTGGTCTGCCTTATAAAGCTCGGTATAAGCCTCGATAAGGTGGAGAATAGCGTTCATTGTCTTATCAGCATGCAAGCCATTCTCAGAAAGAGCGTCATTTGATACCAGGTTCCACTGTCTGTCGAAAGCTTCTCTGTAACCGTACTCGTCGAGAGTGTTGTTCTCGATGTCGTGAAAAAGCTTATAGGCAAGCTCCAGAGCCTCTTTATCTCCGCTTGCGTTATAGTAGCATGACAGTGCATAGATAGCAAATGCGATGTTGTATGTATGCTTCATAGTGTCGGCAGGCTCGCCCTTATAGTTCATCATCCAATAAACTCCGCCGTACTCATAGTCGATACAGTGGTTTTTGATAAACTCGTAAGCGTGGCGTGCGTTGTCAAGAAGTGTCTTATCGCCCAGAGTGATATACGCTTTTGAATAGAACCAAAGTATTCTTGCGTGGAGGATAACGCCCTTATCAGCCTGCTTATCCAGCTTGAGGTCATAGCCCATATAGCCGTAAAATCCACCGTTCTCATCATCTCTCAGCTTGTTCCAGAAGGGAATGATATGTCCTGTAAGTTCCTTTTTGACTTCTTCAATTATCATCGTAAAAACTCCTTTTAAAATATATTGTCTACGATTTTTCTATTTCAATATTTCTTTAATTTTTCTATTTCAATATTTTCCTTGCCTCAACATAAAATCTCTTATCCTCGGCATGACCCATGGAGAACGTTTTTCTTGGCAGTGCGCCGTCAACGATAACTGTAGGGAAAAGCTCTTCCTTGCCCATGTCAGGGAGCATAAAGCCTATGGAATTTTCCTTTGCGGAAAGCTCTCTTATGACCTCTGCACCGTGGATATAGTCCACCTTGCCGCCTTTTTCCTTGATATAGCTGTCAAGGAAATTCTGCAATGAGCCGACAGTGAGCTTTGAAGTTGGCTTATGTATATAGAGAGTCTTTTCCGTGCCATTGTCGCAGACAACTATTGCCTGCTCTGACCTTTCCTCAGAAAGCTCAAGAGCCGCTGTCATTTCGCTCATAAGAGCCTTTGTGTCAACGTCTGTAACTATCCTATGGATAGCTTCAAATTCAAGTGCAGGTGAATGAAGATTCACTATCTCCACAAGGGCATATCTGCAAAGAGCATTGCTCATGTCCTTATCAGGGTTCTCTCTCTTCTGCTCCTCGTAAAATTCCTTTGCAGTAGCAAGAGAATGGTTGCCGTCACCCATTGCGTAAACGAGCGGTGAAGTTTCCTTAAGACCATACTTTGTATTGAAAGCGTCGATATCACCAAGCTTTTCAAGTGCGGCTATTATCTTTTCCTGCATAGGCTTTTCAATAAGATAGCCTGCGATATGACCACCCTTTTTCATAAGGTCAAAGTCATAGAGCTTTTTCATTTCTCCCTTGTGGGCTTCAAGCGGCTCAACAACGCTTTTTTCTGTATCGTCAACGAGTATCATGATATGCGGCAGCTCAACAGGTGCGCCACGTCTTACCTTTATTCTAGGCGGTATTCTCTCCACAACTGTGGCTTCTGTTGCTCTTACGGCAGACTTCGAGCCTTTGCGGTAGTCATACTCTTCAAGGTCGATAGCGCCAACGATGCCCGCTCTGACCTTTCCGTCAGACTGTGTTCTTTCAACGTATATCATAGCGTCCTTATACTCTTCAAAAACGCCCTCGCTGATATAGCTGTCCATATTCTTATGTATGTCGGCTATTCTTTTATCAACGTTATCATCCTCCAGATAGACCTCAGGCAGGATAAGGTTAAGTGCGCTTTTTGCACCCTCTGTCATCTTTTCCACGTCAGCCCAATACTCAGGCTCAGAGGTATACTGGTCGCAGGCAACTACTGCCCATTTTGACATATCGGCGTTCTTAGGCAGAAGTATATCTGCGCTTTTAAATGCTGTTGACATTTCACTACACTCCTATTATTCTTATATCCAAAACAGGACGGCTGTTTTCACCGTCCTGCATATTGTTTTTATTCCTCAGAGCTATTCTCTGCCTGCTCGCTCTCATCAGCCTGTGCACCGTTTCCTGCTCCGCAGCAATTCTTATACTTCTTGCCGCTGCCGCATGGGCACAGATCGTTCCTGCCCGGCTTTTTAGCCTTTCTTATGGTCATGTTATGATGCTCGCCCGGCTTAAGAACGTTCTCTCTCTTTGGAGCGGCGCTGTTCTTCCTTACCTGAATGGTGAACAACATTCTTACAGTATCCTCACGGATAGAAGCTACCATATCGTCGAACATATCCATACCTTCCATACGATACTCGACTACTGGGTTCTTCTGACCGTATGAACGCAGACCGATACCCTTTTTCAGCTCGTCCATATCGTCGATATGTGCCATCCACTTTGTATCGACAACTTTAAGCAAAACGACTCTCTCTATCTCATGAAGAAGCTCCTGACCAAGGTCTTCCTCACGCTTTGCGTATATCTTCAAAGCTCTGTCTTCAAGCAGGTCAACGATATCCTTCTTTGTTATCTCGTCAAGCTCCTGTGGAGTATAATTAAAGTCGTCCTCAACTGTGATTATGCCCATAAGTCTGTCCTTAAGGCCCTGCAGGTTCCAGTTATCCTGAACGTCCTCGTCAGTGATATACATATTTACGGAATCCTCAACAAACTCCTTTATCATGCCGAGGATATTTTCATGGAGATCTTCTCCGTCAAGCACCTGCTGTCTTTGCTTATAGATTATCTCACGCTGTGTGTTCATAACGTCGTCGTAGTTAAGGACGTTCTTTCTGATGTTGAAGTTTCTGCCCTCTATCTTCTTCTGTGAGGACTCGATAACACCTGTGAGCATTTTTGACTGTATTGGAGTATTCTCGTCAACTTTGAGAGTATCCATCATAGCTGTTATTCTCTCACCGCCGAAAATTCTCATAAGGTCGTCTTCAAGTGAGAGGAAGAATGTGCTTTCGCCCGGGTCGCCCTGACGGCCTGAACGTCCTCTGAGCTGATTGTCGATACGTCTTGACTCGTGTCTTTCTGTACCGATGATATAAAGTCCGCCTGCTTCTCTAACCTTTTCTGCAAGCTCCTTTACCTCGTCAGAATACTTTGCATAGAGCTTCTTATACTCTGCTCTTGCAGCCAGAACTTCCTCGTCCTGAGTATTTGAGAAGCCTGCTGCCTCGACAGCCACTTCCTCAGAATAGCCCATTTTCTGGAGGTCTGCAAGGGACTTATACTCAGCATTACCGCCAAGCATGATATCAGTACCACGTCCTGCCATGTTAGTAGCGATAGTAACAGCACCGTATTTACCGGCCTGTGCAACTATCATAGCCTCACGGTCATGGTGCTTGGCGTTAAGCACTTCATGCTTGATGCCCTTATTTTTCAGCAGTCTTGAAAGATACTCTGACTTCTCAACGGAAACAGTACCAACGAGGACAGGCTGTCCCTTTTTATGGCACTCTATCACCTGCTCGATAACGGCATTGAACTTGCCCTTTTCCGTTTTGAAAACAACGTCTGGGTGGTCAATTCTGATAACAGGCTTGTTTGTTGGTATCTCGATAACGTCGAGCTTATAGATCTCTCTGAACTCGTCCTCCTCAGTAAGGGCAGTACCTGTCATACCTGACAGCTTGCCATAAAGACGGAAGTAGTTCTGATATGTGATAGTAGCGATAGTCTTTGACTCTCTTGCTATCTCAACGCCCTCTTTTGCTTCGATAGCCTGATGCAGACCGTCATTGAAACGTCTGCCCTGCATGATACGGCCTGTGAACTCGTCTACGATAAGAACTTCTCCGTCCTTAACAACGTAGTCGATATCCTTTTTCATAACGCCGTTTGCCTTGATAGCCTGATTGATGTGATGAGCAAGGGTCATATTATCAGCGTCCATAAGGTTTATAACGTTGAACGCCTTTTCTGCTTTCTTAACACCGCTCTTTGTAAGAGTTGCGGTCTTAGCCTTTTCGTCGATGATATAGTCGCCGTCCAGAAGGTCGTTATCTGCCTTATCGTCCATTTCAACAACTGTAACAGGTTTCAGGGTCTTTGCAAATCTGTCGGCAAGTGAATAAAGTTTTGTTGACTTGTCGCCCTGACCTGAAATGATAAGCGGAGTTCTTGCTTCGTCTATGAGGATAGAGTCCACCTCGTCCACGATAGCGAAAGCGTGCTCTCTCTGAACCTTATCTTTCTTATAGATGACCATGTTGTCACGGAGGTAATCAAATCCGAACTCGTTATTTGTACCATATGTAATATCGGCGTTATAAGCTTCCCTCTTCTGCTCCTTGTTCATGCCCGTAAGCACAACGCCGATAGAAGTGTTCAGGAAGTGGAACACCTTGCCCATTTCCTCAGACTGGAACTTAGCAAGATAGTCGTTTACTGTTACAACGTGAACGCCATTTCCTGTAAGGGAGTTAGCATAAGCCGCCAGACAAGCAACGAGAGTTTTACCTTCACCTGTTTTCATTTCGGCGATACGTCCCTGATGAAGAACGATAGCACCGATTATCTGAACAGGGTAAGGCTTTTTGCCAAGCACTCTGAACGCAGCTTCACGGCAAACCGCAAGAGCGTCAGGAAGAACGTCATCAAGAGTTGAAAGCTCGTCCAGCTTGCCCCTCAGAATGGCAGTCTGTCCGCCCAGCTCCTCGTCAGACATATCGGCATACTTACTTTCAAGCTCGAGTACCTTATTCTTTATAGGCTCGATCTTGGCAAGCTCTTTTTTAGAATAGTTGCCGAATATTTTATCAAATAATCCCATGTTTCAATCCACCTTTATTTATTCTCCTGCCAGAATTTATGGCAGGAAAAAGTTAAAAAATATACTATGCTATAAATACACTATTATATTATACAATATCCCCTTTTAAAAGTCAAGCAATTTATGTGACGTTTTACAAACAAAAAACGACGGACAGTGTTTTCTCACTGCCGCCGCACCAATGGACTATTTCTGCATTAGCCTGTATTCGCTGATACCTGTCAGCACTGTAAACGCCACCTGACGCTGATAGTCCTCGTTCTCCAATTTCTGAGCCTCCTCAGGGTTTGAAAGAAAACCACACTCTATCATAACCGCAGGATTTTTGGTATTATTAAGCAGATAAAGCTCGTCGCCTACCGGCTTAGTTTCTCTGGTATTGTCAGGCTGTAAAAGGGAAACGAACTGCTTCTGCATCACTCCCGCAAGCTTTTCACCCTCGGCATTGTCTTTAGAATAGAACATCTGCGCACCGCTGTAGCGGCTGTCGGTAAACTGATTTTGGTGTATGGAAACTGATATGCCCTCGGAATATTTCGAGAATATGGCAAGGCGGTTTTTCATATCGGACTTTTTCTGCTCCCCAAGCCCCTCTGTGCCTTTGTCATAGATAGAGATATCGCTTTCACGGGTGCAAACGACATCATAGCCGAGAAGCTTCAGACCGTCACGGAGGCTTTCCGCCACCGCAAGGTTTATCCCCTTTTCAGGCGTGCCGTCAACGGATACACAGCCTCCGTCCATACCACCGTGACCTGGGTCGATTACCACCACAGGCTTATCCATGGTCGTTTTCACCGCCCCACCTGTCATGACGGCTTCACCGTTGTTTTTGCCATACCAGCACACTGCCGCAAAGCCTGCTATCACCACACAGCACAAAATATTCTGCAATCTTCTGAACATATATCCGCCCTCCTAGTTTTTGTCCTTTGTACAAGTTATGCGGACAAAGGACGGCTTATGCAAAAAAAAATCACCGCACCACGAGAGGGTACGGTGATAAAATATTCAGCACACAGATAATATGCCAATATACGGGTGAACGCTGTTCACCTCTGCATATGTTAGGCTGAAAAGACTATTTCTTTTTACGCTTTGCACATATCGCCAAACCTGCTCCAGCGGCTATTATTGCGGCTGTAACGCCTGCCGCCGCACCTGTTGACGGATTTGTTGACGAATCGGTATTATAATTCTTTGAAGCCTGAGAGCCTGCTGTTTTGTCAGGGTTAGAAATATCATTTGAAGTGTTCTTCTTTTCTACATATGTAAAGCTTGCTCCGCCCACAACGTCCCCAAGCTTATACTCGTCATATGACTCTGCAAGGGTGCCTTCATTATTAGGGACTTTGTTTTCGCCCATGGTGCTTATTGTTACAGAAAGCTCATCATAGTCGCTGTTAAGCTTTGCAAGATACGCCTGAAACTCCTCTGATGTGGCTTTCTTTCCCTCGATGGTGTATGAAGTCACGCCTTTTTTGCTGTCATATTCTGCGGTGCAGATATCAGCGGTGAGACATTCACCAAGACAGCTAAAAAGCTTTCTCACTGCGTAATGCTCCTTGCCGTCCTCTGTATATCTATCCTCTGAGAGGTATGTTTTTTCGCCAGTCTGCTTGTTTACATAAGGCTTGAAGCCGAAGCCTTTCTCACCGTCGCCATGGTCGTTCGACACATTGGTATCCGCCAAAAAGCCTGCATTGCCCATACCGATAACGTCATAAAGCCTTAAAGCAGTACCTTCATCTAATAGGTCTGCAATACCGCCGATAACAAAGTCAGGAACGCCGTCAAAGTTTAAATCCTCAAACCAACTGTTATAGCTCCAATCAACATCACTAGCAATTTCATAAGGAGCGTCAGCCATTATCTCTTTAAGAAGATCGAACATCTCGACTATTACGCTTACCATATCGTCCTTTTTGTTCTCCGCCGTCATGACAACGCAGTTATACTCGTTATACATTTCCAGAAGCTTATCAGCGTCAGCCTTTGCAGTTTCATCTGATGTCAGCTCTGTATTTTCCACTTCAAGAGGGATAAATCTGCTGAGGGTGGACTTATAGTTATAATACTCGCTCTCGCTGACCTCTTTGCCGTCTGTTTTGTAAACAGTGCTGTCAGTTTCCAAATCGTATTCTTCCGAGCAAAGCTCCTTTTCAGTAACGCCTTTTTCAGGGTCAAAGGTCATAGTTTTTATCTTATCGTTACTTGAAAAATATGATACCTCCCCTGTATAAAGATCTCTGTAAGGCATATAATCAAAGCCCATAAATCCCGGAAAATACTGTCCGTTTGCAACAGTGTCATCTATCTTTATCTCCTTGTTGTCCTTGGTAAGAATAGAATAATGTCTGTCGCCGTCAGCCATTTCACCGCCTATTATAAACTCAGGCACACCGTCATAATCCAGATCCATGAACCATGAGCCATAGTCGAAGTAGGTTTTATCGCCGTCTGCAACACTGTCCATACTCTTTAAAATATCAGGCAGCTTGCCGTCTATGAAATTGACGAAGTCTTCTCCTGCGTCCTTATTAAGAACATAGGAAGCGTCTGCCGAAGCTGTAGTGAACATCATGCTCGCCGACATAATGACCGCAATTGCCGCCGCACTTATCTTTTTTATCATACATATCACCCCACAAAATAGTTTTCATACATATACCTACTTAATATTTCATACATATACCTACTTAATATATAACATATATCAAATAAAAAGTCAAGAAAAAAACTGACCAAAGCACACACTTTGGTCAGTTTATCACTTTTTAGGAAAGGGTATTTAGCAATATTGTATTATTGCAGGTCGCCTCTGTTAAATTCTGAAAGCTCAAGACCCTCGTTTCTTTCAAGCGCCCAGCGGATATTCCACTCGCTTGTGAAAAGAAGCAGATAGTTGTCACGGAAGTCCTTGACAAGCTTTGTGTCACTTGAAAGCTTCAATGTCTTAGGGTCGATATCCTTGTTATCTATCCAGCGGATATAAGAATAAGGCAGACCCTCTTTGAAGAGGTCAACGTTGTACTCATTTTTCATTCTGTATTCAAAAACTTCAAGCTGAAGAACGCCCACAACGCCCACGATAACTTCTTCCATACCGCTGTCAGGCTCATGGAATATCTGTATCGCACCCTCTTGTGCGATCTGTGTTGTACCCTTTACGAACTGCTTTCTCTTGAGGGTATCCTTCTGACGGACTCTCATAAAATGCTCAGGTGCAAAGGTCGGGATAGACTCAAACTCGAACTTTTTCTTTGGCGAACAAATCGTATCACCGATAGCGAAGATACCTGGGTCAAACACACCGATTATATCTCCTGCATAGGCTTCGTCGATTATCTCTCTTTCCTGAGCCATTATCTGCTGAGGCTGAGAAAGTCTGAGCTTTTTATTGCCCTGAACATGGAGAACTTCCATATCCTTATCGAACTTGCCCGAACAGATACGCAGGAAAGTGATACGGTCACGGTGAGCCTTGTTCATATTAGCTTGTATCTTGAATACGAAAGCCGAGAACTCAGGGTCGAACGGATCTATGATACCGGCAGAAGAATTTCTCGGAGTAGGAGAAGTTGTCATTTCGAGGAAGTTTTCCAAAAACGGCTCGACGCCGAAGTTTGTAAGAGCAGAGCCAAAGAACACAGGCGAAAGCTCACCCTTTCTCACCTTTTCGATATCAAACTCATAGCTTGCGCCATCGAGAAGCTCGATATCATCGCAGAGAGTTGAGTGGAGATCCTCGCCGATAAGGCTGTCAAGTGACGGGTCGGAGAGGTCGACTTCTGTAGCTGCCACCTGATGCTGTCCACCGCTTGCCTCAAAAGAGATTATATGCTTTTTATCTCTGTCATAAACGCCCTTAAACTCTTTGCCTGAGCCGATAGGCCAGTTCACAGGATAGGTCTGGATACCAAGTTCAGACTCTATCTGCTCCATAAGATCGAAAGGATTTCTGGACTCACGATCCATTTTATTTACGAAAGTAAATATAGGGATATGGCGCATAACGCAGACCTTGAAAAGCTTTCTGGTCTGATTTTCCACACCCTTTGAAGCGTCTATTACCATTACGGCTGAGTCTGCAGCCATAAGAGTACGGTAGGTATCCTCAGAGAAGTCCTGATGTCCAGGAGTATCCAGGATATTTATACAATAATTTTTATACTGAAACTGCATAACAGAAGAAGTAACAGAGATACCTCTTTGTTTTTCTATTTCCATCCAGTCTGAAACAGCATGGCGGGAGTTCTTTTTACCTTTTACAGCACCTGCCTGTGCTATCGCACCACCGTAGAGCAGAAATTTTTCCGTAAGAGTTGTTTTACCTGCGTCAGGGTGGGAAATTATCGCAAAAGTACGGCGGCGTTTGATCTCATCTTCAAGCTTACCCAAAATTATTCCTCCATATTTCATTGCATTTTTAAACATACCTTATTAGTATAGCACAGTATCGCTTAAATTGCAAGAGATTTTTTATGAAGAAAGCGGCGTTTGTAGAATGAGGAGTGAGGAATGAGGAATGAGGAATTATGGTATCGCCTGTCGGCGATAATTTTTTTTGTAGAGGCGACCGCTGGTCGCCTGTTTCTTGTTTGCCCATACATTCCTGCGATATCCACACATTATTTATGTTTTCACAAACCATGTAGGGGACGCTACTTTGCCGTGCCGCAAAATCGCTTCGCTCTTTGCGGATTTTACGTTGTGCAGGAAACAACAAAAGCGGTGCAGGTCTTATTCTTCGATACTTATTTGTTTAGTGATTTAGTTTGTATTTCTTCTTTTCACCTCTGCACCGCTTAATCGGCTTGCGCCGAATGAGGCTCTGCCTCAAACTCCGCTAGGGACTCTGTCCCTAGACCCTGCAATGGGTTTCACCCCTTGACCCTGACCAGGGGCGTGCCCCTGGACCTTTTGCTCGCTTCGCTCGGTGTTGGCTTCAAAACTCGGTGCGGCTATGTCATTCCTCACTCCTCACTTAAACCGCTCCTCACTTAACTTCGTTCCTCACTTAAACAGCCGTTGACATTCTCCACAAACTATGCTAAAATCAAATTATAAGCAATCAACTATCAAACCTACAAAGGAGGCTGTTTTATGAAAGATCTGCTCGAACTTATGAAAACCAGAAGAAGTGTACGAAAATACAAGCCTGACATGATACCTCAGGACGTTCTCGACCGCATCATAATAGCAGGAACTTATTCCGCCACAGTAAGAAACTTGCAGTCACCTATTATAATTGCTGTCACCAACAAGGAAATGCGCGACAAAATTTCTGAGATGAACAGAAAGATAGGCGGCTGGGATGAGGGCTTCGATCCGTTCTATGGTGCACCTGTTATTCTTATTGTACTAGCTGACAAATCCTGCCCGACTTACATTTATGACGGAAGTCTTGTTATGGGCAATCTTATGCTTGCCGCTCACAACGAGGGCGTTGGAAGCTGCTGGATACATCGTGCAAAGGAAGAATTTGAGTCCGAAGAAGGCAAGGAGATCCTCCGCAGCCTTGGTATCGAGGGCGAATACGAGGGCATCGGTCACTGCGCACTCGGCTACACTGAGGGTGAATATCCCGAGGGTCACGAGAGAAAAGACAATTGGGTATACTATATCAAATAATCCTGACAAACTATCTAACAAAAAAACGGAGCGGTCAATCTTCCTTATCTCGCTTAATGAAAAGTATGCACCTATCAAGGTTAGTGAAAATGACCGCTTGGACATATTTGGAAAAGTTCTTGGAAAATCTGATGCTTCTGCTATTACAGGACATTACCGATAAAATTGCAAGTCCTTTTTATCGGACACATCATTTTGCATAATTGACAATAAGAAAATTCTATAGAACTGAAAGAAGGGATTTTTATGGCGGTTACCAATAATATCCGAGAAATCCGAGAACAGCGTGGCATTTACCAAGATGACCTTGCCGCTGCTATCGGATTCAGCACCAAAACTGTCGGCAGGATAGAACGTGGGGACAGCACCCCCATCTGCCGAGTTTATGATACGGATTTCTAAATACTTTAATTTATTGGTGGAAGATGTCTTCCATGTAGAAGATTGAGCTGGGTAGATGCCACCCAGCTCTTTTTATGTTTGAATCGTCAACCTTCAATTCGATTATGTTTTCATCTCCAAACACATTTTTTCATCCAATGC
>ERZ809296.87-NODE-87-length-163813-cov-23.756867_pt1 | contig 163813 bp, 134 predicted proteins | sample MGYA00520511_ERZ809296 | MGnify/ENA primary metagenome ERZ809296 (study PRJEB31576, sample SAMEA3212662) | Homo sapiens | biome: human-gut; feature: human gut; material: fecal | place: Sweden | collected 2012 ... | reverse complement strand
GGAGAACCTTGCTCCAGCGCTACGCTGGTAAATTATCATTTATAGAACAAGTTAATTTTGCATGAGTACTTATCCCTAATTACTTATCCCTAATTACTTATCCCTAAAAAATAGCCCTTGCAATATCCGATTACTGCAAGGGCTAATTTATTTTTTATAAATCAAATGCTATTACTTTTCCAGCAGTTCTTTCAGAAAAGAATCCAACTCTTCATCCAGGCCTTTCAGCAATTCTTCGTTCACAAGCAACGTATCATCATCCATCAGCAGTAACTCTGCAATTGTCTCCTTTTCATCATCCACTAATACGAAAGAGTAAGGTTTCAGAATCGTCAGTTTTTCAAAGTCACCTCCGTTCTTCATGTTGTGGAGTAAGGTAGAAAGAATACGTTCTACATTTTCGTAGAAATCATCTCCGTCATAAGTCATCCATTCCTCGATAGAGACACAAGCCAGATATTCGTCTTCGTCATCAAAGATGGACAATTCGCCGGAATTCTGGTTGGCTTGCAGATGGATGTCGGTCACAATGGTTTGCTCACAGCCGCAAGTGTATTTGGCGACTGCCTGTTTAATGGCCTTTTCAAGGAGTGATAATGATGCTTGGCTCAGTTTCATAATAGATATTCTTTCTTAATGGACGTTCAAAGGTATAAAAAAAATAATTACCTCTGCATCATTTCTCTAAAAATCATTTTTAAATCTTTCCATTTGGGCGTTCAGTCGGGTCATTCCCTCCTTTCGCTCCTGCAATTCGTTCAGGTAGCGGGTTATTGCGAAGTAATTGGGGATATCCATGAGGTCTACGCCTTCCTGAGTTTTCTTCTCGTCTATTTTGTCTACATCGTATGCTACTTTCTGCGCTTTCAAGGCCCATTCTTCTGCTGTATGAATGCTGTCCTGCATTTCGTATCCTAAGGCAATGTTATAGGCGGCATACATTTTCTGCTTTCCTTTTTTCTTTTTCTCATAGGTTTGCTTCCAGAGTTCAATGGCCTTGTCCCAGTTATCTTCGCGGACAAAGACCGCGGCATCACGCATATTTACGGAACCGCCTGTAAAGAGATAGCGGGAAGCAGTTTTCCAATGTGGCAGCATATGGCTCACGGGGATAGTGCCGGCAAATTCGGAAGCCTCTCTCAGCATCTCTTTTTCACTGATGAGTCCTGCGCCTGCCTGTGCCATACTGGGAGCTGCATGATCCCAGAAGATGCTGTCGCTGGCATTGACTGTCACCATCGGACCGTTGCGTTGGGGCAGATACACCTTTACGGTAGGATATACTTTCAGGTCAAGCGTACCTGCATATACTCCCCATTCCGGTAAATATTCGATTTTACGGATGGAGCGCATCTGTACGTTCTCCAAGGCTATCAGGAAGTCCGCATCCAGACTTTGGGTGAGCTTTTCCACTTCCTCTTTGCTAAGGGTGCTTTCGCGCGGAATCATATCATGGGCACGCAAGGCAGAGTCGCAAATAATCACTTCATCGAAATAATTCTCGTTGGCAAGTGCCTCTGCCAGTGATTCCGTGGCGATTTTGCCATCCCCATTGAAGTACTTTGTCTTGCGTGCTATTTCTGTCTCATCTTTTTTCTTCTCATCGTTTTCCTCCAGAATCAGCTTGTTATCCGGGATAGGAGGCATATTATTTACCACAGCTACGCGCCTGAGGGCGGACGGAAAGCTGACTTCCGCCGGCAACATATAGTCGATGGAGAGTTGCTCTATGCTTTGGCAACCGCTGAACAGCAGAACACAGCACACCAATAGTGAGTACGAATATTTAGTCATAAGCTTATTCTTTATCTAGGAATAACAAAAATACACTTTTGTATGGATATAGAAAAGCCTCCAACAGTTTTTAACCGTTGAAGGCTTTTATTAGTGATTAGTGATTAGCGATAAGTGGTTAGCATACTAATCACTAATTACTTATCACTAACCACTTATTACATATTCTTCCCGTGGCAATTCTTGTACTTCTTGCCACTTCCGCAAGGACAAGGATCATTACGTCCTACCGTCTTTTCCGCACGAATCGGTTCACGCTTCACCTGTTCGCGTGTGTCCTGTTGGGCAGCAGCCTGTTGGTTCGGATCGCTCAGATCTTGTTTCTGTTCGCGGTATTTGCTCATATCCTGCTTCTGTTCGGGAGCGGCCTGCTGAATTTCCTGCGGTTCCTGTACCGGGATTTGTCCGCGCATCAGGATAGAAACAGTCTGGTTATTGATCTTATCCACCATTGTATCGAACAGGTTTACAGACTCCAACTTATAAATCAATAACGGGTCTTTCTGTTCGTAGCTTGCGTTCTGTACAGAGTGCTTCAGTTCATCCAGTTCACGGAGGTTCTCTTTCCATGCTTCGTCGATAACGTGCAGCAGGATAGACTTTTCAAACGCTTTTACCACTTCCTTACATTCGCTGTCGTAAGCGGCTTTCAGGCTGCAAGAGATGTTGTACATGCGTTTACCGTCCGTGATGGGGATCAGGATATTCTCGTACATGTGTCCCTGGGTTTCGTATACCTGCTTGATTACCGGATAAGCAACCTGTGCCATGCGGTCCGTCTTGCGCTTGAACTGTTCCATTGCCACATTGAAGGCTGCTTCAGCAAGCTTTTCCTTCTTTTCGTTACGGAACTGTTCTTCGTTGAAAGGCACTTCCATGGCAAGAGTCTGCAAGAAGTCCATTTTGCAGTTTTCGTAATCGGGAGCTTCAACGGCTGCGGCAACACGGTCCCAGATCATATTTACGATATCCATTCCGATACGTTCACCCATCAGGGCGTGGCGACGCTTGGTGTAGACCACCGTACGTTGCTTATTCATCACGTCATCGTATTCCAGCAAACGCTTACGGATACCGAAGTTGTTTTCTTCCACCTTCTTCTGTGCACGCTCAATGGAGTTGGAGATCATCTTGTGCTCAATCATTTCACCTTCCTTGAAGCCGAGACGGTCCATTACACCGGCGATGCGGTCGGAAGAGAACAGACGCATCAGGTCGTCTTCCAGTGACACGAAGAATACGGAAGAACCCGGGTCACCCTGACGTCCGGCACGTCCGCGCAACTGGCGGTCTACACGACGGGATTCATGGCGTTCGGTACCGATGATGGCCAAACCGCCCGCAGCTTTTACTTCCGGGCTCAGCTTGATGTCCGTACCACGACCGGCCATGTTGGTAGCGATGGTCACTGTTCCTTTCAAACCGGCTTTGGCTACGATGTCTGCTTCCTTCTGGTGCAACTTGGCATTCAATACGCTGTGCTCGATCTTGCGCATGGTCAACATCTTGCTCAGCATTTCGGAGATTTCTACGGATGTGGTACCCACCAGGACAGGGCGTCCGGCTTGTACCAACTGTTCGATTTCTTCGATGACTGCTTTATATTTCTCGCGTTTCGTCTTGTAAACGCGGTCGTTCATGTCTTTACGGGCGATGGGGCGGTTGGTGGGGATCACCACTACATCCAGTTTGTAGATGTCCCAAAGTTCGCCTGCTTCCGTTTCGGCAGTACCGGTCATACCCGAGAGTTTGTGGTACATACGGAAGTAATTCTGCAACGTAATGGTGGCGAATGTCTGTGTGGCGGCTTCCACTTTCACGTTTTCCTTGGCTTCGATGGCCTGGTGCAGACCGTCGGAATAGCGGCGGCCTTCCATGATACGGCCTGTCTGCTCGTCCACAATCTTCACTTGACCGTCGATCACAACGTATTCGTCATCTTTCTCGAACATGGTGTAAGCCTTCAGCAACTGGTTGATGGTGTGTACACGTTCGGACTTGATGGCATAGTTGGTCATCAGTTCATCTTTCTTGGCCAGGCGTTGCTCGTCCGTCAGACTGGTTTCGTTTTCCAGTTCGGAAAGCTGTGCGGCGATGTCGGGCAATACGAAGAGGGTAGGATCTTCCGAGTTACCGGTGATCAGGTCCACACCTTTATCTGTCAGGTCTACACTGTTCAGCTTTTCTTCGATGACGAAGTACAACGGGTCGGTAGCTTCGTGCATACGCTTGTTGTTCTGTTCCATGTAGATCTCTTCGGTCTTCAGCATACCTGCCTTGATACCTTGCTCACTCAGATATTTAATCAATGCCTTGTTCTTGGGCAGTGCCTTGTGGCTGCGGAACAAAGCAAGGAAACCTTCTTCCTGATCTTTCTTGTCGCTGGAAGCAATCAGGCGCTTGGCATCGGCAAGATACTGGGTAGCCAGTTTCTTCTGTGCTTCCACCAGACGTTCTACGAGCGGACGCAATTGCTCGAACAACTGGTCCTCACCTTTGGGGACGGGACCGGAAATAATCAACGGAGTACGGGCATCGTCAATCAATACGGAGTCCACCTCATCGACGATGGCATAGTTGTGCTGGCGTTGTACGAGGTCTTTGGGGCTGATGGCCATATTATCACGCAAGTAGTCGAAACCGAATTCGTTGTTCGTACCGAAGGTGATGTCTGCCAGATAAGCCTGACGGCGTGCGTCGGAGTTGGGCTGATGTCTGTCGATGCAGTCCACACTTAAACCGTGGAACATATAGAGCGGGCCCATCCATTCGGAGTCACGTTTGGCCAGATAGTCGTTTACGGTCACCACATGTACACCGTTTCCGGTCAGTGCGTTGAGGAATACGGGGAGGGTAGCCACCAATGTCTTACCTTCACCTGTTGCCATTTCGGCGATCTTACCTTTATGCAATACGACGCCACCGAACAACTGTACATCGTAGTGTACCATGTTCCAGACAATTTCCGTCCCGCCGGCTTGCCAGTGGTTTTGCCAGATGGCTTTGTCGCCTTCAATGCGTACGAAGTCTTTCGTGGCAGCCAGGTGACGGTCGAATTCGGTAGCCGTCACTACGATTTCTTCATTTTCGGATAAGCGTTTGGCAGTTTCTTTCACAATAGAGAAAGCTACCGGCAGTACTTCTTCAAGAGCTTTTTCGTAAGTTTCCAGTATATCCTTTTCTATCTTATCTATCTGTGCGAAAACTTCTTCACGGTTTTCCAGTTCGATTTCTTCGATACCAGCTTTGAGTTCTTCCACCTTGGCGCGTTGGTCGGCGGCAGAATTGCGGATATATTCTTTCAGTTCTTCTGTCTTGGCGCGTAAGGCGTCGTTATCGAGTTTGGCAACTTCCGGGTAAGCGGCTTTGATCTTGTCCACCCACGGCTGAATTTCTTTCATGTCGCGTGTGGATTTGTTGCCGAAAATCGAGCTTAAAAATTCATTAAATCCCATTTTATATCTATTTTTATTATTATTTACTAAGTTGATTGAGTGCGCAAAGTTACTGATTTTTATACAGATTACACATTTTTGCGCTGTTTATTTGATGTGAGTCTAGGCTAGTTAAATGATAATTTGTAAACCTGTTATCAAAGATTAGGCGCGGATTACACGGATTACGCGGATTAAAGGCTACGCTATTACATTGATTCATAAAAAATCCGTGTAATCCGTGTAATCCGCGCCTAAAATTATCATTTAATTCCGAGACCTCAGAAATTCAGTGGAGTCTCTGTGCAAGCATTCGGAGCGCGGATGCGCATCACACTTGACAGGGTGGGGGCTACGCGGGTAATATTGACGGGAACCCGGATTGTTTCGGGCTTCACTCCACCGCCCAGGAAGATGAGCGGAGCAGGAACATTGGCATGACGTACCACGCGGTTATCGGTGGCATTTTCTTCCACGATAGTCCAGCCGGGCAATACGTCTATCAGTAAGTCGCCCGAACGTTTGCGATGAAAGCTGTTCCGGGCAAGTTCTATCTGGGGCGACCAGGGGCCCAGCAGCAGGCGGTGGGCTGAATACGCCTCGTTCACTCCGCTGAATTGTATCAGGAAGTCGGCGGACTTGTCTTGAATTTCCGCCAGATTCAGCTGCTTGTTCTCTATTAATTTATGGTTGAGATAAATTTGCTGGTTGTGATAAGTCTCTACGTACTGTCCTTCGCCATACGTGGCCATGAGATACATGTTCAGCAGGGTGGCGCAGCGGTTCAGGTAGAATTCCCCGCCGGGGATGCGGTACAGGCCGAGATCGGGAGCTTCCGGATCGGCATATCCCGTAGAGGTGATGCAGAAGACGACGTTGTGCAGACCTACTTTGCGGTCGATGAGGTCGAGCAGTGCGGCAATGCTGCGGTCGAGGCGTACATACGTGTCCTGCATTTCCATGGCACATTCCTGCGTACTCTTATGGTTGTAGTTTCCGGCGTAATAGGTCAGTGCCAGCAGGTCGGGTATCTCATCTTTGGCGATGGTGCTCTTTTCCAGAAGTTCTTCTGTCAGCAGGTTCACTTCGTCGTTGATGAACGGGCTGGTGAGCAGTCGGCGGAATTTATTGCGTCGTTCGCTGTCGAACTTATATTTGAAGGGCTGGTCCCGCCATTCGGGCAGGAATGTATATTTGTTGATGGGGTGTGCCGGTTCCCATACCATGTCGCGGATGCGGAAGTCGGGTGATTTCCGTTCGTTGTACTGGCTTACCCACCACGGGAACTCGCTGTAATATGTAGTGCTGCACCATTTGCCTGTGTTCTCGTTCAGCCAGAAAGCACCGTTTCCGGTATGTCCGGCAGCCAGTACGGCCGCGTCGCGCGAGGGGGCGATGGCATACACCAGGCCTTTGTTGCGGGTGGCTACTTTCAGTTCGTCGGCAATGGTAGAGGTCAGTAATTGGGAGGGAGAAGAGTTTTCGTCGGTGAAGTTGCCCATAAATGCGCCGTCGTCCACGCAATTCACGGGGCGCAGGGTGCTTGCATCCATCCAGTACTGGGATATGATGCCGTTCATCGAAGGCGTCGTGCCGCTGTAGATGGCAGCGATGGCAGAAGCGCGGTCTGTTCCGTTGAAAGGGAATTCGGTCTGGTAGAACACTTTCCCTTCGCGCATCAGTCTTTTGAAACCTTTCTCTCCATAGAGGGTTGAGAATGCTTCCATATAGTCGGTGCGCAGTTGGTCAATCGTCAGCGTAACCACTAATTTAGGTGTGGCAGGCAACGGTTGTGCTTGCAGACCGGTGAAAGTAAGTGCGAGTATGGAAGTAATCAGTCCCTTTTTCATTTATCTCTTTTTCAATGTCAAAATAAGATTGCTTGCTGAACGTACCAGCAAACAAAGTGCCAAAGGTAATACAGCTAAGTCAATTCTTTGCGGTATTATCGCCCAAAGCAGTATAAAAAGTGTTAAAACAGCGCAATTCGTCCTCATGTACCAGCTTTTCTGCCGTTTTCTCACCTTATTTATCATCCACGGGAGGCAAAATAAGTGCAGGGGATGGAATACGAACAGCAGGTAATTGGGGCTTACTGCGGGGTGTTGGGAGAAGAGGGCGAGGAAAGCGAGGATGCACCCGGCTATTCCGGCACAGAAGAACAGGATTAGGTCGAGTCCCCAAAGGGTTTTCCCGCGGCGGATGCCGTAGATGGTAGCGGCTGCCACCAGCACAAACAGCAGCAGGGCCGATTGCATCGGGGTGATTCCTCCGGAGCGGTGGTCGGCATCAGTCAGTCCGGTTACCACTATTTTCTCTTCGGAGGATACGAGGGGACGTGCCTGGCCTTCGTTGTCTACGATCCGGGCTGTGTTGAAGAAGTCCTGCACATAGAAGGGAACGAACATCATCAGTCGTCGGTTGATGGGTTGGTCGGCTTTGCTGCCCATGCACAGGTCCATGCCGAAGCGTGACCATGGATGACCTTCACTATATTTATGCAGCAAATCGCGGAAAGTGACTCCCGTGTCGGTATCGGTCATATTGTCAGCATACTGCAAGGTGCCGTCGATGGCGGCCTCTATCTGGTCGCGCGGACGGGTGGCGCAGTTGTCGTAGAAGAAGTTATAGCGATATATGCGGTTTTCGGGCCGGTAGTTTTCCTGAAGCAGGTTGAAGAGGTGTTCTTTTTCTGCTTGGGTGAGGTTCAGGGTCTGTTGCCAGACGTCCCGTCCCAGGTAGTTGTACTCGGAGGCGAAGTGTTCGTAATTGGTTACGCCTAGTTGATAGTCCGTCTCTCCCAGGGCGAAGCGGAAGATGAAGTTGGGGGCGTTGAAATTGAACATGCCGTAGTTGAAGACGGCGTCAATGCCCCGGGTGAAGTTTTCGTAACGGATGGCGGTGTGGCCGAACAGGGAATAGATTTCCCCACCCGAGGCGCAGGTCAGCAGGCTGATGCGGATGGAGTCGGGGGTAGCTTCTTGCGGCGTTTGCGGCTGGGCGGAGGCCGTGGACGGGCAGAGGAAGCGGAGGAGGAAATATATGAGAATGAGTAAGTTTCTTTTCATGCTGCAAAGTTATTTCAATTTGGGGAGAATGTTGCATTGTTTTCCGCTTTTTTTGCAATATCTTACTATTATTCTGTTTCAAAGTTATAAACTTAAGTTTTACAAATGAACGGAGTAAGCTTATATATTAATTTAGGGAAGACAGGTAATCTCCCTTGAGAAATAAAACAAGCAATGTTCCAGTGATAAAGAAACAATCTTATGATAGACAGCATTGCTTCTTATCCCCCGGAACATTGCTTCCGCTAACTATTATGATATTCCAAATAATTCTTCGATCTTGTTTTGATAAGAAAAAACTTCTAGATTGTTTGCAGAATATTGTAATACATGAAATGGGATTGGAATATGATTTAAATAATGAAAAGCACAATAATGATATTCAATTAATTTGCGATAAAATAATTCAAGTGTACTCCGTTCAGTCGGATATGCCATCTGTTTGATTCTGAACATAAGGATTTTTAATCCGTTATCTAATTTTCCCTGTCTCTGAAAGCGAACTAATTTTAGAGGCAGGGATTATTTATTATCTTTTGTTGGAAAATCTCAACCAAATAGTTTATTTGTCCTTACTCGTTTATATGTTTACATTTGTATTTGTCATCCAATAATTTACATAAAAAGACTCCAACCGAGTGCTATTCTCGAGAAAAATAGTATTTTTGGAAGAATTACTGAAAAGGATACCTTTATATATAACTTTAAAAAGACCCGACTATTATGATGGAAAAAACACTGGTTATTTTGAAACCATGTACCCTTCAAAGAGGCTTGGTAGGTGAGATTACGAACAGATTCGAACGTAAAGGCTTGCGTCTGGCCGGAATGAAAATGGTTCAGTTGACGGATGAAGTGCTCAGTGAGCATTACGCCCATTTAAGTGCGAAACCCTTCTTTCAGCGCGTAAAGGATTCGATGATGGCCTGTCCGGTTATCGTGTGTTGCTTTGAGGGGGTAGATGCCATTGAAGCGGTGAGGGTTTTGACCGGCCCTACCAATGGCAGGAAGGCAGCTCCCGGAACCATCCGCGGAGATTACAGTATGAGCTTCCAGGAAAATATCGTTCATGCATCCGACTCACCCGAAGCGGCTGAAGCGGAATTGAAAAGATTTTTTAAACCAGAAGAAATATTTGCCTATAAACAGGCTACATTCGACTTCCTGTATGCTAATGACGAGTATTAGCGAGGAAAAAGAAAAATAAGTTTGCGATAAACTACGCTGATGTAGTAAGGAAAATGTCGACTACAGCTTTCAAATTCAATTAAAGTCGTATCTTTGTGCCCGGAAAATTAATCTTCATTCAGTGAACCTGGTTATTGATATAGGAAATACGGTGGCAAAAGTAGCTGTCTTTGATGGTGTTTCACTATTGGAAGTGGCGTATGACTCTAATCGGAATTTGGAGCATTTGTCGGACATCTATAGTAAATATCACTTTGAAAAAGCAATTGTTGCCACGGTCATCGACTTGAGCGAGCAAGTGCTGGCACAATTGGCATTACTTCCCATACCTGTGCTTTGGCTGAATGAAACGACTCCACTCCCGGTAGTGAATCTATATGAAACACCCCGGACGCTGGGGTATGATCGTATGGCTGCCGTAGTGGCTGCCAATGAACAATTTCCCGGAAAAGACATACTGGTGATAGATGCCGGCACGTGCATTACGTACGAATTTGTGGATGCCGAAGGACGCTATCATGGTGGAAATATTTCCCCGGGTATGCAGATGCGTTTTCGGGCGCTTCACCAGTTTACCGGACGCTTGCCGCTGGTGCAACGCGAAGGGCGTGAACTTCCGATGGGAAAAGATACTGAAACTGCCATCCGTGCGGGAGTTTTGAAAGGTATGGAATATGAGATTTCTGGTTACATAGTGGCTATGAAACATAAATATCCTGAACTTTTGGTTTTTTTAACGGGCGGGGATGATTTTTCTTTTGATACAAACTTAAAAAGTATCATCTTTGCAGACAGATTTTTAGTGTTGAAAGGATTAAATCGAATTTTAAACTATAATAATGACAAGATTTAGACAAACACTTTTGGTGCTTTTGCTCACGATATTATCTGGAGCGACGGTCGCTCAAAATAATACAAATTCTCCCTATACACGATACGGATACGGACAACTGGCAGACCATGGGTCAGGTAACAGTAAGGCAATGGGTGGCATTGCTTATGGTTTACGTGACAAATATCAGACCAATTTCGCGAATCCGGCATCTTATACGGCAGTTGACTCGTTAACTTTCATGTTCGACGGAGGTATTTCTATGCAAAACACCAACTTCAGCGATGGAGTAGTGAAGATGAATGCCAAGAACTCAAGTTTTGACTACATTACGATGCAGTTCCGTCTGTCAAAAAAAGGAGCCATGAGTATAGGATTGTTACCTTATTCCAATGTGGGATATAAAATGGGTAACTATCAGGAAAACACTGAAACTCCGACTTCCTCAGCCAGTACAACTTATTCCGGTGAAGGAGGCTTACATCAGCTTTATATAGGCGCAGGTTTTAAAATTATTAAAAATCTTTCCGTTGGTGCGAATATTTCGTATCTTTGGGGAGACATAACACATACGCGGCAACAGTCATTTACATCTAACTCAAATATCATGCCGTTGACAACGCTTACCGGGATGGAAATTACGAGTTATAAACTTGACTTTGGAGCGCAGTACACACAGCAATTCGGTAAGAAACATGCGGCTACTTTGGGAGTCGTTTTCTCACCGGGACATAATTTGGGAAATGATGCGTATGTACAAACCCAGCTGGGCAATCAGAACACTGGATATACTACAACGCAGAAGGACACTATACTGACAATGGGTATTCCTATGACGCTGGGCGCAGGTGTGACGTATGTGTACGATGATCGTCTGACAGTGGGTGCGGATGTGATGTTCCAGAAATGGAACAGTGTGACATTCATGAATGACCCGGATGCGTTCTGTAATAAAGTGAAAGTTGCTTTAGGTGCGGAATATATTCCTAACATGATGGGTAGAAGTTATCTTTCACACATCAAATATCGTTTGGGAGCTTATTATTCTAAACCTTATTATAAGATAGATGGCGTACGTGCTGCAAATGAATACGGAGTAACTGCCGGTTTCGGTTTGCCTCTTCCACGTAGCCGTTCCGTATTGAGTGTTTCAGCACAATATGTGAGAACGCAAGGCACGGAAAGCAAATTCTTGAACGAGAATACATTGCGTCTTTGCATTGGCGTGACATTCAATGAACGTTGGTTCTGGAAGCGTAAAGTTGAATAGTGAAGAATAGACAATATAACAACTAAAATTTAAATACAATGAAGATTAAAACGCTTGTAGCTGTCTTGCTCCTTTCGGGTGGAGTAACCAGTGTCCTGGCACAGGAAGATTGTAACAAGAACAGTAGTATTTCTCATGAAGCGGTAAGAGCTAGTAACTTTAAAGATGCTTACTTGCCGTGGAAAGAAGTTCTGAAGGATTGCCCTACGTTGCGGTATTATACATACACGGATGGTATTAAAATATTAACATCTTTCTTGAATGATATAAAGGACCGTAATTCCGCTGATTACAAGAAGTATTTTGATGAACTGATGGAGGTTTTTGATTTGAGAATTAAATATACTCCGGATTTTATGCATCTGAAAGGTACTCCTTCTGTAGGCGACGTTTTGGGTAATAAAGCTATTAACTACATTGCTTATGCTCCTAATATAGATGTAAATCAAGCTTATGCTTGGTTGAAAGAATCTCTGGAAACTGAAAAGGGTGGCTCTAAAGGTCCTATCCTCCACTATTTTCTGGATATGTCTTTGAACAAATTGAAAGCTGATCCTAATCATAAGGAACAATTTATTCAGGATTATCTGACTGATTCCGAATACGCCGATGCTGCTATCGCCGCAGAAGATGATGCGAAAAAGAAAGCTGCTTTGCAACAAGTGAAAGATAACCTCGTAGCAATGTTCATCAATAGTGGTACCGCTGATTGTGAATCTTTGCAGGGTATTTATGGTCCTAAAATTGAAGCGAACCAATCAGACTCTACTTACCTGAAGAAAGCTATCTCTATCTTGAAGATGATGAAGTGTACGGAAAGCGAAGCATACTTCCAGGCTTCTTATTATATGTATAAGATTGACCCGACTGCTGATGCAGCTACCGGATGTGGATATATGGCATATAAGAAGGGTGATTATGATACAGCAATCAAATACTTTGATGAAGCTTTGTCATTGGAAGGTGATAATGAAAAGAAAGCTCAGATTGCTTATGCTGTTGCTGCAACTTTATTTAATGTGAAGAAGCTTTCACAAGCTAGAGGCTATTTGCAGAAAGCTATCAGTTTCAAGGAGAATTATGGTGATGCTTATATCTTGCTTGCACAGCTTTATGCTTCCAGCCCGAATTGGAATGATGAGGCGGCTTTGAATAAGTGTACATATTTTGTTGTTATTGATAAACTGCAACGCGCTAAAGCTGTGGATCCCACTGTAGCGGATAAAGCAAACGAATTGATTTCAACGTATGCACGTTATACACCGAAGGCTGAAGACCTCTTTATGTTGGGTATCAAAGCCGGTGACCGCGTTACGGTAGGCGGTTGGATCGGTGAAAGCACAACGGTTCGATAAGAAATATAAATATGTTACCACAACGAAGTAACGTTCTATTTTGTAGAAGTTTGAGCATAACCATTGCCTTTGGGGCAGTGGTTATGTTTCTTTTATTTTCCGCCTGTTCCGGACGGCATAAGGATATGGGAGCTGCCATAACCGAGCGTGATTCATTGCCTGTGATGGATACGAAAGGAGTGATGACTTTAATCTCTGATTCCGGCGTCACCCGCTATCGAATCAATACGGAGGAGTGGCTGGTCTTTGACCGGAAGAATCCGCCTTACTGGGCTTTTGAAAAAGGGGTCTATCTGGAAAAGTTTGATTCTGTATTCAATGTAGATGCAAGTATAAAGTCGGATACGGCATATTATTATGAAAAGCAAAAGTTGTGGAAACTGATGAGTAATGTGCATATTCAAAATCTTAAAGGTGAGAAGTTTGATACAGACCTGTTGTATTGGGATCAGAATAAACATACGATCTATTCTGACCGGTTTATCCGTATTGAACAACCGGACAGGATCATTACTGGTCGTGGTTTCGACTCTAACGAACAAATGACCGTTTATACAATAAGAAAACCGGAGGGCATCTTTTATGTAGATGATGATGCCACAGCTCCTGCAGACAGCGTGCAAACAGACAGTATGCCGAAAGATAGTATCAAACCGTAAATTATGGATACCTATATTTATTTATTGATAACTATGGCTTTCTCCGCTTTCTTTTCGGGTATGGAGATTGCTTTTGTTTCCGTAGACAAACTACGTTTTGAAATGGAACGTAAGGAGGGATTGACGTCTCGCATTCTTTCTTATTTCTTCCGTAATTCCAATAACTTCATATCTACCATGCTGGTAGGTAATAATATTGCGCTGGTTATTTATGGTATCCTCATGGCGCAAGTTATCAAAGTCCATCTCCTGGGCGATTTGATCTCCAATGATTTTGTGGAAGTGTTGTTGCAGACAGTCATTTCTACACTTATTATCCTGGTAACAGGTGAATTCCTTCCTAAAACTTTATTCAAGATTAACCCCAATCTTGTATTAAAAGTATGCGCTTTTCCGCTACTGATTTGTTATATCGTTTTGTACCCGGTGTCTCAGCTGGCTTCCGGATTATCTTACCTTTTCTTGCGTCTGTTCGGGATGAAGATCAATAAAGAAGCTTCGGACAAGGCTTTTGGAAAAGTAGATCTGGATTATTTTGTCCAGTCCAGTATCGATAATGCCGAAGATGAAGAAGAACTGGATGCCGAGGTGAAGATATTTCAGAATGCGCTCGACTTCTCTAGTATTAAAATACGCGATTGCATCGTACCCCGCACGGAAATTGTAGCCGTTGACCTGACTGCCACTCTGGAAGATTTGAAAAGTCTTTTTGTTGAGTCCGGTATCTCCAAGATTATAGTGTATGATGGCAATATAGATAATGTGGTAGGGTATATCCATTCGTCCGAAATGTTCCGCAATCCTGCCGATTGGCGGAATAATGTAAAAGAAGTGCCCATTGTGCCCGAAACCATGGCAGCGCATAAACTGATGAAACTCTTCATGCAGCAGAAGAAAACGGTTGCCGTAGTGGTGGATGAGTTTGGCGGTACGTCCGGTATCGTATCGCTGGAGGATCTGGTAGAAGAAATATTCGGTGATATCGAGGATGAACATGATAACACTTCGTATGTGTGCAAGCAGATTGGTGAACACGAATATGTGCTTTCGGGTCGCTTGGAAATAGAAAAGGTTAATGAAACGTTTGATCTGGATCTGCCGGAAGAAGATGATTATATGACAGTGGGTGGATTGATACTGAACCGTTATCAGAGTTTCCCGAAATTGCATGAAGTAGTGACGATTGATAAATTTCAGTTCAAAATAATTAAGGTTACAGCCACTAAAATAGAGCTGGTACGTCTTAAAGTGGTGGAATAATAGCAGAATGGCGTAATTTTTTAAAGAATAAATAGATGCGTATTAGCATTTTTTGTATCTTCGTGCGCTAAAATGAAGTTTGGAGAAAATATAATAAACAAATAAATCATATTAACTAAAATGGCAACATTACAAAACATTCGGTCTAAAGGACCCTTATTGGTGATTGTTATTGGTTTGGCGCTGTTCGCTTTCATTGCGGGAGACGCATGGAAGGTATTGCAGCCACACCAGTCACATGATGTAGGAGAGGTTAACGGAGAGTCACTTTCCGCTCAGGATTATCAGAGCTTGGTAGAAGAATATACTGAAGTTGTGAAATTTTCCAGAGGAACAAGTGCACTCACAGATGAAGAAAACAATCAGATTAAAGATGAAGTTTGGAGAAACTACGTTAACAATAAGTTGATTGAAAACGAAGCAAAAAAACTTGGTTTGTCAGTTTCTAAAGCAGAACTCCAGTCAATCATTGATGCAGGCGTACACCCGATGTTGCAGCAGACCCCGTTCCGTAATCCGCAAACTGGTGCTTTCGACAAAGATATGTTGAAGAAGTTCCTCGTAGATTACTCTAAAATGAACACAGCGCAGATGCCGGCACAGTATGCAGAATATTATCAGTCTATGTACAAGTTCTGGTCTTTCCTTGAGAAACAATTGGTTCAGACTCGTCTGGCTGAGAAATATCAGGCTCTGGTTTCAAAGTCTCTTTTCTCTAATCCGGTAGAAGCTCAGGATGCTTTCAATGCAAGAGCGGATCAGTCTGATATGTTGCTGGCTGCCATTCCTTATTCTTCAATCGTAGACTCTACAGTGACCATCACAGATGCAGATCTGAAAGCAGCTTATGACAAGAAGAAAGAGCAATTCAAACAATATGTGGAAACTCGTAACATCAAGTTTATTGATGTACAAGTAACTGCAAGCCCTGAAGACAGAGATGCTATCCAACAGGAAGTAATGGAATATACTGAACAACTTGCAGGTACTCCGGGTGATTATTCTACACTCGTTCGTGCTGCCGGTTCTGAAGTTCCTTACATTGATCTGTATTATACTTCTAAGGCATTGCCTACCGATGTAGCTGCTCGTCTGGACTCTGTTTCAGTAGGTGGTGTATATGGTCCTTACTACAATGCGACTGACAATACGATCAACTCGTTCAAGAAATTGGCTACTGCTTCAATGGCAGACTCTATTCAGTACCGTCAGATACAGGTGGTTGCTGAAGATGCTGCAAAGACAAAAACTTTGGCTGACAGTATCTATACTGCCATCAAAGGTGGTGCAGACTTTGCTGAAATCGCTAAGAAGTATGGTCAGACCGGTGAGGCTACCTGGATTTCTTCTGCTAACTACGAAGGTGCACAGCTGGATGGTGATAACCTGAAATATGTGAATACAATCACTACTCTTGGCAAGAACGAAATAACCAACCTGAACCTGGCACAGGCAAATATCATTGTACAGGTGATGGATAAGAAGGCTGTTAAAGATAAATATAAAGTAGCCGTTATTAAACGTCCGGTAGAGTTCAGCAAAGAAACTTACAGCAAGGCATACAATGAATTTAGCCAGTTTATCGCTTCTAACCCGACACTGGAGAAGATGGTAGCTAATGCAGAAGATGCTGGTTATAAGCTTTTGGATAGAAACGATTTGTATAGTTCTGAACATGGTATCGGTGGTATCAGAGGTACTAAGGAAGCTTTGAGATGGGCATTCTCTGCAAAGACTGGTGAAGTATCCGGTTTGTATGAGTGTGGCGAAAGTGACCGTATGTTGGTAGTGGGTGTTTCTGCTATTGTTCCGGCCGGTTACCGTCCGTTGGCTTTGGTGAAAGACCAACTGAGACTTGAATTGCTGCGTGACAAGAAGGCTGAGAAGATTATGGCTGACATGAAGGCTGCCGGTGCTACTTCATTCGATCAATTTAAAGCTATGCCCGAAGCAGTAAGCGATTCAGTGAAACACGTAACTTTTGCAGCTCCCGCTTATGTTCCGGTACTACGTGCCAGCGAACCGCTGGTAGGCGCTTATGCATCGATTGCCGAACTGAACCAACTGAGTGCTCCGATAAAGGGTAATGGCGGTGTATTTGTTCTTCAACCGTATGCAAAAGATAAACTGAACGAAACTTTCAATCAGGAAACAGAAGAAACTACGTTGCAGAATATGCATGCCCGTATGGCAAGCCAGTTCCTCAACGACTTGTATCTGAAAGCTGATGTGAAAGATGACCGTTATCTGTTCTTCTAAGAAATAACGATAATTGAGATATGAAAAGCCGTCTGATAGAATATCAGGCGGCTTTTTCTTTATCCCTGTGTCTCATTTTCTGCGCCTGCAATTGCCTTTGTGCAACTTTATTCCTATCTTTGCAAAGATAAACTGGAAAGATTGATAGATAATTATGCCGAAACAAACTCTTTTAGGACTGACACTCACTGAATTGCAGGAGGTGGTGAAAAGACTGGGAATGCCCGGGTTTTCCGCCAAACAGATTGCTTCATGGCTGTATGACAAGAAAGTGAACTCTATAGACGATATGACCAACTTGTCGCTGAAACATCGGGATCTCCTGAAAGATGTCTACGAAGTCGGAGCGGAGGCACCTGTGGAAGCTATGCGTTCCACAGACGGTACGGTGAAATACTTGTATCGGGCAGGTGATAAGAACTTTGTAGAGGCGGTTTATATTCCCGATGAAGATCGTGCCACACTTTGTGTATCTTCTCAGGTGGGATGTAAGATGAACTGTAAATTCTGTATGACGGGTAAGCAAGGCTTCAGTGCCAACCTGACAGCCAATCAGATAATCAATCAGATAAATTCTCTTCCCGAGCGGGATAAATTGACCAACGTGGTGATGATGGGCATGGGCGAGCCTCTGGATAATCTGGACGAGGTGCTGAAAGCTCTGGAAATCATGACTGCTTCTTATGGATATGGATGGAGTCCCAAGCGGATCACGCTCTCTACCGTTGGTTTGCGCAAAGGATTTCAGCGCTTTATAGAAGAATCGGAATGTCATCTGGCTGTCAGCTTACATTCTCCGGTCGCCTTGCAACGTCGCGAACTGATGCCTGCTGAGAAATCTTTCTCTATCACTGAAATGGTAGACTTGTTAAAAAACTATGATTTTAGTAAACAGCGTAGACTATCTTTTGAATATATTGTTTTTAAGGGTGTGAATGATTCGTTGCTCTATGCTAAGGAATTGTTGAAACTCTTGCGTGGACTGGACTGCCGTATCAACCTCATCCGCTTTCATGCCATTCCCGGTGTAGACCTGGAGGGAGCGGATATGGAAACAATGACTAAACTCCGTGATTACCTGACTTCCCACGGTTTGTTTACTACGATACGTGCTTCCCGCGGTGAAGATATATTTGCCGCTTGCGGCATGCTTTCCACTGCCAAACAGGAAGAGAATAAACAAGAATTAATATAAATTATTAACTTTGGCTCGGATGATATACGTATTCTTCGTAGTTTTGTAAAAACATTAACTGGTAAGTATATGAGAAAGCAGCTGTTTTATTTAAGTCTGACTATTGTAGCAATTGCCCTTTCCGCATGTAGTGGCGGTAAGAAAGGCGTGTTTGGTGCGACTTCAAGTGGTCGTGCGTATGAAATCCTGGTAGTGGTTGATCCCGCTATGTGGGAACGTCCTGCCGGTAGGGCGCTTTATGATGTACTTGATACGGATGTACCGGGGCTTCCCCAGTCCGAACGTTCTTTCCGTATGATGTACACTTCTCCTGCTAACTATGATGCTACGTTAAAGTTGATTCGTAACATTATTATCGCTGATGTACAGGATATTTATACCCAGCCTAAGTTTAAATATGCGAAGGATGTGTATGCTGCTCCGCAAACTATCCTGACTATACAGGCTCCTGATGAAGCTTCTTTCGAGCAGTTTGTGACGGAGAACAAACAGACTATCATTGATTTCTTTACCCGTGCGGAGATGAACCGACAGATTACACAACTGGAAAAGAAGCATAATGATTATGTGACGACAAAGGTAAAGAGTATGTTTGATTGTGATGTCTGGGTACCTGCTGAACTTTCTTCTACCAAGCAAGGAGAGAACTTCTTCTGGGCTGGTACGAATGCAGCTACCGGCGACCAGAACTTTGTTATTTACTCTTTCCCGTACAGAGATAAAAATACATTTACCAAGGAATATTTTGTGCAGATGCGTGACTCTGTCATGAAGGCTAACATTCCGGGAGCGAGAGAAGGCATGTATATGGCAACTGACTCCTTAATGACCGATGTTCGTCCTCTTAATGTACAAGGAGAGTATGCGCTGGAAGCTCGTGGCCTGTGGCGTATGAAGGGGGATTTTATGGGTGGTCCGTTTGTTTCGCACATGCGTTTGGATCCGGTGAACCAACGTATTATTGTTGTGGAAGCTTTTATCTATTCACCTGATAAGTTGAAACGTAATCTGATGCGCCAGATGGAAGCCTCTCTTTACACTTTGAGAGTGCCGGGTGATAAACAGACAGGAGCTGAGATTCCATTGGGCGTGACGAAAGAGCAGAGTAAAGCTACTGATCAAGGAAAATAATATGTAAGAATGTATACGAATTAAAGAGATAACTTTCATCCGCAGATTACGCGGATTGCACAGATTTGTTTTAATCTCAATCTGCGTTATCTGCGTAATCTGCGGATGAAGATTTATCGTTGGAACTTCTGGCACATTCTTATCTAAAATGATATATATATTGAAAAATGGAAGATAATAAAATAAAAGTCGGCATTACACAAGGAGACATAAACGGTGTGGGTTATGAAGTTATTCTGAAAGCATTCTCCGACCCCGTTATGCTGGAACTGTGTACACCTGTTATTTATGGCTCCCCTAAGGTGGCAGCTTATCATCGCAAGTCACTCGATTTGCCGACGAACTTCAGTATCGTGAGCTCTGCTGCGGAAGCGGCTTACAACCGTTTGAGTGTAGTGAACTGCACGGATGATGAAGTGAAAGTAGAATTCTCAAAGGCAGATCCTGAAGCCGGAAAGGCTGCACTCGGTGCTTTGGAAAGAGCTATCGAGGAATATAAAGAGGGATTGATTGACGTGATTGTCACAGCTCCCATCAACAAGCATACCATTCAGTCGGAAACTTTTGCATTTCCCGGTCATACGGAATATATAGAAGAGAGACTGGGCAATGGTGCCAAGTCATTGATGATTCTGATGAAAGATGATTTCCGGGTGGCATTGGTTACCGGGCATATCCCTGTCAGTCAGATTGCTTCGACTATAACGAAGGAACTGATAGAGGAGAAACTGGCTATCTTCAACCAGTCGTTGAAACAGGACTTCGCTATCGATGCACCGCGCATTGCCGTACTTTCTCTGAATCCGCATGCGGGAGATGAAGGTCTGCTGGGAAAAGAAGAAGAAGAAATTATCATTCCGGCATTGAAAGAGATGTCTGCCAGAGGTATCTTGTGCTATGGACCGTATCCGGCTGACGGCTTTATGGGTTCAGGCAATTTCACTCATTTTGACGGTGTGCTTGCCATGTACCATGATCAGGGACTGGCACCGTTCAAAGCACTGGCGATGGACGAAGGTGTGAATTATACTGCCGGATTGCCTGTGATACGTACTTCACCGGCTCATGGCACTGCATACGATATTGCAGGAAAAGGTTTGGCGAGTGAAGATTCTTTCCGTCAGGCTATTTATGTGGCTATTGATGTGTTCCGTAATCGCTTGCGTGATAAAGCAGCACATGCCAATCCTTTGCGAAAACAATATTACGAAAAGCGTGATGACAGCGATAAGCTGAAACTCGATAGTGTGGAAGAAGATTTGTAGAATGACGAAAGCGGAAATACAACAAGTAAAGTTACGATTCGGCATCATTGGCAACAATGAAACATTGATGCGTGCGATAGACGTTGCTATACAGGTGGCGCCTACCGACCTGTCTGTACTGATAACCGGAGAAAGTGGTGTGGGTAAGGAAAGTTTTCCCCAGATCATTCACCAGTACAGTCGGCGTAAGCATGGTCAGTATATTGCGGTGAACTGTGGTGCCATTCCCGAAGGAACTATTGACTCGGAATTGTTCGGTCATGAGAAAGGGGCTTTCACCGGTGCCATCGGTGAACGGAAAGGATATTTTGGTGAGGCGGATGGTGGAACGATTTTCCTGGATGAAGTGGGAGAGTTGCCTTTGCCTACGCAAGCACGCCTGCTTCGTGTGCTGGAAAGCGGAGAATTCATAAAAGTCGGTTCATCTAAAGTGCAGAAGACCAATGTACGCATTGTGGCAGCTACCAATGTAAACTTGACACAGGCTATTTCCGAAGGACGTTTCCGTGAAGACTTGTATTACCGCCTGAACACTGTGCCTATCCAGATACCCCCTTTGCGTGAACGTGGAGAGGATGCATTTCTATTATTCCGTAAGTTTGCTTCGGATTTCGCCGAGAAATATCGTATGCCTGCCATTCAGTTGACGGAAGATGCCAAGCAGCTATTGATTTCCTACTCGTGGCCCGGCAACGTGCGGCAATTGAAGAATATAACGGAACAGGTTTCCATCATTGAAACCAACCGTGAAATCAATGCTTCTATATTGAAAGGATATTTGCCGGAACAGAATACGATACAGAGGCTGCCTGCTTTATTCGGCGTCAAAGAAAACAAGAGCTTTGAGAGTGAACGGGAAATCTTATATCAGGTTCTTTTCGATATGCGTCAGGACGTGACGGAGCTAAAAAAACTGGTACATGAGATTATGACCGAACGTGGAAACACTGCCGCTCCGGCTGTGCCTGCTGCTTATTATGCCCAACCGCCTGCCGTAGTGACTCCTGTTTCTCCGAGCGTGCCTACCATTATTCATCCTTCCATAAAGCCGTCCCACAACATTGATGAAGATATACAGGACACGGAGGAGTATGTAGAAGAGTCTCTCTCGCTGGATGAGGTGGAGAAAGAAATGATACGGAAAGCCTTGGAAAAGCATCATGGTAAACGCAAGAGTGCGGCAAAGGATCTGAATATTTCCGAGCGTACCTTATACAGAAAGATTAAAGAATATGGATTGGATTAAAAAAATAGCCTCGACAGCTTTGTTGTTGAGCATCTTACTGGTAGTAAATTCGTGTAGCATTAAGATAGGACTTGCCCCGATCAGTTCGATTGACTACTCTAAAGTAAAAACTATTTCGATAGCGGATTTTCAAAATCGTGCAGAGTATGTATATGCCCCGTTGGCTACTGAATTTAACCAGAGCCTGAAAGACTTGTTCATGCGTCAGACACGCTTGTCACTGGTCAATAGTAACGCCGATCTTGAAATTGATGGTGAGATTACCGGTTATAATCAATATAACGAAGCGGTGGATGCCAGTGGATATTCTTCAAAGGTAAAAGTTACTTTGACTGTGAAAGTTACTTTTGTGAATAATACGGATCATAAGGATGATTTCACGGATCAGCAATTCTCTGCTTTTCAAACTTATGATTCTTCTAAGCTGCTGACCGAAGTGCAAGATGAATTGATAAGCCTGATGGTGAAAGACATAACAGAACAAATCTTTAACGCAACCGTAGCTAACTGGTAATAAAAGGAATGACGCCTGTACATTTGCAACAATGGATACAGCATCCCGAGGCGTTGAATCGGGATACCTTGTACGAACTTCGTACGCTGGTAGCCCGTTATCCTTATTTTCAGTCCCTGCGATTGCTCTATCTCAAGAATCTCTATGTGCTGCACGATATCAACTTCGGTGCAGAATTGCGTAAAGCGGTATTGTATGTATCAGACCGCCGTGTATTGTTTTATCTGATTGAAGGTGACCGCTATGCCCTCCATCCCCATGCTTCCGCACATATTGTGGGAAAGGAGTTGGAAAAGGAGCCGAGTATAGACCGTACTCTTTCGTTAATAGACGCTTTCCTTGCCACTGTTCCGGAAGAACATTCACAGACAACGGAATTGGATTATGCAATGGATTATACCGCTTACCTGATACGGGATGATGAAGAAACGAACGAAACAGATTCCTCATCAACTACCCCGACGGAAGTACCGAAATTGCGTGGGCAGGATTTGATAGATGGTTTCATTCGTCAAAGCGAAACGGAGGAAGGTATCAGCCTGAAGTTACCCAAAGAAGACAACCCGCTTTTATTGCCGTTGATTGAAGAAGAAACGGATGAAGCAGAAGAGGAAAAGGTGGTTGTTGCCGACGAAACTCCCCGGCCGGCAGTAGAGGAAACAGAACAGGATGATAGCTGTTTTACCGAAACTTTGGCTAAAATCTATATCAAACAGCGCCGATATGACAAGGCTCTTGAAATTATTAAAAAATTAAGTTTGAATTATCCAAAAAAAAATGCTTACTTTGCAGACCAAATCAGATTTTTGGAGAAATTGATTATTAACGCTAAATCAAAATAACAAAATGTACTTATTCTTAGTTATCTTAATGGTGGTTGCATCCTTGTTGATGTGCTTCATTGTATTGATTCAAAATTCCAAAGGAGGCGGTTTAGCATCCGGCTTTTCTTCTTCCAATCAGATTATGGGCGTACGCAAGACTACTGACTTTTTGGAAAAAGGAACATGGTTCCTGGCAGGATTTATGGTCGTAATGAGTATTGCTACTGCCTACGTTGTTCCCACTTCTTCCAGTAAAGGCGGTGATGTGATCCTGGAACAGGCACAGAAAGAAGAGAAAACCAATCCGTACAACATGCCTACTGGTACAGCTGCTCCGCAGACAGAAGCTCCCGCAGCTCCTGCCACTACTGCTCCTGCCGCTGAAGATTCAGCTAACTAAAGTTATGTGCGGATGAACCGCAAAAAGAAATAAGAGAGAGGTTGACGCCGAAAAGGTGTCAGCCTCTTTTCTTTTTATGCCAGATTTAATTACCTTTGTCGGGATTATGCAATCTGATTAATAATTAATCTAATATAGTACAATGACAGAACAATTAAAACTTAAATTGAATGACTCGAAGGCTACCCGCTGGGGAGCATTGGTGATTGTTGCCTTTACGATGATGGCAGCTTACTATGTAAACGATGTGGTAGCACCGCTGAAAACGATGTTGGAGTCGGATCTTGCCTGGACAAGTAGTGATTTTGGATTCTTCACAGGTGGATACAGTTTCCTGAATGTATTCTTCCTGATGCTGATCTGGGGAGGATTAATTCTCGACCGTTTTGGAATCCGTTTCACCGGTAAATTGTCAACCATCCTGATGGTGGGAGGTACGGCACTTGAGTATTATGCCATGACAGGACTTGCCGGTCCGGATGCACAGATCTTCGGTCTTAATGAAATTTTCGGTTATAAAGCAGGGGTATTTGTCGCGTTTGCCGGTTATTCTATTTTCGGTGTAGGTGCGGAAGTTGCAGGTATCACAGTCTCTAAAATTATAGCCAAATGGTTTAGAGGTAAAGAGTTGGCTACGGCTATGGGCGTGCAGGTAGCATTGGCACGTATCGGTTCGCAAGCAGGTTATGCAGTGGCTATTCCTTTGGCGCGTGCTTTCGGCATTACGACTCCGGTATTGGTAGGTTTGATTTTGCTGTTGGGCGGTTTGGTTGCTTTCTTTATCTTTTCAGTGATGGATAAGAAGCTGGACAAACAGATGGAAGCGGCAGCCATAGCGGCAGGTACCGAGGGGGAGGAAGAGAAATTCTCCTTTAAGGATGTGAAGAATATCCTCGTTAATCCGGGTTTTTGGTTGATAGCTTTGCTGTGCGTATTGTTCTACTCTTGTGTATTCCCTTTCCAGAAGTTTGCTTCCGAACTGATGATTATCAAATATGGTATCAATGAAAACGTAGCAGGAACTTTTGCCGGACTACCGGCCTTAGGAGCACTGATCCTGACCCCTATATTCGGCGGATTTATAGATAAGCGTGGTAAGTCGGCTTCTATTATGATATTGGGAGCTGCCATGCTGATAGGTGTGCACTTTATTTATGCTATTCCTGCCATTAACTATTGGTTGGTAGCTATTGGTTTGATGATTATTCTGGGTATTGCTTTCTCTTTGGTGCCGTCTGCTATGTGGCCGGCAGTTGCCAAGATATTCCCGGTGAGCCAGTTGGGTACAGCTTATGCATTGATCTTTTTCATCCAGAATATTGGTTTGTGGGGGATTCCTACGCTGATTGGTAAAGTACTTGATGTCTATTGTATCGTAGGCAAGAAGGCAGATGGAACGAATCTGTACGATTATACGATACCGATGTGCATCTTTACCGGTATTGCCTGCTTATCTCTTGTGGTAGCCTTTATGTTGAAGAGAGCAGATAAGAAGTATGGCTATCAATTGGAGGAACCTAATATTCAAGGATAAGTAAAAACAACTTATGGATATGGAAACACCTGAAGGAAAAGTCAGTCTGCTGGATGCTATTCCGGTTCGTTGCGACCACATCCTGACCGAATGGGAGGGAGATTACGCTGTAATCTCCTATCCCCGGTTCAAGTATGAATGGATGCGCAGGCTTTTACTGCCGAAGAGTATGTCTCCTGATATTCATGTCCGCCTTGAAGAACATGGCAGTGCTGTGTGGCGCCTGATAGATGGACGGCGCACGGTACGGGAGATTATTTCACTGCTTGCCGTTCACTTCCAATCTGATGAGAATTATGCTTCGCGAGTCACGACTTATGTGATGCAACTACAAAAAGATGGATTTATAAAATTAGGGATAGGAAACTAAACAAAGAAGGCTGCACGATTCATTTACCGTGTAGCCTTCTCTTATTTATTCTACTTTTTCAGTTCTTTAATTACCGTCTCTGTCTACTTTTACCAAAGCTCCCGTATTCGTATCGAATAATACCTTTATAACAGAATTCTTGTTGAATAGAACGGGGGCGAGGTATTCTACTACACCGAATTGCGTAATAGGTATTTCTGCATTATACAGTTCCTCATTGTGATAGTCTAATGTTACACGTGCTCTGCCCGGTACATTGTAGGCAATGCCATCCACTTGTTTCTTGGGATCGGCTTCGGGGATATTAATGCTTTTAAGATCGGCTATCGTAATGTAGACCGGTTCACCTGCCAAGTCGTTGTTTGCTACGATACCCAGTTTCTTAGAGAAGCGGAAGGCAACTTCATGCTTCATCTCTTTGGGGACGATGCGAATGGTGTATATCTTCTCTTCTGTGGTCACTTTACCTGCAAACATTTCCGTCATGGCACGTTCCTGTAAAGTCAGGTTGTCCAGCATGAGTTTCAGTTGTGCACCGTCTTTGGGCATATTGTCTGCTTCACCGCGCAACAGGGCATTCTTACTTTCACGGATACTGTAGATTTCTTTGGCTACCAATTCCGCCATTTTAGCCGTTGAGTTTGACATCAGGATTTCTTCTGTGAGGAAGTCTCGGGGATTGACGTTTGGAGTGTTACCTGTAACTTTGGGTTGAATGGTCGGAGTTGTCTTACGTTGTCCGCTGCCCAGCGGCATGTTGATGGAGTAGACAATACCATCCTTACTCAACTCGATAAGTGGGGCTACGGTTTTGTCTTTCATCTTCACGAAATATACGTTTTCTTTATCGGGTACACCGATTACTTCTGTCTGCATCTTGTCCAGTGTCCAATAAGTTTCCGGTTCGGAAGAGACGTTGTTCAGCCGCAGATAGCGTTCGGCATACTTGGAGAATTCTCCGGGAGTGTAGGTATGTTTGGTGGCTTGTACGGTAAGTTCGATTTCCGTTTTCGGAAGTACGTAAGTTACGCCGTAATCCTTGCCACGTGTGACACCTGCCGTCACTTCTGTTTGCGCTATGGCAGAAACGGAGAACAACAGGGCTGAGAGTAATACTATATTCTTTTTCTTCATAAGTCGCGTTATTTAAACGATTTCGGTTAAGGGACAAAGTTAATGAAGTTATTTTTGTCAAGAGTAGAATTACGGAATATTAACAGAATCGACCGTCTAAGGGAGGTATCGGTGCTTTTCGCTTCATAAGATGGTATGTTTTATCCCATTAGATAGTATGTTTTACCTCATTAGATAGTATGTTTTGTATCATTAGATAGTATGTTTTGTATCAATAGATGATGTCGTTTGACTTGAAGAAGTATGTTTTTGCTCTGAAAAGGTATCGGATATAAAAAAACAGGGAGAAGCAAATGCTTTTCCCTGTTACTATCTGTGTCCCCGAATCTAAATCAGGATTACGATGACAAATATACGAAATTAAAAACCGGAAGTCAAGCTTTTACCCAGTTATTTTACGAATTGGATGCAAACAGGTTTATCAATACTGATGTCTTGATGGGTATCTGATAACAGACCTGTTACGGAATCTCGTTGGAATACCTGAATGACATGACTGTCGCGGCAGGCGGCCAACAGATATTTCCCGTTCGGAGTGATAATAAAGTTACGCGGATGAATCCCCGTCAACTGATAGCCTACCTTTGCCAACATGCCGGTTTCCGGATTTACTTCGAAGATGGCAAGACCGTCACCTTTCAGGCGATTGCTGGCATACAGGTATTTCCCGTCGGGACTGAGATGTATATCGGCACTGCCACGCGCACGAAGTGTGTCGGCTGCAATGGTCTGTATCTTTTCCAGTTTGCCATCCAAGTAGCTGAAAGTGGTGATATTACCGGATAATTCGCTGATAAGATACGCGTACTTGCCGTTCGGGCTGAAGGTGAGATGACGTGGACCGGAGTTAGGATCTACGTCAATGGCTTCGGCAGAAGGGTGGGGGATAATGCTCTTCGGATGTATGACAAAGCGCAGGATGCGGTCGGCACTGAAGTCAGTGGCAAAGATATATTTTCCATCCGGAGAGAAGACAGTGCAATGTACGTGGGGTGTTGCCTGTCTTTCAGTGTCCGGTCCGCCGGTACTGCCTTCAAAAAGCGTATCGACAGGCTCTAATGAACCGTTCTTTTTCAGCGGGAAGATAGACATGCTACCTCCGCTATAGTTGGCCGTGAGTACTTCTTTTCCATTGGTGGCAACGTAGCAGGGGTCGGCTCCCATAGTGGGCTGCCGGTTCAACAAACTGAGTTTTCCTGTTTCCTTATCGAAGGAGAAAGCATTGAGAGCAGCTGTTGTGTCATTCATTTCGCTGACGGCATAGACAAACCTTCCATCTTCTGAAGGAATGAGATAAGACGGGTTGAGCACTTCGATGGAACTGAGCGAGGTGGCAAGTCCCGTTTCCTGGTTGAAGCGGAAGGTGTAAATACCTTTGCTGTTTCCATCGGTGTACGTACCTACCAGCATGGCGAGTTCGTCACTTCCGTTGTTTACGTTTCCCGCTTTGCGGGGTGCGCAGGCTGTCATTGCTAATCCAAGCATACAGAAAAGAAGAGATTTCATTAGTGATTAGTATTTAGTTAATCGTTAATTTTCACTTCCGCCACTCCTACACGGTCATCATTCAGCACAATGCGCAAGTCGCTGGCAGTAGTTCCTTTGAACGTATATGAAATCAACTTTCCGTATTCGCTGACTGTACCCGAATAAACTGTCAGGAATTGTCCGCCGCCACTTGAAAGCTGGATTTCAAACTCCGCCGGCAGACCGTTGCCTCTGCTGAATGCAATGGAAACGCCATCTACCTTGGAGCCGTTCTCCAAGGCAAAGGTAATATAATCTCCTTTATTTCCTTCCCAAACAGTATTCATTTTTTTATCGAGCACGTTCATTACACTTTCCGGATTGGTGCTGGCAGTTACGGGAGCATCCGGTTTTGCCTGTGCTTGCATGGGGGCGTTTGGATCTTCTACTGTCAATTTTCCACTCAGGTGGATGTCTTCGGAAGAAGCACCTACCATAATGTTGAAGTCTCCCGGTTCCACCACCCATTCCATGTGCTTATCCAGTAATTCCAGTTGTTTGCGGTCGAGGGTGAAAACTACCTCTTTCGTTTCTCCCGGTTGCAGGTGGATACGCTCAAAGCCTGCCAGATTCTTTTCGTAAGTGGTAACGCTGCTCAGGATGTCACGAACATACAACTGAACCACTTCATCGCCTGCACGTTTTCCGGTATTTGTTACTTTGCAGCGTACAGTTGCCTTTTGGTTCGGTGTAATCACTTTCGGACTGATTTCGATGTCGGAATACTCAAAGGTAGTGTAACTCAGACCGTATCCGAATGAATAGAGTGCACCGTTGACACGTGACATGTTTCCATCCAGTCCCGGATTCTTTCCACCGTCAATCTGTGAAGAAGGTTTGCAGGGGAAGTTAAAAGGAATTTGTCCGACACTTTTCGGGAAAGTGACTGTCAGTTTTCCACCCGGGTTATAATCTCCGAAGAGCACATCGGCTACTGCTGTTCCACCTTTGGAACCCGGGTACCATGCTTCTAAAATAGCGGGAACGAACTTGTCCGCCCAATTGATGGATAGCGGGCGACCGTTAATCAGTACCAGTACGACGGGCTTTCCGGTTGCTTGTACAGCTTGAAGCAGTTTCAGTTGTCGTCCTGGGAGTTCGAGGCTGCTGCGCGATTTGTTTTCACCGCAGGTACGCTGTCCGCCTCCTAATACGACTACGGCTACATCTGCCTGACGTGCATTTTCTACTGCTTTATCGATTTCAGCTTGTTCGCTATCTGTCATCGGATAGTCGATAAGTTCGCTTTCCGGCCAGTTGGCGTCTACGAGGTCACAGCCTTTGGTATAGAGCACTTCTGCTTTGCTTTCAGCTTTTTGGCGAATACCTTCCAGCACTGTGGTTACTTCTACTGCCAAAGGACCGTAGTGTGTCAGTGCGTATCCTTCTTCATCCGCATTGGGGCCGCAAACTGCTATCTTCTTCACGTTGTTGATATCCAATGGCAACATGTTGTTTTCATTCTTCAATAAGACGAGGCTTTCGCGTGAGGCTTGCAATGCAAGAGATTCATTCTCAGCTTTCTCTATTTCTTTATCAGCGCCTGCAAGGTCAGTCTGATAGGGAGCATCGAACAGCCCTACGAGGAATTTTACACGCAGAATGTCACGTACACGGTCGTTAATCACTTCTTCGCTTAGTCCGCCCTCTTTTACCAATTCTCGCAAAGGCAATACATATGAGTCCGGTGACCGGAAGGTGCAACGTACATTCAGACCGGCTTCTACACTTTGACGCACGGCTTCTTTCATATCTTTGGCGGTGCTGTGTTTGGTATAGAGATATTCAACGGCATCACTGTCCGAAACCACATATCCCCGGAATCCCATCTCGCCACGCAGGCGTGTAGTCAGCCAATAATAACTGCCTTGTATGGGGACACCGTCGTAATCATTGTACGAGCTCATCACTCCCAATAGTCCCGCTTCCTTTATCACCCGTTTGAAGGGGTAGACATGTATCATTTCCACTTCTCGTGGTGACATTTGCGGGTCTACACGTGCCATACCTTCGCGGGCACCCTTGTTGTTACTGTAAGCAATGAAATGCTTTCCGGTTGCTGCTACCTGATGGTTATGTTGCATGCCGCGTACCATTTCAATACCCAGTTCGGCAACGAGGTAAGGAGATTCACCATATACTTCCTCATAGCGTCCCCAACGCTGGTCACGGCCGACATCGAGGATGGGAGCATAGACATTGGTATATCCCAACATACGGGCTTCCCGTCCGGTGATTAATCCTACCTGGTGTATCAGTTCGCGATTCCAGGTATGTCCTAATCCCAGTTGTGTGGGGAAATTGGTGGCACGGTAACTTTCTACTCCGCGGATACCTTCGTTCGTAAAGTCTACGGGGATGCCGAGGCGCGTTTCTTCTATGAAGAAGCGTTGTACTTCATTCAGTGCCCAGGCATGGCGGGATGCCGGCCATACATAGGGATTATCCGATGGGGGAAGTCCCCATTGTTGGAAACCGTTCAGGTGTTCGTCGATGGCACCGATGCCGTCTTTCCAAAGCATTTGTTTCCATTCGGGGGTGGGGAGGTCGTCCTTTAGTACACGTTTGTAACCGTAGAGGGTTACCATCTGGCAAGTCTTTTCTTCCAGTGTCATCTGGCTGAGCAGATCTTCGATACGTGCATCCAGCGAGGCATTCGGATCTTCGTATACATCCTTCACTCCGTTTTTGTTGAAATCAATCCAGCCTTTCTTGTACATCTCGCTTTTGACGGGTTTGTACACAGCGGGTATCTTCACGGTCTTTTGTGCGCAGAGCAGAGTACTGCCTCCGAGCAGTAGTGTCATTGCAATTAGTTTCTTCATGATATTTATATTTTTGTGTATATTATCTTCTGTTGCCAAAGGTACGGGTTATGTGGGAGAAAGAAAGGTAAAATCGTCCGGAGTACTGGCTTTTATTGTACGTATGGTAATGCAAAACTGCTTTGGGTCTTATAAAAAGATAAGGTTTATTAATCCGGAGTAAGCAATCACACTATTCTTTTGTACAGTAAAAAAAGAATTCTTATCTTTGCCCCACGATTTCTAAAAACCGTATGTATTCTGGGCTTGACTGGATTTGACAGCGGGTAGAAATAGTAAGTAAGCATGCAGTGCGTCGTTGATTTGCACTTTAATCTCAGTCCTCAAAATTTTATCTGGCGAAACACGTTACGCTCTCGCTGCTTAATCGAAGTATAGTAGATTGAAGCTTAATCCCGGCACTAGGTGCTGGGACGTGACATCACTCGGAAGCTGTTGCTCCGAAGCATTCCGATAAAGTGGTGCAGTCACATCGGGGATAGTTCGTGTCAGCCTCGTGGCGCGGGTGAAAATTTAGAGGATAAGGCAATGGTTGATGGCTTTGGTTCTGCCGCTGCACGAAAATTTAGGCAAAGATAAGCATGTAGAAAGCTTATGATTTCCTCGTTTGGACGAGGGTTCGATTCCCTCCAGGTCCACTAATAAAACTTGATAAACAAGTGATTACAAGATTAACACTCAATTTTACACCCAAAAATGTAAAGTTGGGTGTTTTCTTTTGCTCGGCGAAATGTGGATGTAAGATGATATTTTTACAAAAGGGAAAGCAAGCATCTACGTTGCCGGATACGGTCACTTTGATTTAGTGCCATATATTAAGATATATGGCTTGCTTATAAGATAACATACATAGACTTTCTCTCCACTGTTGATTTGGAGCGGGTGTGAATTTTTGTGTGGGTTTAATGCTTGGAAGAAGTCAACGCTATCCATTCCGGGGCACTGTCCACGATTGCACAGCTCATAAATTCTCCCCATAAGGCTCATAGGTAAATAAACAATGACTTTATTCTCTATTGAGCAATCTGCTTCTGCTTTTTGGGGACTCTGTATATCTATCTATAAATGACAACAAGTTGCTACATTGCTTGTATATCCGCTCAAATCTGTCACCATCAATGATACGATACTGTTTTTAATTTCTTTTATGCTTGGAAACGTATTTCAGAACGCGACAAGATCCAAGGCGTCTTCTTTAGTTTAGTGATACCTCTGTCGGACACAATATTTTAATGTATATCCATATATAACGCTCTCACCGCTAATAATGTGCATCTGAAAATTAAAACCGGGTAGAGAGGGCCCCTTATAAGGGTGTTTTCAGAGGGCGGTTGTCCGACAAAAACACATCTTGCAGAAGCCAACGAATAATTTAAATGTCCACGACAACCGTCATGGACATTTGAACTATGATTCATACTACGAGTTTAGTATTATTTACAACTCTCCAAAACGCCGATTTCTCGCATCCAAGCCTCTGCTATTTCCGGCCAAAATGCTGTAGTTCCGGGTTGGTCCCTAAGAGAAATACTATGCCCCCCTAATGGAAATATATGCAAAGAAGATTGCTTTACACCGTTAGTAAGCAATGCTTTATATATTTCAACACTATTAAGGGGGGATACCGTCTTGTCATTAGAGGCATGTATCATGAGCATCGGAGCTGTAGTTTTGTCAATCAGAACGTCAATTGGGAAACGCTCCATGAGTTTTTGGATATTTCCTCCAAGATTTTTCTGCGATTCGCCAAGGCCTTTTATCTTCGCAGCGGGACTTACTAATATTGCAAAATTGGGGCGGTAATTTACATCGTCCAGTTCATCCCCACATTTACTGAAATCATCTTTCGATGTATTCACACACGCACTTATATGAGCACCTGCACTGCATCCTATCACACCAATTTTATTAGGGTCTATGCGATATTCTTCAGCGTGTGCCCTTATCCATTTTATTGCTCTTTGTGCATCCATCACCGGAGCAATCGACGGATCTTCGATATCAGTTTGGTTGGGGAGGCGGTGAAGAAGCACAAATGCCGTGACACCACAGGTGTTTAGCCATTTTGCAAAGCTTACGCCGGCAGTTTCGTAAGCCTGTTTGATATATCCACCTCCGGGAATGACGATAACCGCCGTCCCTTTGCCCTCTTCTGCCCCTGGAAGGTATTCATAGAGACGTGGCTGTTCGCATCTCCATATACGGTTATTCACTATCGAATCCTTATGGATAGTCCCCTTTGAATTAGGCATGTTATCCCTATCATAGAGATTGATGCGTTTGTGGCGAAATAAATCCGACTCCTGCGCAGATATACTTGAAAATGAAATAACTATCAGTATGATTGTTTGTAAAAATCTTTTCATTGCTGTTTGATATTTGAGATGATTGATTTCTTGTTACTTGCCTTCAACGAGTATGCGTTTGAGATAGTCAACTGCTATATCGACTGCTTTTTGTGGATTTGGTTTGAATCCATGATCGTAACCATCCAACTGATGATATTCGCTGCCTGGCCATATATCGTGATAACGCAGGCCGTAGGTGTAAGGAGCTGTACGGTCTCCTGTTCCGTGTATAATACAAGCCTTTCCGTGATATCTTTCGGCTGTTTCGTATATTGGTAAAGAAAAAGCTGTTTTGATGAATTCACGACCAAGTATTTTCCCGTTCCCAAGGTCAAGTGTTTCTGGTGGGGCGAGTGGATTATAACGTTTGCCCATTGTATTCCCTTTTATGCAATCGTCACGGAGGACAGCGGCCGGGCATAGGAGAACGGCAGCTTTCAGCTTGCCGTGTCCAAGTTCTCCGGCTGTCATGCTTGCCACAACACCGCCTTGCGATGCTCCGAGTATAGCAATGCGTTTCGTGTCAATAAACGGTAAAGTAGAAACATATTGATAGACACATTTGGCATCTTCTATTTCATTTGGGACGGTCATATCTTCAAATCTTCCTTCACTCTCACCATGACCATTAAAATCAAATCGTATAGAAGCAATGTTTTCTGTCGGAAGCTGATGACCGATGGTACAAGTCGTTCCCCTGTCTCTATTCCCTCCAAATCCATGACAGATGATTACAATCGGGCATTTTTCACCGGATTTTAACGCAGGTTTTTCAAGTGTGGCAGCTAACAATCCATTTGCCCCCGGAATCATAACCTTTTCTATAGATGGTGCTTTTTCAGTGTCAGGAACATAAATTCTGATCGTGAATTTACTTTTGTTGTCAAGATAACTGATTGGATTGGATGAGTTCAAGAATGACAGAGCCTTACTGTCGGTAAAGATCTTTGGTTTGCTATATGATGAACCTTGTATTGCGTTATTCTCAATGAATATATGACAGCTGTCGCCCTTATTGTCCACGCCCTTAAGTATATATATTGCAGAGAGGGTGGATATACCGTTCTCTTTTTTCATGTTATCAAATCCTCCGGGCAATACCTCACCCTTGAAAAAGTCAGTGTCACAATATCCGCCAAACGCTTTATATCCGGCAGCGCATTCATTGTCACGTTCAGTAGCTGACGAACCTTCTGCACCCGTTATCGTTATGGCAAGGATTTCCTTGTAATTTTCCAACTGTGCCTTTGATTGTATTGCTAATGTAGTGAAGACAATCACTAATATACCTTTAAGTCTCATTTTGAAGTTATTGTAAATTCTGGAAATTGATTGCTCCGTTTGTTAGTAAATATTTTGCTGTTAGCCTTATCACCTTTCAACTGCCAGTCAAGCCATGCAAATGACAATCGTGTGTAAGAGCCACCTTGCGGTTCGTCAAGTGCTCCTGTATGCCCCGCTGTAGTATGGGCAAGTACTGCAGAAATCGGTTTAATGCGGTTGAAATCCTTTATAGCATTAGAAGTGACAATGTCGCTTTTGCCTCCAGACATGTAAAATATAGGTGCATGGAGAGATTTGAGAGTCGTGCTGTTTGCACCAGTCATAGCTATGTCACCCATACCTGAATTATATAAAATGTGAGTCTTGATATGATAGTCGTTTACTTGTTGTGCAAGGACCTGTGCGTCTCCACATAACTGACCTAATGTGACTATTTTCAAGGTGTCTATCAAATTATAATATGGGCTGTGTTCAACTTTGCTCTGCTGCATCGCCCAATCTATAGCGAATGTTATTTGATTCGGATTTGTCTTGTGCCGTCCTTTTAAATCCTTTGTCATCCGCAATTCACCAAAAGCTATCACCACATAACCGTGGGGTGCAATTTCCGTGAACATCTCTTCTACTGTGGCAGGCAGATTGACACCTGTTTTATCGGGATATTTCAGCAATTGCCAGCCCCCTGTCGGAGTGTTTACAGGCAATGCTTTGATATCTACCGGCGGAAGATATAACTCATCATTTTGCCAGATAGCTGCATGGTCTAAGGTGATGTTCCACGGTTGGGAGGACAAGTCGAGGTTTACTCTTTCCTGAGAGGAGCCGATGAAGATGTTCAGAGCGACTCCCGCAATGAATAACAGGGATTTTCGGTTCATATTATATAATAGGTATAATTGATTAGTTTTTCAAATAACTGAAAGGTTGCCATCCTTTCAATACAAACGCCGGATTCATGTAATCCGCAATGAGCGCTGCGTCTTTTTGCGCATCCAGTTGGCGTGAATAGGCATGGCGTTGTGATACATCCACCGGTTTGCCTGTTTCCATATCGCAAGTGTTGAACTCATACATCCGGGAACTTTTCTCACCAATAGCACTCCATCCTTGTGGGATAATGTTTTTCACCTTACAGTTGATTACCACAAACTCTGCGTCCGGGTAAGCGGTTCCGTGATTGCTTTTTGTACGTCCGTAGTCGGCTTTCTTTCCGTCGGGGGCGGCAAAGGTACATTCTACAAAGACATCACCATGATTTCCCGTAGTGTTTCTTACCCAGGAGAATGGGCCTCCGTCGTTGCGGAAGTTACTGCGGTAGGCAAACAGACTGCCACGTCCCAGGATGGTATCACCACCTCCGTCCAGTTCACACGACTCCATATAGATTGTCCCGTTTGCTTGCAATGCATCTCCGGAACCGATGATATGTACACTGTAGAGGGCAATACGTTCACCGTTCAGCAGCAAACCTTCAGCTTGTCCATGCAGGTCGGTAGCTATGGTCAGGTCTTCCAGTAGGATGTCGTTGCAATTATCCAGCATGAAAGCGGCTCTTCTGGACGGGAATGTGCCCGGCCATTCGTTGGTTTTCACTGTCAGGGGATGAGGATTGAAAACTTCGTTGTTAGCATAGTGTACACGGGTACGGTCCATTCCTGCACCTTTAATCTTTACATTTGTTTTGTTCCGGGCATATACCAGTTCTTCGTAGTCGCCGGCTTGTATCAGGATTACGGTTTGTTTCTGACTGAAATCGGGAATAAAGTCGAGTGCTCCCTGCACGGTGTTGAAATCACCTTGTCCGTTTGCATCTACAATCAGTGTGTCTGTAGAAGCGGGAGCGGAGTCTTTGGTTTTGAAGCTCCAGTTATGCTCTTTGCTGATACCGTGGAAACTGTGGTCGGGTAAAGTCAGAACACCTTCGTCTATGGTGACATAATAACTATGGTTATAGTCGAGCATATTGTTGTGCAGATAGATGGTTGCCGTCGAATCGCGCACGATGATGGGATGGAAATGAAACGCATCTGTAAATCCACCGATGATGTTCAGTTGGTAATCGGGTGGGGTAGGTTCTGCCGTACCTGAGGGGGTGCCGGGGCGAGTATCCCTGTTAGTAGGCATATGGGTACGTGTATAGTCGTAAGGTATTTTGGTGTAATCACATTCCGGTCCATACGTGCGGCTTTCGGTAGGTCCGGACGGGATACTCAGATCCAGACTGTCCACTATCTGGTGCGACATCGCATCATAAATGCGTATCATTCCGGAGTCACCTACTATGGGGCTATCCGTGAAAGTTAGTACCAGATGGGTATCCGGATTTACATTCTCAGCACCGGCAGCCGGAAACAGTTCGGCGTTTGGTGATTCAGGTTGGTTGCAGGCCGACAGAAAAGGCAATACAGCCAGCATAACAAACAAAGGTTTCATCATTGTTATCTCTTAATTTAGTAGTTCTTTGGGAAATTATATAGGGTGCAAATATAGGCCATCCTCCCAATTTCGTTTTATAATATCTGTGCGATTCATTACAATTTCAGTTCATCAGGATGTTTTTTCAGTTTATATTCTTTGGGAGTACAATTCATGGTCTCTTTAAACACTTTGCTGAAATACTGGGGAGTTGCAAATCCACTCATATATCCCACTTCAGAAACAGTATATTGATCTTGTTCCAATAACTGAACGGCCCGTTTTATGCGCATACTTTTCATGAAGTCCACAGGTGAAACTCCCATCAGGGATTTCATCTTCCGGTAAAATACTGTACGGCTCATTCCCATAGCTTCAGCCAGGTCGTCTATCTTAAAGTCAGGATTGTGAATGTTTTCTTCTACACTCTGAAGTATATTCCGGATAAAGTCATCATCAAAATGAGTCACCTGGGGAGTGGCAGATTCTATCTGGTCTGTTATATTCGTTATTTTTTCTCTCTTTATTTTAGAGGTGTAATAATCATATAGCATTTGCCGCTGTTTGAACAGGGAGTCTACTTTCGCTTTCAGATAAGTGGAACTGAAAGGTTTGGTAATATATTCGTCCGCACCATACTCCAATCCCTGAATCTGATCGCTCAATGAAGACTTGGCTGATAATAGAATAACGGGGATATGACAGATATTGCTGTTTGCTTTTACTCTTTTCAGGAACTCTATTCCATCCATTTCGGGCATCATAATATCACTGATGACGATATCCGGCATTTCAGCCAGGGCTTTATCTAATCCTTGCTTTCCATTTTCCGCTTCAAAAACCACATAATCTTTGCTTAGCACATTGCATATAAAATGACGTAGTTCTTCATTATCTTCAATAATCAGAATCCGGGTTTCTTTATTTTCATCTTCTATGAGCTTCCCTTCATTCTCTCTCTGTAATTCAGAATTCTCACTGTCATTCAGGATGAATTCTACATTGCTGTCTGCACTGAAGGTCTCATAGCTTCCTGGTAACCTGACCGAAAAGGTACTGCCTTCGCCTAATTTACTATCTACTTTTATGGTGCCATGCAGCAAGTTCAGCAATTCTTTTACCAGAGACAGACCGATGCCTGTCGAGAGGTTCGGATCAGCCTCGTCTAAAGTTTCAAAACGAGTGAACAGTTGATTGATCTTTTGGGCATTGATACCACGTCCTTCATCTTTTACCTGTAAGTACAGATGATCCTTTTCGCCGGTTACGGATAAAATTATCCTTTTCTCATTGGATGTATATTTGAATGCATTGGATAACAGATTAAAGAGAATCTTCTCCAGTTTATCCACATCTGTGTACATCACAAAAGAGTTGAAGTTGCAGTTCAACTGGAATTCTATATGTCGTTTGTGAGCCATGGAAGTGAAATTCTCATAGATTTTCATTATCAAAGGAATCACATCCAACTGTTCTACCATCACTTTCATCTTATCATTCTGTATTTTACGAAAATCCAGTATCTGATTGATTAGCCGTAGCATTCTGTCTGTATTTCGTTTGGCAACCTGCATATTCTCCAGGCCTGCGTCAGATAGTTTCTCATTACTGATGACTTCATCTATCGGACTGGCTATCAGTGTAAGTGGAGTGCGAAGCTCATGAGAAATATCAGTGAAAAAACGTAGCTTCAGATTGGAAAGCTGTTGCTCGAAATCTACTCTGCGCTGCAAATTAGTGATGCGGATTACGATATATATTACGATGAGCAATGCAGCAATACCTATGACAATATAGAGCAATATCGCCCAGGTTGTTTCGAAAAAGGTCGGTTCGATATGTATAGGTAAAGAAGTTGCGTTATCTACCCATACCCCATCTCCGTTAGTCGATTTTACCTGAAACAGATAATCGCCTGCCGGTATGTTTGCCAGACTGGCTGAATGACTGTTTCCCAATTCAATCCACTGGTCATTCAATCCCTGAATGCGGTATGCATATTTTATGGCCGGAGAGTTTACGTAATCCAGAGCGGCGAATGTAATGGTGAAGTTCCGTTCGTCTGCCTTTAAGGATTGTATTTCTGTACTATTGAACACTTCTTGCCGGCGGGATGTATTATTTAGATAAATATCCAAATGCGAGAATACGATGGGAGGTACAAAATCGCTCTTATACAAGTCTTTTGGGGTAACACATAATGCTCCGAATTCCGAACCGAATATTAACTTCCCGGAAGAACACAAAACGGGCTTTGTCTCAGCCATTTGTATCTGATCGTTGTACTCTTCCAACAGATTCATATCGGCATCCAATTTTGATAATTTATTCTCTGAAGCAATCCATAGATTACCTTCGGAGTCTTCGATTGCTGAAAGGGATAAATCGGGTACTTGCCCATTCGTCGCGTTATAATGTTTGAAAGTCAGCTTTTCGGATAGCCTGCTACTGTCATCCAACAGATTAATTCCTCCGCTCAGTGTTATGACCAACAATTTGCCATTATGGGTTTGGGTAATATTCAGTACGTCATTGTTACTCAAACTGGAATAACGTTCCTCACAAACGTTATGGTAAAAACGGATGGCTTCCGGTCTTGCAAAATCAGAGGAGCAAGAGAGTAGTCCTCCTGTGGTTCCAATCAGGATAACTCCATTATCTGCCTCGTACAGGCAACGTACTTTCTCACATACATGAATCGGGTAGTTATTGAGAATATTTCCGGAGTGAATGAAACGCAGACCGGCACTTTCCGGTAAATGCTCTATCAGGTTGAGGCCTCCTCCAAAAGTTCCTATCCATATACGTCCTGCTGAGTCTTGCAAAATGGAGTAGATGGAATTGGAAGATATACTATACGGATTGTTTTTATCCGATAGGTGATGGGTAATCCGGTAACTGTTGTCTCTTTCGGGATGCAATAGATAAAGTCCGTTGTCTTTGGTTCCCAACCAGATGTTATGTTCTTTATCTTCGTAGATGCAATATACATCTATATTGAAGGTAACGGTAGGATCAGGTACTATTTTGCCTTCCCTTGAAAGATTTCCAATCCATTGTCCCGACGGATCGTAGAGACATACGTTGCTCGATTGCTTTTTGTGATTACGTTTCCATCCCACCCACAAGCGCTTCTGATGATCTTCCATCAAAGCACGTACTTCTTTATGGTTATCGAATCTATATTCGAATTTCTTCCGGTGGAATGATAGGTATCCAAAACCATCTCCTTTGGTATACCACAGATTCTGATGACGGTCGATAATATAACTGAAGGCCTGGAATGAAACAGGCTTCCGCATTCCCATTTCATAAGTAGATGCCTGCTCTAAGCAACGGTTTACCGGATTGTAAAAGCATAACTCACCTCCTGCGGGTTTGAGCCAGATACAACCATATTCGTCTTCATGCACAAAAGTACAAGGTTTATAGAAAGGGACTTCCGAGTATCTGGGATAATTCAATAAAGTGGTGTTTTCATTTTCCTTATCTAATAGGATTACTCCATCGTTGACGCCCAATAGCCATAGATTTCCTTTTTTGTCTTCAAATACGTCTGAATCTATTTCTATGGGCATTTCATGGACTGTGAATTTTTCATTTGCCGGATCGTAAAGTATAATGCTTCTATTCTGTAGAATTACAATTTTATTATCCGCTAAACTTTTTAATCCTGTGATCTCTGATATCGGTTGTTCGGGAACACATGGCAATACATCCTGGCTTTGAGTATCATACCGGGTGAAGAAGCCTTTGGAAGTGGCCAGGTATATTCCACCGGGAACTTCCACCATAAATTCGAAAGGCATTAGATTAGGTATGCTTTTCTGACCTACAATAAGAGCGCCTTTGTTAGTCAGAATCCATTCATCTCCATCCTTATCTTGGGTAATGCCATAAATGGTATCTCTTTCATTTCTTCCGGAATATAACTCGACGGACTCTGTCGCCGGAAACTTATTTTCATCTATGCGATACAGCTCATTCTGCATACCGACGGCCCAGGTAATCCCTTTTCCCAGTGCATACAATTTGCTAACTGAATTAGTGAGGCTTTTGTTAAAAAGGAAAGGGTCCTGGTATTCGTATGTCCGGGTGTTGAATAAGTAACAGCGTTTATCATAAGTCAGGCACCAGATGTTATTCAATGAACTCTTTTTAATTTTGGTAAAGCGATGATTGCTTATGCGGATAGGACTTTCCGGGTAAGTTTTATAATTATAGAATGAGTATCCGTCGAAACGTTCCAGTCCGTTCCAGGTGGACATCCATATATAACCATTATCATCCTGGATAAAATTATGGACGTTTTTCTGAGATAATCCGTCTTGTACTGAATAGTGCTTCATATTGATCAGACTTTGTCCGAACAACATAGGGGTGAATAAATAGAGTAGTATGGTGATGACCGGCTTTAGCATAGTATCTGTATTTTTCTGTCATACAAATATCGGGAAAAGTTATCAGATACCAATAAACTGATGAATTATTGCAATGATTAGACCTGAAATTATAAAAAGCGTACCCTATGTTCAGAATTTGTAAAGGAAAAGCTGAATATTATAATTCGATGTTTTATGAAATGTCTTCTTTTGCAAAGAATTATCTAACAAAATAAAAACAGGGATCATGAAACAGATTTTTATTTTCAGAAAGACGTATGCTGCCGTTATTCTGATAGGTTATCTGATGGCATTCTCTTCGGCAATGGCACAGCAAATGCCGCGACGCAATGCTTTACGCGAAACAAACAATGAATTTTTCAAGACTGAAGAAGCGCGTCGAATAGGCAATCAGGTGCTGGCGTTTCAGCGTTGTACCGGTGGTTGGCCGAAGAATATCGATATGACTCAAAAGATGAGTAATGAGGAATTAGCACAAGTCTTAAAGGAGAAGTCACGCCGTAACGATTCGACAATTGATAATGGCGCGACCACCATGCAGATGATTTATCTGGCTCGTTTATACAGGCAGACAAACGATGTGCGCTACCGTGACGCTTTCCGTCTGGCGGTGGAGTATCTTTTGAACGGTCAGTATGAGAATGGCGGATGGCCGCAATTCTGGCCGGAAATGCGCGGATATCAGGTACATATTACTTTTAATGATGATGCGATAGTTAATACACTGGAAATACTGCATGACATTATGACTGCTGAATTTCCTTATGACGGCGACCTCACCGACAAGGCAATACGTCAACGGCTGTCGAAAGCTTTTGATAAGGGAATTGAATGTATTCTGGCAACACAGATCGTAACTGATGGACAGCTTACGGTATGGTGTCAGCAACACGACCGGGAAACCTTGAAACCGGCTTCGGCACGTGCCTATGAGTTGCCCTCGTATTGCTCGGCAGAGAGTGCTGCCATCGTGAGTTTACTTATGACGTTGCCTAAACCTGATGCACGTATTAAACGGGCTGTCCACGGAGCTATGAAATGGTTTGATACGTATAAACTCACCGGTTTGCGGTGTGAACGGTCGGCAGGAGAGCATGGTGTACGTGATACCCGCCTTGTAGAAGATACGCAGGCCGGGCCGATATGGGCACGTTATTATGATTTGAAGTATTGCGAACCTTATGTTTGCGACCGTGATGGTTTGCCACGACGTCGATTGGAGGAAATCGGAGTGGAACGTCGCAATGGTTACAGCTGGTATAACAGTCGCCCGGCCGAGCTTTTCGAACAGTATGATATCTGGGCAGCTAAGTATGATCCGAAGCACAAGGTAAATGTTAGTCTGAATTCCCAAGGGGCTAATGAGAGGGGAATTATTGAAATGTATCGTCGTCCGGTGATGGACCGCACCGCTTTCGATGTGGTGGTGAAGCCGGGACAAAGTATCCAGGATGCCATTGAGAAAGCACCTGAGACACCGACAAATCCTTTCAAGATTCTTATATTAAAAGGTAACTATAATCAAAAGGTTATCATAGACCGTCCGAACATTGTATTGGTAGGTGAGAGCCGTGACAGTACAGTGATTGTTTTAGCCGAGACTGCTAAGACAAGGACCATCACTCAATATCATGGAAAACCTGTAGGCAATGGTGTGATTGTGTTGCAAGAGGGGGCTGACGATTGTGTCATTAGCGGTCTGACAGTATATAACAATTATGGAACTACTGTTGAGAACACTACCACCCACCAGATGTCTATCTTTGGACGTGCTACACGTACCATTGTTATTAATTGTAATGTATGGGCTGATGGTAATGATGCACTTTCACTTTGGGCGCCGGCAGGCAATGGAATGTATTATCATGCCGATCTTTATCTGCGTTGTCCCGGAGTGGATTTTCTTTGCCCGCGCGGGTGGTGTTATGCTACCCGCTGTCGGTTTTATGGCGACGGCCGTGCACTGATCTGGCATGACGGTCGGGGTGATAAGAGTAAGAAACTGGTTATCACTAATTCGTCTTTTGATGCTCAATCACCAACTATTCTCGGTCGTTGGCATCATGACTCTCAGTTCTTTATTATCAATTGTCAGATGTCGGAACAGATTCTGGATTGCAATATTGGTTATGCTTATTCGGACAAAGTGCTCGATCCTTGTCCGTGGGGACAGCGTGTTTATTACTATGGCTGTCGTCGTCAGGGAGGCCATAGCGGTTGGTTGGACAATAATCTGCAACAGGCGGAGAGTGCACCGGCATTTTATGGCATTACTGCCCAATGGACGTTTGGCGGGAAGTGGGATCCGGAACGGAGAATTCGTGATCTTTGGAATGTTTTGGCTTATTGACGAAATAACCCTGTTGATAAGAGGAAAGGCGTGGTCGTAAGATTACGCCTTTTCTTATGGTTGGAGAGGGGGATACTGATGCTTTGTCGTGCCTCTGTTTGCTCCATTTAGTTTCTGCCTTTTGGAACAAAAGTACCTTGCCTGTGGAACAGAAGTTTCTCAAGTAAGAAATAAAAGTGTCTTACCTAAGAAATAAATGTCCCACAATAAGGAAACAAATGTTCCTATAAAGTGAAACGGGTGCTTTCTCGTAACGGGAGAGAAAATAACAAAAGTGATTAGTGCCATTCGGTATATTATTTTTTAGACGCGGATGACACGGATAATGCGGATTTAAAAGGCTGCGCTATAAAAGTGGATAAAAAAAATCCGCGTTATCCGTGTCATCCGCGTCTAAAAGATTATTTATCATTTAACTCATAACCGTATAAAAAGAAATTATGCCTATATGTTTTGCTATAGGACAATCAATAGGATTGAAACCTTGTAATCTCTGTTTACGTAAAGGTTTACGTACCTTTTTGCTTTCTTTCCTTTTCCTTTTACATGCAATTCTTCTACTTTTGGCCATGTAAATCTATATTTAAAACCAATTCTAATATTATATTTATGGAAAGAAGCCTCTTTAAATTTGCTCTACTGGGAGTCATGTTCTTGATCAGTCATTCCTCTTTTTCACAAATAACGGAACGGGAACGTCCTGCGGAATGGAAACAATTAGTGAAAGGCGCCCGCTTTATGGATCGCTTTCTGCCGATGAAGGGAAATGTACTTTCCTCCGATACATGGGGGGCTGACTGTGTGCTTCCACGTTATGTAGATAATGGCATTGAAGACGGTATCTGGTCCTATTGGGGTGGAAATATCCGAAAAGGCGAAGATGGTAAATATCATCTATTTGTCTGTGGCTGGCTGGAATGTTCACCTAAAGGACACATGGAATGGCCTAACTCATACGTATTTCATACCGTAAGCGATAATCTGACAGGGCCTTTCAAGCCTGTTCGTATCATAGGTAAAGGGCATAATCCTGAAATATTCCGTGCTAAAGATGGCCGGTATGTTGTCTATGTAATTGATGGACGTTATGTATCCGATGATCTGAATGGAAAATGGGAATATGGAAAGTTTGATTTCAATGCACGCGACCGCCGTATTATCGAAGGCCTGTCTAATCTTTCATTTGCCCAGCGTGAAGACAGCTCTTATGTGATGGTTTGTCGTGGTGGTGGTATCTGGGTCAGCAGAGATGGACTATCGGAATACAATCAACTGACCGACAAACGGGTTTATCCGGATGTGGACGGTCGGTTTGAAGATCCGGTAATCTGGCGCGATCATATTCAGTATCACCTGATTGTTAATGATTGGCTGGGACGTATTGCTTTCTATCTTCGTTCAAAGGATGGAGTGAACTGGGTGGTCGATCCGGGTGAAGCTTATATGCCGGGAGTTGCTGTACATGCAGACGGACAGGTGGAAGACTGGTTCAAATATGAACGCCTTAAAGTGTATCAGGATAAATACGGACGTGCCATTCAGGCTAATTTTGCGGTAATCGATACGCTTAAAAACGAAGATAAACCTTTTGATCACCATAGCTCAAAGAATATTAGTATTCCCTTGAATCCGGGATTGTTGCTTACCATATTGGACGAGAAACCTATCACCTCGGGCACAAAAACAATTCGTGTGAAGATACAAGCGGAAGAAGGCTTCAATCCCCAGACAGATATAGATGTGAATTCCTTGCGTTTCGGTGCTTCTGAAGAAGTGAATTATGGCAGAGGCTGTCAGGTATTGACCACAGAAAATGCGGGCAAGGATTTGATTGTAACTTTCAATGGCAAAGGAAATGGTATTACTAAAGATGAATTTGCCCCGAAGTTGATTGGAAAATACAAAGATGGAAGAATGCTTTATGGGTATGCGCGTTTGCCATACATTGATTATATAGAACCGATCCTTTCAGCTCGTGCCCCAGTCTTTACTAAATCCGGGAAGGGATTGGAATGTACAGTGGAAGTACAGAATTTCGGTCAGGTAGAATCGAAGAAAGCATTGGTGGAAGTAGGGTACAAAAAGGAAGGGAAAACAATAAAAGTAGCTTCCGGTATGGTTCCGGCATTGAAGCCTTATGAAAAAACAGATCTGTTGCTTTCTGCTAAGGATAGGTTTGAGGAAGGAAAGGAATATGATTTGATAGTAACACTCTCTTCCGGCAAAAAAGTATTGTCAACATTTAATCTGAAAAAGAAAGTATTGGAGTAATTTGAGAAAGCTATCTGTTCTAATGATTTGATAAGGGGATAAATATTCCGCTTACAAGGTATTAACTTCCTGTCGACAAGGTCTCAACTTCTTGTCAACAGGAAGTTAACTTTTTGTATGCAAGGAGTTGATACTTTGTAATATGTTGATAAATAGATTCTTCCTGTTTTGCTCAATCCTGATATAAAAGATTCTGTTCGTAAGCGGATGATTGAAATTATACCGTCAATATCTTTCGGAAACTTTCATTAAATTCCTATCTTTGCGAAAACCCGTATTACCTGAATGAGGTGAAACGATACTCGATGTTACTTCATTATGTAATTGATTTCTATAAAGAGTCAACAATAACAGGCGGGTAGTCGTTATTAGGTTATAGTTAAATTTCATTTTATGAAACATTTCGTTCTTTTTGCCTGCGTGGCTGTTGGTTTGATTTTTGCCGGATGTCGTAACCGGCAGGAACCACCTGTGCCGGTAGTTGTGCAGGAGGCTGAACCTAAGGATACGGCTGTGCTGGAATTTCCTCATCCTAAAGAAAAACAGTTGACCGCTGCCGATATTTCTCTTACCAAAGAATTGCTCTATGACCAGCATACCCTCGAAGATACCTATCCATATAAGGATACGGTACGCTCTTTCAAATGGGATGTCATTCGGAATTGTCTGGCTTATATTGAGAATATGCAGCGCGATACTACCGCAAGGTGGGTGGTGTTGCAGAATTATAAGAATCTGAATAAAGAAGCTCCCCTGGTACGTAAGTTCGTGCGGAATGTGTACCGCCGTGTATCTGATACATTGGGCGTGGAGCGCTATCAATCGGTGCCGCTGTATCTGCCCGCTGATACGTTGGTGCCCGAACGTTATGGTAGAGACGGTACTATCGCTTATCTGAAAGGCGAGGAAGGAAGTTTTTACCGGATATTACCCGCCACTTTTGAAGGAGAATGGCTGGCGCCACGCAGTTATCTGAAACAATTGCCGGATAGCACCGTCTTTAATCATGTGATTTTTGTCGACCGCCTGGATCAGAATATTACTACCTTGGAACATGTCTCGGAAGGTGAGTGGAAGATACGCAGCATGAATCCTGCTACTACCGGAATGCATGCTCCACCTTATGCTCAGGAAACCCCATTGGGGATGTATCTGCTTCAACAGAAGAAAACGCGTATGGTGTTCCTGAAAGACGGTTCGGCGGAGACAGGAGGTTATGCCCCTTATGCCAGTCGTTTTACGAACGGAGCTTATATTCACGGAGTGCCGGTGAATGCACCGCGTACAAGTATGATTGAGTATAGCTGGTCGTTAGGGACTACTCCACGTTCGCATATGTGTGTGCGCAATGCCACTTCACATTCCAAGTTCGTTTTCGATTGGGCACCTACCGAACGCTCTTTGGTTGTGGTGATTGAATAGTGAATCCTCATTTTTAACTATCTGTGTGATAGGTGTCTGGAGAAAAAAATGTAATTTAGCCGCCGTTATTTCTCTGGCTAAAGTTTTATGTTGCGATTTATTGTATTCATTTTATTCTTATTTCTTCCTTGTACCTTATTTTGGGGCGGCAAGTCGTCAGATAGCACTCCTGATTCTGCTGAAAGGGCTGCTGCATCTGATGTTGAGGCTTATGCGAGCTTATACCGTTCCATGCAGTTGGAAGGAGTCGTTAACTGGAAAGCTTTCCGGCAGGCTGTAGCAGGTTATTATAAAATAGACAATCGCAAACGGGAGGTGTTGACCTTGATAGACTTTTCCCGTCCTTCTACCGCAAAACGTCTTTTTGTATTTGATATGAGGGAGCGTAAAGTACTTTTTTCATCGGTTGTTTCACACGGAAAGAATAGCGGTGATAACTATGCCACTTCCTTCTCCAACGAATATGGTTCCTACAAAAGTTCACTGGGGTTCTATCTTACAGAATCTACTTATCAGGGAAAGAATGGGTATTCGCTTATTTTGAATGGTTTGGAAAAAGGAATCAACGACCGGGCTCGTGAGCGTGCTATTGTGATGCATGGGGCGGCTTATGCCGATCCTTCGGTAGTCAGCCGAGGAGGACGTTTGGGAAGAAGCTTTGGCTGTCCGGCTGTTCCGCAAAAACTTTCCCGTCCTATCATTGATGCCATCAAAGGAGGAAGTGTGATGTATATCTATGCTGAAACTCCCGAATACCTGGCACATAGTTCAGTCTTGAAAGGTGCGGACGGACTGTAGTTTAATTCTTTTCATGGCGAAGCATATTTTTGATGTTTGTCAATTCCTGTAATCTTATCTTTTCATACCTTTGCGTGCAATTTTCAGAGGATTAATTTATGGCAACATCAAGAGAAATGACGGCAGGACGCGCATTGCCGTTGATATTCAATTTCACTATGCCTCTGTTGATGGGAAACCTGCTACAACAGACATACTCTCTGGTCGACGCGGCAATCGTAGGTAAATTCTTGGGCATTAATGCACTGGCCTCGGTTGGAGCAAGTACTTCGGTAGTTTTCCTTATTCTTGGTTTTTGCAATGGATGTTGTGGAGGTTTCGGTATTCCTGTGGCGCAGAAATTCGGAGCGCGGGATTATAGCACGATGCGTCGTTATATATCGGTCAGTTTGCAACTGGCGGCGGTGATGTCGGTGGTGATTGCGGTGGTTACGAGTATTCTGTGCGGGGATATCCTGCTGATGATGCGTACACCGGATATCATATTCCAGGATGCCTACTATTATTTATTGATAACGTTTATCGGAGTCCCCTGTACTTTCTTTTATAATTTGTTGTCCAGCATCATTCGTGCTTTGGGCGATAGTAAGACGCCTTTCTGGTTTCTGCTGTTCTCTGCTGTGCTTAATATTTTGCTTGATTTGTTCTGTATCCTGGTGCTGGATTGGGGAGTGGCGGGAGCTGCCATCGCTACGGTCTTTTCACAAGGTGTGTCGGCTGTGTTGTGTTATGGATATATGATGCGCCGTTTTGATATATTGCGGGGAACACCGGATGAACGGAAATTCAACGGTGCTCTGGCACGGAGATTGATGTATATCGGTGTACCTATGGGATTACAATTTTCGATTACCGCTATCGGAAGCATCATGTTGCAAAGCGCCAACAATGCATTGGGTACTGCTTGTGTTGCAGCTTTTACGGCTGCCATGCGCATCAAGATGTTCTTTATGTGTCCGCTTGAAAGTCTGGGCATTGCTATGGCTACTTATACCGGACAGAATTATGGTGCGGGCAAGCCCGAACGCATCTGGATGGGAGTAAAGGTAAGTGCGTTAATGATGATTATTTACTGGGCATTTACGTTCTGCGTATTGATGCTGGGGGCACGTACGTTTGCCTTGCTTTTTGTGGAAGCGTCTGAACTGGAAATATTGAAGGACACGGAGTTGTTCCTGCATATTTCCGTGTCCTTCTTCCCGGTTTTGGGATTGCTCTGTATTCTGCGATATACCATTCAGGGAGCGGGATATACCAATCTTGCTATGCTTTCCGGAGTTTCCGAAATGATAGCACGTGTGCTGGTCAGTCTTTATGCAGTGCCCGCTTTCGGCTATCTTGCGGTCTGCTTCGGTGATCCGACGGCATGGATTGCGGCTGTCCTGTTCCTGGTGCCGGCATTTATTTTTGTATATCGGAGGTTACTCCGGATGAGGAGAGAACAGAGAATATAATTCCCGTACCTCCTCCCGGTGCCTGTGCTATTTGCAGGGTCGATTCACCGGTTACTTCCTGTTCTTCTATTATCACTGGGTATGGGTTGGTACGATAATCAGCCTTATCTCCATCTCTGTAGATAACAGCCTTATATCGTTTTCCTTTATCCAGAAAGGAGAGGGGAAGTTGCATCTCCCGAGGTTGTTCATTAGTGATGCTTCCTATAAACCAACGTCCGCTGCTTCCGCGTTCTTTACGGGCAATTGTCACATATTCGCCTATTTTTGCCTCGGGTACTATGGTCTGTTCCCAAGTAGTAGGGCAGGTGGTGATAAATGAAAACGGTTCAGGGTTCCGTTCGTAGTTTTCTATTTCATCGGAGGCCATTTGCAGGGGACTGTATAACACAACGGATAAAGCCAATTGTTTGGCAAGCGTTGTTTGTACACGCGTCTGAGGCAACACCGGATTTTCGAAGCGGAAAGTGCCGGGCGTGAAATCCATGGGACCTGCCAGCCCACGGGTGAAGGGAATGATGGTAGTGTGTACGGGAGGATTGCCGCCATCTTTGTCCCAGGCATCCCATTCCTGCCCTCGTACACCTTCTTGTGTCATCAGATTGGGGAAGGTGCGTTGCAGTCCGGTGGGCATCACGGGTTCGTGATTGTCAATCATAATATGCTTGTCGGCTGCCAGTTCAATAACTTTCCGGTAGTGACGTACACCAAACTGGCTGCTGTGTCGCTCTTTGCCATCCAGCAGTTTGCCTACATAGCCTGTTTTGACTATTTGCACGCCGTGATCTTTATATAAATTGAAGGCTGCTTCTATTTGGTTTTCATAATCAGATACCCAGCCGTCCGTTTCATGATGGCCGATAAGCGTCACGCCTTTGGAAACGGCATAGTCGGTGATCTGTTTCAGGTCAAAGTCAGGATAAGGTTCGGTAAAGTTGAAATGATAAGTATCCCAACCTTTGTTCCAACCTTCAATAAGTACCCCCTGAAAACCGTGTCGGGCGGCAAAGTCTATATGCCGCAGTGCATTGGCAGTGGTAGCGCCGTGGCGTGGGCCTGTGTGCCAGGTGTGTTTATGCATGTGGTAAGTCCACCAGATTCCAATGTATCTTCCGGGTTGTATCCAGGATGTATCCTGAATGCGGCAAGGCTCGTTCAGATTCAGCATAAGGCGTGACAGGAGTAAATCACCTGCGTTTTCAGCAACAATCATCGTACGCCAGGGAGTGACACCGGGAGCTTTCATAAATACTTTTTCTCCCGTAGACCATGGAGTGAGATTGGCTTTCAGGGTCATACTACCTTCTTTAGGGATAAGATTCATGGCTGCATAATCTGTTAGATTGGCTTCATGGATGCTCAGGAAAAGTCCGTCATTGGTTTCCATAGTGAGCGGTGTGCTTACCCAACCGAGTTTACTGACAGGAGATGCCTCGTAGAGTGCTTCATAAAAATGTGCTTCGTAAGGTATGGACCAGGCTTTATGATCACCGATCAATGCAAACTCTGTAAGTTCATCCATGATCACAAAGTCTTTTAATGCTTCCTGTTCCGGAAATTCGTAGCGGAAGCCGAACCCGTCATTGAACAGCCGGAACACAACATTGAATTTTCGTTTGGGGGTGGATGTTTTCTGTACGCGAATGGTCATCTCATGATAGTTGTTTTCCACAATCCGGTCTTCTCCCCAGATTTGTTCCCATGTCCCGCTGAATGAATGGTGAAGTGCTTCAGTTATTTCCAGATGGCCAGCAAGTGTATCTTCTTTCAGGATAAACCCGAGGCGTGACTTATCGAGTATGGGCTTTCCATTTCGTGAGAGTTCATAATAGAGTTTTCCGTTTTCTGTTTCTACATGCAGGCAGAGATTACCATCGGGAGAACTTACAGAGAGTTGCGATGCCGGATTGCAACCTGTGCAGAGGAAAACGATAAAGCTTACCCATAACAGAGAATAATTAGGAAGTCTTTTCATGATTTCTTTCTTATTTTTATATAGTCCAGTTCAAAGCATCCGCCTTTGGACGTACTGTTCTGAATGATTATATAATTAATACCGTTTTGCAGGGATATTTCTGTCTCCGCAGTTTGCCAGGCTGTTTTGTTAGCCTGTACAGGAAGTTGCAACAATTTCTCTATCGCCATATCATTGACGATAATCAAAGCCGCTGCGTCTGTTGCTCCTGTATTTCGATATCTGATTTCCAGCGGATAGTCCCCTGTTTGGGGAACTTCCACTGTAAAGAGTACATTGGCGCCGGAGTTTTCAAGTCCTGTGACGTAGCCGGCACCACTGTAAGTATTCTCTTGTTTGCCATCGTTATCCTGTCCGGAATCGGATTCCTTGCAGGATAACAGGAGACAAGCCATTAGTAATAGATTGTAGTACTTCATTGTTGATTGAATTCTGTAAATGATAATTTATCGGCGAGAGAATTGTTACGCGGAAGTATCTTAAATTCTCCTCCTCCGACTGGAGGAGGGGAATTGAGATAGTCAGAATATCAATAGCTTCACCGCTAAATTATCATTTACTTGATTGATTTTGCTCCACCCCTTACGGAAGCTGTTTCTGTTTCTATTTTCAGGGTGTTGTGTTGAATACGGATTACTTTACATTCATGGGGTCGCAATTCTACAGTGTATGTTCCCGACATACCTCCCAAGTCTTTGCGTTCCCATAAATCCCGTACATTGATGGCTTGCCCGTTTTCAATGCCCAGTTCATGACGGAAGTCAATGCTGCGTGTCTGTGGAGTACTTTCACGGTTGAATAATCCTACCACCCAATCTCCGTTAGGCAACTGGCCGATCCATCGGGAACTGTTTGCTGCATCCCGAAAGTCGTAACTCAATGGTTTGGCGGCAAAACCGAGACTGTTCAACTCGTTCATTTCCGGATTCTGGTAAACCCAGGCGTGATCTCCAATCGTATCATACTGGTCGGCAATGGCAAGTGCAGAACCTCCCATAATCATCAGCGAGAAAAGAAAGCGGCGTTCGTTGTCATTTGCCAGTTTATTCATACGCATAAAGTCACCGTCCAGTATCATTTGCCCTCGTGCACCGACATCGGCAAAACCAATGAATCCATCGAAAGCATTACCGAATTGCGGCCAATGGTCTTTCTGCTGCCCGCGGCGGCGGTTGCTGACAAAGTCCCAGTCACCGTCGAAGCAGTCATCGTCAATGCGTATCATATCCCCGTATTTCAATTCCGTCTTGGCATGATTATAACAATGAGGCATCACAAGACTGAGGAAAAGATCATCTCCGGCAGCTTCGGCAATCCATGCCAATGCTTGTTCGTAGCGGCGGGTGCCATAGTTGGTTTCATAGTTTTCCAGGAAATCTATGCGAAGATAGGCGACACCCATTTCCTTGAAATAGCGGACATAATTCTGAATCCATTCTTTGGCTCCCGGTTTATCCACATCCACCCAATACAGAGGATCGTTGAACGATTTGTATCCCACAATGTCTCGGGTATGGTAAGAAGTTCCTTTTACAGGCAGATTCTGTTCATAGGCGGCACGGGTCAGCCACATGGGGTTGTAATAGACTCCCATCTTCATACCCCGTTCTTGCAGGTATTTAGTCCAGTAGCTGAAACCGTTTTTCCAGTCACTGTTGTACTTGGTGATATAGCCGTTCTCATTGACGGTTTGTGCAGCTTCTATCCATCCGTCGTTGCAGATCATGTCGTAACCGTAGGGCTTGAAAGTCTTCTCCATCCAGTCGATGTTTGCTTTCCAGCGCTCCTCACTGAGAGGAACGTTGGTTACAAAACACTCTTCGTAGGCAATCCAGTATCTGGGTCCCGTACCGTGACGGGTGAAGGGACTGTCCCGGGCTATGGAAGACTGGGGACAGGATGATAAGAATAAGGCTGCAAAACCTAATAGTAACTTCAAATGGTTCATAATGGTAAAGTTTGGGGGTTAATTCACTTTTTCTACTTTCAGTTTCAGAGTTTGGGTATTTACGGTTAACTTGTATTTGCCGTCCGTTCCTTCGGGAATACCCCAGAAGTGGTCGCGCAGGTTGCCTTCCATTTCTGAACATTTAAACATGGGGTATTCACCGGGTGTCACAATCTTGACGTTTCCGTTATGGTCTACACTTTCAGACACCAGATAATTAACCTTATCCCAATCTCCCTTTTCAAGGCAGAATTTGAATTGCTTGTTTTCGTCACTGTAGATCAGGTTTACCTCTGCCGTATAGATTCCTTCTTCATCCGGATCGGGTGTTAGTCCGGTCGGATTGCCGGAGTCCCATCCGAATGCACTTCCTAAACCATAAATTGTCTTTATCTCCGGTTCCGGTTCTTCTGTTTCATCGCTGATCTTTTCGAGGGTTAGTTTCAGCTTCTTTACGTTTACTGTAATCCGATAGGTGCCATCGCTTCCTTCGGGTATTCCCCAGAAGTGGTCGCGCAGGTCGCCTGTCATTTCGGAGCACATCAGCATATCGTATTCTCCGGGAGTGATGACTTTCACGGCAGTACCATCATCTGTTGCGGTAGGTACCAGATAACGTACTTTGTCCCAGTCTCCCTTTTCGAGGATGAATTTGAATTGCTTGTTCTCTTCGGAGTATTTGATGACTTTATCTATGGCGAACGTATTCTGCTCAATCAACTTCAGTTCTGTGGGGACATTGGAATCCCAACTGAATATAGTGCCGAGTCCGTACAGTTGCGTGTAGTTTTCAACGGGTTCCACTACAACAATTTCTTTATCTTTCTCGCATCCTGCCAGTAGGGGGAGGAGGGCAAAGATGAATATAAGCTTATTGATTATTTTCTTCATGGTTATCTGATTTTAAATTGTAAGTTGTTATATCCGAGAGCCTTTCATCGGCATTTGAGTTCCCTTTGAGGAAACAGTTTGTTTCCCGGTGTGAAACTGGTAGTTTCAAGGCATGAAACTCCTGGTTTCAAGCAATGAAACTGTTGGTTTCTCGGTATGAAACTGAGAGTTTCAAATGATGAAACTATTGTTCACCTAAGGGGATGTTTTTTACCGGTTCGTATTAATTATATCCCGGGTTCTGTTTCAGTGTATGATCCGCTCCCATCATATCCCGTGGGATAGGGAAGATATCCCAGTGTGAGTCTGCATCGGGCTTCTTGTCCCACCATTCTTCCGTACAGTACAATCCCCAGCGGATAAGATCAGTCCGGCGGCGTCCTTCGGCAAGGAATTCACGTCCCCATTCATCGTAAAGCTCATCTTGCGTCAGGGTTACTGTACCTTCGGGTTTGTACAGGTATTCTGCCCATGTATCTTGCGGATAGTTACGTTTGCGTACCGCATTCAGCAGTTTTGCAGCCCCGTCCACATCGTTTGCTTTGAACTTACATTCCGCCAGTGAGTAATAGATTTCCGCCAGACGAATTTCATTGTAATCGGCTTCGCGTTTACCCGCGTCTTCGTCACTGTAGATGGGATACTTCACAAAATGCCATCCGGAGTTATGGTCGCCGGTATTCATGTTTGAAGTGCGGTCGGCGGGAAGTTGATCCGGAGCGAGTTCATGAAATACTCCTACCTGGTCGCGGATGTAGATTTCATATCCTCCTACGGGGGAAGTTACTTTCTTTTCGGTGCCGTCATCGGCGATATAAGGCAGGTAGCCATAAAGGAACATACCTTCACGGGTACTGTTGCCCAGGTTCTTATACATGGTCAGGCGATAATCTTTCGGATATTTCTTGAATTTGCTGACAAATTTACCGAGTTTGAAGTTGTATTCATTATTATTCAGGTCGAGACTGGGTTGCAAGGCATATTTGGTATTGAAGTCTCCTTGTTTGAAAGCACCGAAGTAGAAACGCGCATTGACAGGGACAGCCCACCAGTATGTATCACCCGAATAGTGCCAGTAACTACGCCCGTAGGACGACGGGAAAGCAAAGATGGTTTCGTTGCATTTATCGTTTGTCCAGTCGAAAACTTCGTCCCAGGTCTTTCCCAGTTCGTAGAAGCCATAGTCACCGTCCAGAATATTTTGGGCATAGGTGGCGCATTCCGTATATTTAGAAGTGCCGATCCATTTTTCTGCATTCAGATAGAGGCGTACTAACAATGCGGCTGCACCGGCTTTGGTCCATTGTCCTTGTGCTATCCCGTTTCCGGCATTACCATTTTTGGCAGGCAATGCGTCGATAGATGTCTTCAGTTCCGTTTCGATAAAGCTGAACAGTTCCTGCGGCGTCACTTGCCCGACGGAGTTCTTGCTCTGATCCAGGCTGACAGCTAACGGTACATTGCGGAAAGCATCCAGCAGACGAATGTAGAACCATGCGCGTAATGCTTTGTTCTGCGCGATGAAGTTATCCATTTCCGGCTGTGACATATTGAATTTGGCAGGGTCCAGCTTTTGCAGGTCATCTATGACGGAATTGGCCTGCATAATTCCGGTGAAACAGTTTTCCCATTCACTTTTGATGGATTCATTGTCGGCAGCCCAGGTGTGGTAGTGCAGATATTGCCATTTAGCATTGTCATACCACCAGCCATCGCGTGCCCAGGTACCCAATTGATCGGCACAACACTCTTGCAAAACCTGGCGCGGTCCGATGCTGTAGAATCCATGTTCGAAGGGGCGGAATGTAGCTTTGATAATATCATCCTTTGTATTGTAATAGTTGGTAGACATAATTTGGTCGTATACCGTTTCCGTAAGGTCGGTGCATGCGCTGAGGGAGCCGAGAAGCAATGCTCCTGCCAGCGAACCGGTTAATATATTCTTGAGTTTCATATTTCTATTGTTTTTAAGGTTATACATTTAGAAGTCTAATTGAACACCGAACATTACCTGTGTAGTGGAGGGATAGTATCGGCGGGTACCTTCCGTACCGTTCAGGTTCACACCCGGAGTCAATCCGTTGGTCTGGTAAGTCGAAGGATCTACACCATTGAAACCTGTAATGGTGGCAAGATTCTTTCCGGTGACGTAGAGGCGGGCACTGTCCAGCCATTTGTTATTGATCTGGAAAGTGTAGCTCAGGGTTACCATATCGAGCTTCACATAGTCGCCGCGTTCAATGAAATAGTCGGTCAGCACATTCTTACCTTTCTTAATGGCCGCATTCTTGGTATATGCTTTTTTCAGCACATTGCTCTGCATACTGGGAATGCCCCAATAGAAGTCGTGTACATTGAAGAGGTCGAAGCCGAAAGCACCACGCAGGAAGATGGTCAATCCCCAGTTCTTATACGTCAAGGTATTGGTCATGGAAGCTGTGAACTTGGGAAGTCCGTTACCGGTTACTCGTTTGTCTTCTTCTTTGGCATCAGATATTTTAATCATCTCCGTATTGTCTTTGTTCCATACTACCCAGTCGCCATCGGCATCAATACCGGCATATTTCCAGGTGTAATAATTACCCAGGCGTTGTCCTTCTTCTATGCGTTGCAACTTGCCCGGTTGATTCGGACTTTCCATATTCGCCAGATCGTAATAGTTCTGTCCGGTGAACTCGTTGTTGGAGAATTTGAGGAACTTGTTCTCATTGGTGGCGCCTACCAGATTGACGGTATAGCTGAAATCTTTCATCTTCACCGCCTGGATATTCAGATCGACTTCAATACCGGTGTTGCGCATGGTACCTACATTGACAAAAGTGGTAGAGAACAAGTATGGAGGAACGGGCACATTGTAGTCGCCCAGCAAATCTTGTTGCTTACGGTTGTAGTAATTGACCGAACCGCTCAATATTCCTTTAAACATGCTGAAGTCCACGCCGATGTTCCAGTTTTTACCTTTTTCCCATTTCAGCCCCGGATTAGGATTCTTACCTGCACCCCATACAGTGAAGTACTGACCGTTGTAGTAGTAACTGCCGAAACTGCTCATGGTAGACAAAGACAGGTAATTACCGAAATCCTGATTACCGGTTACACCGTAGTCACCACGTATTTTCAGGTCATCAATCCATGTGATGTCTTTCATGAAAGCTTCTTCGCTGATACGCCAACCGGCAGATACAGCGGGGAAATAACCCCATTTATTGTCATCTCCGAAGCGGGAAGAACCTTCGTATCTCAAAGAAGCGGTCATCAGGTAGCGGTTTTTGTAGTCATAGCTCAGGCGGCCGAAGAAAGCAATCAGTTTAGAATCGCTTTTGTTGGTACCCATTTCGTTGCGTCCTTCTTCCTTGGCCCATTCACCGGAACCGAGGTTGTTGTACAGAAGTCCGTCGGAAGAGAAATCCTTATTGGCGGCATTCAGACCTGAATTCTGGAAGTATTGATACGAGTAGCCTACCATGGCGCGGGCACGGTGTCCCTTCAATTCCATAGCGTAGTTGCCCAGCCATTCAAGACTATGCTGGCGGTACTTGCTGTAAGTGCGGCTGGCTTCTCCTTTATAGTCGTTCTTCATAGCCAGGCGGCTTGTGGAAGGACGGAACCAGTAGTCGAAATTATCCGATTGCTGGTCGGCAAAAGTCAGTTGCGTACTGAGGGAATGAATGGAATGACCATCTTTGGCGAGTAGGGGAAGTAAGTTTAGCTTCACAGTGGCATCCCAGTCCAATAGTTTGGTTTCACCACCGTTTTGTTCCAGCTTCAGTTCCTCTACAGGATTCCATAAGGCTTCCTGCCCGGTGAAGTCAGAATAAAGATTCGGATTTTCCGGATCAAACAGTGGGGTAGTGGGGTTGGCATCCATGGCTATCTTGAATGCATCCCAGGAAGAATTTTCACGGTAAGCGATACGCGGTGCGATATTTACGGAGAAATCTAACAGTCCGTTTTTAGTGGTATGGTTGATAGAGGCGCGTGCACCATACTCTTCGCGACTGGAACGTATATCGATACCGGTTGCATTGCGGTAATCCACACTGACGCGGTAATTACTCTGGCTGGTGCCGCCGGACAATGTGACGGTATGCTGGTGGGTGAAACCGGTACGGGTAATCTCGTCAATCCAATTGGTAGCTCCACCCAGATCACTGGTCGGATTGTTGGGAACACGGTATTCGCGGAACTCTTCGGCAGTCAGTTGGTCGAGTTCATGCAGAGGAATACTGGCGGTCAGCATACCATTATAGGTCGCATGGAATTTACCGTCGCGTGATCCCTTCTTGGTTGTGATGACGATTACACCGTTGCTACCTCGTGTACCGTAGATGGCGGAGGCTGCACCGTCTTTTAGAATATCCATGGAGGCGATATCGTTGGGATTGATATTCGTCAGGTTACCACCGGGAATGCCGTCGATTACGATCAACGGGCCCAATCCGGCAGCACGTGAGGAAATGCCGCGAATCTGGATACTTGCCTGGTTGTTAGGGTCGGCGGCAGCTGTGTTGGTTACGGATACACCGGCCACTTTTCCCTGTATCATCATGGAAGGATCCAGACTGCTGATATGGAGAAAATCCTTACTGGAGATGTGTGATACGGCAGAAGTAAGTTCTTTCTTATCCAGCGTTCCGTATCCGATAACGACTACTTCGTTCAGAGCCTGCACATCGTCTTCCATACGAATATTGATAGTCTTACGCCCGTCTACTTTCACTTCCTGTGTTTTGTAACTGATGAAGGAGAAGCGCAGGGAACTTGTGGGGCGGACGGTCAGCGAATATTTACCGTCGACATCAGTTATGGCTCCGTTAGTGGTTCCTTTTTCTGCAACGGATACGCCAATCAGAGGTTCATTGTTGGTGTCCGTCACTATTCCTGATACTTTGACTGTTGCATTTTGGGCGTTCAGTAATGCAGGGAGTAGGAAGAACATTCCAAGGAGTACATGAAAGTACATTTTCCAAGGATAAATCTTAGTTTTCTTTTTCATGGTACAATGATTTAAATGAGTTAATAGGTTCAATGAATTTTTTCCTTGGGACAAATGTATTTCGTATGGGCGGGAGAAAAAAGCAATGAAGACGGGATATAGAATGATAAAAGGAGGAATACGTTGATATTCAAATCAATGCATTCCTCCTTCCAACGGAAAATTAAGGTCTGTTTTAGAGCCTTTTCAGAGATATTGCGGAGCTAAATTCCTTTCTTTATTTGCATAATGTATTCTTCGAACTCTTCTTTCGGCACAATTGTTTTTCCTTTTACCCGTGCCTTATATACATATATAGTATTAATAGATAAGTTGAGGAATTTGGCAATCCGCTCGTTCTCGGTTACTCCCAAACGAATCAGGGCGAAGATGCGCAATTCTGGTGGCAGGTTGCCTGCCTCATCCAGAATCACCTGGTCTTCCGGGCGGAAGAATTTATTGTATTCCGTCAGGAAATTCGGGAAGAGCTTCAGGAAAGTCTGGTCGAAGGATGAGAACATATTCTCCCGTTCGGACTTTATATCGAACTCCTTATGCGTGATTTGTAAATCATTGAATTGGCGTGCTTTCAATTTACGATCCTGCTTTTTCAGCAGATTCTCTACTTTGTCCAGGTAATCGGACTTGCCATAAAGAGACTGGAAGATATATTGGTCCTTAATCTCGTTGGACTCTTGCAGTTTTCCATTCACTTCTGATATTTCATTGAATTGCTGCTGAATGGATTGTTTGGCAGTTTTCAGCTTTTTCATCTGCTTATAAATGATGGACAGGGTGACTAAAAGAGAGATGACCAGCAGGCTCATTACCGCCAATGATATTGTAACTTCCCTTTTCCTTTCTTCTATCAGGGTGAGGCGTTGCTTCTCAATGATGGGGAGTATAGTGTTTATTTCCATCTTACGGTGTCGGGCATTGTAGAAGTTTGTTTCCTCCAGTGCTATCTGAATGTATCTGCTGGCACGTAATACGTCTCCTTTGCCATACAGATAACTTGAAAGTTCTTTTTTAGCAGTCGTTTCCCGGGTGGCGGAGCGTATATCCTGTATAGCTGATAGTGCCATGTAGTAAATGGCGTGTTCAAAATCTCCCATCCCTATGTACATACGTCCCAGCATGGAGTAGATGATTGCTTTTTCATGCGGACAAACGTCGTAATCATTCAACATTTGCTTGTACATCTGTATTTTCTTCTCATTGTCACCTACACTGAATTTGAAAGCTTCTATTTTCTGGTGGTAGAAAGTGTGGTCGGGGGTATACAGTAGGGCGGAGTCACAGTAGAGGGTTATTTTCTTGTTGTAATCAGCATTGAAAGGGGTACCTTCATTGTAACTGCTCATATCGGAATACAATCTCATACAGAGCTGGTAGTATTCCGATTTAATGGAGTCCGGGGCATTTGCAACATGAATGGAACGCATCATGTCATATGCTTCTTTGAATAAACCGGTGGAAAGGTAACAGTAAAACAGGTTACAATCTGCCTGAATAGATAGATTCTTATCGGTCAGGCGGTGTGATATTCCCTCTGTTTGTATGGCGTAGGAGTAAGCTGAATCGTATTGATAAGTGATATATTCATTAAACAGACGGTTGCAAAGATTATACTTTTCCTGCTGGTTCTTGACGTATCGGAATTGCTGTTTGATGTCTTCTAACTTCTTTTCTTTTTGCTGGTAGTAGATTTCACGGTGTTCTATCTCGCTATCGAGGACAGAGAGTATAGAATCCACACGTTCTTTGGCGGATAATCCAATAATCTGGCATAGGAGCAAGAGGCTGAATAGGTATTTCATGATATGATGTGGGTTAAGAAAGTACTGCAAATTTAGAGATTTATTTTAAATATTACTTGTGAGTAAGAAAAAATAGTCGTTAACTTGTTTATAGAAACTGATATAAAGTAAGAGTATATGTGAATATGTAATTTTCCCTCGTCTATGATGAAGTGAAGAGAATAGATCCCGAGATTCTGATAACCGAAGAATATAATAAAGAGGATTAATAATGAATCGAAAACAACTAACTATCGAAGCGGAACTTACGCTGGAAGAACTGCGTTTTGCTGAGGACCTACGAGGTATTGTTCGCTCTAATCTGCAAAAGGTATATTCAGCAATTAATTTTGGTCAGGTAAATACCAACTGGAACATTGGCCGACGCATTGTGGAAGAGGAGCAACATGGACAAACGCGTGCTGAATATGGAAAGCGTGTGATTGCCATCGCTTCGCAAGCGTTGACTGAAGAGTTTGGAAAAGGATATTCACAAACTAATTGCAAAAGTTACAGAAAGTTTTATATTGAGTTTCAGAAATTAGCAATTGGGCAGACACTATCTGCCCAATTCGAGAATGAATTGGAGTTACTACCTTGGTCACACTACGAGCGATTGATGCAAGTGACTGATAAAGCTGCCCGCATTTGGTATATGCATGAAGCCGCCAAAGAAATATGGAGTTTCCGTACGCTTAACCGCAACATAAATACACAATACTACGAGCGTATGCTGCTTTCACAAATGTCTGATGAGGTAAAAAATGAAATAATGCAGAATACCGCTCATTGCCTTTCAGTGCCGAATAGCGAGCAATGTTTTTATCGGTTTCCGAACAGAGCACAATACCAATTGTGGGATTGTCATCACTACCTCGCCGAAGTTCATCATACATTTTCACATACATATCCATCTGCTCTACATCTTGAAAGGTCACTTTGTTTAACTTTAGGTCAATAAGGACAAAACATTTCAGCAGATAATTATAAAACACCTAGCCCACATAATAATCTTCCAACGGTGTATGTATCAGTTGTTTTCTGGGTTACCAAAGCAAATCCTTTACCCATTTTCAGCAAGAAATGTTCCATATTGTCGATGATGGCTTGTTCTATTTTTTTTATCGCGTTGATAAAGGACAACTCTTTGCTACCAAATATAAACTAATTCTTCCGTCAGCTCAAGAATTGCAAGATGAAATCAGTAGGCAGACAGCATTGCTGAGATTGCAATTATGAGAAGATGAATTGAAGATGGAGGAATAGAGTAGCTTTCCCATCCTTCTACCGTCTGTGTGGGGATATCCTGCTGCTGATGCGTATACCGGATATCATATACGGCTTTCTGGTTTTTGCTGTTCTCTGTTGCACTTAATATTTTGTTTGATTTGTTTTGTATCTTGGTGCTGGAGTGGCGGGAGCGGTCATCGCTACGGTCTTTTCACAAGGCGTGTCGGCTGTCCTGTTCCTGGTGCCGGCATTTATTTTTGTATATCGGAGGTTGCTCCGGATGAGGAGAGGGTAGGGTTTATCAAACAACTGGTGGGCTTCATGCAGCGTGCATGGGGCAAATTGGGCGGCTGTTTTTTATTTGATTTTATGGGAGATAAATGTCTTTTAAACGTTCGATTAATTTGCAGGCAAATATAACCATTTCCAGTGTTTTCTCTTTCAAATACTATGATTTTTTTTAAACTACATGTGTTTGAATTTCAGGCATAAGGACGATTCATCTATCAATATTTAGAAACTACACCCGCAGGTGTTCATTAATCGAACGTTTAATGGACACCCTGTTTTTAGCGCATATTACGCTAAAAATGAGGAATATATTATTTTTTTTATCACATTAAAACACTTATATTGTATGAAAAGACTATTATTACATCTCCTCCTTGTCCTCGCACTGACGATGACGACGCAAGTGTGGGGACAAAGCGCCGTTACTCTTGCGCAGCCCTCCGGATCGGGCACTTCCACTGACCCTTATCTTATCGGTTCCCCAGGAGAACTCTTCTGGTTTGCCGGACTGGTGAACGGAACGCTGAACGACGGCACACAGAAGAACGAGCAAGCTCATGCCCGGCTGACGGCCGACATCACGCTGAATGAGGGCACTTTCTCCGTATCCCGAGCCGAGGTCAGCAGTGGTGACACCAAGTATTACAACCATACCTTATATTATGCTGGCAAAGCCTTTAACGGTTTTTTCGAGAGCGGAACGTTTGATTCGAGCGGAGTGCAGGAGAGCGACAAGCCTCAAATTGAGTGGAAATCTCTGGACAAATATTCCGGTACTTTCGATGGAGACGGACACTACATAAGCGGGCTTTATCAGGAAAGTTCCGACCAGTATGCAGGATTCATTTCCCAAACTGCTAGCTCAGTTGGTTTCATAGTGAAAAACCTAGAACTAAAGAATACCTGTATTATCAATACAAGCTCTTCGAACCAATCTTGTATCGGTGGTATATGTGGCTACACGGGTGGAGTGCCATTTGAGATCAGCAGTTGTACCTTTCAGGGAGTTATTATTACAGAGGTAGGGCTTTCAATAGGAGGTATAGTCGGCTGGATAAGTGGATACCAGCGTACTACTGTTGCCGACTGCCAGGTTAAAGGTGATATTATAGGTTACGGATCCAATGATAGTCAAAGCTCCATTGGAGGTATAGTAGGACGTGTAGGGACGTATGGTTCTATTCAGAATTGCTGCAATGAAGCCACTATTTTCGATACTGCCACTAGCAATGGCATGTATGTAGCTGGTATATGCGGGATACTAAGCGATAGTCACACTGTCAGTAACTGCGTAAATAGAGGCAACATCACATATACGAAAACAGGGTATACTAATATAGGCGGAATATCAGGAGGTATATTCAATAGTGCTACTATAGAATATAGTTATAATACCGGTACGGTCAGCTATACCGGGCCAGGGACAAGTGAAAGTGAGATTAATATAGGCGGAGTATGCGGAAATCTCGCCAATGGTAAAATCTTCTACTCCTTCAGCACAGGCGGAGTAGAGGGCGGCGAGGCCACATATAAAGGTTCTTTTTCCGGTCAAGTTGCGAATGGTACAATAGCCAACAATTGCTGCGTACTGAAGCAAAGCAACCTCAATGCCGTAGGTTATGACATACCAGGGAATACTACTATCACTGTCTTGGAAAATGCTACCGACTTCAGCAACGGAAAAGCCGCTTACATCTTGGGAGGCGATTGGGGGCAGACCCTCAAAGGCACACAGGTCGATGCTTACCCCGTAGTCGGAGGTCCCAAAATCTACCGGAACGGCAGCGAAGGCAACTACACCTACGACAACCTGCAACTCATTACCCAGAGCGGCACCAGCTATTATCAACTCAACAATGCTTTAGAGCTCCGCTTCTTTGCCGACCGCTTCAACGACAGCGGCAATACACTGGATACCAAAGACGCCCGCCTCAGCACCGATATTGACCTCAACCCCGGCTTCACTTTCGGCACCGATGGTACCTACACCGGCAATGCCACTGCCACCACCGCCAATCCCAAACCCTGGACGCCCATCGGTACTGCCTCCAACCCTTACACCGGTACTTTCAACGGGCAGCGCCACCTCATCAGCGGACTCTACATCAGCGGAACTACTGACGCCGCCCTCTTCCATACTCTCGGCATCGATACCAACAACGGTACAAAGACAGGCATCGTGCAGAACCTCGGCATCAGCACTGGAAACATCAGCACCACCGCCTCCGCAGGCTCCATCTGCGTGGACAATGCCGGAACCATAGAGAATTGCTACAGCCTTATCCCCGTCACGGGTGGAAGTTCTTCCTCCGTCGGCGGCCTTTGCGCCACCAATACCGGCACCGTGCAATACAGCTTCACTACCCAGCCCACCCTCTGCGCCAATATTGCTTCCGGTACCGTGACCAACAGCTACAGCTTGCTGGCATCCGGTTCAGAAACCGGTGCCGACACCGAAACCGACGCCACCAGCGGTCCTAAGTCCCAGACTTTCTTTAAAGGCGGATATATGACCTGGCTGCTGAACAACTCCAAGACCGCCGTCGATGCCATAACCTGGAAGCAGAGTACAGCCCAAAGTAATCCCGATGCTTACCCCACCTACTATAGCGGCTCCTCGGACAACAATCTGCGTGTCATCTGCATCCGCCTCCATCGCGAACTGACCTCGGAAAAAGGAGCATTGATAGAATCTTATTACCTGAATCCCACCAACTACACCCTGCCCGACCTCAGCGGCAAGGAGGTAGTCATGGGAGATGCTACCCGCCCTGGCTATAGCCTTGGATGGAGCGATACATCAAAAGGTATATATCCACACAATGTTTCCAGCCAACTGTTGGATGAGAATCTCATCATCTACGAATCGTGGATAGCCAATCACTACAAAGTTGTCTTCCACGCCAATTATAACGAAGCCACGCAAGACAACACCGAGCAAAGCTTCGTCTACAGCGAAGCCCAGGCACTTACAGAAAACACCTTCAGTCGCACGGGCTACACCTTCAGCAAGTGGTGTACCCAAGAGAATAATAACGACGGGAAAGGTAAGCTTTACGATGACAAGGAGTCCGTGAACGAACTTACCACTGATTCGGACGGCACGTTCAACCTCTATGCCCTGTGGACGCCCAACAACTATACCGTCACCTTCCATGCCAACCGTCCTACAACGGCAACAGACAGCAATGGGGATACAAAGACGCAAAGCTTCACCTATGACGAGCCTCAACCCCTCGCCTTAAACGTCTTTGGCAGTGAAGCAAGGACCTTCATCGGATGGAGCGAAACCGCCAGCGGTGAAGCAGACTCCAAGTATGCACAAATCAACAGCGGAGAAGCAACCGTAGGTGCAACAGTCAGCAACCTCACAGCCACCCCCAACGGCAACTTTGATCTCTATGCCGTATGGCGGAGACTGGCCCTCACCGTTATTTTCGACCCTAACCGTGATGGAGATCCCAACGAATCAGGAGAAGAAGAGAGCATGAATAACCAATCTTTCATCAGTGGAACCTCCCAAACTCTTAACAAAAACCTCTTCACCCGTCAAGGTTATACCTTCGGCGGTTGGAAAGCTATCCGTAATGGCGTGGAAACCACTTACACCGACCAACAGCAAAATGTAAGCCTCGAAGCTACTACAGAGGGTGAACCACTCACTTTCTATGCCCAATGGATACCCCGCCAGTACACTGTAAAGGTAATAAGCAACAAACCGCTATGGGGCACCGTCACCATTGCCGATGCCGAAGGCAGTGAGGTAGGTAATGAGCTGGCTGCTGACTATCGAAGCACCATCTATCTATTTGCCAACGCCCGCCCTGGTTACCAATTCCTGAAATGGAGTGATGAAAACACCGAAGCCTCCCGTGAATATCCCGTCCCCCTGAACGGAACTACCCTCACCGCCTACTTCACCGGAGAGACCAAAACCGTCACTATTCAGACGGGTAACAGTAGCAAAGAAGTGCAAGTAAGCAAGGACGGAAGCGAACTCGCCGAAGCCCTAACCGAACCCAATTCCATCGCCATCATCGAACCCAACTCCGGTATCACCGTTCCCAAAGGATTGAGCAATGTCGTAGTGAAGTCCGGTAGTACCATGGGGACCTGTACCAGTCTGATACTGACGGACAAGGCCGCTTTCAGTACTCCTATCAAGTTTACTGCCGAAAAGGTGGTTTACACCCGCAACTTGGATGGTTACACTTTCGCCAACGGCACCGACGGCTGGAGTACCCTAGTAGTTCCCTTCAACGGCACACTCCATGCCGATGGCAAGGCACTCGCCCCTTTCAGCAGCGACTCCGACACCGGCGGTCAGTACTGGCTGAAGCGCTTCACCGGAAACATCACCGATAGCAAAACCCTGAATTTTGCCTATGCCACCACCATCGAAGCCAATCAGCCTTATATCATCGCCCTGCCGGGTGACACATGGGGAACTGAACACAGTCTTTCAGGCAAGACCATCACCGTGGAAGCTACCGATGTCACCATCTCCGCCTCTCCCCAACCGAAAGAATCCGTAGGCGGTGACTACAGCTTCACAGGAACATACGACGGCCTCAGTTCCTCCGTCTACTACCAGCTGAACGCCGCAGGCAACACTTTCGAGCAGCAGAGCGGTGGCGGTACGGTAGCTTCCTTCCGTTGCTACCTGGCATTGTTCAGCAATAGCCTTTCGGTCCCCAAATTCTTCAGCATCGGCAATGAAGATGGTACCGTCACGGACATCAGCAACATCTCCGCCGATACCGATGGCTTACGGATATACGTCCGGAACGGCAACATCCTCATCGAATCCCCTACCGCCCGCAGTGTCAGCATCTACAGCATAGACGGTCGACTGGTGCGCATGGTTCAGTTGGAAGGAGGTGTGAATACGGTCAGTGGTCTTACTCGCGGCTTCTACATTGTGGAAAGGCAAAAAGTAGTATTGAAGTAATCACAATAACATAAAAAGCATATAAGTATGAACAATGTAAAACCAACCGGACAAGAGCCGCATGCGGCTCCCCGGAAAGCAACGTACCAGAAACCGGAAATAGAAGTGATTCACATGGAACAGGAAGGGGTTATTGCCTTCTCTGGTAGTTCGCAGAACAATCCCGGAACACGCAGTTATAGCTGCGGCAATCGCAGTCAAGGCTATAGTCGAAGCGCCAGCACCAGTGAACTGGAAGACCTGATTAATGATATACTGACCATTGAACAGTAGCGGTTAAAGCCGTTAGATAAGAAAAAGAAGAGGAACCATCACACCAAGTGTGAGCGTTCCTCTTCTTTGCATTTGTATCGATAGAAGTGAGGAGGTGACAAAAATGGCATATACGGCGTATGTCTTTTATTTCTGATGAGGTGTGAATATATAATTTTGTTATAGGCAATAGGCGTGTCATTGGGAAAAACGTTATCTTTGGATCATAAAAGTAAAAGGTATGAGTCGTAACTTAAGAGCAATAACTATGTACGAATGGGCTAATGAAATGAACTGTGCCGTAACCGTATGTGACACAGAGGGAGTCATCCTTTATATGAATGAGAAAGCATGTTGTACGTTTGCCAAACATGGCAGTCTGATAGGCAAGAATCTATTTGATTGTCATAACCCGCAATCGCAGGACAAGATACGTGAACTGCTTGAAACGGGAGGTGTCAATGCTTATACCATTGAGAAAAACGGAGTCAGGAAGATGATTTATCAGACGGCATGGAAACAAGATGGTGTGGTGGGAGGCTTGGTAGAGATTTCGATGGAGATACCCGGAGAGATGCCCCACTATGTGAGGAAATGAATCGTAAAATGGAAAGGTGATCATGCATGATGTGTTGCGAAGGCACTGAACGAAAAATCATACATATAGATATGGATGCGTTTTACGCATCCGTAGAGCAGCGTGACAATCCTGAGTTGCGCGGAAAACCTATTGCAGTGGGGTATGCGGAAGAACGGGGAGTAGTGGCGGCTGCCAGTTATGAGGCACGTCGCTATGGAGTACGTTCGGCCATGGCGTCGACGAAAGCAAAACGGATGTGTCCGCAACTTATCTTTGTTCACGGACGGATGGAAGTGTATCATGAAGTCTCCCGGCAAATCCATGAAATTTTCCACGAATATACAGATATCATTGAGCCATTGTCACTGGATGAGGCTTTTCTGGATGTGACAGAGAATAAGCCCGGTATTTTGTTGGCTGTAGATATTGCCAAGGAAATCAAGCAGAAAATACGGAATGAACTGAACTTGGTGGCATCTGCCGGTATATCCTACAATAAGTTTTTAGCAAAGATAGCGTCCGATTATCGTAAGCCGGACGGGCTGTGTACCATCCATCCCGATCAGGCGATGGATTTTATTGCGCGTCTGCCTATCGAGAGTTTCTGGGGGGTAGGTCCGGTGACGGCAAAGAAAATGCACTCATTGGGTATTCATAACGGCGAACAGTTGCGTGCATGTTCGCAGGCTATGCTGCAGCGTGAGTTCGGGAAGGTAGGAGCATTGTATTATGATTGTGCCCGGGGAATCGATCTTCGTCCGGTAGAGGCGGTACGTATCCGTAAGTCCATTGGTTGCGAACATACTTTGGAGAAGGATATTTCGCAACGCTCATCGGTTATTATCGAACTGTATCATGCGGCAGTGGAACTGGTAGGACGTCTGGAACATAATGATTTCAAGGGAAATACATTGACGTTGAAAATCAAATTCCATGATTTTAGTCAGATAACCCGGAGCATTACCCAATCCAAAGAATTAATTACTCTTGATGTGATCCTGCCTTTGGCTAAACAACTGCTGAAGGAGGTGGATTATGAACATCATCCCATCCGGTTGATAGGGCTTTCCGTTTCTAATCCACGGGAAGATACCGGGGAAAAAGGCGTTTGGGAACAGTTGAGCTTTGAATTTAGTGATTGGAAGTAGGTGGGCATTAAATTACATGTCCTCTAATGAGAACCCTCTAAATTCAATCTGGTACGAGGAATGCTTCTTTATAATGTTTTCTGCTTTTCTTTCGAGAAGTGGTAAACTGATACGTTTAGCGTTTCTCTTGACTTCTCCAATTACTATTCGTTTTTCCATGTCATTTACAGCAATGAGATCAATTTCATTCTCTCCTTTGTTATCCCAATATCCTTGAATATCCGAATATTCATTGCTTTCAGCGAATAACTGACGGAAATATTTCTCCAGAATAATGCCACTATAAGTGTCATAATCCCGTTCTACTACTTTATAAAGATATTCCATATTTCCTATTTCTACTGCGCTTCTGTATTTATAAATAAAGCGGAACCAGAAATTCAGAAAATTATCTTCTATTCGGTAGCGATTTGAACGGCTCCCTTCTTTAGCCATATATGGACGTACTTTCTTTATAAGATTATATTCTTTTTCCAGTTTGTCCAGAAAACCACCGACTGGCATATTCAAGGTACTCTCAATTGCTCCCCTTTCTGTTTTTGAATTAGCAATTAATGATAGTACAGAGAAATAGTTGCCATAGTCTTTACCAAATTCATCTACCAATACACTTTTTCCTTCTTCCAGAAAGTAGGAGCCTTCTCTGAAAATGGTTTTAAAAATGGCTTGTTTGGTGAATGCTTTTCGTATCACTAATTGTTCTATGTATTTAGCGACGCCTCCCGTTATCATATAAAAGGCTAATAAATCTTCTGGCGAGTAGCTGGGATTATAATCAGATAGAATTTCTTTGATAGTGTGTATACGAAAAGGCTTGATGAGCATTCTTGATGTAGCACGGCCATAGAGAGGCTCTTTGGCATTTTCAAAGATACGTTTCATTAACGAATATATAGAGCCACAGATAGCCAGATTCATTTTACTATTTTCTTTATGACTGTCCCATATGTGTTGCATGTCTGAGAAGACGGATGGATTGATGTTAAGGAACTCCTGAAATTCATCAATAATTAGAGTGAAATTTTTCCTTTGGGAAATTTCCATTAAAGTGCGGAACAGTTCAGAGAATTTTTCAAAATGCCCTAAATTTTCGTTCAACTTCTCTGAAACTTCCGTTGTGAATTCCTCACAAAGAAGAATTTCATTCTTTTTTCCTATAAAGAAATAGAGGACTGGAATTTGTGTGAAAGCATGGCGAAGCAGGGTTGTCTTACCTACCCGTCGTCTGCCCACGACAACTGCCAGTTGGGCACTTTCATTGGATAGATTTTCAATTAGGTGTAATTCTTCTAATTCACTTTTTCTATTGTAGAATTTCATAACTTTCTGATATTTAGTAAATGTTTAGTGATGTAACGCAACAGTGGTTACTGTAACGTCTGTTGCGTTAATACAAAAGTACTTTCTTTTTATGAATAAAACAAGATACAAATGGATGATTTTGTACCCAACTACGGATAATTGAATACCTCCGTTTTACCGTAACTTGCGTATCTTTGCCTCATCACAAAAAAGAAATCTAACTTTTTAATATCATGAAGAGAAACACGTTTTACCGTATTTTTATTTCCTTCTGCCTGCTTTTCATGGCAGGTATCTCCGCACATGCATATACTGAACGAAATCTTTTGCAAAAAGCTGCCGGTAGTGAAGAACAACTGAAAGAAGCATTGGTGATGAATCAGAAGTGGGTACCTTATCCTGCTTATAACGACCGTGTCGGCTGGGACGAATTGCTGGGTACCAATAAAGAAAGCCTGATTCGTGCCGGAGAGAAAATGCTTAATTACGAATGGAAAGTAATCCGTGCTACCGATTACCTGGAATATGAACGCAGCGGTGAACGGAACATTATGCAAAATCCCTATGAGGCCAACCGGAAAGCAATCAATGCCCTGATGCTTGCCGAACTTGCCGAAGGAAAAGGACGGTTTATCGACCAGTTGATAAATGGAGTATTTTACAGTTGCGAGATGACTTCCTGGGTACTTTCTGCCCATCTGGTACGCCAGAGCACCAAACGCTCTTTGCCCGATTATCGCGAACAGGTGATTGATCTGGGTTCGGGAAATTTCGGTTCCATGCTGTCGTGGGTATATTACTTCTTCCATGATTCTTTCGATAAAATAGATCCTGTAATCTCTCAGCGCTTGCGTCATACTTTGCAGGAACGTATTCTCGATCCTTATATGAACAATGACCGGGAATGGTGGATGGCTTTCCAATGGAAACCGGGAATGATTATCAATAACTGGAATCCCTGGTGCAACTCCAATGTATTGCAATGCTATCTTTTATTAGAGAATGATCGCGACCGCCTGGCAAAGGCTGTTTGGCGCAGCATGCAGTCGGTAGACAAGTTCATCAATTTTGTAAAGGCTGATGGTGCTTGTGAAGAAGGTCCTTCTTATTGGGGACATGCAGCCGGGAAAATGTATGATTATCTCCAGATACTTTCGGATGGAACAGATGGGAAAGTTTCTCTTTTCAAGGAACCGATGATTCGCCGGATGGGAGAATATATCAGTCGTACGTATGTAGGAAACGGTTGGGTAGTGAACTTTGCGGATGCTTCTGCCAAGGGTGGAGGCGATGCACCGTTGATTTACCGTTATGGTCATGCAGTCGGCAGCGAGGAAATGATGCAGTTTGCAGCCTATCTACTGGATGGTAAACGTCCTTCTGTACCTTTGGGCAATGATACTTTCCGCTCCTTGCAGTCCATATTATGGAATGGAGAACTGGAAAAGACGGCTGCTGTCCATACCATACCGGCTTGTACCTGGTATCCTGAAACGGAGTTCTGCTATCTGACCAATAAGTCCGGCTGGTTCCTGGCTACGAAAGGCGGATTCAATAATGAAAGTCATAATCATAATGATGTAGGTACATTTTCATTGTATGTCAATACGATACCTGTGCTGATTGATGCGGGGGTAGGAACTTATACACGTCAGACATTCAGTAGCGAACGTTATACCATCTGGACCATGCAAAGTAATTACCATAACCTGCCGATGATAAACGGAGTACCCCAGAGTTTCGGTCAGAATTATAAGGCTACGGATGTTGTCTGCCAATCGAAGAAACGTTTCTTCTCAGCGAACATTGCGACTGCTTATCCGAAAGAAGCCGAGGTAAATAGCTGGACACGTTCCTATTCATTAGGCGATAAGCAACTGACGATTACCGATAACTTCTCCTTGAAATCAGCGAAAGAACCTAATCAGGTGAACTTCCTCACTTGGGGAAAGGTGGATATTTCCGTGCCCGGAAAGGTGACGATAGACGTACAGGGACAGAGAGTAACTTTGGAATATCCCGGTGAGTTCACAGCAACCGTTGAAACAATCAATTTGCCTGATACACGTCTTTCCAATGTTTGGGGAACGGAGATTTACCGTATTGCCTTGAAAGATAAAGATGCGCGATTAACAGGTAAGTATAAGTTTGTTATTAAATAAAAAAACTATATTTGCGTATTAGAATACAAGAAATGCAAAATTATGGGATGTTTTATGAATTTATTATGGCTGGTGTTCGGAGGTATTTTTACCGCTATAGAATACCTTGTTGCCAGTTTATTGATGATGATTACCATTATCGGTATTCCGTTTGGTATGCAAACTCTGAAAATGGCTTCACTTGCATTATGGCCTTTCGGTAAAACGGTGCGGAGTGGCGAGCGTTCGGGTGGTTGTCTGTATATACTGATGAATGTGTTGTGGATACTTCTGGGCGGTATCTGGATTTGCCTTTCTCATCTGGCATTCGGTGTGGTGCTGTGTATCACCATTATTGGTATCCCCTTCGGACTACAGCATTTCAAACTGGCAGGATTGGCTTTGACGCCTTTTGGAAAAGACATTGTAAGCGACTGATAAAAGAAAAGGGCGAAAAGCCTTTCGGTTTTTCGCCCTCATTCATTTTATTTAAAGGTGTTATTTACATGGTAGCCTGCTTTGCGAGCAGTTTTTGAAGTTTGCCATTCAAAACCTGGCACATAGTTCCGTTTCCCATTGCTTGATAGCGTTTAATACGGTACTGTAACATAAAAATTTCATTTGCATTCTTTTTCATAATTGTCATCTTTTTGTGCTTTCCGCGTTTCGGAAAGCGGGTTTTACATCTTTTCTTTTATCTTATTAACGCTGCAAAGATATGAATTGTTCACGATAAATATGTTTTAAAACATAAAATAATGCACTTTCTATTCGTTTTTCTTTAGAATTCCCTAGTTTTGCTATGTGCATATTACAAAAGTATGACTAAAAATGGAGTAAATAATCTTTGTACGATCTATTAATAATTTGTATACCTTTGCAGCATCTTACACATAATCAACCCTTACAAACAGGAAGTCATAATGATAAATAAACTGTTGACACTTTTACGAAGCCCTTATCCATCATTGGTGAAGAGATGGAAAAGCGTGATAATACCTTCACTTATAGTGTTTCTGATCCTTTTTGTGTTGCAGCCTTTTGGCATTTCTATGATGGGAGGCTATAAATTCTGGGTAGTGTTAGGTTATGGAGTGGTTTCTTCATTGGCACTGAGTATCTCCACGTATTTGTTTCCTGCTTTGTTTCCCCGTTATCATAGTGAGAAGAACTGGACATTAGGGCGCGAATTGTTAGGAACTTTAGGAGCTTGTTTGCTGATTGCGATAGGTAACTGTTTCTATACGGCTTGGGTATTTGGTTCATTCATACTGAGCTGGAAAGGATTTCTGATAAGTCTGGCTTGGGTGGCGGTTCTTGCTCCTTTCCCCATAATCTTCTTTTTGATGTGGAATCGTAATTTGCAGCTGGTACGTAATCTGAAGGAGGCAACGGAGATCAACTACGCTCTTGCGAAAAGAGAGAATACCCAGAAGGAGAAGATTCGGACAAGGAATGAGGAACAGATAGGAGAGGGTAGGGCAGCAGAAGAAGTAGCAGAAGAAGAAACTCCTATGCAATTGGTTTTCTCCGGCGGAACGAAAGAAATGCTGGAAGTGGATGCCCATACCTTATTTTATGTAGAAGCAGAAGGGAATTATATAAGAGTAGCTTACAGTAGTGCGGATAAGATGCAGCAAAAGTTAGTGCGGGCTACTATGAAGCAGGCAGAAGAAGCGGTTGCTGCCTGTTCGTTCATTGTCCGTTGTCATCGGGCCTTTCTGGTGAACATACGCACTGTGGTAAAAGTAGATGGAAACTCACAAGGATACCGTTTGAGACTGGAAGGATGTACGGAAGAAGTTCCGGTTTCCAGAGGCTATGCAAAAGAGATAAAAACGCTGATAGAAGGGGGGACGGAAGGGTAGTCATTCGTCACAGAATAAAGAAAAATACAGCCATTCGTCACAGGAGGAGTGCTGTTTGTCACATATCCGGGCAGTCTGTCCCGGATATTTTTTTGCCTGAAATTCTTAGTCTATGTTTGCTGACGGAAATCGTAAAGAACATAGATTAAATGAAAAGATTGATTCTACTTTTTAGTGTAAGTGTATTGCTGATAGTGCAGCACTTGGAAGCGCAGACAGCTGTGACGGATACCGTTTTCTTGCAACTATACAATGATAGTGTAGATTTGAACGAAGTGGTAGTGAAAGGTAAAAGAACACCTGTTGCCAATAGTCGTTGGAGTGATATGAGTCCAGTGGAACTGGTGACTGTGGGAGGTGCAAACGGTGATTTGTATCAGGCATTGCAGACACTGCCGGGCACGCAGGTACAAGGAGAAAGTGGCCGGCTGCTGGTGCGCGGCGGAAGTAGTGATGAAACACAGACATACATTGACGGAATGCACGTTCTGAATCCTTATACGGCTACAGGCATAAACTCACCGGCACGCGGACGTTATTCTACTTTTATGTTCAGTGGTGTCAATCTGGAATCGGGCGGGGCTCCGTTGGAATACGGGGATGCACTCTCGGCTGTGTTACCATTGGAGACAAAGGATAAGAGCCCTATCAATAAATTAGGCATCAATGCCTCTACGGTAGGCTTCGGTGGAGGAGGTACACGGGCTTTCGATAAAGGTTCGCTTTCGGTGAACCTGGATTATCAGGACTTGTGTGTCTATGATCATATCTATTCAGGACGTACGGATTTTGAAGATCCCTACCGGATGATGACCGGATCGGCACAATTCCGCTATCATCCCGATGATGCTACGCTTTTCAAGATTTATGGCGGCTATGATCATACTGACTTTTCCAATTATGAAGGCGCTGAACGTAGACTGTTTGATCTGAATGAGAATAATTTCTATCTCAATACAACTTTCCGTAAGCGTACTTCCGGTGGATGGAACTGGTTTGCAGGTGCAGCATTCTCTTTCTTTGAACAGAAGATAGGTAATGTATCACTTTCGGCAGATCATTGGATGGAACAACAACAGGAACTTCATGCAAAGGCAAAAGTGTTCAAGCGTATTTCTCCGGCTTTTCGTCTGGATATGGGAGCGGAGAGTTTTATCCGCCGGTATGAGAATCGTTATCAATATCAGATGAAAGAGGCGGAGGGAATAGATAGCCATTATGAAATGAATCCGACGATCAGTGCAGGCTTTCTTTCGGCAACTTACTATCCGGTGGAGCAACTGAAGGCGGAACTTTCTGTCCGCACAGAATATACCTCATTGAATGAAAAGGTGAATTTCTCACCCCGTCTGGCTGTTAATTACTATTTGGGAGATGTAGTACTCTCTGCTACGGCGGGACGATATACACAGTTGCCGGTTAGCAGATTGCTGGCTCAGGAGAACAAGTTGAAATCGGAATCATGCATTCAGTATAATGTGGGTGCACAGTATGAGGGTGATGGACGTTTCTACAAAGCTGAACTTTATTATAAGAAATATGACCGTCTGGCATTGGTGGAAAAGGGAACGGTAGATGCAGCGGAAGTGTTGACTTCCGGTGGTTATGGCTACAGTAAAGGTTTCGACTTGTTCTTTAATGACCGTGTCCTGCTGAAGAATCTGGAATACCAACTTTCCTATACATATAATATTGCCAAGCGGAAGTTTCAGGAATATACGGAACTGACTACTCCGCAATATGCCACTCGGCACAATGCATCCGTAGTGCTGAAGTATTCCATTCCGCGAATCGGCACGATAGTCGGTTTGACGAACCGTTTCAGCAGTGGGCGTCCTTATCATAATCCGGATTTACCGGGCTTGATGAATGATCATGTGAAGCCTTATAACAGTCTTGATCTCGGACTGACATTCCTGCCCAGTAAGAAAGTGATTATCCATGCTTCTGCTACCAATATCCTTTGTCGGAAAAATGAATTTGGGTGGGTGAATAATAAAGCTATTCTGGCTTCAAACGATCATTTCTTCTATATCGGGGTGTTTATCACACTTGGGAAGAAGGCGGCTTATGATGTTTCTAATTTCTAATTTAATTAAAAGAAAGGTCCGCGTTCGTCCGCCTAATCCGCGTTGTCCGCGTATCTATTTATAAACTCTTTAAAAACAATTCAAATGAAAGCAATGATTATTAGTTTCGTATGTGTTTTGACTTTTGCAACTCAAAGTCTGTCTGCACAAAATCTTACTCTGGAAGTACGTGGTATTGAAAATGTGGCTGGTAAACTCTATGTCGCCATCTACAACTCTCAGGAGACATTCATGAAGAAGCCGCTTGCCGGTTTTGCAGTAGAGGTGAAGGATAAAGTTGTGTCTATCCCCTGTAAAGGGCTCCCGGCAGGAACTTATGCCTTCTCCATGTATCAGGATGAGAATGGAAATGGTAAATTGGATACCGGTGCTTTCGGTATTCCTGTGGAGAAGTTTGGTTTCAGCAATGATGCCGAAGGCGTTATGGGTCCCCCTTCCTACGAAAAATGCAGTATTACCTTCTCTGAGGATACAACTTTAGTGGTACATCTGAAATAAACTTCAGATAATTCTTTAACTTTGTAGCTCACACCTTAATTAATGTAAGTATTATGAGACGAGCTACACAACTTTTCGGAATATGCTGGCTACTTTGTCTGCTTGCTGCCTGTGGAGAATCCCATTTCATGACCGATGCCTCGTATCGTTCGCGCGTGGAGCAGGACTTTCAGCAAAAGAAGGCTCTGATGCCGCAGGGAGAACTATTTGCAATACTGGATGATGCTTCGCTGAGCACTTATGAGCAGGAAGCCCTGGAATTCCTTTATGCCTATATGCCACTGGCGGATATTACTGATTATTCCGGTGAATTTCACTTAATGAATATCCGCGCATCCCAGCGTGCCGCAGAGGAAATGCCTTGGGGAAAGACCATTCCCGAAGATTTGTTCCGACACTTTGTACTTCCGGTGCGGGTGAACAACGAACAACTGGATAGTGCGCGGGTAGTGTTCTATAAGGAGTTGAAAGACCGTGTGAAGTCTCTTTCTTTATACGATGCCATCCTGGAAGTGAACCATTGGTGTCATGAGAAAGCTGTCTATATGCCTTCCGATGCCCGTACCAGTTCACCACTGGCAACAGTGAGTACTGCTTACGGGCGTTGTGGCGAAGAATCTACCTTGCTGGTGGCGGCACTTCGCTCGGTAGGTATTCCGGCACGGCAGGTTTATACACCACGATGGGCACATACGGACGATAACCATGCATGGGTGGAAGCTTGGGCAGATGGTAAATGGCATTTCCTAGGTGCTTGCGAACCGGAACCGGTACTGGATCTTGGTTGGTTCAATGCTCCTGCCAGTCGCGGAATGTTGATGCACACAAAGGTTTTCGGACGTTATGAAGGAAAAGAAGAAGTAATGTCCGTTAACCCCACGTATACGGAAATCAATGTGATTGATAATTATGCGCCTACAGCGCAAGCCAAGGTTATGGTGAAAGATGAAGCGGGAAATCCGGTTCCTGACGCCTGCGTGGAGTTCAAACTCTACAATTATGCGGAATTCTATACCGTAGCAACGAAACATACCGACGACAGCGGTATGTGCGGACTGACTGCCGGAAAAGGGGATATGCTTGTCTGGGCCTCCAAAGATGGTCGTTTCGGCTTCTCTAAACTTTCTTTTGGCAAGCAAGCAGAACTGACCGTAACCCTTGATAAGCAAGCGGGTGACAGTTTCACAGTAGATATTGATATCGTGCCTCCCGCAGAAAGTGCCAACTTACCCGAAGTGACGCCGGAACAGCGGGCGGAAAATGACCGCAGACTGGCGATAGAAGACTCTATCCGTAATGCCTATGTCGGTAAGTTCATCTCGGAAGAGGCAGCACGCAACTTTGCGAGAGATTACAAGTTGGATCGGGATGCAGTAGCCAAGATTCTGGTTGCCGCCCGTGGAAATTACAGAGTAATTCGTGAGTTCATGACTCGTCTGCGTTCTGATAACTCTAGGAAAGGAGGAATAGACCTTTTACAGCAGATTTCGGCAAAAGATCTTCGCGATGTCCGTCTGGATGTGTTGATAGATCACATGCAGTCTCGTGTGCGTACGACGAATGCCGGATATTTCCGTAAATATGTGCGCAATCCGCGCGTAAGCAATGAGATGTTGACTCCGTATAAAACTTTTTTTGGTAAGGTAATTTCGAAAGAAGATGTTGAGGCTTATGTGGCAGAGCCTATGAAGATGGTTGCATGGGTGGCAAAGAACATTCAGGTGAACAAGGAATGTAATCTGGGGGCGCCTCCTGTATCTCCCGAAGGTGTGTGGAAAGCACGTTTGGCGGATGCCCACAGTCGTGATATTTTCTTCGTGTCCATGGCACGTAGTATGGGAGTTCCTGCACGCATTGATGAGGTGACGGGCAAAGTACAGCTGATAACTGACGATGGAGCCATAGATGTGAACTTCGAAGCAGCCGGACAGGCACCTGCGCAGAGGGGCAGGCTTGCAGCTACATATACACCGATTCAGTCACTGGATAATCCGAAATATTATTCTCATTTCACTATTTCCAAAGTAACTCCGCAAGGTAATTTGCAGTTGTTATCTTATGATGAGGGTGACACAGACATGGGTGGCGGCGTTACATGGAGCAGTTTGCTGAAGGAGGGAACGTCTCTGGATGCCGGAGATTATATTCTGGTAACCGGTACCCGCCTGGCAAGTGGTGGTGTATTGGCGCAAATGACATCATTGAATGTGAAAGCAGGTGGACGTACAGAAACGAAATTGGTGATGCGTGAAAATAAAGATGAGGTACAGGTTATCGGAAACTTCAATTCGGAGAGCTTGTTCACAACATTGGAAGGCGGCAACAAACAAAGCCTGCTTCAAGCCTGTGGCCGTGGATACTTCGTTGTCGGTATTCTTGGAGTGAACCAGGAACCTACAAACCATGCCTTACGGGATATCTCTGCTTTGAAAACCGACCTGGAGAAATGGGGTAGAAAGCTTGTATTACTCTTCCCGAATCAGGAACAGGCCGGCAAATATCATGCTGCTGACTTCCCCGATTTACCCAATACTGTGATTTATGGAATTGACACAGAAGACATAGCTCAACAGATTGTGAAGAATATGAAGTTGAAACACAAAGATACATTGCCCATATTTATCATTGCCGATACCTTCAATCGCGTGGTATTTGTTTCACAGGGGTATACTATTGGCTTGGGTGAGCAGTTGATGAAAACGGTGAAAGGACTATAAGAACAGCAACAATAGAGTGGGAGAGGCTTATTTGCAAGCCTCTTCCATTTTTTGTATCACTTCCGGTGAGGGCAACCCCTCTGTCATTCCTGTCAGCAATAAACTGAAGTTATCGGCTAACACTTCTTCCGGGTCAATGATGTACTGAGTATTACGTCCCATTCTGTCATAAAAATCAGAGGCTTCGTTAATAGAGTAAACCACTGCCTTACCTTCTTTCTCAATCGCTTTGCAGGTATTTTTATCGATGGGAACGAGGCCAATGTTGAGGTATTGGAAGAAGCTGCCTCCTTCATAAGGCCTGGTTGAATAAATAACCATGCAGCAATCTTTCTCTTCACCGTTGATGGTAAAAGTAGCATAACTGTCGTGGCGGATAACATCCGGATTGGAGATAAACCGTTCTTTCAACTCTTCGGGAAATTCTATTTCCTTCGGAAGAATATTAAAACCGATGATGCTGTACATCTTCTTGCGGAAATCCGGATTGTTCCGGGTAAGGACGTGAAATGCTTCATGTGCCAACAATTTGGTTACATATTCAGGATGTTCGAGCAACCTGTCGATAAGTACGATGTAAGTGTCCCGGGTATATCCTCCCGCACCACCTTCTTCTTTTATCGTTGACTTTATTAATCTGACTTCTTCCGGGAAAGGAAGTTTCAGCTCTTTTTCACGGATAATCTGATTGATGGATTGAGATGACTTCTGAAGCAGAGCCGTTTCCGCGTCATTCCAATTACGGGTCTGTGCGCCGGCAAACTGCAAATATCCCTGTTTTCCGCCTTCGATGCCAACGGTGTGTGAAGCCAAGTCAAATGAGCTCCATCTGCGGATATGCTCATCTTCTTTCTGAAGTAGGAGTGCGGCTTCTTCCTGTTTCAGGAAAGTAGGGACAATGCTGTCGGAAGTGGAGTTTGAGGAACTTTGATTTTTAGCTTCATGCGCACATGAAATGCTGAGGAGAGTTAATAAAGTGATTACACTTAATGCCTTCATATTGATTGTTTTAAATTAATTCTTAATGGGACCGGTCAACGCCTTTATTGTTTTTTTTACGCGTTCTGCGGTAGTGATGGGGCGACGATACTCTTCTATGTTCACAGTACCCCCCATCGAAACTGTTCCGTTCCTGTGCAGCATCTTGCTTTCGATGGTCTCTCTTGCTGAGAAGTGGAACTCCCGGATACCGGTTTCCATGACGATGTGAGCGATATTATTTTCATTTACTCCGCAACCTGCCAACAGGATAATGCGCCCGTCTGCCTGCTGCTGCAATTTTTTTAATAAAGGGATGCCCTGTTCGGCCGTGGCCTGTGCACCGGAAGTAAGAATACGGTTACAACCTAACTCTATGATTTGCTCCAGCGCTTCCTGTGGATTGCGGCATACGTCGAAAGCACGATGGAACGTAACGGACATACCTTGTGAAACTTCGATCAGCTGCCTCATTAAGGACAGGTCTACATCTCCTTTAGCGGTAAGACAACCGAATACAACTCCGTCTGCTCCCAATCGACGGGCGTTGTCGATATCCTTCAGCATAATGCGTTGCTCAATGGGGGAGTACAGAAAATCTCCGCCACGGGGACGGATGATGACGTGCAGAAGAGTCTTTGTTAAGGCCTCTCGGGCAATGACGATATCTCCGTAGGATGGGGTAGTACCCCCTTCCGGTATTCCGGCGCATAATTCCACCCGGTTTGCTCCTCCTGCCTGTGCGGCAAGGCAACTCTCCACGGAGTTGGCACAAACTTCAAATTGATATTGCTCCATAATTGATAATCAGGATTACTTGGTTTGTAGATGCAAAAATAAGAAACAGTTTCGTGAATGACAAAGAAAACAAAAAGAGGCAGGGATTTTTTGTTTCCCCACCTCTTTATCACTAGTTTCAATCTTTACAATTTATTTCGCATAACTTACTGCGCGTGTCTCACGGATTACTGTGATCTTCACCTGTCCCGGATAAGTCATCTCATCCTGTATTTTCTTCGCTATTTCACCGGAAAGGTTTTCAGTCTGCTTATCGTCAATCTTATCAGCACCAACGATTACACGCAACTCGCGACCTGCCTGGATAGCATACGTCTTCGTCACACCCGGATAGGCCATTGCCAACTGTTCCAGATCGTTCAGACGCTTGATGTAAGCCTCAACAATTTCGCGACGTGCTCCCGGACGGGCACCTGAGATAGCATCACATACCTGTACGATGGGTGCCAGAAGGCTCGTCATCTCCACTTCATCGTGGTGGGCACCGATAGCGTTACAGATATCCGGTTTTTCTTTGAATTTCTCAGCCAACTTCATACCATAGAGTGCATGCGGCAATTCCGGCTCTTCATCGGGCACTTTGCCGATATCATGCAGCAATCCGGCACGTTTTGCTTTCTTGGGGTTCAGACCCAGTTCCGATGCCATCACAGCACAAAGGTTGGCTGTTTCGCGGGCATGCTGCAACAGGTTCTGACCATAAGAAGAACGATATTTCATCTTACCGATAATACGGATCAGTTCAGGATGCAAACCATGGATACCGAGGTCAATCGTAGTACGTTTACCGGTTTCGATGATTTCTTCTTCCACTTGTTTGCGCACTTTAGATACAACTTCTTCGATACGTGCCGGGTGGATACGTCCGTCAGTCACCAACTGATGTAGTGCCAGGCGGGCTATTTCACGACGTACAGGGTCGAAAGCTGATAATACGATAGCTTCGGGCGTATCATCTACCACAATTTCCACACCTGTTGCGGCTTCAAGTGCACGGATATTGCGGCCTTCGCGACCGATAATGCGTCCCTTGATTTCGTCTGATTCAATGTGGAATACGGTCACTGAATTTTCGATGGCAGTTTCCGTAGCTACACGCTGTATGGATTGTATTACGATACGTTTTGCTTCTTTGCTGGCAGTCAGTTTGGCATCGTCCATGATGTCGTTGATGAAAGACTGTGCCTGCGTCTTGGCCTCTTCTTTCAAAGACTCGATCATACGTTCTTTGGCTTCGTCGGCCGAGAGACCGGAAATGGTTTCCAGTTTTTCGATTTCCTGCTGTTGCAGTTTATCCAGTTCGTCTTTCTTCTTGTCGATAATAACCAACTGGGCTTCCAGGTTTTCTTTCACCGCTTCAGCTTCTGATTTCTTACGCTGTATCTCTTCTTGGCGTTGGTTCAGCACCAACTCACGTTGTTTCAACTTGTTCTCCGCTTGCTGAATTTTCTGGTTGCGGATCGCTACTTCTTTCTCCAAGTCTGCTTTTTTGTTCAGGAACTTCTCCTTTACTTCGAGCAACTTATTCTTTTTAATCACTTCCGCTTCAGCCTCGGCTTCTTTCAGAATGTTGTCATATTTGGACTTCAAACCATGTTTGAAGAACATGTACGACAGAAATCCACCGATAATGAAACAGGCAATGGATACTAGTATTGTTACTGTCATTTCAATTTGTTTTAAGTATATAAATAAAAAACGCACTGCAGGAAAGCCACCCTCATTCTTTTTAAGAGGGACACTTTCACACAGTGCGTGGATTTTCTAATTCTTTTGCTGGCTCTGGTGTTCTGGGGAAAAGCTTCCGGACGTTTACAGTCCTTTGAAGTATGTTTCCAACACCTCTGTCAGTTCTTCTATCTTGTCGGCATACGGACGAGTGTCGTTTCGGTTTTTCATTTTCAGGTTCTCCAAAGCAAATTGATAGGCCACCATGGCTATAATTTTTTCGGGAGTCACATTCTGGTAATGTTCTCGATACGCATTGAGCCGTATATCCACCTGTTTGGCGGCTTCTCTTACCATTTCTTCCTCCTCGCGCAGTATGGTGAGGGGGTAGGTTGAGCCTGCCATTTGCAGGTTTATCTTTATTTTATCGTTCATACATCTCGTTATTCATTCAACAAAGCGATGCATTTATCGACTTCACGCACTAATTTGGACAATCGCAGTTTCGTCTCTTTTACGTCGCTGCCGTTAAGGCTGATTGTCATTGCTGTTTTTAGGTTCGTATAGTCATCTTCCAAAGCTTCATATTCGGCATGTACCTGCTCGCATTCTTCTTGTTTAGTTTTTAGAAGTTGCTTTAATTCAGCATTTTCACGCCTCAATTCATCATGCAAAAAGATCAAATGGCGCAGTCTCGCTTCAAAGGTACTTAATCGCTTCTTTTCTTCGTCAGTCATTACTATACCAAAATTGTACACAAAAATACAATTAACTTGGAGATTACAAAAACTTTTCAGGGAAAAATGTTGTAGGAGAGGTGAAATAACCGGAAAAAGGAATTTGTGACGTTTGAAAATGGAATCTTCGGCGGTGGCTAAAAGCTATATCAATTTGTACATTTTACTAATCTTGATACTGCGATACACTAATATTTTTCTTGCATAATATTAATCTTACTACAACTATGTTTCTTTCTTACAATAGATGTGGTAAGAATATAACATAGTTATAGTAAGAAAGAAACATAGTTGTAGTAAGAATAATATTATTAATCCTGATGATTAGTTTATCGCAGTGCAGGAATTAGTTTCTTGCGACATGACATTTAGTTTTTAGTTATATATTGCTCATCATAAAATAATTTATATAATTATTTGGTTTATAAAATAAACTACTTATATTTGTAGCGGAGTTCGAACCCAAAATATGTTTTTATTGTGAAAATCTAAATTGTGTATGATTATGAAAATGACTGGTATTAAATGGGTTACGCTGTTAGTGTTAGTCTTTGGTGCAGTATCTGTTTCTGCTCAGAGTGACTTGACGGTGAAGGTGAAGAATATCCGTTCGGCGAAAGGGAAGGTGATGATTGCTGCTGATAAAGGGCAGTATGCGATGGCGGACGCTACTGGTGATACAGTGACGCTTGTATTGAAAGAAGTACCCGAAGGGAAATGCAAATTGTATGTGTACCACGATGAAAACGGTAATTATCAATTGGACAGAGTAGACGGTGTACCGACGGAGAATTGTGCGATTGTGGATTTAGACATGACAGCTGAAGCAAAAACAATTGATGTCGAGTTGACCGATCTGCGGAATAAAGCTAAAAAATAATTTAATGGAAGAGAAAGACATTATTATGGAAGACAAAGAATTGAACGAGCAAGAGAGTTTGAAACTCATTACTCAAATGATACAGAATACCCGACGTAATTTAGATACGGGTAGTGGAAATATGTTTTTGTTATGGGGATATGTTTCTGCAATAGTGACGTTGGTAGTTTTTGCAGGAATCTATTGGACGCGAAATCCTGTTTGGATGTGGGGCTTTTGGGGAGTTCCGGTTTTAGGTTATCTCTTTAGCTTCATACTGGTACGTAAGCAACGTAAGCTCGCAAAGTCGTATGGCGATAAGGTCTTGAATGAAATGTGGCAAATCATGGGGCTACTTTGTATTGCGATTGTACTTGGAGCGACGTTTACCAATCATTATGAGATAATTCTGCCGATATGCGCAATCCTTATTTCTCTAAGTAGCATTATAACCGGGAGCATAATTCGCTATACACTCTTTTCCGGTTTCCCTGCTTTTGGAATTGCATTGGGACTGAATATGTTATTCAGCATTCTGGATAAGACTTCTTCCTATTTGTCATTGTTAGAATTTGTATTGGTGATTGTTTTTGCATTGATTATTCCCGGGCATATCCTGAATTATTGTGCAAGAAAGGATAATAAACGATGAGCACCGGATCATTAACAGCAGAAAAAGCTGATATGTTTGAAGAAGGCAATATAGAGGCTATTACCCGAATGATGCAAAATCGCAAGAAAAATCTGCTTTGGCTGGCAGTTACCTCACTAATGGTATTTTGCCTGTATTGGCTTTCTAATGTAGTGTTATGGGTGCCTTGGAGTCATAGTCCGCAATTGGGTATCATTCTGATGCTGACTGTAAATCCCGTCTTTTGGGGAGTAGGCATATATGTTTGTCTGGTTTGCGAAAGTGGAGTAGGGAATCTGATGAAGAAAGCTCTTCTGTTAGCCTTGATTGCGGTAGGAATATCTTTGCTATCCGACTATCTGTTTTTTGCAGTATACATGAAGTCGAAGGACGTATGGCACATTACCACATTCTATGGTTATGCCTGGTTAGCTGTATTGGCTTTGGGTGAAGCATTCTTATTAAAGAAAAAATTGATGGCTAAACAGTATCCCGTAACGAAAAGACTGTTTTTTGTATTGGGCGTTTTCCTATTAGTGTTATTGCTGTCTTTGTCTTACCTATTAGCGGAATGAAAAAATGGGAACTTGGGTGATATATATGCTTGCGGGTAATTGGGCTTTGATGCTCTATTTAATATTAAATGTATATGATTGGGAAAAGTGATGTATTAAAGAAAGGGAATCAATCATGAAAGCGAATCGTTGGGAGAGTTTTTTAACTTCCTGGAAATTCTTTTCATTGCTGGTGGTATTGCAATTCATTTTGATGCCTGTAGCGACGAAAGGTTTTAAGTTTGAGGCAGCGGGAGACATCGTATTCTATACGTTGCAGCATGCCTTTATTATGGATATGTATTCATACAGCTTTTATTTTCAGGTGATGATGATCCTGGCTTTGATAGCTGTTGTAGTCTGGAAGGGAAAGTTTAGCAGGTTTTTTACTGCTATTACAGGTTGTTTTTACCTGCTTTATGCTGTGATACAGAATATGGCAGTAACAGAACAGCATGGTTTCAGCATGGTAACAGTGAACGTTGTAATGATTGGTTTCGTAGCATTAGTCTGGCTGTGGGCTGCATGGAAGGGCAACAATGAGTTTTCTTTTGATAATGTTACCTGGAAAACCGGTTGGACGATACCTGTTGCTCTGTTTTGTTTGTGGTGGCCGATGAGTCTGAAAACGGCATTGCCGGATTTTCAGCTGCATTATTTGTATGATGGCGGTTCGGCATTGGCTTTCTGCCCGATGACTCCTGTGTTTCTAACTTTGCTTGTACTAAGTAAACGGGGAGTGAACAGGGTAGTGTTGCGGGTGACGGCAATGGTAGGAGTTATTATCGGATGTTATAATATGGGTAATTTTGCTTCTGAGACCGGATTTTATGTCGGATTGTACCACTTGCCTCTGCTGGGCATGTCCATTTATGCTTTGTTGCACAGCAGACAGAAGAGAAAGAGTCCGGAATGTGTATGATTAAAATAATTTGTATTGAATATGGACAATAAGAAATTGAATGAGCAGGAGAGTTTAGAACTCATCACTCAAATGATACAGAATACAAAGTTCAAGATGGTGAAAAACGCCGGAACTCCTTTTTTAGTATGGGGATACATGACTGTGGTGACCTCTTTGCTGGTTTGGTATCTTTTGAAAGAAACCGGCAATTATTACTGGCAGTTTTTATGGCTTCTGATGCCGGCTGTTTCTTACCCGGTCACTATCTATAGCCAGAGGAAAAAGCAAAGAATGGCAAAAACGTATATTGACCGGATAGTAGGATATGTATGGGGCGTTTTCGGGCTATGCGGATTGCTGATTTCATGTGTATCTATGATCTATTGGAGTCTGCCTATACTTTTTGTGATCCTGTTGATGATGGGGATGGGAACTACTTTAACCGGACTGATTATAAATATGAAACTGGTTACGGTAAGCGGTGTGCTGGGTATATTTGCATCATTGGGTTGTCTGTATATAGACAAGTTTGATCAGATATTGCTTTTCGCTTTAGCCTTTGTTTTCATGATGGTCATCCCGGGACACTATTTGAACATAATGTCAAAACAAAGAGTTTAATGTATTATCTTTGCACTATAAAAATAGAAAGAAAGCATGTTTAAAGAACTGAACCCCTTACTGCATTCCGAACTGCGCCTGGCGGTGATGTCGTTGCTTATTGGTGTCGAAGAGGCAGACTTTGTCTTTATCCGGCAACAGACGGGGGCAACGGCGGGCAACCTCAGCGTGCAGATTGATAAACTCAATAAAGCAGGGTATGTGGAGGTGACGAAGACGTTCAAGGGAAAGATGCCTTGCACTATCTGTAAGATTACGCCACAGGGAGTAGACGCTTTTGAGGAATATGTGGAAGCACTGAAAACGTATATTATAAAATAATGAAAGCGAACTTTATAATCAGAGCAGCTTTGCAGTCGGATGCTGTTGAGCTGAAAAAATTATTTCAGAATACCGTTCTCGCGATAAATAGGCGCGATTACTCACAGGCGGAAGTTGAAGACTGGGCATCATGTGGGGATGATCTTTCTAATATAGAAAATATGATAAAGACCCATTATTTTATTGTAGCTGTTAATCAACAGTCGGAAATCGTAGGTTTTTCATCTATCACTCCCCAGGGTTATTTACACTCTATGTTTGTTCACAAGGATTTTCAGGGTGAAGGTATTGCTACAATACTTTTGAATGAAATAGAACAGTATGCAATTACAAATGGAATTATACGGATTACATCTGAAGTGAGTTTAACAGCCCGTCCTTTCTTTGAAAAAAAAGGTTATATAGTGGAGGAAGAGCAAAAGCGCAAGGCTAATCAGCTTTCTCTTACTAATTTCTGGATGGCCAAACAGGTGATATGTCCGAAAAACTTATAGAATAGACAAAAATTGGATTGAAGTTTTCCGATACTATTCTCTTTTTCTTGTAACATTTCGGAGTGACCCGTATCTAAAGGAAAAACTTTAGAATATATGGCGATGAAAAGATTACTTTTGACCCTGATGTTATTGGGACCTTCTCTTTTGATTTTTGCACAGGATTATCCTTTTTCGGTAGTAAAATCGGGAACAGGAAAACAAACGGTTATATTTATACCCGGTTTTGCATGCTCGGGTGATGTCTGGGCGGAAACAGCCAGCGTATTGAAAGACAGCTATACCTGCTATGTGCTGACGATGGCGGGCTTTTCGGGTGTTGCACCTGAAGAGTGTCCATCATTCGAGAGATGGAAAATGCAGATTGCAAAGTTTATCAAAGAGGAGCGGATAGAGAAACCTATTCTCGTGGGGCATAGTATGGGAGGTGGTTTGGCACTTGCAATTGCGGCTGAATTCCCGGAGCTTACAGGAAAGATTGTGATTGTAGATGCCTTGCCTTGTCTGATGGCTTTGACAGTTCCTGATTTTAAATCTGCTCCTGATAATGACTGCACAGATTTAATTGACAGGATTACAGCTATGGATGAGGAGCAATTTGCACAGATGCAAAGAATGAGTGCGGCAACGCTTACCACTGATTCATTGAGATTTGCCGAAATAGTAAACTGGGGATTGGCATCTGACAGAAAGACGTATGCTAAACTATTCTGTGATTTCTCGAATACAGATTTAAGGGAATGTATAAAGAATATAGTTGTCCCTTCTCTCGTACTTTTGGAACCTTATTTCAAACATATAGATACGGTCATTAAGAATCAATATAAGAATTTGTCAGTAGCACAAATCAGATATGCAGATAAAGGCTTGCATTTTGTGATGTTTGATGATAGGGAATGGTTCATCCATCAAATTTGTGAATTTATAAAAGAGCGTTAAGTGGAATTTGAAGATATATATAGGAGATACTGGAATAAAATATTCCGCTTATGCATGGGGTATGTAAATGACTACAGCTTAGCTCAGGACATGGCTCAGGAAACTTTTATTAAAGTCTGGCAATATCTGCCCACCTTCAGGAATGAAGCCAATATTGATACCTGGATATTTCGTATTGCAACCAATAACTGCCTGCGTCAGCTGGAACGGAAGAAGCAAATCTTATCTACGCAGTTTCCTGCCGATTTATTTGAAGATGAAAAGACGGATATTGAGCCGCAGATTCAGTTGCTATATAAGTTTATTGCAGAACTTTCGGAGATAGACCGCATTATCATTTCGTTGGAACTGGAAGAGGTCAGGCAAGCGGATATAGCGCAAATCATTGGATTGTCGGAGAGTAATGTCCGTGTAAGAATTCATCGTATAAAAGTTCAGTTAACAAGAAAATTCAAAGAATATGGAGAGTAATATTGATATAAAAGAGTTGTGGAACAGGCAGACTGTTCCGGCTGCCGATCAATCTGAAATATTGAATAAGATCAGCCGTTTCAGAAAAAACGGTCTTAAAAAGGGGATATTTCTTGATGTTATCTTAGTGTTGACTATCCTTTTTATGATATTTATCTGGATCTATTTCAAACCGCAATTCTTGAGTACTAAGATTGGAATCATTGTGGGAATCCTGCCGATGTGTATTGTGGTGGTATTCAATCGGAAGATAACTTCTTTGTATAGGTCATTGGACGAGAAACAGTCGAATATCGATTATCTGAATAATTTGCTTATGCTGAAAGGGAAAGAAACTTTCATGCAGACTAAGGTAATGAGTTTATATTTCATTTTGCTATCCTCCGGTATCCTTCTTTATATGTATGAATATACTCTTAATTCATCTTTTACATTCAGACTGATAGCGTATTCTGTTTTGTTTTTATGGATTGCCCTTAATTGGTTTGTTCTGCGTCCTGTAATGATTAGAAAGAATAGGCGGAGGATGGATTGCTTGATTAGGCAGATCGAAAAGATTAAGTCGCAAGTGGATGAATTTTAGTTTTTAAAAAAAAGTTGTACATTTACTCGCTCAAAATAAAAAGATGCAGTATGAAAATTTTAGTTACTTACGCCGTACAGGGCGAGTTTACGGAGTTAAAGTTTCCCGGATTGATAGGAGAGGAAGAAGTTCACATCGGCTATATTCGTACGGGAGTAGGCAAAGTGAAGTCAGCTTATTATGTTTCTGAAGTGCTCAATCAGGCCAAGCCGGACTTGGTGATCAACGTAGGTACGGCGGGAAGCATTGATTGCCAGGTAGGAGATATTCTGGTGTGCCGTCATTTTATAGACCGTGATATGCAGAAGTTAGCCGATATGGGTTTGGAATATGAGATTGATTCTTCTGCCTTGCTGGCAGAGAAGGGATACTGTATGCATTGGGCAGGAGAAGGCATTTGTAATACAGGTGATACTTTTCTGACGGAACTTTCGGATGTGAAAGGCGATGTGGTCGATATGGAAGCTTTTGCGCAAGCCTTTGTTTGCCGTGCCAAGAACGTGCCTTTTATTGCTGTGAAGTATGTGACGGATATCATAGGACAGAACTCCGTGAAGCATTGGGAGGATAAACTGGTTGATGCACGTAAGGGGCTGGGAGAATTCTTTGAACAGATAGGTGGAGCGGTAAAATAAGCATCTACTTCAGCGTCTTAAACGAAAGGATATGATAGGTTACTCCTGCTGCAATAATCAGGAGTATTACTTTTACCCATATATATGGAACGATAAAAAATACGCAGTAGAGCATGGTGATCCACATCAGCGAGATGGAAATTATCTTTGCGCGTAGAGGGATGGCTTTGTTTTCACGAAAGTTGCGGATATAAGGGCCGAGATGCTTTTGATTTAATAACCAGTTATATAGGCGAGGCGAACTTTTAAAGTAGAGTGCAGCTGTGAGTAGCAGAAATGGGGTAGTGGGTAGCAACGGCAGAAAAATGCCGAGGATACCAAGTGCTAAAGAGAGTGTACCAAGTGCTATATAAAGGGTTTTCATGCCGCAAAAGTACTCTTTTTTTGTTTACGGAGAAAGTTCTGTTTGCTTTGTTGTCTGACATTCGCTTTAAATGCTTATGTTTGCGAAGAATTTTCAATAAAGTCAAAACATGTATTTGAGAAAGTCCGTCTTCACGCTATTGCTGATACTGTGTAATGTATTTGTTGTGGTGGCACAGACCACTACAGACTCTTTGGCACTTGTTACTGCTCATTGGAATGTAACTTCTATGGGAAAAGGCGTACTTTGTCGCGAAGCGGAGTTCGTTTCTTTGTATGGTGTTCCGCAGCATGTCGCTATTCTTGAAATCAAACCGGAACAACATCGGTTTGACATTTTAATTCATTCTCCTAAAGAAGAAACCAGTAATGCTGCCCGTCGTTCCGGTGCAGTGGCGGCTATTAACGGTTCATATTTCAATATCAAGCAAGGAACTTCTATCTGCTATTTGCGGAAAGACGGGGTAGTGGTGGATACTACTGCGACTGGTGTACTCAGCACTGTATCCAATGGTGCCGTGAAAATAGATAAAGGGAAACTGGACATCATAGCCTGGAAGAAACAGGATGAGAAAACTTGCGAACAGAAAGAAGGGAGTATTCTCGTTTCCGGCCCGTTGATGCTGCTGGATGGAAAAGCTTGTGATTTGTCTGCTTGTAACCGGTCATTCGTTCAGACTAAACATCCACGGAGTGCCGTGGCTCTGATGAAGGACGGAACGGTGTTTCTGATTGCAGTTGCGGGCCGTTTCGAAGGTAAGGCGGAAGGTATCAATATCCCTGAGTTGACACATCTTCTCCGTGTATTGGGTGCAAAGAAAGCTTTGAACCTGGATGGTGGTGGCTCTACTACACTTTGGAGTGCTTCTGCACCGGATAATGGAATTGTAAACAAGCTTACTGACAATAAACTTTATGATAATAAAGGGGAGCGTAAGGTTGCCAATTCACTTTGTGTTTACGAATAAAAGCGGAAGATTTAAACTGTAATCCTTAGAATTTTTGTACTTTTGTGCCGTGCCGAGGTGACATTAGGTGCGACAACAGACAAAGTATTTTCTTAATTAGCGTATTAACAAGAATATGTATACAGTTATTAAACGCATGGAAATATCAGCTGCCCATAGCCTGAAACTTTCCTATCGCAGCAAATGTGAGGATCTGCATGGTCACAATTGGATTATCACAGTCTACTGCCGTTCCCGGGAACTCAATGCCGATGGAATGGTAGTTGATTTCAGTCACATCAAAGAAACGGTGAAAGGAAAGCTCGATCACCGTAATTTGAATGAAGTTCTTCCATTCAATCCTACCGCAGAGAATATAGCCCGCTGGATATGTGAGCAGATACCTACTTGCTTCAAAGTCGAGGTGCAGGAATCTGAATCCAATGTAGCCACTTATGAGAAAGAATAACCCTACTGAAAGCCGGCACAAATATTTTTTATGAGAAAGATTAATGAGATTTTTTATAGCTTGCAGGGTGAAGGCTATCACACCGGCACGCCTGCTGTCTTTATCCGCTTTTCCGGTTGCAATCTGAAATGCTCTTTTTGCGATACACGGCATGAAGAAGGTGTACTGATGTCCGATGATGAAATTATTGCCGAAGTAGGAAAGTATCCGGCTGTTACGGTTATCCTGACGGGTGGAGAACCTTCTCTCTGGATTGATGAGGTTTTTATCGACCGTTTGCACCAGGCGGGAAAGTATGTCTGTATCGAAACGAATGGAACGAACCCATTGCCCCAAAATATTGATTGGGTGACTTGTTCTCCCAAGCAAGGGGTGAAGTTGGGGATTACCCGTATGGATGAGGTGAAGGTCGTTTACGAAGGTCAGGACATTGAAGTCTACGAGTTGCTTCCTGCTGAATATTTCTTTCTGCAACCCTGTTCATGTAGTAATACTGCGGAAACAGTGGCGTGCGTCATGCGACATCCTAAATGGCGGTTAAGTCTGCAAACACATAAACTGATTGACATTCGTTAATGAATCGGGTAGTGTTATAGGAATGTAATGTGAATGACATCTTTCTTTTGCTTTTTAGGGTTTACTTTGCCGTGAAATTAAAATTCTAAAAAGAGAAGAAACATGAAATCAATTCGTTTTTTATCCTTGCTGCTTTTGCTGAACTTGTTTGCAGCAGGAGGGTATGCAGCAGACCACCCCGTTAAAAAAGAGATTGCCGTAAGTTTTGACACAACCTCATTTTCATCTTGCACGGGAGGAGAGGCTCGAACTCCCGACACCTGGTTTTGGAGACCAGTGCTCTACCAACTGAGCTACTCCCGTGTTTGCGGCTGCAAAGGTAATGTAAACTTTTAAATATGCAAGAGGGATGAGCGATTATTTTAACGCTCTCTCGTCTTATAACATCTGTAAGTCCTGATACATAATGCGGTAGGCTGCTGCTTTTTTTTCTAAAGCAAGCGGATAAGCGCGCGAAGAAGAGGGCATCCGATAGAGTCGCATAGGTCTGCCATCAAAAACAAACTCTGTAAAATCTCCCACTTTCGGCTTTTCAAGAGAGAACTGTTTGCATAAAGTTTCCGTTGCTTTCTCACCTGTGGTAACTATGGCTTTACATTCCGGTAAGCGACGAAGCATGCCCTCGATATCCGTAGGTTCTACAACTTCCAGAAATTTGTCGGATGCATTGTCCTGCAACCGTCGTATGGCGGTAGCTGTATCAAATAGGGCAATACCTTTTTCTTGCAGGAAAGGGATAATGCGATCTTTGTCGAAAGCTTTTGCCGCTTCGTTCAGAAAATGGTTTTTATCATTGAAAAACAGGAGTCCTACAATCCGCCACATATCATTGTTCCAGTTCGGGTAATAAAACTCCATCGACCACCTTTTCTTTTGAGGTGGAAAACTTCCCAGCATCAGCAAACGGGCATTAGCAGGAAGAAAGGGTTCTAAAGGGTGCCGTTCGATTTCCATACTTACTATTTTTAGGATAAAAAATGTCTGAAAAGCCCGGAATATGATTCAGACTTCTCAGACGACTCTGTGATTTTCTTATGCAAAAGTATAGATTATTTCCGGAAGTTACTCTGTTATTTCCAAATTACTCATTTTTTCTGTGATGCGGAAAGGGAAGTCCGGATATTCGTACAGGCTGAACCGTGATTCGGTTTTGCCTTCCGTATAATTCCAGATACTTGCGTAGTCTTCCACATCTTCTCCCATGGCACGCAGTTGTCGCAGGTACGCGGCTATGGACTTATTCTCTACGATATAGACCTGTCCGAGCTGATTGATTATCGGGCTGTGGCGACGTGTTCCGTCGTGGTCGAAACGAAGGATGCGCTTTCCGTCTTCGGTCATTCCCACCAGATTGAACGTCATGCTCTTGCCAATGGCGGGCAGGTTTAACACGCTGCGGTCTGTGGCAAGAAACGGAAGATGATGTATCTTCAGGAAGTGGCGGATACAGGATGCAGGATCAAGTGCGGTTTCGAGCGATGCAGACAGATTGAAGGCATCTTCTTTATTCAGTTTGCCGAAACGCTTTTCTTCTTGCTGTTCCTGCATGGAACGGCTGTTTGGTGTAAAGACTGCGTTGTTTTCTTCGAAACCTTTTACAGAGAATGTATAGTAACAGACAACTCCCAGTTCGTTAAGTACCTGACGTAGGCGAGTGGTATGTCCCCGACGTGAGGCAGCTACGTTATACACAAGTTGGTTGGTAATCAGCCAGCCTGCCGATAATAATTTGCGAATACCTTCCTTTGCCTCGGGAGTAACCTCCAGTGGAGTTTGGAAATGCGTTTGAATAATGAACTGACGGATACCGATGACGGATGCTTTCTCCTTGAAAGTTCGCAGAATTTCTACCAATTCATTGTTGATACGCATTGGCAGGTAAGCTGGCAAACGCGATCCGAGGCGGATACGTTGTAATTCGGCATACTTTTCTCCTTCCGGGCGTTCCTGATTGGCTTTCCGTTTACGGGCAGCCATACGATAAACGGCTTCCAGAATTGTGTTCAGCGTCTTGTTCTGACTCATAAGGGCGTCTCCACCTGTGATGAGGATGTCACGCAATTGCGTATCTTCCTCGAAGTAAGTCATCAGACGGCGCAATTTCTTCTCCCATGTTTCTTTAGGACGCAGGGAGTCAAACTCAAAATTGAGTCGTTTACTCTGGAAGTCATACATACGCTGGCATGAAGCACAAAGCCCGCCACAAGCGCGTCCCATGGTGTCGGGAATGAGGATGGCTACTTCCGGATAACGACGGTGAATATTGTGCCCGTCGGGTAGGAGCCAGCCGGCCGCATTGGGTTTTCCGGCTTCTACTATGTCTTCACGTTCCCAGGCGCGGATTTGCCCGTAAGTTTCCACCAGTTGTGGGGAGTAGAGGATATAGCTGCGCAGAGATTCATCGTTGTACCCTGTGCTACCGGGATTTAACAAGTGCAGATAGTAAGGCGTAACGAAGAAAGGCATTCCTTTCTTGCGGGCACGAGATAACAGATACATGGTTTCAGCAGAAAGTGAATTGCCCAGAAAGCGATTTAGTTCCGTAGGGCTTTTGGCAGCCATGGCCAGATGGAAACGGAAGTCATTCCACCATTCGCTGACAAGACGGTATTTCTCTTCGTAGCTGATGCCCTCTTCAAAGTGGTAGCGGGAAACAGCGGTACGGTGCTCTATCTTCTGTATCAATGCGTGCAGAATACGCTCTTTATTTTTGGCATGGATCAGTTGTACGTCTTCGTCCAGTCCGCTGGGCCAACGCTCGGTCCACGCTTTGACGCGTTGGGGTGCGGGGAGTGGGGCAGCAGGATGCTGTAAGCGTTTGAATTGCTGGAAAATATCCAGGAACACGTCTGTTTCCACATCTTCTTCCAGGTTTCCGGTAAGAAACGCGTATAGAAGTGACAGGGTAGAAACAATCATTTGTTCATCGGTAGAAAGTTCATGGACTTCCTGGCCGTCATATTCAATCAGAAGTCGAATTTGCCTGACAACTTCACTTTCCGTATCAGCCTGACTGGTAATGAATTCCGAAATACCTTGCTTGAAGCTTTCCGTACCGTCGCTCTGTTCGGCGATGCGTACAATTTCGGGAAGTTCATTTCGATAAAGTTGCTTCAACTGGGATAAAGTGAGTGCAAGCATTTTCTTTTGTTTCATAAGCGGTTGTTTTTTAATGATTAATACTGAAATAGTTGCGAGCTGCGAACTGCAAACAATAAACTACGAGCTACAAATTACGAGCTACGAGTTACAAATTATAAGCTACAGATAACTCTGATAGCCTGAAAGGCTTCCATTATATAGCGTAGGGCATCGCCCTACGTAAATAGTATATATTTCTCAATAAGCCCTGAAAGGGCGAAATCGAGTTAGTTGCCTTTATTTCGCCCTTTCAGGGCTCAGAGACAGGTAATTCAATCCGTAGGGCGATGCCCTACGCTATATAATGAAAGCCTTTCAGGCTGCCTGACTTATTGAGCCTAAATCAAGCTATTTGAATTCTCAAATCTTCTGAATTATGAAATCTTCTGAATAATCAGATTACTTGAACTAATAGGTTTTGAACTATCAACTTATCAGAGTTTTTTTAACTTACCCAGTGAATGGTTTGTCACTGATAGCTTGTAGCCTGTGGCTTAGCGGATAAAGCCCGCTATATCTTACAACAATCTCTTTGCATAAAGTGTTGTTGCTCCTTCGAGCAAAAAAGTTGCATAAAAATAACAAAAAAAGGCGAGGAAATCATTTCTCGCCCTTTCTATTGATTATTTCTTTAGAAAACTTTTTCTTTTGATAACAGTTTTTGTCTGATAGATATTTCAAACTTATTTCTCTTCCGTGGCTTTGTTTTTCGGTTCTTTTTTAGCCAGTAATACAACGTTGTACACGTATTCTGTCATCCACTGCTCGGAGTATCCCAGACGCTCTTTGTATTGGCGGACTGCCATAGCCGTCTTATGTACATCGTCCTTTTTCCATACGGTTTTGGTGCAGACGTCATGTACGGTCTTTTCGGTCATACTGCGCAGTGCACCTTTAAAAACAGAGGGCACGCGAAACTTCCATTGCATCAAGTTACCCATCAACATCATCAGGTCTTGTGAGAAACCTTGATACATAAACAAGTATGCCTGCACATCATTCTGCGTGCGGCAATGCTTCTTTACGGAAGCGTCGATTTCCTTGAAGAAGTTTTCACTCAGTCCATAGTCCTGCATCAGCATTTTGCGTGAAGCAGTCTTTTCGGCTTGTCCCAGTCGTCCGCCCTGAGTCGGTATTTTGAACAGGCGTTTGAAGTTGGCTACATCCGGCACGAAACGAATGTTCGTAATGCCTAGATTAGCGGCAATCACGGACTGGAAATAAACACGTGTCAGTGACACGAAATCTTCCACGTTTTTGGAGGAAGTACCCTCGGAATTCTTTTTAAATAGTTTGGCAAATATACCCATCTTATTTATGTTTTATGATTTATGATTTATAATTGCCGGGGCAATTGCGATTGCAAAAGTACGAAATAAGTTGATTTACACCAACAATTGTATAAATCATAATTTATAAATCATAAATCTCTTACCAGCACTCCACGTCATTTTCTACCTCTTTGAGGCGGTCTTTTGTGAAAACAGGGTCTTTGATACCCGCCCGTTTCTGTGCACGGTAGTCTTCCAGCAGTTTGAAAGCGTATTTACCGAGCAGGCTGATGGCAATCAGGTTACAGAGCGCCATCAATCCCATGGTGACATCTGCCAGACTCCAGGCCACATCCAGTGCGGCGAGGGCACCAAATAGCACCATACCACCTACCAGAATACGGTAGATGTTCAATATCCATTTCTTACGGGTAAGATAACGTACATTGGCTTCTCCATAATAATAATTACCCAGAATGCTGCTGAAGGCGAAGAAAAACAAAGCAATAGCAACAAAAATACTTCCTGCCGAACCAATCTCGTTCGTCAGCGCCTGTTGCGTAAGTTGTACTCCATTGGTAGAGCCGTCCAGTGGCGCACCGCTGAAAAGTATAATGAACGCGGTGCAGGTACATATAATTAATGTATCGGTGAAAACGCCCAAGGTCTGTATCAGCCCCTGCTTTACGGGATGTGTGACGTGTGCGGTGGCTGCCACATTGGGAGCGGAACCCATACCGGCTTCATTGCTGAACAATCCCCGCTTGATACCTTGCATCAATGCAATACCTACACCACCACCCAATGCCTGTTGCCAGCCGAAGGCATGGCTAACAATGAGTTTGATAACGGCAGGAAGTTCAGTGATATTGATAGCTACAATGATCAGTGCCAAAGCAATATATCCCAATGCCATAACGGGAACAATAATGCTGCTTACTTTAGCAATGCGCTGTACACCACCGAAGATAATAAGCAGCGTGGCTATGGTAATAACCCCTCCTACGATGGCGTGGTCGAAACCGAATGCATGTTCAAAAGCTGCACACAGCGTATTGCTTTGTACGGAGTTGAAGGCGAAGCCGAAAGTGATCGTAATGAGTACGGCAAACACAGTACCCATCCACGGTTGTTTCAATCCTTTTCGCATATAATAAGCGGGACCGCCAATGAAAGAGTCTTTGCCTCTTACCTTATATAATTGTGCCAATGTGGATTCTACGAATGAACTGGCAGCACCAAACAGGGCAATGACCCACATCCAGAACACTGCTCCCGGCCCGCCTACAGCGATGGCAGTGGCCACACCCGCCAGATTGCCCGTACCTACACGGCTGGCAATGGAGATGGCAAATGCCTGGAATGAAGAGATATGCTTTTCACCCGGTTTTCCGTTCGTTCCTGCCGAATCACCCAGTAAACGTACCATTTCACCTATCATGCGGAACTGTACGAAGCGGGTTTTCAGCGTGAACCAAAAGGCACATCCCAAAAGCAGAGCGATAAGGATATAAGTCCAGAGAATATCGTTGATTGAATTGATTATATTCATGCTATATTGTTTAATATTTACTTGTTTAATGATAAACTGTCGGTTCTTCTGTCTGAATTTATTGATTATAAAGGTCGCAAAAGATATATTTTGTAACTGATTGAATATTACTGTGTTGTGTTGAGGTATTCTAAGACTGCGACTGAGGTACCCTAAGTATACGACTGAGATACCCTAAGTATGGGACTGAGGTACCCTAAGTATCATACTGAGATACCCTAAAATAACAACAGTTTTGGGTTTTTGTTTTTCTGTAAATAACTTTTTCTTCATAACCCAAAAGTAGAAGTCAGGATTGAAGAATAATCATTTATTTTAGTCTGAAGTGAAACTTATGCCCTTCAAATACCGGTTCTACAATATCAAACCGGATGAACTTGGCAAGTAAATGTTCCGCTGCGCGTCGGGAAAGGCGTGCCAGCCTACAATACCTGTTTAGCGATAGACTGTCATTTTCTTCCAACAAGTCAAGCAACAACTGTTCGCGCTCTGTATAAGTTATTAGTTCTCCCCGCGGACTACCACTTTGCTGCCATACACGCAGATGAACCGGTGTGGCGAGTATATTTTCATCCTTGATGCGCAGATAAGCCAGCGGTTTTCCTGTTTCATCCTTGGCATATACGGGTTTTTGCAGACTTTCTTCAATCTGCACTACCAGCACGCTGCGTCCTTCCGCCTGAAAGGTCTGCATGGTATAATTCACTTCCGGCTGACAGTACATTTGTGCTGCCGCCTCTATCATATATTGTTCCTCATCGGAGCGAACTCCGGCGATCTTTCCGTTATCTTTTACCCCGATCAGCAACCGCCCGCCGTCCGTATTGGCAAAGGCGGAGAGCGTTTTTGCGATCTTACGGGCATCGGAAATCTCAAACTTAAAGTCCTGCCTTTGGTGTTCGCCTTCGGCTATGAGCAAGTGTATGTATTCCGTATCTGTAAGGGGTTTCATGCCTGCAAAAGTAGGTAAAAAACGCCAGAGGACGTTTTTTTGTGCAATTTTTGCGGATTATTTCAAAAAAAATATTGTTTTTCTGCATTTATTTCAAGAAAGAGTGTATTTTTGCCAGACATTATTAACGAAGTAATATTAATAAGAAAAGGATTATGAAAGAATTAGTTGAAAAAGTTGCTGAATTGTATGCAGCATTCGAGAAAGATGCAAAAGCTCAGATTGAAAATGGTAACAAAGCTGCCGGTACTCGTGCACGTAAGGCTTCTTTGGAAATCGAAAAATCAATGAAAGCATTCCGCAAAGCATCTTTGGAAGCTGCTAAATAATAAGCACGCTTACTGAAAGAATTGAAAGACCGTCTCAATGAGAACGGTCTTTTTTGTTTTATCCGGTACAAACATAGGGCCACCCGATATTTTCGGTATACCCATCAAATAATAAGCAATTTGTTCAGCCGCAAGATAACGCGGATCTCTTTATTAATTCTTTTTCAAACTATATACATTGTGTATATGATATATCTTTTATATCTTTGTAAAAAAAGAAAGGAGTTATTATGGCGACAATGACATTAGAGAAAAAAAGGAAAAATATAGATTTGCCTGTTGACGTATTACAGCGCTTATCGGTTTTGGCTGCTTCACAAGGTAAGAGTTTGAAAGCTTTCATAGAGCACCTCTTGGTGGTAAAAGCAAATTCTATTTCTGTGGAAGTTTTAGAAAATCCCAGTCCAAGTGGCGATTCCTTTTTCGAAGATGCAGAAAATATGGCTGAGATTTCAGCACGAGTGAAAGCACATAAAGCAGGAAAGACAAAATCTGCCATAAAGCTTAAATCAGCCGAGGAAATCAAGAGCTTTATAGATAATCTCTGAGATGAAATATATCATAGAGTTTGAAGCCAAGGCTATAGAGGATTTAGCTAAATTGAAGAAATCGGGAAATAAAGCATTAATTACTAAAATCGAAAGATTACTTTTGGAAATAGCAGAACACCCTACTGTGGGAACTGGACAAGTGGAAGCATTGAAAGGTACTCTATCCGGTTATTGGAGCAGGAGAATTGATAAGTTTAATCGTATTATTTATACCATTGAAGAAGAAATTGTGACAGTTACAATAATTTCGGCTAAAGGGCACTATGGTGATAAGTGATAAGTTGTGTAGTGGATATGAATGAAAACGTCCTCAATAAACTGAAAATACTGGCGGAGTCGGCCAAATATGACGTCTCATGCTCGTCCAGCGGTACCGTGCGTTCCAACAAACCAGGTATGTTGGGTAATACTGTCGGCGGCTGGGGTATTTGCCATAGTTTTGCTGAAGACGGGCGTTGCATTTCACTACTGAAAGTGATGCTGACGAACTATTGCATCTACGACTGTGCATATTGCATCAATCGTCGTTCTAATGATTTGCCGCGTGCTACGCTTTCTGTCAGCGAGTTGGTAGATCTGACGATGGAGTTCTATCGCCGCAATTATATAGAAGGATTATTTCTGAGCAGTGGTGTGGTGCGAAGTCCGGATTATACCATGGAACGCCTGGTGCGTGTGGCCAAGGACTTGCGCACAGTGCATCGTTTCAATGGCTATATTCATTTGAAAAGTATCCCCGGTGCCAGTCGTGAACTGGTGAACGAAGCGGGGTTGTATGCCGACCGCCTCAGCGTCAATGTAGAAATACCGAAAGAGGAGAATCTGAAACTTCTTGCCCCCGAGAAAGATCATAAAAGTGTATATGCACCGATGCGTTATATTCAGCAAGGCGTATTGGAAAGTTCGGAGGAACGGAAGAAACACCGCCATGCACCACGTTTTGCCCCTGCCGGACAGAGTACGCAAATGATTGTAGGGGCTACGGCGGAAACGGACAAAGATATCCTTTTTCTTTCATCTGCTCTTTACAAAGGACCTACAATGAGGCGTGTCTATTATTCCGGTTATATCTCTGTGAATACGTATGATACGCGTTTGCCGGCCCTGAAGCAGCCACCGCTGGTGCGTGAAAATCGCCTGTATCAGGCAGATTGGCTCATGCGCTTTTATCAGTTTAAAGTGGAAGAGATTGTGGATGATGCATATCCTGACCTGGACCTGGAGATTGATCCTAAACTGTCATGGGCTTTGCGCCATCCCGAGCAGTTTCCGGTAGATATTAATCGGGCGGATTATGAGATGTTATTGCGTATCCCGGGTGTCGGAGTGAAGTCGGCAAGATTGATTGTGGCATCCCGTCGTTTTTCTAAGTTAGGTTTCTATGAGTTGAAGAAGATAGGAGTAGTGATGAAGAAAGCGCAGTACTTTATTACTTGCCATGAACTCCCCATGAAGACAGTGAATGAAATGACTCCGCAAACAGTGCGCAGTTTGCTGATAACGAAACCGAACAAGAAGAAAGTGGACGAAAGGCAGTTGTTGCTTGATTTCCACGACTAAGAGAGTTCTTTTCCATGAATATATTTGTTTTTGATAATACTTTCGAGGGCTTGCTGACTTCTGTTTTTGAAGCTTATTCCCGTCGTGTTTTTCCTGATGCATTGTCTCCGGAAGGAGAGCCATTGCCTCTATTTCATGATGAAGTCTTCACGGTAATCACCGAAGAAGAAAAGGCGAAGCGCGTATGGCGTGGTTTGCAAAAGAAACTCTCTTCCGGTGCTCTGTCTTGCCTTGCCCAATGTTGGCTGGCGGAGGAACAGGAAACTCCGATGCTTTTGTTCCGCTATATCTGTAAAGCGATTGATGCTCCCCGTTCCATTGAAACCAATTTTGCCGATCCGGATGTATTGGAATTCTCGCGTATGTGGAAGCGGGTGGATTGGGAACGTCTTCGTATGCTCCAGTTTATCCGTTTTCAGAAAGCTGCCGACGGCACCTTCTTTGCTGCGGTAGAGCCGGAAAAGAATGCTCTGCCACTGGCTATCGACCATTTTAAGGATCGTTTTGCCGATCAGCCCTGGCTGATATACGACATAAAACGGGCGTATGGCTTCTATTATGATTTGAAAGAAGTACGTCAGGTTACCTTTGAAGAAGGTTCACGCGAGGGACATCTGGTCACGGGTATGCTGGACGAAAGCTTGATGGATAAAGACGAGAAACTTTTTCAGCAACTCTGGAAGACATACTTTAAAGCCATCTGTATCAAAGAACGGCTAAATCCGCGGAAGCATAAACAAGATATGCCTGTACGTTACTGGAAACACATGACAGAGAAGCAGTAACAAGATCATTCGATTTGTTCTACTGTTACATCCGGCCATTCCTGCATCAGTGACAGCATGTGCCCTTCGTCATTACTCCGCTTGGATTTGATAACCATAGTCACTATATACCTTTCTGTATCCCCGGAACCTAATCTTTCCATTTTGTAGGAGACTAACATATAATTTCGGGATTTAAAACGATCGGATACTTCCTTAAGGATATCCTTATTTCCGGTAGAGAACGTTATCATAGAGCTTTTCATCCCTACACTTTTGAACAGGATGCTGAGCAGTTCCAATCCAGCCAGAGTGAGCAGGGTAGCGGCTATACTTATTACATACATTCCGGCTCCAACCGCCAGACCGATGCCTGCTGTAGCCCATATTCCGGCAGCAGTAGTCAGCCCCCTGACAATTTGTTTTTGTAATATGATGGTACCGGCACCGATAAAACCGATACCGCTGACTACCTGGGCCGCTACACGGCTCGGGTCCAGCGAGACGCTGTTTTCTTTGATAATGTCCTGAAAGCCATATTGGGAAACAATCATGATGAGGGCACTGCCCAATGATACTAAAAAGTGAGTACGGTATCCTGCTTCTTTGGCACGGTATTCTCTGTCCAAGCCGATGATGGCACCTAAGATGCCGGCTACTAATAGTCTGAGTACGAAATCGAAATCTAATGTCATATTGGCTCCTTTCTGTGTTTTAAGCTACTGTACCTTTTCTTTCGGCTCAAGACAAAAGAAAAGTACTTAATTTATAACCCATGCCCTATTATGCGGCACCGTCTTCTTCGGATCATAGTGCATTCCCGCCTGTGTCGGTATTTTAAGAACGTATGTACGCCCGCTTTTGTTTTGTAAAGAACTATCGCGCAGCCATGGGTTGGCATCCTTCAGTTGGGCGTAGGTAATACCTTTACTCTTGGCAAATTGTGCCAGATTGTCGATACTTGTTGTTACGTTGACTTCTGTATGGGGGATAGCTGGGTAAAGATGTTCCCGTTTTAGTAAAAAGCCATAGCGCTGCGGATTACTGATGACGGCTTTAGCGGCAAGCAGGCGGAACATGTAACGGGAAGTCTCTTCTACAAGCCAAAGATCTACGGCTTGATTTACGAGCTGTTTTTTCAGTTCGGAGGAGATGCGGCCTTGTCCGCCATTGTAGGCAGCGGCTACGCAAAGCCAGTTACCATATCTTTGGTAGGCATCTTTCAGATACTTGCATGCGGCACGGGTGGCTTTCTCCACGTGATAACGTTCGTCGATATTGGGGTTTACTTCAAGACCGAATTCGCGTCCGGTAGTTTGCATGAACTGCCACATTCCGGCTGCTCCTGCCGGACTACGGGCAAGGGTGTTGAGGTTACTCTCTATTACGGCGAGGTATTTGAAATCATCGGGTACACCGTTTTCCTTCAATATAGGTTCTATGATGGGGAAGAAGCGGTTTGCACGCTTGATGGTAAGCATGGTGGTGGAGTGCATATAGGTGAACGACATTTGTTCACGGTCCATGCGTTCACGATGATCGTAGCGCGTCAGATCAATTTCCTGTCCGGCAAAGGTTATTTTATCCGGTACGGAAGGGGAGGTGACACAATAGGGAACTTCGGATTTAACGGATTGCTGTTCAGGGTCTATCGTGCTGTGCCCAAACAGAAATGGAAGTGTGGCACCGGCGCATAGAGCAACTGAGGTAACTATCAGGATATGTATTGAGTTTTTTTTCATTTTCAAAAGTTTGTTTGGTTCGAGGTCGAATATACAATATTTACGGGAATGAGGCAAGAACTATGGTGTCTTTACAACGAATCTTAGTTCTTTATAGGCAATCTTTCCCATAACCACCGGGGGATCATTCGCCAGAAAAAGACAACTACACGGTATCTACCGTCGATTACAATGACCCGTTTTTTCCGGTTCAAGGCACGGACGATACTCTTCGCTACCTGATTGGCTTGCATCAACATAGGGAACTTACCACTTTTCAGTAAGTCGGTAGCGACGAAACCCGGGCGTATGTCTGTGAAATGGATATTCAAGTGTTGCATCCGGGAGAGTTGTGCCAAGGCTTCGATGTAAGTATTCTGGAAGCGTTTCGTTGCGGAATAGGCCGGGGCGATGCCCAATCCTTTGGTGCCTGCAATGGAACTGATGACAGCGATGTGCCCACCTCCTTGGGTCTTGAAGTGATTGAAGGCGGCGGTCATCATGCGGGTGAATCCTTCTACGTTGGTACGGGCGGTATTTAGTTCTATTTCCGGCTTCAGGTCCGGGTTCTGGCTACCTATGCCGGAGCTGAGGAAGAATAAATCCATGCCACCTAACTTCCGGATGAGTGTTTCCAGCAGGGTGGGGGCATTCGCATCTGTTACGTCCAGACGTTGAATTTCGATTTGTCCGGGGGCGGTGGCTTGCAGTTTCTCCAATGCTTCTTCTCGTCTTCCGGCAATACCGATGTGCCAACCTTGCTGAATTAGCAGTTTGGCAACTTCTTCTCCTATGCCGGAGGTGGCTCCTATAATAATGGCTCGTTTCATAATTGCTGTATTAGTAGTTTGTTAATTGCATGTGCAGGATGGGAAAGGGCTTGCCTTGCGCATCTGTTTCATCCCGGCTTATTACTTCAAAGCCCCTGTTACGGTAGAAGCGGAAAGCCTGTTCGTTTTGTTCGTTGACATCCACTTTACGGAAACCTCGTTCGTTTACGGCAAACTCTAATAATGTCTTGCCATATCCTTTTCCCTGTTCGTCGGGGTGGATAAACAGCATTTCTATTAAATTGTCGCTTAGTCCCAGAAAGCCACTGATGCGGTTGTCTTTATTCTTTATAATATAGAGTTGCACTGCGGGGAAATAAACGTTCTGTACCAGAGGTTTGTAGTACTGAATATCTTCTGCACTCAAGAAGTGATGCGTACTGCGTACGGATGCTTCCCAAAGCTCAGAGAGTTCGGGATAATCTTTCTCCGTGGCGACGAAGATATTTGTAGGAAGATTGTTCATTTTCATGTATTCTATTGTCCGATGACGGTTGCTACTATTTTTCTTCCACCGCCACGATTGCGGAATTCACAGAGGTATATACCTTGCCAGATACCCATATTCAGTCTACCGTCAGTGATAGGTATGCTGAGACTATTACCTGTCAGGGTCGATTTGGCATGGGCGGGCATGTCGTCATCTCCTTCACAGGTATGCATATAGTAGGGTTCCCGTTCTTTCACCAGGTGGTTGAAGATGGCTTCCATGTCCGTCTGGACATCCGGATCAGCATTTTCATTGATGCTAAGTCCGGCAGAGGTATGCTTGATGAACAGATGTAAGATTCCGGCTTGCGGCAGACGCGGCAGGTTACGTATTATTTCATCCGTTATCAGGTGAAAACCACGTGCACGGGGACGTAGGGTAAATTCTTTTTGATTAACAAAACTTTGTTCCATTTTATATATTTCTATGCGTTATTATTTGCCGATATGATTTAGTATGAAAGTCTTTCTATTCTTTAGGGGCTTTATCAAGTGATGATCCGCAATACTTACAGAACTGTGCACTTTCTTCGTGTCCTCGCCTGTGACAGTTGGGGCACTCTCTTGCTACATTCTTTTCATGTCTTTTCATCAGCGATACGGAAACGATGCCGGTAGGTACTGCAATAATAGTGTAACCTATCAGCATGACACAACCCGAAAGGAATTTCCCCAGGGCGGTGACAGGAGTTATATCTCCGTAACCTACCGTGGTAAGCGTGACACAGGCCCAATAAATACTGTTGGGAATATTGCTGAACTGCGTATTGGGTTTTCCTCCTTCAATCATGTACATCAGTGTTCCGATAGATATCACCAGAATCACCACAAACATAAAGAAAACTGCAATTTTCTTGCTACTGTCTCGTAGTGCTGTCAGTAGCATTTGACCTTCCATCCAGAAATTGAATAACTTGAAAATGCGGAATATCCGTATCAGGCGGAATGCCCGTATAATAAGCAGATAGCGTGCTCCGGGAAACAGGAAAGCGAGATAAAGCGGCAGTGTAGCCAGCAAGTCGATGATGCCGAAAGCACTGAAAGCGTATTTGGAAGGTTTGGGCGAACAATACAACCGAGTGATATATTCGAAAGTAAAGAAAGCGGTCAGTAAATATTCCATAACAATAAATGGAGTTTTCAGCCATACCGGTAATCCTTGCAGGCTTTCCAGGATAACAAGTCCCACGCTAAGCAATATGCACCAGATCAGGGTAACGTCGAATAGCTTCCCGGCAGGTGTGTCAGCTTCGAATATGATGACATATAGTTTTCGCTTCAAAGCCTGATTATGCATCAGTTCTGTGAATTTATCTTTCAGTTTCATGTTTCACAATGTTTGTTACAAAAGTAGGAAAACCTTTCCGAATGAGAAAAAGGGTACTTGACTTTTTGTAACTTGCTGGAATATGGAGTATATTTGTTACCTGTTTTCACGATTTAAAAGTAAACAACCATGAATCGAATAATAACCTTCGTTATCGGGGTTTTGTTCATCATACTTAAAATAAAGAGCGTATGAATAAAGTATGTGTAGTAACAGGTGGTGCCACCGGTATCGGTCGTTGCATTGTCGAGATGTTTGCAGAATCGGGATATACGGTGTATTTCATTGATAAGACACCCGAGGCGGTGGAACTGGCGGAAGGAAAGATGTCGGAAAGAGGGCTTTCGGTTACAGGCTTTGTCGGAGATATTGCTGAGGAACAGACGCTGCGGGATTTTGTAGACTTTGTCTTATCCATAGAAGATCAGATTGACTGTCTGATAAATAATGCTTGTCTGACAAATGGAGGAATATTGAGCAATTGTTCGTATGAAGACTTTCTGTATGTGCAACGTGTGGGAGTAGCGGCTCCTTATTTCCTGGCTTTGTCGTTTAAAGACTATTTCAGTGGTGCAGGTGCTATTGTGAATATTTCTTCTACCCGTGCTTTTCAGTCGCAGGCCAATACGGAAAGTTATACGGCAGCCAAAGGTGGAATAACGGCTCTGACTCATGCACTTGCGGTCAGTCTTTCGGGAATTGCCCGCGTGAATTCTATCGCTCCCGGTTGGATTGATACGGGAAGCTATCATGAAGAGGATTATGTGCCGGCATATACGGAAGGAGATATCATGCAGCATCCTTCGCAACGGGTAGGAGAACCGGCTGATATAGCCCGTGCTGTTCTTTTCCTTTGTGACGAACGGAATTCCTTTATCAACGGGGAGCATATTACGATTGACGGAGGCATGAGTAAACTAATGATTTATCATAATGATTATGGTTGGGATTATCAACCGTAGAAACTATTAAATATAAAAAGAGAATAATGGAAAAAGTAATTATCAACTCGTATGAGGATTTTGAAAAGCTGGTAGGTCAGCAAATTGGGGTTTCCGATTATGTGGAACTTTCGCAGGAACGTATCAATCTGTTTGCTGATGCTACGTTGGATCATCAGTGGATACATGTAGATACGGAACGTGCTAAAACAGAGAGCCATTTCAAAACTACTATTGCGCATGGCTATCTTACTTTGTCTATGTTGCCGTATCTGTGGAACCAGATTATTGAGGTGAACAACCTGAAGATGATGGTTAATTATGGTATGGATCAGATGAAGTTCGGTCAGGCGGTATTGTCGGGACAAAGTATTCGTTTGGTTGCGAAACTGCACTCATTGACAAACTTGCGCGGTGTGGCAAAGGCTGAGATTAAATTTACGATTGAGATAAAAGACCAACCGAAGAAGGCACTTGATGGAATTGCAGTGTTCTTGTATTATTTCAATTAAAATTCTTTCATTATAAATTACATGGATATTCGCAGATTAAGAAGAAGAGCTTTACTGAAGCTTCATTATTAAATTTGTGAATATCCATGTAATCTGTGATGTATTCTTTATTGCTTCCTAATATACTCCTGCCACAAATGCCGGATAGCCGCTACCGGATGATACAACAACATTCTTGGCCCTGCCCATCTCATGATTTCTCTCATCCGTTCCCGCATCTCCGGTTTGTAACAATGTATGGTACAGAGTCGGCAAGTACCTTTCTTTTCTCCGAATGGACAACGTGACAACCGTGCATGTGCATATTCCAACACTTCCCTGCATTGCGGGCACAAAGTTTCGTTCCCCTCTTTCTTCCGGCAGTAGAGGCGGATCATTTGTTCCACGGTTTGTTTTTCCTGTTCGATGCGGGACATTATTTATGCTTGCCAGCGTTTCAATTTCGGAAACTCTTGCTTCATCATCGCAATAGCTTCTTCTTTAGTAACTTTCTGCTCCGAGTCTTTATTGAATTCTTCTACAAACTGGGCACAATGTTCTATCATTTCATCCATGGTGCAGTCTTGTGCGAATTTACCTTGCTGATAGCAGTAAGTACAATAATCTGCGCTGAGGCTACCGTCAGCATTTGTTCCGCATACTTCATCGGATGTGAGCGGCATTCCGCAACTTTGGCAAAATTTCATTTCCATAATAATTTTATTTTAATAATATTAATTTATTGATTATATCTGGGAGATAAGCTTTTATATTTTTCAAAGCCATTATCCTGACTTTTATAAATGATTGTATCGATAAAATAAAGATGCCCGTCATTTCCTACTAATACATTATTAGGAAGAGCATCGAATATATCATAATTGCCATTTGAGAAAAATTCACCATCTAATTCAGAACTGAATCCCATTTTATTAAGCTCTTCTTCTATTTCGGGTTCAGTAGCTTCACGCATAGCTACAATAAATGGTTGTGAAAGTACGGCACAAACTTTTTCGGCTTTATTATATGCAAAACCTATTAGCTTATAAGAACAATCTGGAAAATAAATGTTGTGAATCCTTATACGCTCAAAAAACTGAGAGAGATTGTCATCTGAGTAGCGAAAATCATTTAATTTGTAAACAGTAGTGTTATTCTCTATTGACAGATATACTTCATTTTCAGATCCTCTATCAGAAAATATTCCTATTGTATTAATATCTTCTATCCAATACCCTCTGTCTCTTGCGAATCTTTCGAGGTTTGAAATCTGGACTCCCTTAACGACCGTTGTTCCCGCAATTGCTTGAATTGATTCAAGCACTCCTCGCGCGACATTGGATGCTTCCTCCAATAAGCAATGGATTTCATTTTCTTCGCTATGGCTTGGCGATGATATTGATTCAGTTTTTCCATATTGTTTGTTTTTATTATACATATAATGCAAAGATACTGTTTTTGTTCTTTCCTTAATTATCGTAGCAGCAATTTTTTCAGTAAACCTTCATTCAACAGGTGCACTGTTTCGAACTTTCCATTATAGAATACAGCCCAATTATTAAAGATGCAAGGCAGTTGTTTAGCTTTCTCCAAAGTATCTATCTCTACCAACCGGAGAGGTATTTGATTGTTCTCGCAATAATTGTATATCTGTTCGATACAATTGGGAATATAGGGACATTGCACACCGTAATAGATGGTCAGTTCTTTGCCCTCAATGCTCTGTTTCCGCACGTTTGATGTGAATTGCGGTTGGGTACCGTCAAAGGAAAGAGCTAATAATTCATATTCGTCATTGATGGTATCCACTACTTTGAAGCCATATTTCAACATGAACTTTTTTTCTGATAAGAAAGGTTTCTTCTTTTTGGAAGAAAGGAGGCAGATGCCGGATTTTCCTTGCGCTTTTGCGTCGTCGATGCACGATTGTAACAATTCCTTTCCGTATCCCTTTCCTTTGTAACTGCCGGATACCCACAGGCAATAAATATAGAAATAATTATCACCAGTTACGGGAACCCAGGCTTTTTCCAACGGGGCATACTCGATGAACACCTTTCCCTGCGCATCCAGTTTGCGGAAGACGTGTCCTTCTTTGATACGCTCTGCCAGCCAGTTGCGTTTATCGTTTACGCCAGTCTGGTGTTTTTTGTCTGCAATGGCGCAACATAGGTGTTCGCTCATTACGTTCTCAGGGGTTAGTGTGATGAATGCCATACTTTTATCCATTCTTGCTAATTTTAAGATAAACCATATCTTTCAGAAGCTTTCCATCTTCATACATGGGATGATCGTAGTTGTCAGTAAAAAAGTTGGGTATGCGGTGCGAGTAGGTAAATCCGCATTGTTTGTAGAAATCCTCTGTGTACGTATCTTCTGCTGTACCTACCAATAGCGTATGATAACGATCTTTGTAGTGCTCCAATAGAAATTCTATTAGCCGTTTTCCATATCCTTTTCGTTGGTAGTGGGGATAAGTGGCGATGTTCTTGATTTCATAGACTCCGTTTCCTTCATCTGTTATCACACACGCTGCCTTTAAGTCGCCGTCGTAGAGAGCATACATTTCTCCCCGTTCCAGGTAGAGATCTATCATGGACTCTTGTTCGTCGGCAAGTAGCAGTAGTTCGAGGAACTCCTTTTTGTTCTTTAAAATAGGGACGATGTTTATCATTCGTGTAGATTTAATTGTTCTTGAATCACCTCAAAGGTAGGCAATTGGTATGAGAAAGACAAATTTTGCTACCAAGTTGAAAAACATTATTCCGAAATTTGCTACTTATAATTAATTTCTGTTCTTTCGTACGGGAATTTATGGTTGCCCGATAATGGTCTATGCTTTTTAGGGAGAGCGAGTTTTCCAAGTCAATTCATTGGGGGGATGAGATTAAAAGTAGTCAACCTATGTAAGAAGACTATGTGCTCAATATCAGTAGATTATGATTCTCAGTTATTCTCACTATATTGAGAATTTGTTCTCACTATGATGAGTATTTATTCTCATCGCATTGAGAAGTTCTTCTCATCGTATTGAGAATACTTTCTCTTTACGTTGAGAAAATCTTCATTATAGGCATCCTGTTTCCGACTGATAAGTATTGTATTGCAAAGTAATATAGGTTATGGATAAAACATCCTTTGGAGAAGAAGTATATAGCGTTGTCGCCTCTATCCCTCCGGGACGGGTGCTGACGTATGGACAGATTGCTTATCTTATAGGTAAGCCCCAGTGTTCACGTATGGTGGGGCAGGCCATGCATAACGCACCTGAAGAACAAAATCTGCCTTGCCACCGGGTAGTGAATAGTCAGGGACGACTGGCCCCTTTCTGGCCCGAACAACGGGAGTTGCTGGAAAAAGAGGGTACCGTCTTTAAGAAGAACGGATGCGTAGATATCAAGGCATCCGGTTGGGAAATACTGAAGGAGGTTATTTCTTAGCGAATATATTGATGAGCAGCGAGCAACTTGTCAGCAAGATACCTGTTCCCACCACTCCCGTCCAGCCGAACCATTGCCAGAAGGTTCCGGCAAGGAAAGTTCCGGTGGAACCGCCAATGAAATAGGTAGTCATGAAAATAGTATTGATGCGATTGGATGCCTGCGGACAAAGGGCAAAAGCACTTGTCTGATTGCTGAGCTGGATGCATTGCATACCTATATCTATCAACAGAATACCGGCTATGATACCTGCATAACTATATTGTCCCGCATAGAGTACTATCCATGCGCTGATTATCAGCGAACATCCTATATAAGTAAGCCGTTTCACCCCGACCGTATTGATGAATCTTCCGATGGAAGAAGCGGTCAGTGCCCCGGCTATGCCACAAAGTCCCAGCATTCCTATGATATTGTTTCCCGCAAAGAAAGGCGCCTGTTCCATCTTGAAAGCCAGACAACTCCACATGGCAAGGAATGATCCGAACGAGAAACCTGCACGTAACGAAGCTATGCGGAGTTGGGGATACTTCTTGACGATGGAAAACAAGGATTTCATCAGTCCGGCATAACTTCCCTGATAATTGGAAGGAAGGTCCGGGAGTATCCTTATTATGATAAGCAAACAAACGACCATCAATCCCGCGGCAATAAAGTAGATAAACCGCCAGCCCATGTATTCGCCTACAATGCCGCTTACTACACGCGAAGCAAGAATACCCGTCAGTAGTCCCGAAAGGATAATACCTACGTTCTTTCCTTTGGTTTCGGGAGTGGAATATTGTGCCGCAAGGGGCATGAATATCTGGGGTATAACCGAACAGGCACCCGTCAGCAGAGAAGCGAACAGTATCAGGTGGATATTGGGAGCTAAAGCAATGGTGAGCAGTGAGACTACCAGAATGGAAATATTTACGAGGATAATATTTCTTCTGCGGTATAAATCGCCCAGTGGAATGATGAACAATAGTCCGATGGCATATCCTATCTGCGAGCACATGGCTATCAGATTGGCGGTGAACTCACTGATGTTCAGGTCACGGCTGATACGGTTCAGTAGTGGTTGGTTGTAGTATATGTTGGCTACCGTTACGCCTGAGATGATGGCCAGCGTCCAAAGCAGGGACGAGGGTACTCCTTGATTTTCTTTTAGTTCCAATTTCATGCCGCAAAGGTAGTAATTTCATGAAAAAGAAACATGCACAATGATCAATGATTCATATACAGGGGCATCAGGCGATGGTAGGCTTTCAGATATTTCCTGAGTCTGGTGACTTCTTTTTCTCCGATGCAGGGCATGCGGCGCACATCCATATTATCCGTCAGGTCGTGAATCTTAACGGCAACGGCTATGGGATTGGAGGCACATCTTTCGACGTATTCTTCGTAATCTTCCTCATCGGAGGTCTTTGTGACACACCGCACGGCTTCAATGATTTCGGCAGAGAATCCTTCCTTTTCCAGGTCTTCGAATGTCCATTCCGTATCTTCTACAACGTCGTGTAGAATACCGACAATCCTTTCTTTCTGATTCCGTCCCATATTCATTACGCGGATGGGATGATGCAGATATTCCTGTCCGTATTTGTCTTTTTGTCCTTTGTGGGCTTCGGTGGCAATAGCGATGGCATGTGAGAGAAGATGATTGTCCATAAGATTTTTTTTAGAATTGTTCGATACAAAGTTACTGAAATCTGTTATTAAATATAAGAGAGGCTTATTATTAAAATAGTATATTAACCCAATAAATGAAACAGATTATGAATATAGAACATTTTCCGGAGAAAAAAGTTTTTCAGACCGTAGTCGATGGAGAGACTGCCCGCCTGATGTATCATGTAGCTGACGGTGCTTTGGATGTGCGTCACACGATTGTACCTGGTGAAATAGGTGGTAGGGGAATTGCCTCTGCTTTAGTAAAGGCAGCCTATGATTATGCATTGGCTAATGAACTTGTGCCTGTGGCAACCTGTTCCTATGCCGTGAAGTGGCTGGAAAGGCATCCTGAATATAATGGAAAGACGGGGAAGGATTATGCGGGGGAGGGGACTTGTGCATTATAGAAACTCCTTAAAACTTTGGGCAGCCATATATTATCTATATATGACTGCTCAAAGTTTATTCACTTAATTATTCTGATTGATAAGGTTTATCACGACCTTTACCATTATATCTTTTTCTTCTGTTCTGCTTTCTGCAATCATTAATGTAAGGGCGACTAATGTGTTGTTGCTTATTAACCGGGAACCATCAGGTTTATATAAAATTCTGTTTTTCTCGAGAAACCATAGGAATAGAAAAGCAGCAATGCGTTTGTTTCCATCGCTAAATGAATGGTTTTTTACAACTAAATAGAAAAGCATGGCCGCTTTTTCTTCAATGCTGGGATAAAGTTCTTTTCCATCAAATGTCTGATAGATAGTATTGATGGAGCTATGAAATGATTGGTCCTTTTCATTTCCGAATAAGCCGCTACTTCCAAATTTCTTTTGCAGAATGTGTATTGCCGCCATTGCCTCTTCGTATGTAGCCCGGAAAGAGGTGGTTCGTGTAGTTGCTTCTACTTCTAATCTCTGATAGTCATACTTATCCAAAGTATCTAAGCCGTATGTGTAATCGGTAATAACATGTAATAACCCATTGGCTTCATTCAAGGTTAATTCTTTGTGTTCGATTACATTGGATAGTAATCTTACGGTATTCTTCAAATCAGCTAATTGTTGTGCTTTAGCTTGTTCATTAATAACATAACCTTTGATTAGGTATTCTTTCAGAACTTTATTAGCCCAAATACGAAACTGGATACCTTGTTGTGATTTTACGCGGTAGCCAATAGAGGTTATCATTTCGAGATTGTAATATTCTACCTGCCGGGTAACACTTCTTTCACCCTCTTGTTGAACTGTCGCAAATTTTGCGACAGTTGGAATTTCTTTTAGTTCTTCCTTCAGTGCATTAGTGATATGCTTGCCAATAGTTTTTACATCACGGTCAAACAGTTCAGCCATTTGTTGGCGATTAATCCATACCGTTTCATTTTCCAGTCTCACATCTATTAAAGTTTGTCCATCCTTAGTCTGGTAGATGATAATATTTCCTTTGTCGTTCATTTTTTATTCTTTTTAAATACGAATTTGTAAAGGTAAGCATTTTCTTCTTTGCTGCCTTCGGATTTTTCTCTATCTTGCTTCCGTTTTTAATCATTCACTAAAGAAAAACTGAATATGAAGAAATATATAGGAGCGCACGTAAGTGCGAGTGGGGGAGTTGAGATAGCTCCTGTTAATGCGCATGAGATAGGTGCGAATGCATTTGCTTTGTTTACAAAGAACCAACGGCAATGGGTGGCCAAACCTCTGGCCGAAGAAAGTATTCGCGGATTTAAAGACAATTGTGAGAAATTCTCTTTTGATGCCCGCTATATTCTGCCTCATGATAGCTATTTAATCAATCTGGGACATCCTGAAGAAGAAGGACTGGAGAAAAGCCGTGCCGCATTTTTGGATGAGATGCAACGTTGTGAGCAATTAGGTCTGAAGCTTCTGAATTTCCATCCGGGCAGTCATCTGAATAAAATTTCAATAGAGGAATGTCTGGATAAGGTGGCAGAATCTATCAATATCACATTAAGTAAAACGAAAGGAGTGACTGCTGTTATTGAGAATACAGCCGGACAAGGAAGTAATGTTGGTAATGAGTTTTGGCAACTAAAGCATATCATTGATCGTGTGGATGATAAATCCCGTGTAGGTGTATGCTTGGATACTTGTCATACTTACTCGGCAGGATACGATATCGTAAAGGAATATGATAAAGTGTTTCAGGAGTTTGATGAAGTCGTTGGTTTTAACTATTTGCGGGGTATCCACCTGAATGATACTAAAAAAGAACTGGGTAGCCATGTAGACCGCCATGACAGCATAGGGAAAGGCTTGTTAGGCATAGACTTCTTTAAGCGTTTTATGAAAGATGAACGGTTTAATGATATGCCTGTTATTCTAGAAACGCCGGATGAGAGTTTATGGGCGGACGAGATAAAGTTGTTACGTAGCTTTGAAGAATAGATACGCGGACTAAACGGACGAACACGGATTTTCTTAATTCATAATAAGAAGTCCGTGTTCGTCCGTTTAGTCCGCGTCGTCCGCGTATCCTTATTGATTTACCTTCACATTATTCCATTCAGATGACGGAATGATTGACTTGTCATACTCACCATCTTTCGCTTTAATATTCAGATTCTCAAATTTGAAATTCGTCAGTTTGTACTGCTCGGATGCACTTACGTTGAAAAATACATCACATTCAAAGTCTATATTACGCATTGTTACATGATCCGAGTAAGACATCGGAATATCTTTACGGTCTTTCAGGTCAAAAAACTGAGTCCATGGTTTGATGTATAGGAAGCTTTTGGCATTTCCTTTAATATCCTCCACAAGGATATATTCATAATTTTGGGGAGTATCGGCACGCATCTTCAACCACAACAGACGGCTTGCCTGATTGATGGTACAACGACGGAGAATAATATTGCGGTTATGGATAGATTCGCTACCGCAAGTCAGTGCACTATGGCAGAAACCGTACGTACAATCTTCTATAATAATATTAGTGTTACTTCCGTTGTTAGAATCCTTATCAGCCCAGGGGCCTTTTCCACCTTTAAGAGCAATAGCATCATCGTTTACAGAAAGATAGCAGTTCTTAACCAACACATTGTTGCATACATCAATATCTATGGCATCCGTGCTGGGTGCCTTAACAGGAGCAGCCGGAGAGAAAATATACAGACCTAATAACTTCACATTGTTACATTTGTAAATGTGTGTCGTCCAGAAAGGAGAGTTGATGAGGCGTACACCGGAAAGCTGTACATCATTGCTGTTGGAAATGTGCACCAGGCGCGGGCGCAACTCATCCATATTCGTGCATTTCGGAATAACGGTGCGGCGCAACCAGAAAGATTTCCAATAGCGTAGTCCGTTGCCATTGATGGTTCCCTTACCGGAAATGGTGAAACCATCTACTTTGTCGGCATTCACCAGTGCGGCAAAGTATTTAAGTGATTGCCCCTCGATGCGGGTGTTGATTATAGGGAAGTTACTGATATCATCGCTACCTTTCAAAACAGCTCCTTCTTCCAGATAAAGGTGTGTTTTAGGCTTGAAAAAGAGTGCACCGCTCAGATAGGTACCTTTCGGGATGATGATCACACCGCCACCTTTGGATGATGCCTGGTCGATAACCGCCTGAATTTTCTCTGTTTGAAGTAAGGTGCTGTCATTCACCACACCATGATCAGTAATCTTATATTTACCGCCAAGGGTTTCGATATTTACAATTTCGTTCTGTCTGAACCAGTCGGGAATAAGGGTACCATCGGGAAATTTCTCTTGTCCAAAAGATGGCAGGCAGAAAAGCAAACTACATACTAAAGTTACGAATTTCATGGTCTTTATCATTAATTGAGTTAATAGTGTCTGATCGGATCGATTTATCCGTTTGCAAAAATAGGGATTAAAATCTACATGCTGCTTATGCGGATAAGCCCATTTCCTAAGTTATTTGTTGGTTTATATAGGCTTTTTGATTCTTCCTTTCCATACAGAAAGGAAGTTAACTCGTCAACCTTTCCTCTATCCGAGCTTTTTGAAAAAGCAATAATCAGAAGTCTGCTTTTTCCGTAATACACATGGACTGCCCGTTGACGGGATGGGTGAACTCTATGGATTCAGCGTGCAGATAGAGCCTTTTGTCTTTCTTTCCATAAAGCTCGTCGCCTATAATGGGGCAATGGAGTCCTGACGGATGTGCCGCATGCACGCGAAGTTGGTGAGTACGTCCCGTATGGGGATAAAAGGCTATACGTGTATATTTATCTGTACGTTCGAGAACCTGATAATAAGTGATGGCAGGCTTGCCGTATTGTGTGTCTACCATTTGCCGGGGGCGGTCCAATGGATTGGGGCAAAGCGGTAGTTCAATAGTGCCTTCATCTTCCGGGACGATGCCATCGAGCAAGGCTATGTACTTCTTTCGGATACTACGATTCTTGAATTGTGCCTGTAAGTGTTGGTGCGTCTTCTTATCTTTGGCAATGATTAAAAGTCCCGATGTAGCCATATCCAGCCGATGTACGATCATGGGACCCTCTGCTTCCGGATAAGCCTTTCTTGCCAGGTCGTATATAGACGTTTGTCTCTCTTTTCCGGGTACTGAAAGCATTCCGGCAGGCTTATTAATAATCAATAGCCATTGGTCTTCATAAACTATATTCAATTTTTCATTGCCTCGTTCCGCCTCCTGTTGCATAGGATTTGCTTCTACCTCCAATCCCTGTAACATGTGCCGGAGAATTGGTTCGCATTTGCCCTTACAGGCTGGATAGTAGTAACCGTGATGCCGTACTTCGTTTTTGGGAGAATTACCCCACCAGAATTCGGCCATGGCTATCGGTTTCCAATGATGCAGATAAGCTTGTTGTAACAATTTAGGAGCGGCACATTCACCTGCACCGGCGGGAGGAGTCTTATGTACGGTTTGCTCGAATATGTCGCATAAAGTTATCACTTCTCCCCGGTAGTTCAACATTCTGAATTGTTCGAATAGTTGTTGTTGCAAGGCGGCAGAGCGGACTTTACGTTCTGTTTTCAGCTCCTGTATTTGTTTTTCCCAATTACCAGCTTCTACCTGCAAGGAGGCTATCTTATCTTTCCAGGAACGTTCCAGCCGCTTATATTCTGCCTTCTGGAACTGGCTCTCTCGTATCAGCTCTGCTTCTTCCTTTGCATTAAGCTGACCTGTTTTTCTGAGCAATTCTCTTTTATCTTTTGCTTCCTTCAATTGTGTTTTGGCAATTGACAATGCATCTTGTGCAGATTGGGTGGTTTGGGTAAGATTTGATCGTAGGTCAATATATTTCTTATCCTCTTCCAACCGGCGGATACGACGGTTGATAGCGGATATGTTTTCTTCTTCTATTTTGAAGAAGCCTTGAGGTTGCAATAAATCGTACACGGGAGGTACAAAATACGGATGTATATTCTTCCCGGCTAATATGCCCGAAAAGGCGGTTAAATAACCTATGCTTCCATCTTCGGTTTGCACTATCAGCACTCCGAACATTTTCCCCTGGCTTAATTCCTCTTGCCAGTCGCTTTGCTTGCTGAGGTAGTTTTGTACCTCTTCCGCCGCCATTACACACAATGGATGAGGAGTATAACAGAAAGGATAAGTAAACCTTTCCGGAAGTGGAATATCGCTGATTGAAGTAGTAAAACGGTGCAACATAATGGTGCAAAGATACTACATTCTTTGGGTATCTGTGAAGTTATCCGGCAGAAAAGAATTCCTCGCTTTCATTATGGTAGGGTAGGAGGAAAGTGAACCGGCTTCCTTTTCCAATCTCTGAGGCCACACTAATCTTCCCACCGAGTTTTTCCGCAATTACCATGCTGATGGAAAGTCCCAGACCTGTGCCTTGAACAAATTCATCTTGTTTGTAGAAGCGTTCGAATATCATTCGTTGCTCTTCTTTCGGAATACCTTTGCCGGTATCTTCTACGTAAATGGAGACTTCGTATGTTGAAAAATCAATTTCATAGCCCAGTTTGATGTATCCTGATTTGGTAAACTTAGTGGCATTATTCAGGAAGTTAGTCATTATCTGGCTGAGGCGGTTCACGTCCGTATTGATGAAGAATGCGGCATCGGGCACTTCTTTGATGAACTCTATTTCCTTGGGTATCAATAAGGAATGTGTCAAATACATACTATCCACCCAATTATTCAGATTACACGTTGAATAGGAGAAAGTCATGTTGCCCGATTCGATACGGGAGAGTTCCAGTATATCATTGATGAGTTTCAGAAGCAATTCACAATTCGTGTTGATCGTATTGATGAAGTCAGCTTTCTCTTCATCGGGGAGGTCGTCTTCGCTGACAAGTAAGTTGGAGAACCCCACAATTGCATTCAGTGGAGTACGTATTTCATGGCTCATATTGGCGAGGAAAGATTGTTTCAGTTCTGCCTCTATCGCCAGGTCTTTTGCTCTCATGAGTTCCTCTTCTTTGTCCTTGAAGTGTTGCACATTGGTGATTAAGCCTATAATGGAGGCCGTTTCCGCCATTGCCTCCGTAGGATTGACATAACGGAGTTCATACCAGATATACCCTTTACTATTAAAGTTGCACCGGCATTGGGTGTGCGTTTTGGAATCCGGTTGGTTTTTCACATGATAAAACGTGTTCAACACATCCACTCTATCTTCCGGATGTATCGCTTCGGCCATTTCTTGTAGGGTAAAGGCACGGAAAGGCATATCCAGATGCTCAAAGAATTCTTTATCACAGATGAAAGCATTTGTTTTCTCTATGTATTTCCAGGCGTAGATGTTGCTCTTTTCGAGTGATAGCGATAATAATTCCTTTTCCCTGGTTAGTTCCCTTTGGGCGGTGCGCTTTCTTTTAGACTCTCTGACATAGAGAAGTAGCGGATAGATGATGAAAAAGCAAATGGAAGAGAGAGCCAGAACAATGATACAAATAAAAAGAGACTTGTACTTGGCTTGGAAAGGTATCTTGATTACAATATAATCCTGTGGATGTTCTTCAACTTCAACATTGGTTTCTGTTTTCTGAATATCTTGGGGTTCAGCGTACTGGGGTTCTACCGCATGCATCTTTGTAAATAGGACAAAGAAGATCAGAATAATCGAAACTCTTTTCAGTAGCTGATAGCGTTTTTTCATAGCTGAAGAATAACTCATTTTGCAAATGTACATGAATATTTTTAATTCTTGCACAAATAAATAAAAATGTGAGAATTAACTCGTTTTATGTCCGAATAGCAGATTCTGTTCATCTTAAAAAAAGACTATTTTTATGTAAATCTTATTTTTTTATTTTATATACTGATTTTTCGCAATTCACGGCTTGGCCAGATAGTAACATTGATGGTCGTATAAATGTCCATCGTAGGTTAACTCGACCTGATAGAGAGTACCTTCATAAATAAAACCGTGGCGTTTCAAAACCTGTTGCGAGCGCTCGTTATGGGGATAGCAATTTGCGGTGATGAGGTTTAGTTGGAGGGTGTTGAATCCGTAATCGAGAACAGATTGCACCGCTTCCGTCATATAGCCCTTTCCCCAATGGGATTCATCGAGCCAGTATCCCAGCATGCGTGCTTGAGGGTTTTCACGCTTGGAATCTGGGATGATACCGACTGAACCGATCAAGCGTCCGTCTTCTTTTAGGATGATAGCCCATATTCCGGGTTGGGATATAAATACGGAACGAAGGATTTCTTGTGATTCTTCTAAGGATCTGTGAGGTTTCCAGCCGGCATTGTTCCCTATATTCGGATTCTGGCAACATTTAAAGAAGGCTTCCGCATCACTTTCCCGGAAGGGGCGTAATAGTAGCCGTTCCGTTTCAATCGGAGCATCCGGTTCATTACCGGTTTCTTCCTTCCTGTATACACATTCCACTCGATTGCCATCCGGATCGAGTATGACGCTTTCGAAATATCCATCGCCCGAAGTCCGCGGTTCGCCGGCTATGGTATACCCCTCGCTACGGAGTTGTTCAGTAGTGCGGAGAACGTCTTCTTTGCTTTGGAAAGAGAGAGCAAAGTGCGTGAGTCCCAACTTGTTCTCTTCTATTGGAGTGTTTTGCACATCTGTGCGGCTCATTAATTCTAATGCCGCGCCATCATCAAAATAGATGAAATAGGACTCGAAACCCTTTTTCGGATTGATGTATTTTTCATTGCTTGTTCCGTTAAAGTAGCGGATATAAAACTCTCTCAATTCTTCCAGGCGAAAAGTCCAGATGGCGATATGATGTATTTTCATGCGATATAATAGTTTGAATATCTGTTCTTTGTAGTTAATTAAAAACTACTTTTCATGCAAATATAATGATTATTCCTTATAAAAGCCTACCTTTGCGCCCTAATTAAAAGAAATGATGACATTTAAACAGATGAATATTTCGGAGCCGGTGTGCCGTGCGCTCCTTGAAAAAAACTATTCTACTCCTACTCTTATACAAGAACAAGCCATACCGGAAGCCCTGACTGGGCGTGATCTATTAGGACTGGCTCAAACCGGAACCGGTAAAACGGCGGCATTTGCCATACCTATCATAGAACAATTGCTTGCCGACCCCACATCTCAGCAGAAAGGTGCTCCACGTAAGATTCGTGCTCTTATCCTTACTCCAACGCGTGAGTTGGCAATTCAGATTGATGAATCGCTGGCAGACTATACACGATATACCACGTTGCGCCATACCGTTATTTTCGGTGGGGTAAAGCAGAAGTCGCAAACCGATGAATTGCGTGCCGGAACGGATATCCTGACGGCTACTCCCGGTCGTTTGCTCGATCTGATGTCACAAGGATTTATCCGCCTCGACCATGTGCGGCACTTCGTGCTTGATGAAGCTGACCGTATGCTCGATATGGGATTCATCCATGATGTGAAGCGCTTGTTGCCTAAGCTCCCGCCCAAGAAGCAAACCTTGTTCTTTTCGGCTACCATGCCTGATAGTATTGACCGCCTGGCTAAAAGTTTATTGCGCAATCCGGCGAGGGTGGAAGTCACTCCGGCATCCAGCGTAGTGGAAATCATCAGCCAGTCCGTCTATCGTGTGGAAAAGCCTCAGAAGAAGGAATTGCTGGCACAACTATTACTCGGAGAGGCCGGACATCAGGTACTTGTATTTTCGCGTACCAAACATGGGGCGGATAATATAGCGCGCTATTTATCACGTCGTGGCATCACTTGTGAAAGTATCCATGGAGATAAGTCGCAAAATTCCCGCCAGCGTGCATTGAGTAATTTCAAGGAAGGTCGTTCCAATGTAATTATCGCTACGGATATTGCGGCACGCGGTATTGATATCAAAGGTTTGGATTTGGTTCTCAACTACGATTTGCCCGATGTGCCGGAAACCTATGTTCATCGTATCGGACGTACGGGACGTGCAGGTTGCGAAGGACGTGCCATTGCCTTTTGTTCGGGTGAGGAAGTGCCGATGTTGCGTGAAATAGAGAAACTTACAGGTATCAAACTGGAGCAACGGAAACATGATTTACCGCCTTTGGAGGAGACGAAAACAACTCCGGTTGCCAATGTTGCACGAAAGGTACAAGCGAAAGCACCGACAGAGAAGCAGCAAGGCAAGCAGAACAATAAGAGGCGGGAGGGCAGAAAGCCTGCCGAAGCCTTGAAGAATACTCAGCAAGCAACGGTTGTTGCTGAAAAGCCCAAACGTCATAATCGTCCGGCGAAACCGAAATTGGTCCGCGAACCGCAACAAAAGCAATCGGCGGATAAACCGGAACAAGCATCCAGTCGTTCGGCAAAGTTGCGTTCGCGTTATGAAAATTATGAATGATTGGCTATAGTTTATCTAACGATTGAAGTTTTCCATTGGTGGAGTTAATTCCTTTCTTTTCCGGTTATGAGCTAAATTGATACGCGGACTACGCGGACAAGGCGGACGAACGCGGATTTTATAAGGCTGAAAGCCTGATATTACATAGCGTAGGGCAACGCCCTACGTGATTATGTATCTCTCTATTTAAGCCCTGAAAGGGCGCAATCAAGCATACACGCTTTATCTCGCCCTTTCAGGGCTCAGAAATGGGGATGTATATTACGTAGGGCGATGCCCTACGCTATATAATGCAAGCCTTTCAGGCTTAAAAATCAGCCCGCTAACTTATCATTTAGCTCATTATTTTTCCGTAATGAATTAATTCCGCCAACGGATTAAAGTTGTATTTCTTAATAAATGAACTTGTAAAATAAATTAGCTTTTATGCTTCTTGTTTTGTTCGAAAAGAAGAAAAAAGGTGATAGTTAAGTACATAGAAAATCTTTTTTATTCTTTTAAAAGTTTGTATATTAGCGCCTTGAAGATACTCGAACATGTATTTTATTTTTGTTTTAAGTGTCTCTAACCCTAAGGTGTAAAAAGTAATATGATCGAAAAGAACAAGAGTTTAAGTGTATTTCTCCTTCATTTCTTAGAGCGTTTAAATGGATGTGAATCCATTGAAAAGAAAATCACGGAATCATTGACGGATATTTGTACTTTCTATAAGTTTAAAAAAGGATTTGTCTATCAGACCGATGGTTTTCGTTATTTCTTCCTGAAAGAAACGGTTGGAAATGAAGACCATTCTCTGAAGCGTCGCTTTGAGATGAGTGAAATGACCAAAATACATTCCGATCGTATGAAGGTCAAGAACCGTCCTTTTTATGCCAGTAGAAACGATGACAATTCCTTAGTTGACATTGACGTTCTTGATTTTCATAAAACAGATTCCTTGCTGGTCCGTCAATTTGAAGATAGTGAAGGAAAGATTATCGGGTTTGTTGGATTTGCTGATAGGGAGGACACAACTCCTTTCACGGATGAGGAATTGCAAGCCATTTATCTTCTGCTGGGGGCGCTTTCTAAAGAAGTGGCCGTTCGTGAGTATAAAGAACGGGAAGTGCGGGCAAGCAATACGCTGGGTAGCATCATGAACAATATGGGAGTCGACATTTATGTGAACTCTTTTGATTCTCATGATATGTTGTATGCCAATGCGTCTATGGCGGCTCCGTATGGTGGCATTAAGCATTTTGAAGGAAAGAAGTGCTGGCAGGCCCTTTATACCGATAAAACGGGCGAATGTGAGTTTTGTCCTAAAAGACATCTGATCGACGAAAACGGTCTACCTACTAAAGTTTATTCCTGGGACTACCAACGCCCGTTCGATCAATGTTGGTTTCGTGTATTCAGTGCGGCATTTCCCTGGATAGACGGTCAGATGGCACATGTCATTACTAGCGTCGATATCGATCATCAGAAAAAGATAGAAGAAGAATTGATAATAGCCAAGGATAAGGCCGAAAATCTGGATCGCTTGAAGTCCGCCTTTCTGGCTAACATGAGTCATGAGATTCGTACTCCGTTGAATTCCATAGTTGGTTTCGCAAGTATGCTTGTTGAGGAGGAAGATAAAGAAGAGCGTCAAGGCTATATTGAAATCATGCAAGAGAACACGGAATTGCTCTTACAATTGATATCCGACATTCTGGATTTATCCAAGATAGAGGCGGGAACACTCGATTTCAACATGGGATATTTGAATATCAGGGACTTCTGTGAAGATATATTGCGTGGTTATGAAATCAAGGAAGATAAGCCTGTACCGGTTGTGCTGGCTTCCGGTCTGCCCGATTATCGTATCTATACGGATAAGAAACGTCTGATGCAGGTTATCACCAACTTTATAAATAATGCTCTGAAATTCACCAGTAAGGGGCAGATCACTCTGGAGTACCATTTTAAAGAGGGTGCCAATGAAATAGAGTTCTCGGTTACGGATACGGGTATCGGCATCGCACCGGATGCGGTGGGGCAGGTTTTCGACCGATTTGTGAAACTGAACACATTCTCCAAGGGCACCGGCTTAGGGTTGTCCATCTGCCGGAGTATCGTGGAGCACCTTGGTGGCACGATTGGCGCCGAATCGGAAGTAGGAGTCGGGAGTCGTTTCTGGTTTACGCATCCTTGCGCGGAATCGGCCTGATTATGGAGTAGTCTATTATTTATGAACTAAATTTATAAGCTAATGAGAAACAAAACGTGGAAGTATCTGGTTGTTACATCTGCAATATTCGTGTTATCAGCTTGTGGCGGAGGCACAAAAAAGCAAGTAAATGAGGATGTAAGTATGGATAGTGTAAATGGGGTGTGCGATGGCCTGAAGACATTGCAACTGGATGAAGTGAAAGTTACCTGGATACAGGATAATGCGAAAGAGCGCTTGATGGAAAGAACGCTTTTCGCGGATGCTGACGATAGTCTAATAGAGAGTTTGAAACTACAAGGCGGAATACCTTCGTCCATGAGTGCTTTTCTGGTGGAAACGGGTGGAATCCGAATCCTGTTCGATACGGGCATGGGAGCACCGGATAGCCGTCTGTTATCGGGTTTGGCTTCTTTGGGAGTTACCCCTTCCGATATTAAATATTTGTATCTTACCCATTTCCATGGCGATCACATCGGTGGAATGATGAAAGGGGATAGTGTTGTGTTTCCTGATGCTGAAGTGTATGCATCGAAAGTGGAATATGATGCCTGGCTCAAGATGCCTGCCGACAGGAATACGCAAGTGTTGAAAACGATGAATGCTTATAAAGACCGTTTGCATTTGTTTGAGTTTGGAGAAACATTGCCGGGTAATGTCGTTGCGATGAATGCTGAGGGACATACTCCCGGGCATACCGTGTTCCAGGCGAACAAATTGTTGGTGATTGCCGATCTTATCCATGGAGCCGCTCTTCAGTTAGAGCATCCCGAAATCTGCGCTACGTATGATATGGATAGGGAGAAGGCGGTGAAATCACGTAAGTATTTCCTTCAATATGCCAAAGACAATGGTTTGACGATGGCAGGTATGCATTTGCCGGCTCCGGCATTCAAATAGTATTTTCCAAATTGGTACTAACAGGGGGTGTTTCTTCACCCTCTTTTGATTTTTCCAAAGTTTTCGGACGCTTCATAGGCGAGGGCTTCTTTCCGTATTTACGTTCTTTTTCCCAAGCGGCTTTCCGGGCTTGGTATGCTTCATATTGTTTTTCTAAATAATTGTCGGCCATAATGTAATCGTTTAAAATAAAGATGCTTATCGTTGGGTAGGCAATGAGAACTCTTGCCAGTCGTACTCCTGTCCGTTTTCATCGGCTACGGCAACGCGTATGATGACTTCTCCCGTCTTTATCCGTTCTCCGGCATTGATGCTGGCGGTATATTTCACACCTTCATGAGGCTTAATCTGCTCTATCATGACCGAGGGTGAAATATAGATACGCTTCATACCCGTGATTTCGGCCACTACCGGTACTACGTTGAAAGCTGTTCTGTTTCCTTCGTTTATGATTTCGAAGATCACTTTACAATTTTCGCCTGAGTTGATTGTGTGGTCGCGATTGGCGTCAATGAAACGTATGTTATGTATTCTCAGATTCTCGATAGCTGATGAATATTGGGGTTGGGGTCTGGAAGGTTGAGTCCTTTCTACCCGGTAGCTATATTCTTCTGTCTGCTTGGGGGCGGTAGCGGCATTTGCGATGGCTGCTCCGGCGATGGTTCCGACGATGGTACCAATGGCGGAACCCCGGTAGCCACCTCTCCATCCTCTGTTGCTTTCGCCAATGAGGCCTCCGATGGCGCCTCCCACATTTCCTCCGATGGATGCTCCGGCCAACACCGCGCCCGGGTCACCTGCCGCCATACGATTGGTGCTACATCCGCTACATAGCATGGCTAATGCTAATATTCCTATGAAATACGTAGTAATTTGTTTCTTCATATCTGAATCCTTTAACACCTGCTTGATAACCGTTGGTTTGCCTATCTGACGAGTACCCATTACGACTTGAATGAACTTTCGCTGTTCTTTAAGCCGATTCATAATTACTTGATATTCTGATCTTTTATACATAGGGTTACATTTCACTCAGTGCACTAAGTATTTTTACTCAATACAAAGATAACAAATATATTAAATTAATAATCATGTGTTTACGAAGAAAATTCGATTTTTGCAATTAGACAAGTGTTCTGTAATACAAATGTGATCAGTACAACTTGTGAGAACCAGATAGTCGGAAAGGTGAGTTTTGGGAACAAAAGTTCTTTAGAATATTGTGGATTTGGAGGATATAGCCTATTTTTACGAGAAATAAAATGCAAGATTGGCTATGAGTGCTTTTCGTTCCATAGAAGAATTCGTGAAGAGTCTTTTGTAATTTATCCAACGGAAGGAACTTCTGTTTTTATAGAAGATTATGAGCACTTCCGAATTCCCGATGATGTGGTTGTGGTAGGGATGGAAAATGGAGCGAATTTTCAACGGATTCGTGGGCGGAAATACTTATTTGAGGACTTGAAAGTTCTTTTTGTGTCCCGTTATCCTCAATCAACAGATTTGCATACTTGGTTGCAGATGATTCATAGATATGGGAAGGGAGCAAGAGGGGTATATAATTGGATTATAAGAGACGGGCTGATTTTAATACAATGAATAACAAAAATAAAATCTGTATTTTATGGTAACAATATCTAACTTTGAACGCTATGTTCTTCCTAAGATTCTGGCGCGCGGTGAAGATTATTACGACTCTGGTGCTGTGCTGGGAATTGAAGAAGAGTCTCCGGGGGAATGGTTTGCAACAGTCTGTGGAACGGAGCACTATGAGGTAACCGTATCGCTGGCAGGGGATGAAATTGCTGAGTGGGAATGTGATTGTCCTTACGATGGAAATATTTGTAAGCATGTGGTGGCTACGCTTCTGGCAATTCGTGATAATAGAAGCAAAACCGGCTGTTTTTTGTCTGCTAAAGAAGTGGATGCTCGAATGAATATACTGGGACAGAGTGTATCCGAAATTGTGAAGGATAAAGAAGTAGAGCAGGTCCTTCGGTTTGTAGAATCGGATAAGTTATCCGGTTTTGTTTTGCAATATGCTTCTTCACATTCTGATTTTAAGTCAGCTTTGATGGAGGCTTTTTTGCCTAAGAAACCGGCGAAAAAGGTGGATTATCGAAGTGAAATAGAGAGTTGCTTTAATTCTTCATATAGAAAAAACTTCAAGAGGGGAAGATATTATGAACCAGAGATTGATTGGGATGAGTTATCTGATAAAATAGAGAAATATTTGACTAAAGCAACTTTGTTGTTTCAACGGCAGGCTTTAGAAGAGGCGGCGACAATTGCTCTTCAGATACTTCATTCTATAGGAGGTCATTATATTGAAGAAGATTTTCTGTATAATGATGGTTATATTGATTTTGGAATTAGTTGTGAAGACGCCGGGGATTTATTGCTTAAGGTAGTTCAACATTCGGATACGTCACAGGCATTGAAGGAGAATATATTGAGCGAAATTATCCAAATAGGTAAAATGGCAACATATCGTGAGTATGATATTTTTGATATGGATGATTTGATACAACAAATTATGCTTTCAGTGCAATCTAAAGAGGAGGCGTTGGCAACTGTAAACCAGCTTATAATGGAGAAGAAGGAACATTGGGACCTCTATAAGCTGGTGGTTCGGAAAATAGAAATATTAAAGGAATTGGGTAAGACTGCCGAAGTTGAAACTACGATATCTGAATTTCTTTATTTGCCTGAAATAAGGCGGCAGGAAATTGCAAAGCTATTGGAAGGGAAATGTTATGAGAAGGCTATCGGTATGCTGAATGAAGGGATAGTGATAGCTGAAAGAGCGGGAGAGCTTGGTATAGTAGGAGAATGGCAGGAACAATTACTTTCCATTTATGAGGAAATGCATGATGTCGCCAAAATTATTGAGATGTGTCGATTGCTATTTATTCATACGGATGGAAGCCTGGGTTATTATCATAAACTCAAATCATTGGTGCCTTCCATGGATTGGAAAGAGTACTTAAACGCATTGATGCAGGAAACCACTTTCTATGATTACTGGGGGACTGGAAATAATAAAGCAGAGATTTATATAGAAGAAAAGGATTATGATAAATTATTTGGTTATCTGTCCGCCTTGGAATACAGGCGTTTGGATGCTCTTTTGCAGTATGCCTCTCATCTGAATGCTACTCATTCCTTCCAAATTCTTCCTTTATTTACAGATGATCTTCGTACGTATGCGGAGAAAAATCTGGGGCGGAACCATTATGAATATATAGCCCGGGTGCTGCGGGGTATGCGGAAATTGAATGGTGGGAAGGAGGTCGTGAAACAATTGGTGGAAGAATTCAGGGTCTTGTATAAACGTCGTCCGGCGATGATGCAGGAATTGGGGGAATTCTAAAGATTATCCAATTCACTAGTGTCTCTTTATTCATGGGACACTAGTGAATCGCTCTATTACAGAAAATAAAACTTTTATAAACTATAGTAGTACGATTTTATCTTTTGAGCCATTAGCCTACGGCGTTCATTCAAAAAGGAATCATAGTCAGTGTGTTCCATCTCAATTATATTGGCTGGGATGCAATTCTGTTCTATATTCTTATGGAGGATGTCTAAATCGGTTATATTACCATATATTAGTTGCTTCGTTTTGCATTGTTCAAGTGCTTTGCTGAAATAGATATAAGGCGCGTCATCGGAAACTGCTTTATTTACTTGCGTATCAAGATATGTGTAATTTGCAATTTGATTATATTTGGATTTCTCTGTCCACCCATTTCTAATTAGATATTTTTTTGGAAATATATGATGTACATCTCCAATAACTGTGATCAAGTCACCTATTTTGCTTCCATTAGTAAATAAAGCACTATCACCACTATAAATCTGGGCCGCTAAATAAATATTAAAATACGGGCTATTGATAGCTGAGGTTTCCAGATTTTGAACTAATCCCACATTCCAAAAGGTGTCAGATAAATCGGCTGCTTCAACTTCTTCAAAATATGTAAGAAAACCTCTTTCCTTGATTCTTCGTATATCTGCATCCATAACCGTTTCAGGTGATGTAATATATCTGCTGGTTAAAGTTGTCATTACATACCATTTTGCAACATAATGCTTGATTTTAGCCTTATCAATATTGGGATCAGCATTAAGTATAAGATAAAGGGTGTAGGCAAAATCAAGGGTCATTTGAGAATTGATAAGTTTGTTGGTCACAAATCCGGCAGATTTAATGGTTAATACGAAATTACGGAATGTATATTCATTCATAAATCCCAGAACTCCTTCTGTCAGTTTCTGGAATGATGTTTCTGCTATTTCTTCTTTATATTCGCGGGTCTCAAAATCACGCCCACCCAATAAACTTACCAAATCTCTCATTTTTGCGCGGCCAAACTTATACATAAAAGCTATACGGAGAATGTCGTTATAATCCGGATCAAATATTTCTTCCCGATCATCCTTCAGCCATTTCAGTTTCTCTGCAAAGGGAGTAGCCATGAACTCGGTATCTTTACACATATCTGTATACCAATCTGGTTGTACAGCCAGATGGGAGAAATAATCTATGGCTTTTCTTAGCATATTGCCACCATAGTTTGTATTGGCTGCGATTTTTGACATAGCAAAATCTGCCTGGTTTAGTTTGGCGCCTTGGCTGTTGATGCGGATAAATATTTCAGTAACTTCGTCAATAGTGAGTTCTTTGTCTAATGTAATGACTCCTATCTGTCGGTTCTTAATATCCATGAGTTGCATGAGTATTTTGTTTAATTCGCTACCATTTATTTCACTATTTGCAGTGCAATAGTCATTCACGAATTGCCATAAATCAAATGTAGGTTTAAACACTTCTGCGATATCTGCAATCCATCGTCTATCTCTTAAAATTGCATTATCTTGTACTTTGAATAACTCTTCATCATTCTCTGGATTAGCTAAAGGGTTGAATGCTATTTTTATTCTTTTTTTCTCGAAATTTGCATTGATAACTTCCAAACCCATGATAGCCGTCATTAATGCTGTTACTCGCTGTTGTCCATCTATCATTATCTTTTTTCCTTCCGAAAGACTTCCATTTTTCAACTTCATGTTAGGGCTTTGCGAAATGATGAGATATCCGGTTGGATATCCGGTATAAAGCGAATCTATCAAGTCGCGCACTTGTTTAGGTTTCCATACGAAAGGGCGTTGTATTTCCGGAATGGCAATTTCTCCGGACTTAATGAAATTTAGTATCTGTTCCAATGCAATATTGGATGCGTTGTATTTTTCGGCCATGTATCCATTTACTTTACTAAGTTCAACAATGTATCAAAGCTATCCACTTTGCCATATTTTATTTTGGCTGTGCTTAATTGCTCAAACAATTTTTCGGCACAAGCAATTTTATTTTTCTCTATTTCGCGTAGTTCCATCGAAGACATGGAACCCTTGGTTTCTGCTACAAAGTACACATGCTTCACTTTACCTTGTTCAAACGCTATAGCCCAATCGGGAGTATAGTTTCCAACAGGTGTAGGAATATGGAAACCTTTTGGAAGTTTTGCATATACTACTACTTCATTCGCAGTATCAAGGTTTTCTACAAAAATTCTCTCGTTACTCTTTTCTGCTGTACCATCTGTAAACACATAATCTTGTATGCTTTTGTTTGCTCTGAAAGCCTTATCCATAGAGGTATGCTTCTCTTGAGTGAAGATGCTGCTATCATACTCGCCATCCACCAGATTATAAGAGATGTGGTCCACTATCATGGTAGCTTTTTGTTCGAGTATCAGGCGGGTTACTTTAGAAATGAATTCCTCTGGATTAGCTTTGAACATCAGGAACTTGGCAGGACGTATCTTTGAAAGAATGGTTGCCACGGTACGGCGGGTAAGTGTTGTCCCTGATGCTATTTTTCCGATAAGATCGTACTTGACATTACTTACTATATTAGTTGAGAGGCGTTCCGTTTGAGATGCCTGCTTTTGTATTATCTCACCGGAAGTGAGGTCTTCTTTTCCCAATTCATCCTTTTGTAGTCCTTTTGTTATTACATAGGTCAATTGTGTCACTTCCAGTTCTTTATCTATGGCAATGATGGCTTTTTCTATAAGTTCTTCACTGTTGAACGATACTTTATAAGCATATTTGTGATTAATACGTTTCCACAGTTCCTGAAACTCCTTTTTGCTGAAGTTGTCATTCAAGGTATTAGCAGGAGTTTGTGGCTTGCTTCCGTTGTCAATCATGTCATCAAGAGCTTTCGAATCGTATATAGATTGTACTCTCTTATATATAGCATCCGTAAGTGGCGCCAATTCATCCGGCAATGGTGGTATTATTCCGGTTTTAAGCTCTTCACGGAATAGGTCTGTTACCTCACCACTCTTGGTAATGTAGTTTTTCATGCGGAGTTGAAAGAATATTTCTTGCGCTTCTTCTTTGCTAATGGTATGTTTTTGTCCGTCTGCCAGAATGATAATCTTTTCTGTGAAGAAATCAATATCTGCCTTAGTCGGTCGGTCATACAAATCAGCTTTAATGTCCTTTTGCAGGTCTGCTACAAAAGTTGCATATCCTTCGGAAGCAATTACTGTCAGTTTGTTTACGCTATGGACTTCATCGGGTAACACTTGTGCATCCATGCGCACACCATGCTGGTCAACACAAAGACGCAGACCGCGACCTACTTCTTGTCGTTTCTGTGAAATGCTGTTGGATTGGCGTAGTGAACAAATCTGGAATACATTCGGATTATCCCATCCTTCACGTAAAGCTGAATGAGAGAAAATGAAACGTACAGATTCGTCAAAGCTAAGTAATCTTTCTTTGTTTTTCAAAATCAAATCGTAAGCGGAGGTATCATCTGATTGGTCGGAACCACGTTTCACTTCGCTATTGACGCTTCTTCCTTTCTTGTCGATACTGAAATATCCGGCGTGGGTCTCTTTGGCTGGGATGGCGCCAAGATAAGAAATGTAGTCTGGGTCAAACATATTCTGATTGTTATTCAGTTCCCGTATGTATTCCTCTTCAAACATTTCTCCGTATTTGCCTAATACTTGTTCGTTATCTTCATTATATCGGCGATAGTTGGCAACTTCATCCAGGAAGAAAAGGGACAAGCATTTGATACCTCTTTTGAACAAAGCACTTTCTTTACGGAAATGCGCTCGTATTGTCTCTCTTATTTGTATCCGTGCCTTGTGCTCGGCAGATATATCTCCATATACATCTTTTATATACATCACTTTGCCATTAGCAAATGATACAGTACTATGACTGCTGTTTAATGTATCAATATGAATGTCTGAAATAGTGTAGCCACGGTATTGTTCCAATTCATTAGAGCTGTAGAACAAATCATCACCTACATTCAGATTCTTGATTTCGCGCTTGATGTTATTAGTATGTTTCACTTCTATTTCTATACGAGCTTTGGGGGGGGCTTTTTTTGACAGTAGAATGTCTTCCAGATACATATAGCCGTCTGTCCCTTTCAGGTTCTTTAGTTCAAAGCCAACCACTTCTATCTTTTTTACCAACTTTTGGTTATAGGCATCCAAAGCATCCAGTACATAGACCGGATTATGTGTTTCTTTGTGGGTGGCTGAGTAGTTCAGTGTAAAAAGTGGATTGAATCTTGTCAATGCAGTCTGTGTAGCAATACCTCCCATTTTTTGTGGTTCATCAAGAATGATAATGGGGTGGTTGGCTGCAATTACATCAATCGGTTTGCGACTGGCAAACTCATCCCGTACAGAATAGATAATTCTGGCAGCGGCATTTTTGGCCCCTTCTTTCATTGAAGTGTTGAATGCCTGTGTATTGATTATCATCACATTGATGTCACTACTTTGCGCGAAAGTGTCTATCTGGTTCAGGTTATCACTGTTGTAGATGAAGTATCGTGCTTTTTTGCCATAGAGTTCCATAAAGTGTTCACCTGTTATGTCAAACGATTTCTTTACACCTTCACGAATAGCGACACTTGGCACAACAACGATGAACTTCGTCCAGCCATAAAGCTTGTTCAGTTCAAACATTGTCTTGATATAGACATATGTTTTACCAGTTCCTGTTTCCATTTCAATATCCAGTTGGCAACAGCCCAGTTTATCTACCAGATCACTGGACATCCGGATATTGTTTTCCGCCTGAATCTGATGAATATTGTTCAACAGGTCTTGCCTGCTGAGCACAACATCTCCATTTTTGTAGCCTGTATGATCATCAAAATCAATAGCCTTAACTTCATGCAGTTTTCCATTTTCTTTTATATAGGTCTTGCCTTTATCTACAATGTATTCGGCAAGTCCCTTATTCGGCTGACCGTTGAAAACCTTAACTACATTTTGAACGGCATCTGTCTGATATTGCTGTATTTTGAATTTTAGTTTCATTATTTCTTTCCTTTTGCCTTATTATTCAGCGTTTTTATAGAATCCAAGTAGGCTTGTTCTACAGGAGATAGGGTTTTTACCTCAAATTTCCGATACTCTGTTTCTGCTTTATCCATAGCTTGATAATGGCTGATAGAACCTGCCCCAATCAATAATGCTTCACCAGTGGACGAAAGAATTGTATCAAGATGCTGAATATAATCAGCCATATACATGGGGCGATGTTTCATTGCTTGTATTTCAGCAAAATCAAAATATCCCGAAACCAGGTTGTTCAACACTTTCAGTTCGTCTTCATTCAGATAATTTTTGGCTATTTTCGCATCTCTCAATGTTGGGTGTTCACCACGAAACGATGTCAGTCCCATCATGGGCTGTTCAGCATCGGCACGTTCAAATATTACTTCTGCTGCAGTGTGCCCGTGAGCCGCAAAATGCAATTTATTCTGTACAATCTTAAAGAACTCGATGGACTGGTCTGACCTAGGGTCGTAGTCAACAGCCGTAGCATAGATGTCGAGCACTTGACGATACATCACTTTCTCGGAAGAACGTATATCCCGGATTCTATCTAAAAGCTCCTTCCAATAATTACCGCCTCCCATCTGTTTCAATCGTTCGTCATCCATAGTGAATCCTTTGATGATATATTCAGTCAGGCGAGCTGTTGCCCATTGGCGGAATTTTGTGGCAATGGAAGATTTTACACGATATCCTAAAGAAATAATCATATCAAGATTATAAAAAGGCTGTTCTCTTTCTACCTGTCTTGTACCTTCCATTCGAACCTGTCGGAATTTCCGACAAGTTGCTTCTTCTGTCAATTCTTTCTCTTCATAGATGTGCTTGATATGCTCAACAACATTCGTTCGTGAGGTTTGGTACAAATCAGCCATTTGCTGTTGAGTTAACCACACTGTCTTGTCATCCAAACGAACTTCAAGGTGTGTATTTCCGTCTTCCGATTGGTAGATGATGATGTTGCCTTTATTTTCTTTTTCCATAACCTTATAATACTTTGGTTGTTGTGCTTGGTGAATACGTTTTAAATATTTGTTCAAAGTTCGTGGCAGTGCTATCGTCTACTATTGAACTATCACGGAATACGGCATATTGTGGTTGCATTTTGGCAATGGCAGTAACAACGTCATCATCTATTTTATTATCAAAACAAGCGACGAGATAGCCGTCTGCAACGTTATAGATGTTTTTACCTTCTATTTCTGTTTGTTCAATTTTGCTGTCAAGTGTAGCTCCTAATTCAAGCATCACTTGGAATAGAAGGTCTTCACTTGTACGGTCGGATTTGATATTTTCTGTTTTTGTAAAAAGGGTTTGCTGATTGTATTCTGCCGGAGAATAATATATATCTTCCATATTACTGCTGTCAAGCTTGAGAACTCGAAAGCCTATGTCAAGAGTTTGTTTCTCCTCTTGTTCGGGTAATCCTTTTTCTTGTTGTTTGGCTGCTAATTCGTCTTTGATTTTCTTTCCGGCACGGCGAATGCGCTTTTTGCCGATGTCGCAAATAGTCCAATATCCTGCTTTTCTTGCTTCGCTATCTTTAATTATTATTGGACGTTTTGTTGTTTTATCTATTATATATCTTTCTTTCTCCATATCTCCATCTTTGTATTTTTCCATTTTACTTTCGTATGTAAGTTCTGGAAGTTGTACCATGATGAATTTGCGATTTCCGTTATCATTTGCGTTTAAGTTCATCACTGCATGTGCTGTGGTTGCGGAACCTGAAAAGAAATCAAGTATAAAAGAATCTTTTAAGTCTAATCGACCTAATAAATATTGTATGAGTTCTTTAGGTTTAGAATAATTAAAAAAATTCAGACTAATACTTTCTAAGAATTTTGAGGCTTGTGTACTTGAATATTCATCAATAATGCCCATTGGGCGTTGGGTGCGTTCTATAGGATTACCATCATTATCACAATTCATGTACTGCTTGGTATAAACAGTCCACATATTGGATGTGTCTTTTTTTATTACAACAAATCCTCTTTCCTTATTTTTTAGGAACTTATCCTTTGACCAGCGCCAACATGCTTTTTTTCCACTATTATTGTCTGCGGGCATTATACTAGAACCATCTGGAGCTTCAATCTTATAATCTAAAGATTCTGAGTATTGAATAGACCCCATCCCTAATTTCTGTAGATAATATGGACCTCTTTGCGCCAAGAATTCATCTTCTCCTTTGTATCTTTCTGCGTTACTGATAGGTGTGCCTATAATATTTACTTTTTCAATGTTTTGAGCATAGCACAATATATGTTCATGTTTTATTCTAAACAATTTACTATCCGAACTACCTCCTCCCTCTTTATTGCTCCAAATTAAATCGGCAACAATATTGTTTTCTCCATATAATTCGTTACACACTTTTTTTAAATTCTCAATTTCACAATCATTTATGGAAATGAATATCACTCCATCTTCCGTCAGCAAATCTCTCGCTACTTTCAACCTAGGATAAATCATATTTAACCAATCTGTATGAAACCGCCCATTACTCTCCGAATTAGTAACTAGTCGGTTTCCTTGCTCATCAAATTGTCCGCTATTAGCCAAATAGTCAGCTGTTGATTCTGCAAAATTATCTTCATATACAAAATCATTTCCAGTATTATAAGGCGGATCAATATAAATTATCTTCACCTTACCAAGATAGGTTTCTTTCAAACATTTCAAAACATCCAGATTATCACCTTCAATATACAGATTCTGCGTATTATCAAAATCTACACTCTCCTCGCGGCAAGGACGAAGTGTCGCATTGATAGGCGAGTTTGCAAGAAGTACTGCTTTCTTCTTGTCAGGCCATGTAAACTGATAGCGCTCCTCACGCCCTTCCACTATTTCCGAAGAAAGTTCTTGGCGCAATTTATCAAAGTCTATTGCTAAGCTAACCTTACCTTTTGCATCTTTACGTTCAGTGATACAGTTTGGAAAGAGCATTGCTATTTTGTCTATATTGTTTTGGACGCCATCAAGCGTTTGCATTCTAAGTTTATCCATATATTTCAATTTTATTTTTTACTTATTTTTAATTCCAATGCTATGCGTTGTTGATGCAACACAAATTTCTTTTGAGGTTGTTTCTCTTTATTTTCCTTACGTTTTAGAATCTCTATTTCTTTAAGTAATGCTTCATATTGAGAAGATAATGCTTCATATTGAGAAGACTTTTCCACGTCCTCATGTAGATTCTCGCTTTGTAGAATAATACGCTTTCCAGCCACTTGGCGAACAAGAGTTCCATAAATAGCATCCATATTCAGACCTTCTATAGAAAGACTGATTTCTGTATCTTTCACCCATTGGGAGCGATACGTCTGTACAATACGAAAAGCTTTGTCTGCCTTCGTATTATTTCCCATCCATTCCTTATAGTTGAGATGTAAACAACTCATTTCTCCCCAACGTAGAATGAAAAGCGTATGTCGTGGCATCAAACTATCTACAAAAGAAAAAAAATCATCAGAACAATTCTTATCCTTGACAGGTACCAGAAATACAGTAATTTCGTGTACCTCTTTCCCATCTGCCACATTTATAGTGCTTGGCGCTAATTTTGCCAGCCACTCCACTCGAACCACATCATTAGTAAGATGGTCTTTCATACGAGTATTAGCTCCCAATTGACTTACAAGCGTTTTCTTAGGAATAACTTTGTTTACGATGGTTGATTGCGGAAGATTGTACATGACTTATTTCTATTTTATAACCAAAAAACAGATTAATTCAAAATCATCAAGCCCGGATATTTTATTCTGCAACGCAGTGGTTTCGCCCGCCGAAAAAAGGCTCATGATGTCCGACTCTTCTTTTACTTCAATGATACTATGAATAGCTTCCTGTAATAAATCCGAATAGTGGCTCATCTCACGTCCGTTTTTCGTTTCTTTATTGAAAACTGTACATAAAACTTTATTAGGTTCATGTTTACCCCGACAAGCAGCACGCATATTGTCGAGCATTGTTTTTGGGGATAAGTGGTCACAAAGTACTTCTCCTTCATGGCTCAGATAAACCATATAGAATGGATGCAGTAAATTCTGATTATTGATATTGATTCCATTATTTCGGTTCTTCAACACATAAATAACGCCCGGTTGCACAAAGTCGGAACTTTCAACAACGGTACTCATTCCAAATGGAGTATGGGCAATGTCCGGATTATCCTTCATATAGGCTAAAAGGTCTAATCTGAATTCATTAAGTCCTAAATCCATGATATTGATGCCCGTATCCATATCTTCAATATCCACAACTTCCTCTTGCAAACGTTTCAATTGCTCTTTACGGTATTCCAAATCTCCCTTTTCCTCGTCAGATAGAAGATTATCATCGCCCGTGGCAGTCATAACGGTTACTTTCATGCGTGCTTCTACACGACCTTTTAGTTTGATGTAATCGTCTAATTCTACATCGGGCCAATAGTTTACCAGTTGAATTACTTCATTTTTGGAGCCGATGCGGTCTATACGTCCGAAACGTTGGATGATACGAACTGGATTCCAGTGTATATCGTAATTTATCAGATAGTCACAATCTTGCAGGTTCTGACCTTCTGATATACAGTCTGTCGCAATCAATACATCTATTTCAGTTTCTGACTTGGGAAATAGGATATTGCGCTCCTTGGATAGGGGAGAGAAAAGTGTAAGGATGGTATTGAAGTCTGTTTTCAGTTTTTTTATTGTACTCATTCCGTCTACAGAACCTGTTATCATAGCGACATTTAAACCATATTCATTATGAATGCGGTCGGCAAGTTCTGAATAGAGATATTCAGCGGTATCAGAGAATGCCGTGAATATCAATACCTTCTTATTCTCACCATTAATGGGATGCGTAAACTTGTAGTCCAAATCTGCGATAAGCTGTTGTAACTTACTGTCGTGGAGAGGGGTAATGTCCTGAAGCATTGTCAAAAGGAAATTCAGGGTCTCTTTGTCCTGAATCAAATATTGTCGCCATGATGCATAATCCATATCGGCCAAATCAATTTTTGTCTTTTTCCCACCAATAAAAGATGAACCGTAGAATTCTTCCTCTTCTGCAACCATTGACGGATAATAATCTTCTGTTTCTAAAGAAGTATACTCGTACCTGCCTTGTGCAAAATTCTCAATTCTGCTAATTGTATTTTGAATAAGTTCCTGTATGCGCTGAATAGTTAATCGGAATGAGTTGACAGAACTTTCCAAACGTTTCAGCATATTGATTGCCATCAATTGACGGATCCCCTTTTCCCGACCTTGCATGGATAGTCCGCTTTCCTTACCGGTTTTTTCCAAGTCTATATATCTGCCAATCCTACTTGGTAATATAAAGTCGGAAGGAGTATATATAGCTAAATTCAATGCCTGCAACTGGGTGTAAATTTCATTGTAATTGATAGCCGTACACAAATCCGTTAAACACGGACGACGGGAAATCGGTTTCAGACGGGTAGGAAATTTACCGATGTCTGTGGTGTCGTAATAACGCTCGATATGTTTCCGGCTGCGGGCAATTGTTACAGAATCCAGTACTTCAAAGAAATCAAAACTCAACATTCCCAATAATTTAGCTGTAGTACGTTCCGTTGGTTCAAACTTGGCCCATTTATTATAAGCTGTCTGTGCTTGGCGGAATATATCGTCAATGCTGTTTTTGGTATCCAGCAAAAAGTCAATCTTTTCAACTTCGCCTTCATAAGCTAACTGTAATTGGTTTTTCAAGTCCTTGAACCCATTGTTCACAGGAGTGGCAGAAAGCATAAGTACCTTTGTTTTTACTCCGGCACGAATTACCTGATTCAGCAAACGTAAGTAGCGGTTTTCTCTTGGATTCTCATCTTCCTCATCTGTCGTGATTTTACCACCATTACGGAAGTTGTGGCTTTCATCAATAACAATAAGGTCGTAATTACCCCAATTGATGTGAGAGAGATCCAATCCATTAGAGATTCCATACTCACGGGATAAATCTGAGTGGAACAGGATGTCATAGCGTAGTCTGTCAGCAGCTATAGGATTATTTTTATAGTTGCTGCGGAACGTAATCCAGTTGTCATTCAGTTTTTTGGGACATAGGACTAAAACGGATTTATTTCGGTTTTCGTAATATTTAATGACTGATAATGCTGTAAATGTCTTTCCCAATCCTACACTGTCGGCAAGAATACAACCGTTATATTTCTCCAATTTGTTGATGATAGCTAACGCCGCATCTCTTTGGAAGTTATAGAGTTTATTCCAGATTACACTACTCTTGAAACCAGTAGCCTCATTAGGTAATACATCTTCGGATATATCTTCCAAAAACTCATTGAAAATGTTATATAGTGTGATGAAGTAAATGAAATCAGGAGAGTTCTCCTTGTAAACCGTTTCTACGTATTCCAGTACTTTATCTGTAACATCTGTAAACTTTTCGCTATTATTCCATTGCTCATTGAATATTTTAAGATATTCTTCAGCATAGGGTGAGGGTGAACATTGCACCATTGAGTATACGCTATTTCCACGGTCTAATCCCAACTCCGTGGTCGTAAACTCATTGAATGGCGCATAAGAACGTGGATTTTCATTATCTATTTGCAAAAATCCACCCATAATCTCTGAAGATGAATTGGATTTGAACCGAACTTTTTTACGAATCCATTCTGCACATTCTCTGGCTATCGCTTTTTGTGACAGTTGATTACGGAGTTTGATTTCAAAATCGGAGCCATATAGGTTGCGTTCTCTATTAAGTTTTGGAATATAAAACTCCCTTTTCTCTTTTTGCGATTTATCTTTCACAAATGTGGGTGAGGTGAAGATAAATCGCAAATCTTCTATTTCTTCTAATTCATTTTTTAAGGCTTCAAAAGCATATATAGAGAAGGATGCTGCAGCAATAGACACTTTTGACTTGGCAGATAACCTGTTTTTAAGGTCATCTACTACTCGTTCATTTATGTTATTGATCAATTTCGGTAATTCCATGCTGCCGCCCTTTTTCTTTTTAATTTGCTTCAAATGCAAAAATATCATATTTCTTTGAGAAACTAGGTGTCTAATCTGTTTTTTATTAACATTTTGTTATTTTATCCTCATCCCACACTACTCCGTTCTCTTCCTCGACCTTACCCCATGTTTCTGCAAAATTCCTTTGAACATCCTTGTTTTCTTTCCACCTTCTTCACCCACAAAAAATAACTCTTCAGCAACGTCTCTTCCGGTATAAGCTCCGTCATTCCGTGCTCTTCCAGATACAACTCCGTAGCCCTTGTAAACATCATTCCGTTCTTAAACTTGTTCCTGCGCAGGAAGCGGTAATAATCCATTCTCATTTCATAGTTGATTTCCTGTTCCAGAATTTTCACGGCTTCTTCTCCTAAATAATTGTAGGTTCGTGGGTCTTTCCCTACACTGGGGCAGGGTAGGGAAAAGGTGATATTTCCCTGATCCCGCCATGACACACCTTTGGGGCGGGGAGTGGTGAGCTGTAGTAGGCAACTGTAAAGATTCTGATTTTTTGTGAAACGGATGGCACCCTCTATGGTACAATGCGCGTATGCGCTTTGCAGGTAAGCCGCGAGATAGGGCTTTACCTGAATGGTAACTGTAATCATTTTGTATATTGTTTTGAAGTGAAAAATATTTCCATACGTTTGTGTCCCTGTGGCGGGGAGCGTTCCTCGGAGCAGTGGAAGAAGGCAGATGTGTTACTCCGGCAAACGATGGAAAATCAAATGATTACGGTATGTCGATGTTGCTCTACGACCAATAGGTCGTTTCTCTACGAGGAAGGGTGCTTTGCTCGTAGAGGAACGCATGACTCTTCTACGGGACTAAATCACCCGCCTCTGACCTTTGGTGCAAATATCTGTCAAATTAACATCTCTGGCAACACTTGAAGGCGGTGGTTAAAGATAGTATTGTAATGAAACATTTGTCTTTAATGTCTGTTTGTGACGTAGTATATGCGCGTGCAATAACGTGCGAAAAAATGAATGAATATGAAGACAGTCTATTTAAACAATTTTATGAGTTCGGTGGTCACTGAACTTGAAAGAAACGGGCAGTACAGTACCGCCCATGTATGTGGTAGCGTACTGCGGTCCGTGATGACCTTTGATGGCGACGGTTTGCTTCTGTCCGGCATTACGCCCCTGTGGTTGAAGGCGTATGAGCATTACCTGCTCCATAAGGGCGAAAAAGGCTTGGAGTGGAATACCATCTCTACCTATATGCGTATGCTTCGGGCAGTTTATAACCGGGCGGTAGTGCGTAAACTGGTGCCTTTCGTTCCTCATTTGTTCAGGGAAGTGTTCACAGGGCGCAAGGCAGACCATCGGCGGGTATTGGAACGGGATGATATGCGGCAATTACTGGCAGAAAAGGATTTGGATATTATCTCTCCCGGTATGGAGTGGGCACGCGCATGTTTGGAACTTATGTTTCGCTTTCATGGGATGCCTTTTGTTGATCTTGCCCATCTTCGGAAGTCCGATTTGAAGGATGGCTATCTGACCTTGCGTCGCAGAAAGACGGGGATGCCGCTTTCTGCGCGTGTGGATAGTCGAGCTATGCAGTTGTTGGAGCGCTACCGGAACCGGGACGATACTTCGCCTTATCTACTTTGTTTTCTGGATGGAAGTCTGGAAGGAATGGCTGCTTACAGGGATTACTTGCGGATATTACGCTTGCTTAACAGTAAACTGCGTGCGCTTGCCCTGTGGAGGAAAGTACAGGGTAAAGTGACATCGTACACGGCTCGACATACGTGGGCCACTGCGGGCAAGTACTGTCACATTCCCATTGAAATCATTTCCGAAGGGCTGGGACACGCTTCCGTAACTACTACCGAGGGGTACATGAAGGGATTTGGAAATAGTCAGATGGATCGGGCAAATAAAGTTATAATGAATTACATATTTGAGAGATAGTCTAATATGCGATTTGAAGATTAAATACTTGATTTATAGATTTATGTGAAGAAATTACCTTGTAGGTAACGTAGATGTTATTATGGCGCAAAAGTAGATAATATATTTCTAAATCCCAAGAGAAATATATTTTATTTGCTTGTTTACATGCATTTATCAACCGGTGATTTATATTAGAAAACAAATACTACAGATTTTACAAGTTTTTTTCCTGTATACAGGTCTGGCGGATGATTATTTTCTCCTGCACCGTGCAAATTTGTATACTACTTCCCTTACCCGCTTCTGGAAGCTGAAGACGGGAAAAGGATTATTGTACACCGTGAATCGTATGTACATATAAATTTTTGTATATATCGGGCTTGTATGAGTCTTGTGTCTTGCTGTATATGTGTATATCCGTTACCTACAAGGTAATGCCAGTGCATATAATGGATAAAACAGAACAATTACCATGATAACATCCAAAACACAAGCTGCCATCGCAGTACTTAACGACATCTATGCGGGAGGAGACATAATCCGTGCGGATGCTTGCCAGCTTACAGAGCAAGATATGGACATCCTGCTTTCAAAGCTTTTAAGTGCCGGACTCATAAAACTGTCTGACAAGGGAGATTCCCGTGATATACAGGTGTACAGTCCTGCACGTGACTCTTCTGATGTTTCCCTTCTTGATATCCTCGAAGCTACTGGCGAGCACCTGGATTGCAATCACCCCACTACTGAAGAATTTCACATGCGATATGGGAAAGCTGCGCAGAAACTCGGTATAGTGAACTATATCACGAGGGAATATCTGAAAGAGATAAAGCTGTTTGAGTTGTAAACGTAATCCGCGAAACCTTTTGAAAAGAAATACTTTCATATTGTCCCTGATTATGCTGCTGTTCTGTCTTACAGACTTGCATTCTCAGATTCTTGCAGTGAAGAGTGATCTGCTGACGGGAATGCTTTCTTCGCCCAATTTCGGGGTGGAAGTGAAGCTTTCCAATCGGCTCACATTAGAAGCTGAATTTCATTACAATCCTTTTCCGGCAGGCGGAGACAAGCGTTGGAAACATTGGTTTGTGCAGCCTGAACTGCGCTACTGGATGTGCCAGCCCTTTGGCGGCCACTTCTTCGGTGCGCATTTGTTGTACGGAGTATATAATGTGGGAGGTATGAAACTCCCTCTGGGGCTCTTTAAGGGAATACGTTCTTCAAGATATGAAGGGGACTTTATGGGGCTTGGAGTATCATACGGCTACCACTTTATTCTCGCCCCCCGCTGGAGTATCGAGACAAGCGTCGGCGTAGGATTTCTGCATACCGGATATGAACGCTACCGTTGTTTGCATTGCGGTGAACAGACTGGCGGCGAACATAAAAACTTCATTGCGCCAACCCGGGTTGCGGTATCACTGGTATATCTGATAAATTGAGAGTTGTTTATAATTTAGTAATTTGTAATTAAACATAGAGCATGAAAAACTTAATCCGTATTCCTTTGACATTGACACTCCTGTTCGCTACGTGCTGTCTCTGTCTCGGGCAGGAGTTTTACCGGGGAGAACTATTTGTTACCGGACAACATTTTTCGCTGACGAATGGGCACCTGAATGTGGAATTGTCTGTTGACTTCGAAGGACTGAAAATGCCTTCGGATGAGTCGCTGACCGTGACCCCCGTACTTAAAAACGGTGAATACGAGCAGGAGCTTCCTGCCGTACTCATCAATGGGGCGGAGAAACAAAAAGTATATCAGAGGACACAGGTTTTGGCGGCTGGTAAACGCAATAATGCTAAGGTACGCACTTCGCCAATTCCGGCAGTGGTGATACGCAACGATCATGCGGCCTCCCGCGCGTTTACCTATAAAGTGTCGGTGCCCTATGAGCAGTGGATGGAGAGGGCTATACTCTTGTTGCGTTCACAGGAATGTGCCTGTCATGGTAAGAAAGGGGATATTTATGAAGATAAGATAGCGGATGGAATCCGCCTGCCGAAGATGCAAGTATCCCGGTTGGATGCGGATATCGATGCCGATTTTCTTTCATTGGTGAACTTTATTCAGCCTGCACCGGACAAGGACACATTGCATTGCATAACGGGATCTATCCCATACTTCAAACGGAAGGAAGGACAGAAAGACGGGAAGCAGCTTGGCGAACTCTCCGAGGAAAAGCAGAACTTCGAGATTTACTGCCGTCTTCGCGACGTACTGCATGATGTACGTCAGGAGATGGGTACAGAATTGGCGAAAATCAGTGTAACCGGTTACGGTGTCCCTGTGGGAAACCTGAAGAAAAACGAGACAAATGCCCTGATACGTGTTCTTAAGCTAAAGGAGTATTTACGTGAAAACCGCCTGGCGGGAAGAGCCTTGCTGGATGTGAGTTGGATTTCTGAAGATTGGGACTCCATCACTAGCCTGGTGAGAAAAAGTGATATGCTACTGAAAGAGGCTACCCTTGATCTTATTAATAATATAGAGATTGTTAAAGGTCGCGAACGTATACTGATGTCGTTTGCGGACGGCAAGCCTTACAAGTATCTTATGGAGAAGATATTTCCTGAAGTAATGCGTGTGGACTATCGGATAGAATACACCCGCAAGCCTCTGGGCGCTACTGAAAGTCTTCAGTTGCTACGAAGTGGAAAACAGCGCGCTCTTCATCTGAATGAATTCTTTGCTGTGGCAGGTAGCTATCCGGTGGGTTCTACTGAATATAATGATATACTGGACCTTGCTGCAAGGCTTTTCCCGGAGAGTCCGGAAGCCAACATCAATGCGGCGGCAGTGGCTTTGAGCAAAAAGGAACTGTCTAAGGCACGTGGGTATCTGGAACCTTTTGCCACCCTTCCGATAGCCTATAATAACATGGGGATTCTCTGTCTGCTTGAAGGTAACCGGGATAAGGCGGAGGTGTATCTTACGATGGCGGCAGCCGCCGGAGTGGAACAGGCGATTAAGGCGTTAGAAAAATTGAAAATTAAAGATTAAGCAGTGAATAATAACCATAAACGGTATAATATATGAAAACGAGTAATTATTTGTGGGCTGCGCTGGCAACAGCAACCCTTTCGCTGTCTGCATGCAGCAGTGATGAAAACGAGAATGGAATGCAGCCGAAAGAAAAGACTGCAAAACTTGAACTTACATTAGTGGGAGCACCAGCGGACAGCCGTGCTACGGGGACTCTACCCACCACCGATGAATCCCAGATCAATCGCCTGACAGTAGCTGTATTCACCGGAGCGACGGGTAACCCTGTCAATGCCTTGCGGGAATTCACAGGCAAGGATATCAAAGATGCAGAGACTGGTAGTGGAAAGACGATTTCGATACTTTGTGAACCCGGCGACGAGCAAACAATCTATGTGGTAGCCAATGCTTCCCCGGCGCTTTTTGCGGGAGTAACCAACCTTGCTGGGTTCAAAGCCAAGCTGATGCTTCTTTCGGAAACGACCAAGGCTGCGGGAGCAGGTGAGGTAACGGATGCACAAAAGGCCAATAACCTTCCGATGTTGGGAATAGTAAACAAACAGAATCTCACGGCGGGCGCAGAAGCCACGGCTACCGCGGAGCTAACCCGTCTTGTTGCGAGGGTATCCATAAGCAGCATCAAGACCGCTTTCGACAAAGCGGGGCAATTTAAAGATGCCACATTCAACGTGACCGGTATCTATCTGAAGAATGCGAATAGTTCCGTCAATGCTGAAAAGACTGGCAGTGTTCCTATCAGTGGGAGTGACAAGGCCAATAAATACCTGTATGAAGCGGTGGCTTCCCATACAGCTAATACGGAACTCACTACTCCGTACTACTTCTATACATTTCCGAATGTTTCGACTACGCCGACCAAACTCATAATTAAAGGAACGTTTGATGCGGATGGAACCGGTTCAACCAGCGCTCCCGTGACCCGGTATTATCCCATCACTATTAATAAGAAACAGGCGAACACCACTATTACAGGAGGAGAGGGCACAGACAAAGGCAGCATAGTGGCTAACACCCGATACGTACTTACCGCCGTTATCAAGGGAGAGGGGGTGGATGATGATAGTAAGGAAATAGACCCTGCTACTTTGAAACTGACGGTTACTGTTGCTGATTGGGCGCTTACCATCAATCAGAATGTGACTTTTGAGTGATATTTTCTATGAGACAGATATGACATTATAAACCAATCCGTACCAGCCTATGCGAGTTCTCGGAATATTTCCCATCTTTCCGCTTCTTTTTATTCTTCTCTGTTGCGTTTCGTGCGTGCGTGAGGATATGGAAGGTTGTGTCCGGTATGAACTGCATGTCCGTGCGGTGGATGCGGATGGGAACGACCTTACCGGAAATGGAGTTTTGCAGAAATCGGATATCTACCTTTTTAATGAACAAGGTTTCGTCAGAATGATTCCCTCTGAGGGATTCTCGGACTTTTTCTTTGGAGAGGATAGGGACGAACGGCTCACGCTCGTAGCTTGGGGTAATCTGAAAGAAGATACTCTGATTACTACGGAGATAGCACCGGGAACATCCCTGAAAGATGCGAAACTCCAGCTTCGGCAATATACCCACGGTACGCACATTCCGCTAACAGACCTGTTCTATTGTCGCAGAGAAATAGGGGAGATAAGCACGCGGGGTGTGGAAGGAGCGGATATTACGCTCGTAATGGAACGTATGGTGGCGGGCCTCAGTATACGCACGCGTTATCTTGCCGAACGTTATCCTTATAACGGTGAAGCATATCGTTTCGTCGTACACTGCATCGGTACGGAAATGGATTTTATGGGTGAGGCTTCGGGGGACGGAGCCGGATACGAACCGGCTTCCGTTACTGACGCCAAGGGGGATGTCTATGCACCGCTTTTCCATATATTCCCTACCGGGGAGGGACAACCGTTGGAAATAGACGTCTACCGGAAAGATGAGAAATTATTTACTATCACTAAAGATAATGAACTTCGTCCTTTGTATGCCCCTGTGGGGCAACAGACCAACATTGATATAGACTTTCGTTATGCGGAGGTTAAGGTTTTTGTGAGTGTGGTTCCCTGGGGAACGGTCGGTCAGGATGTAGAAATGTAAGTAAAAAGTGTATGATTAGGTTATTTGAATACAGGGTATACCCGAAAACGGAAGAACCCATACCGTTTTGCTGGAAGGTACTTTTTGTGCTGTTCATGCTGGGCACACTGTTAGCAATGGCGGCTGTGTGCAGTTCTTGCCAACCGGAAGAAGGGGGCATGGAGGATATGGATATGGAGGGTTTACCCGCTACCATTCGGGTGGAAGTGCAGGGAGAAGAACAAGCGAATTTTGTTACTCGGACAGTCAATGAGAGTGTGATCAGTGATCTGCACATTTTGGTCTATAACAGTGCGGGTGAGCTGATCGGACAGAAATACCAGACGGGTAGTTCTACGGTTACCATTAATACGCGCAGTGCTACCGGATGTACCATATATGCCGTTGCCAATACGGGTAAAGCTGACTTGTTTAAGGGATATACCATGCATAAGGAGTCTTATCTGAAAAGTATGGTATACAGCCTGACCAATTGGGATGACTTGAATAAAGGCACCAATCTGCCAATGACGGGAAGCATGAAAAGTGTGAATATCAAGGTGGGGGCAAACACATTGTCGGGAACACTGGTATTAACTCGTATGGTCGCAAAAGTTGAGTTAAAGATTAAAGTGAAAGAAAATAGTGGGATTAACATTACTAATTTGAAAATTTATAATCTTCCTAAAAGCTCTTACTATGTATCCGGTACAGCAGATGCGACAAATACCACTTGGTTGAACTGTGGCGGTATAGGTCCAAGTAGTACAACCACTGCCGGTACAATATTCTATATGTTTGAAAACCGTAGAGGAACCAAAACGATTTCCGCCCAAAAGGATAAAACGACTGCAAATGCGCCTGCACATGCTACGTATGTAGAAATTAACGGCACAATAGGCACTGTTACAGCAAAGTGGACAGTGTATCTTGGAGAAAATAATACGAGTGATTTCAATATCAAGCGGAATGGCAATTATACGTATAACATTACTCTGAATGACGTTGCGGTAACAGATACGAGGGTTGTTGTAGATTTTACGGGAACAGAAGATTTGAGTAGTGCAGGTACGGCAAATTGTTATCTTGCCAAGAAGGTAAATACGTGGTATAAGTTTAAAGCTACAGTGAGAGGAAATGGGGCTGCTACTGCTGCATTGATTTCTCCGACCGGAAGTGCTTTGGCTGCTAATGCTGCTATCAGTCCTACAAGTGCAGAACTCGTTTGGGAAACCAATGGTCATGGGCAAATAATACAAGGTGTGATTCTGAAAGATGGATATGTTTATTTCAAAACTGGCCCGAAAGCTGAAGGGAATGCAGTGATTGCGGTAAAAGACAGAAGTGGTAATGTGTTGTGGAGCTGGCATATTTGGAAAACATCCTTTGATTTAGCAGAGTTTAATTCTAATCATACACAAACGTATAAAACTAATCCGAGAAAAATGAGCACAACTATTTATGCAAACACTCTTTCTTCTCGTGATTTAATAATGATGGACCGTAATTTGGGGGCGGCCGATAATACACCTTCCAATACAGATAACGTAGCTAAGACTTTTGGTTTATATTATCAATTCGGGCGTAAAGATCCATTTCCCAACGCTAAAAAAAGAGAAAGGCGTACTACTGCGGTTGCAGAAGTAATAGATATTGTTGATAAGGATAATAATCCGCTAACCATTAATGAGTTAATGAAATATCCTTATCAAACTCTTAATTCTGATATATCTAAAGATGTGAAGGATCTTATTCTTTATTCTATAAAAAATGCTTTAACCTTTATTCTTCGAGATGATAAAGATGGCCTTACAGATGATACATTTTCGGGAAATTGGATTTATGGAGCATATAAAGGAACATCTGCTTTAGATGCTTCCAATAAATTATGGGGTAGTGATTTTGTGGATAAATCAGGCAATTTAGCTCTTAATGCAACATTTAGTGGAAAAACGATTTATGATCCCTGCCCAGTTGGGTGGTGCATACCTCCTCAGGATACTTGGACTAACTTCACTAAAAATACCCCCGAACAATGGAATAATTATAATATAGCAGGAACTACTGGAAGCGGTACATTTATCAAATATTACAATTGTCCGGTTGAAGACCAAAAGAATTGGACTGACGGGGATGGAATGGGCTTTATGAAAGCTCCTGTTTTTGGACGTCGTTTTTACATCAGAGGAGAGGGAGGTGATGTTGCTTTTTACCCAGCAGAAGGTTGTCGTTTTGGGAAAGATGGAACTACAAGCGCTGTTGGAAGTGGTTGTTACTCTTGGTCATCGGCACCTACTTATGCAACGTCACCGGATGGTGGATATTTTATTACAAATCTTTCTTGGGTGTATCCGGTGGGATATACAACCCGATCATACGCAATACCTGTCCGTTGTGTTAAAGAAACATCTCTGTAAATAAATATCTAGTTCAAGCAGATGATGATAAGGATATGAATGGAAGGATGGTTTCTGCTCCAATGAAGAAAGTATTCACTGACACTCAATGAAATTAGCAAACAGTGCGGTTTCAAGGAGCTACTCACTTATCATGTAACCCAATATATGAATGTCGCCACTATTACTAAGTAATAATAGGACATTTTCTCCTCTATTAAAAAGTACATAATGCGATTTGAGCAGGTTAAGTCCAAAGGAAAAATCGCGTAATAAAGTACTATAGTCCTTTTTCTTTCATACTAAAATAAACTAACTGATTAGCCAATTATTCAATGGTTTCTGTTTATTCATACACAGAAGCTTCATACTACGGGTATTTTAAGAATAGACGGAAAAATCTTTATTTGAATGAATTGTTCATAAGTATAAGATGCTAAAAAAGAATATGATAACGTTTTGGTGTACTTCCTATGTAGAAAATAGAAAGTATAGTTAAATGATATTGTATAATGTGGCAAAATATCAGCGAATAGATAAAAAAATATGTTTTGTATATACTTTTTTGTTTTAAATCGTCTATGAAAAAATGTCTTTTTAAGTCTATCTATGGAACTCTCGGTTTTCAATATAGATAGAAGACATAAAAATAGTCTTTGAATTCTCCGGATATACTACCGCGTTTTCTTCCTTTTTTGGTGAGTAAGTATGTGATATGTATATGGGAGTAAATAATGATTCATTTCTACAAGGCGTGTAGGCTTCTATGTGGGATAGATTTATGGATTGGAAATACCATAGTAAGTGTTCATTTGAGCTTTATAGAAGTTACCGCATCTTTGCAACGTTAACGTTAGCGAAGAGATTTTGAACATGATTTATTTAATTTAAAAAGAAAAAGAACTATGAGTATTTTGTATAAGAAGGTTTGGAGATTACTAAATCCCCTCGATAAGAAATCAGCAAAGAAGGTATATCCGGTAATCACCTATAAGTATGGTGTGGCGATGGATCTGAAGCAGATTGCGAAAAAGATCAGCCGACTTTCCGGTGTAAGTGAAGGTGTGGTGAACTCTGTGCTGAAAGATTTTCGCACGGAGTTGAAAGAAGAGTTGCTTTTGGGGCGGTCGGTAAATATTGACGGACTGGGATTTTTTTATCTTGCCGCCCGTAGCAAGGGGGCGGATACAGCAGAGGCGTTTACAGCGAATGACATCACTGGCTTGCGCGTTTGTTTCCGTGCCAACAAGGAAATTCGTATTACGGCTAACGGAAGCACCCGCTCCGAAGGACTTAGCCTCAAAGATGTGGATCGCATCAATGACGAACTTCCTACAGAAGGTGGTGGCCCGTCGTCACCTGATGGAGGAATAGTGGAAAACCCGCTTGGATAAAGTCTAAAGCTGAGGAGCTTAGAAATTAAAAAATGAAGAATTAAAAATTAAACGATTGTATTTATGAAGAAGTCTGTTTTGAAAAAAATACTGAAAGTAGTGATGGCTATTGTTTCGGCTGCGCTGGGAGCACTGGGGAACAATGCAATGAAGTGATGACGAGGAGATATAAGATCTGAGTTAAATAATAGATAGGGGAGTGTCGGAATTCAGGCACTTCCCTATATTTTTAATGAACCATTTCGTAAAATAAAGATCGTAAAAAAGCTATTCTGTGGAGTCAGTACTGTGCTTGTTGTATTGATGAGTAAAAGAACTATGTGTAAATAACGAATGAAAATGCGTAAGAAAAAACTCGTTACTTAATTGTGTTTTCGCCTGAATAACTTTACCTTTGTTTTCATAAACCTAAAAAACCGGTAAGTCATGAAATACAAACTATTAGTTCTTGATGTAGACGGAACTCTGCTCGATAGTGAGAAGAAAATCAGCAAGCGCACGCTGGCCACCTTGTTGAAAGTGCAACAGATGGGTGTACGCATCGTATTAGCTTCCGGCAGGCCCACCTATGGCCTTATGCCCATTGCCAAGGCTCTGGAACTGGGCAATTACGGAGGCTTCATCCTCTCCTACAATGGCGGGCAAATTATCAATGCGCAAAGTGGCGAACTACTCTTTGAGCGTAGGATAAACCCCGAAATGCTGCCCTATCTTGAAAAGAAATCCCGTAAGAACGGGTTCGCCATTTTTACGTATCACGAAGATACCATTATCACCGACTCGCCCGAAAACGAGCACATACGCTGCGAAGCCGAGCTGAATGGCCTGAAGATAATTGCCGAAACCGAATTCTCGATAGCGGTGGACTTTGCCCCTTGCAAGTGCATGCTGGTAAGCGATGACGAAGAAGCTCTCGTGGGACTGGAAGACCACTGGCGCCGAAGGTTGAACGGAGCGCTGGATGTATTTCGTTCGGAACCCTATTTTCTGGAAGTGGTGCCCTGCTCCATTGATAAATCCAATACGCTGGGCGCCTTGCTTGAGAAGTTAGGCATCAACTCCGAAGAAGTTATCGCCATTGGCGACGGAGTTTGCGATGTCTCCATGATACAATCCGCCGGACTGGGCATCGCCATGGGAAACGCCCAAGACTCGGTGAAGGTCTGTGCCGACCGCATCACCGCCTCCAACGATGAAGACGGCGTGGCCGAAGCCGTGGAGAAGGCGATACTTGCCGAAATCCGCCCCGCCGACGTGCCCCTGGAGCAGCTCAACCAGCGTGCCCGCCATGCATTGATGGGAAATCTGGGCATACAATACACTTACGCCTCCGAAGACAGGGTAGAGGCCACCATGCCCGTGGACGAACGTACCCGCCAACCTTTCGGCATCCTGCACGGAGGTGCCAGCCTGGCATTGGCCGAAACCGTGGCCGGACTGGGTTCCATGATACTTTGCAAGCCGGACGAAATAGTGGTCGGCATGCAAGTCAGCGGAAACCATATCTCCTCCGCCCATGAGGGGGATACGGTAAGGGCGGTGGCGACCATCGTGCATAAAGGCCGCTCTTCGCATGTGTGGAATGTGGATGTGTTTACTTCCACGGCCAAGCTGGTGTCTTCGGTGCGTGTAGTCAATAGCATACTGAAAAAGGGATGATCGAAAATGAATTGGACAACGGGCCACAAGAACCACCCGTTGAATCCGCTAAGAAGAACAATACCCGGATCCTCGTAAAAAGAACACTTGCGATTGCCGGTTTAGCCTTGGTTGTATATTTTTTGTACTCCATCGTTCACCTGTTTGTTTCGCCTGACCGCAACATTCAGCAAATCTACCTGGTGCCCGAAGACGCGGCATTTATCATCCAGTCCTCGGCGCCCATTGACGATTGGGCAAAGTTCAGCGGAAGCGCAACCTGGCAATGCCTGAAGCGGGCGAAAGCCTTCGAGGACGTCACCCGGAATGTGGAAACGCTCGACACCGTGGTCCGAAGCAATAAAATGTTGTTATCGCTTGTGGGCAAACGGGATATGCTCATCTCGATCCATAAAGTCCGTGCCCACGATTGGGATTTCCTGATTGTGCTGGACATGCAAAAGGCCTCCAAGATGGACTTGTTGAAGGATCAGCTTGAAACGGTGCTCACCATGGCGGGCAGTTCCGTAACCAACCGGATGCACAACGGGATTAACATCCTCGAAATGCGCGATCCGGATACGCGCGATATTTTTTATTGCGCCTTCGTGGACAACCACTTTGTAGGTTCCTATACCTCCAAACTTGTAGAATCGGCCATCGACTCACGCAACAAACCCAAAATCGGTCTCGATCATTCTTTTATCGAAGCCGAAAAACTGGTGTCCGGCAAAGGACTTGTCCGCGTTTTTATCAATTATGCACGCCTGCCCCAATTCCTGAATATTTATCTGGGAACCGGAAACGAGTACATCGATATGTTCAGCAATTCCATGGATTTTGCCGGACTCTATTTCAATACCGACCACAAACGGATGGAGGTGAAAGGATATACCTTGCGGAAAGACACCGCCGATCCGTACATCATGGCCTTGCTGAACTCGGGTAAGCACCGGATGAAAGCCCACGAAATCCTGTCCGGCCGGACGGCACTCTATACCAACATCGGTTTCAGTAATCCGGTGACTTTTGTAAAGGAACTGGAGAATGCACTTGCGGTCCACGATCCGCAATGGTGCGAATCTTATAGGAGTTCTCGGAAGAAGATTGAAAGCCTGTTCGACATCTCTCTGGAAGAAAACTTCCTGAGCTGGATGTCGGGAGAATTTGCCATCACCCAATCCGAGCCGGGGCTGTTGGGGCACGATCCGGAACTAATTCTGGCCATCGGCGCCAAAAGCATCAAGGACGCCCGTAAGAATATGGAGTTTATAGAAAAGAAGATCAGGAGGCGCACCCCGCTCCGGATAAAGACGGTTGATTATAAGGGATTTGAAATCAACTATGTGGAAATGAAAGGCTTCTTCCGTTTGTTCTTCGGAGGGCTGTTCGACAAGTTCGAAAAACCCTATTACACGTACGTGGACGATTATGTGGTGTTTAGCAACAAAGCCTCGTCCCTGCTCTCATTTGTAGAAGATTACGATCAGAAGAACCTGTTGAAGGATAATCCGGGCTTTAAAAATGCCTTCTCGTACCTGAATTCGAGCTCTACCGTTTTCTTATATACGGATGTGCATAAGTTTTATTACCAGTTGAAGCCTATGATGAATGCCGTTACGTGGGGAGAGATACAATCGGACAAGGACATTGTCTACTCATTTCCCTATTGGACCATGCAGATTACGGGAGACGGCCAGTCCGCCTCGTTGCAATGCGTGATGGACTATAAACCTTATCAACCGGAAGAAGCGGCCGTAGCGGTGGTGGTAGACGATGAAGCCGACGAAGTAATGAACGAAGATGCCGAAACGGAGAAGGAGCAAATGAGTGAGTTGCAACGCTTCTATGTTGAGAAATTTGAGGGCAACGTCTTGCGGGAGTTTTATCCCGAAGGAGCGCTGAAGAGTGAAGCGGAAGTGAAAGAGGGAAAACGCCACGGACGCTATCGCGAATATTATGAGAACGGCAAACTGAAACTCCGCGGAAAATACGGAAATAACATACCCAAAGGCACATGGAAGTACTATACGGAGGAGGGAGAGTTTGAACGGAAAGAGAAGTATTAAAAAAGAGAAAAACAATGCTTGCATATACCTATATTGAACACGGAAAATTTGAACTTATAGAAAAACCGAAACCCGGGTTGAAAGACCCCCGCGACGCCATTGTCCGCGTGACGCTCGGCAGCATCTGCACCAGCGATTTGCACATCAAGCACGGTAGCGTGCCGCGTGCCTTGCCCGGAACCACGGTGGGGCACGAAATGGTAGGCATCGTGGAGCAAGTGGGCGCGGACGTCACTTCCATCAGGCCCGGCGACAGGGTTACGGTGAACGTAGAAACCTTTTGTGGCGAATGCTTCTTTTGCCGACACGGATATGTGAACAATTGCACCGATGCCAATGGTGGTTGGGCACTGGGTTGCCGCATCGACGGAGGTCAGGCCGAGTACGTCCGCGTGCCTTATGCCGACCAGGGATTGAACCGCATTCCGGATGCGGTGAGCGACGAACAAGCGCTCTTTGTGGGCGACGTGCTTGCCACGGGCTTTTGGGCGGCTCGCATATCGGAGATTACCGAAAAGGATACGGTGCTCATCATCGGTGCCGGCCCTACCGGAATCTGCACCCTGCTTTGCGTGATGCTCAAGCACCCCCGCCGCATCATTGTTTGCGAGAAATCTCCTGAAAGAATACGCCTTGTGCGTGAACATTATCCGGACGTACAGGTGGTGAAGCCGGAGGATTGCCGGGAGATTGTGTTGCGGAGTAGCGATCATGGCGGAGCCGACGTCGTGCTCGAGGTGGCAGGAACCGACGACACCTTCCGTCTGGCGTGGGAGTGTGCACGCCCCAATGCCATCGTCACCGTGGTGGCCCTCTACGACCGCCCCCAGGTGCTTCCTCTGCCCGATATGTACGGAAAAAACCTGACCTTCAAGACCGGTGGCGTGGACGGGTGCGATTGCGCCGAGATACTTCGCCTGATCGAAGAAGGCAAGATAGACACCACGCCGCTTATCACACACCGCTTCCCGTTGAATGAGATTGAGGAGGCTTACCGGATTTTTGAAAATAAACTGGACGGGGTGATGAAAGTTGCGGTATCCGAAAGAGAAAAGAAAGGAATAAGAGTGATTAGGGGTTAGTGATAAGTGATTAGCGCCATTCGGTATACAGTCCCCGCATCATTTGTTATGTCTCCGGTACAAAGAATCCACTGAAATCATATACCGAATGGTGCTAATCACTTATCACTAAACCCTAATCACTTTATCCATACCCTTATTAAAAAGAATACAGCCTTATGCCCATTATTGAAATATCCTCCTTGTCACACCCCGGAATCGAGGTGTTCTCCACCCTCACCGAGGCCCAGTTGCGCAACCGCATCGAGCCCGATAAAGGCCTGTTCATAGCCGAAAGCCCGAAGGTGATCCGTGTAGCATTGGATGCCGGCTATGAACCTCTGGCCCTCTTGTGCGAGCAAAAACACATCACCGGTGATGCCGCCGACATCATCAGTCGTTGCGGCGACGTGCCCGTCTATACGGGCGGGCGGGAGTTGCTCGCCACGCTGACGGGCTATGTCCTGACGCGCGGAGTGTTGTGCGCCATGCGTCGCCCTGCGCCCCGCACGGTGGAAGACACATGTCGGGATGCCCGGCGTATCGTCGTCATCGATGGTGTGGTGGACACCACGAACATTGGTGCCATTTTTCGTTCGGCGGCCGCCCTCGGGATGGATGCCGTGTTGCTGACGCGTAACTCTTGCGATCCGTTGAACCGTCGTGCGGTCAGGGTGTCCATGGGTTCGGTCTTTTTGGTTCCCTGGACGTGGCTGGACGGTACTCTCAGTGATCTGGCCCGCCACGGCTTCCGCACCGCCGCCATGGCACTTACGGACGATTCTATCTCCATTGCCGATCCTGTCTTGACGTCCGAACCCCGGCTGGCCATTGTGATGGGAACGGAGGGAGAGGGGCTTCCACCCGATACGATTGCCGCGGCGGACTATGTAGTCCGTATCCCGATGGCGCATGGGGTCGATTCGCTCAATGTGGCGGCCGCCGCCGCCGTGGCGTTCTGGCAACTTAGGGCTACGGATTAAAACTATTCTTGTTTTAATTTCGATATGGATAATCTTCGGATGTATAAAGAATTACTTGCGGATAAATATTTCTAAGGAAGGAATTCCATGTGGCTGTTGGATGTGTAGAGAGGAAGAGTATGACCGTAAAGAGTCTAAAAGAGAAACTTGGTGCATTATCAAAGAATGAGCCAATAGATTAAAATACCATTCCTCGCTCTTTCTATAAGTGTGAAATGGTATTTTGTTATTCAGTGCGTAATGTTGAGAATTCTTGTTTTTTAATTGATAATTTATTATAGGTTACTTACCGATGCAGAAAATGTTTTGTATCATTTTTGACTTGTAATAAATTGATATTTAATATATTATGTTTTTATGAAATGCTTCGGGGACAAACTGGGGACAAAAATTAGCTATCCAAAAGATAAAAAGAGCAAATATAAGGTCTATCCCTTGATGTTTTTTAGGCCAATTTTTTGTCCCTCGGAAAGAAAAACAATCCCGTTCTCATCATACGATGATATTCGAAGCACACTGCAAATATAATAAAGTTTAGTTTGTTTTTTGTATATCTCTTCAAGTTCTAAACTAAACGGCTTTTATAAGCTTCCAAAGCCATACCTATTTTTCTTTTGGCCAGCAAAATTGTTAAAGGAGACATTACTTTGCCCTTTCAGTTCTGTCTCTTTTCACCAGTCGTTGTTTGGGCTATGTGCTTTGGCGGCATATCCTCGGTTTTACCTTTCCCTGTTTTAGCCTTTTTCTTACTTCCTCCATTATTCCGCATATCCCTTTCGGGCTACCTGATGTGAATTGTGTCGCAAAGGTGCTTGTCATGTCTCTCTTGTCTGCAAGGTCATAGCCTTGGGTTCACAGCCAAATCTCCACCTTCTGCTTCACAGAGGTCGTATTTAGCCGTGAAACCTTGCATAAGGAGCCATGACACCTTTTGAGACGACATAATTAAATCAAGCCCGAAAGTAGTAGATGCTACAAGAGGGAAAAATAAAAAAACAATCTTAAAATTCAAGCATTATGACATTCAGAGAATTTATGAAAGAAAACGGTAACGAAGTAAAAACAACGTTTTGGGAAGATTTTTCGATAGCAGAGCGATTTGGCCTTTCAGCTATTCAGGACACGTTCAATCGTGCTTTCAAAGAGTGGAAAAGAAGATTACGAATTTCTAACCGAACTGGTATTGGTGCTTAACCATAAGATATGGCAATACCACGAAAAAAGACCGGAGTTCGCGGAACTCTACAATACCCTTTGGGAATAGACCGACCAATATGCGATGGAGAATCTGAAAGATGAAGAGCTAAGTTATTTCTTTGATGTAACGGATTAAGCGTAGGAGTGTAGGGAGCCGGCTTCGGTCGGGTTCTCTTCCGTGCAGATCCCTTTTTATTAGCGCGGATTCCCCTTTTATTTTACATTGTCATGTGTTACTGATATAAAATTGTATTGCACAATTTTCGTTTCTATCGGAATAGCCATTTGTATCAATAAATCGGATTCTGTCAATCGAGAACGATTTGATTCTGCAAGCAATTCCAGTTTGTAAGTTTTATCATCAGGAGCCTTTTCTATCCAAAACTCTTTATCCTCACGTTTGCAGTTCTCCACTGTTACAATCATTTTGAAACGAACATAGCGTTCATCGGACATAAACAGATATACTATATCACCTATGGCGAAACGTGCTCTCCCCATTCTCCAAGAAATAAACCCTAAGGTATTTATAGCATCAACATGCCTACATCTTTTCTTATTGGCGAAGGCAATCCAAGTACGGTTACACTTATTCATAGTCTTATTATTTTGTGAAGTACTCTACCTTCAGCCAATAGGCATAAATCGGATCTTGGAACGAAATTTCACCAGCCTTATTATCCAATATATCATTCTTGATGAGGGCAGCTTTTGAGCGGGAAATTGAGGTCGTTGAAGAAATTTGATAGCGATGCATTATTTCGGTCGAACTAATGGCCTTTTCTCCAGCTATAAGAGCCTTGAGGTAGTTCAGTTGCTGTGTGGTCAGTGTCTCGGTGATTGTTACAAACAACAGACTTAACTGCTCCACCAATGCCGTGTGTGCTTCACGCACGATCTCAACGGTACATACATCCTTTGTCCTGAGCCATGACAGTTGTGCTAGCTGCTGTGCGTAGTATGGATGGTTATCTACAAGCTTTGCAATCAAATGGCTTGCTTCATCGCTGATGTTCTTGCCGGTATCAGTGAAACGACTCTTGAAAAATTCCACGAGGCAAGGAGTCTCGATCTTATTGAGAAACATCAGATTACCGAACTTGTAGAATGGTTTGGATGAGTCGGTAAACACTTCCATCATCATGTGGCGCTTGCTGCCATAGAGACAATAGGCTACACTCTGATGCAGCTGCCAATGTGAACGTAACTTTTTTTGGAAATAGTCTGGGTCGGTAAATTCCGCGATATTTTGGAACTCATCTACGCAAATAACGATTTTCAGCCCTTTCTTCCTGGCAATCTTTTCAGCAAGATCAAGAACTTCATCAGGATTGCGCTTTACCTCCTCCCAATCAAAGTCGATTGAAACCTCATTAGTAGGGTCCGTACCGATTGAAATCTTGGGAACAAGATGCGAAAAGAAACTTTTCGCACTCTCGATTGCCTCCTCCCATTTTGTGGAAGTGGCGGCAATTACCTTCTGGGCGAGCAGCGAATAGAAATGCTCCTCGCTACGCACATTGAAAAGGTCGATATGGCAAATCCGGAGGTTGCTGTCCTGCGCCATCGCTAACTTTGCGGCCTTGTTTACAAGCGAACTCTTACCCCAACGACGAGGAGAGATAATAATCGTGTTGATTAACGACATAAAGTTCTGAACCAAGTCGGCTGTTTCTTTCTCACGGTCGGTAAAATTCTTCTCGGTAGCAATCTTTCCAAATATAAATGGAGTTTCCATAACGCTCTATTTTTGATTTCCAACACAAATATAATACATAAAATGTAACTATAAAAATTGTTGCAACAAAAAGTGTATATACATTTATTGTAGTATTTTACTGATCAGTGTCGTCTTTGTATAAATATCAGGGCAAAGGTTGTACAATCATAATGAGTTTCGCTATCTTTTTAGAAATAATATATTGTTTGTTGTAGGTGAAATATGAACTCTATGAATAATATAATAGCGTTTAACATCTCAACGTCCAAGATGTGACCAAGCAGATTACGGCAAGAGTAAATTCGAAAATTGATTTCTGTAACACATTATAAAATAAAGTAAAACCTTTATATTTGCATATTATATGATATATTGAGCTATGACAAAAGGTACAATGGGTACCAAGTTGCCAAGGAAATTGGAGCAGAAGATGCAGATAGTAGGTGAGCAGGCTGGCTAGACTGCGCAGAAATCTCAGTATTGCCCAGGTTGCCGAACGTGCCCCTGTTCACCTCTTACGGTTTCACGTATCGAGAAAGGTGCACCGACAGTGGCAATAGGCATTTATCTCAGGGTACTTTATGCGCTTCAGTTGGATGATGATATTCTTCTGCTTGCAAAAGAAGATGCAATGGGAAAGGCTTTACAGGATTTGCATCTTAAGAAACGTAAAAAGGCATCCAAAAAGGAATAAAAATTAAACGAATTGATAATGAAATGTTGTATATCTATCCAGAAACAGTAGAATCAGTCAGAAAATTTGCAAATAAGAAATGGCCTGATAAAGAGGTGTATTGTCAAGAAAGTGAAAGTGCTTGGCATCAGAATAGGTATATATTGATTACTGCCTCACCCCTGATTAACTTTAAAGTAGTACATTATGAATATATTAATGGCTACTTGGAGTTGCATCTGGAGGACGAATATTATGGTAATCCATTTAATCAGAGGTTATACAAATATCTTCGTGATAACATCGATACGGAATCGGGTGATTATTTATGGCATAATTGGTATGGAATGAAACAAGGACGATTACGCTATAAATAATCACCCGATTCCGTATCGATGTTATCACGAAGATATTTGTATAAC